>ERZ1504282.19-NODE-19-length-76709-cov-17.977588_pt1 | contig 76709 bp, 65 predicted proteins | sample MGYA00571870_ERZ1504282 | MGnify/ENA primary metagenome ERZ1504282 (study PRJEB39906, sample SAMEA3182057) | gut metagenome | biome: human; feature: gut; material: Stool; isolation source: human stools | place: Canada | collected 2012-11-26 ...
CAGCCGCTCGGCGGTAAGGCGCAGTTCGGCGGTCAGCGTTTCGGTGAGATGGAGGTCTGGGCACTCGAGGGCTTCGGTGCCGCCAACATCCTGCAGGAGATTCTGACCATCAAGTCCGACGACGTGACGGGCCGTGCAAAGGCCTACGAGGCGATTGTCAAGGGCGAGAACCTGCCCAAGCCGGGTATCCCCGAGGCAATGAACGTGCTGCTGCACGAGCTTCGCGGTCTGGCGCTCTCCGTCAAACTCGAGTAAGAGGTATAATTAGGAAGATAAGAAAAACGAACACAATATGTCATTTACCAAAGACAACAAGACGAACAATGGTTACAGCCGCATCTCCATCGCCCTGGCCTCTCCCGAAGAGATTCTGGCCCAGTCGAGCGGTGAGGTGCTCAAGCCCGAGACCATTAACTATCGTACCTACAAGCCCGAGCGCGACGGTCTTTTCTGCGAGCGCATCTTCGGCCCGGTGAAGGACTACGAGTGCCACTGCGGCAAGTACAAGCGCATCCGCTACAAGGGCATCGTCTGCGACCGTTGCGGTGTGGAGGTGACCGAGAAGAAGGTGCGCCGCGAGCGCATGGGCCACATCTCGCTGGTCGTTCCCGTGGTGCACATCTGGTACTTCCGTTCGTTGCCTTCGAAAATCGGCTACCTGCTGGGCATTCCCTCCAAGAAACTGGAGACGATTATCTACTACGAGCGCTACGTCGTCATCAACCCCGGTGTCGCTGCCGAGCAGGGCATCGAGCGGCTCCAGACCCTCTCGGAGAAGGAGTACCTCGACATCCTGGCCGCCCTGCCCAAGGGCAACCAGGCGCTCGACGACAGCGACCCCAACAAGTTCGTCGCCCAGATGGGTGCCGAAGCCATCTATACGCTTCTGAAGCAGGTCGACCTCGACTCGATGTCGTACGCCCTGCGCCACAAGGCCTCGACCGAGACCTCGCAGCAGCGCAAGTCCGAGGCGCTCAAGTGCCTCAACGTGATTGAGTCGTTCCGAGCCTCGAACGGCAAGAACAAGCCCGAGTGGATGGTGCTGAGCGTCATCCCGGTCATTCCGCCCGAACTGCGCCCGCTGGTGCCGCTCGACGGCGGCCGCTTCGCCACGTCGGACCTGAACGACCTCTACCGTCGCGTCATCATCCGCAACAACCGACTCAAGCGCCTGATTGAAATCAAGGCCCCGGAGGTGATTCTGCGCAACGAGAAGCGCATGCTGCAGGAGGCCGTCGATTCGCTCTTCGACAACTCGCGCAAGTCGAACGCCGTGAAGAACGAGTCGAACCGCCCGCTCAAGTCGCTCTCCGACTCGCTCAAGGGCAAGCAGGGCCGCTTCCGTCAGAACCTGCTCGGTAAGCGTGTCGACTACTCGGCCCGTTCGGTCATCGTCGTCGGCCCCGAGCTGAAGATGCACGAGATGGGTATCCCGAAGGATATGGCCGCCGAGCTCTACAAGCCGTTTGTCATCCGCAAGCTCATCGAGCGCGGCATCGTCAAGACGGTGAAGTCGGCCAAGAAGATAATCGACCGCAAGGACCCCGTCATCTGGGGCATCCTCGAGAACGTCATCAAGGGTCACCCCGTGCTGATGAACCGAGCCCCGACGCTGCACCGCCTCGGTATCCAGGCCTTCCAGCCCAAGCTCATCGAGGGTAAGGCCATGCAGCTCCACCCGCTGGCATGTACGGCCTTCAACGCCGACTTCGACGGTGACCAGATGGCCGTGCACCTGCCGCTGGGCAACGCCGCCATTCTGGAGGCGCAGCTGCTGATGCTCGGTTCGCACAACGTCCTCAACCCGGCCAACGGCGCCCCCATCACGGTGCCGTCGCAGGACATGGTCCTCGGTCTGTACTACATCACCAAGCCGCGCAAGGGCGTCAAGGGCGAGGGACATGTCTTCTACGGTCCCGAGGAGGCGATTATCGCCTACAACGAGAAGCGCGCCGACCTGCACGCCGTGGTCAAGTGCATGGTGGACGACCTGGACGAGCACGGAAACCCCGTGCGCGTGCTCAAGGAGACGACCATCGGCCGCATCCTCTTCAACCAGGTGGTTCCCAAGGAGGTGGGTTACATCAACGAGATTCTGACCAAGCGCTCGCTGCGTGACATCATCGCCGTGGTGATGAAGAAGGCCGGTGCCGACAAGGTGGCCAACTTCCTCGACGACATCAAGGACATGGGTTACCGCATGGCCTTCAAGGGCGGTCTGTCGTTCAACCTCGACGCGGTCATCATCCCCGAGGAGAAGCAGAAGCTCGTGGCCGAGGGTTACGAGCGTGCCGACGCCATCATGGAGGACTACAACATGGGTCTGATTACCAACAACGAGCGATACAACCAGATTATCGACGTCTGGACCAACATCAACACCAAGCTGACGAAGGCCGTGATTGATACGCTGGTCAAGGACGAGGACGGTTTCAACCCGGTCTACATGATGCTCGACTCGGGAGCCCGTGGTTCGAAGGAGCAGATTCGTCAGCTGAGCGGTATGCGTGGTCTGATGGCCAAGCCGCAGAAGTCGGGCGTCGAGGGTGGCCAGCAGGTCATCGAGAACCCGATTCTCTCGAACTTCAAGGAGGGTCTGTCGGTGCTCGAGTACTTCATCTCGACGCACGGTGCCCGAAAGGGTCTTGCCGATACCGCCCTGAAGACGGCCGACGCCGGTTATCTGACGCGCCGTCTGGTCGACGTGGCTCAGGACGTGATTATCAACGAGGAGGACTGCGGTACGCTGCGTGGTCTGACGGCTACGGCCATCAAGCGCAACGACGACGTGGTACAGACGCTCTACGACCGCATTCTGGGCCGTACGGCGCTTAACGACGTCATCCACCCCCTGACGGGCGAGGTGCTCTGCAAGGCCGGCGAGGAGATTACCGAGGATATTGCCGAGGCAATCGAGAAGTCGCCGCTCGAGTCGGTTGAAATCCGCTCGGTGCTCACCTGCGAGTCGCGCCACGGCGTCTGCGCCAAGTGCTACGGCCGCAACCTGGCCACGGCCCGCATGGTACAGAAGGGCGAGGTGGTCGGCGTCATCGCGGCACAGTCCATCGGCGAGCCGGGTACGCAGCTGACTCTGCGTACGTTCCACGTCGGTGGTGTGGCCGGTGGTACTGCCGTCGAGACCAACGTCGTTTCGAAGTACGAGGGTCGTCTGGAAATCGACGAGTTGCGTACGGTCAAGGGCAAGAATGCTGCCGGCGAGCCGGTTGACATCGTTATCTCGCGTCAGTCGGAGTTCCGCATCGTCGACCCGAAGACCAACATCGTTCTCTATACGCACAACCTTCCCTACGGTGCGACGCTCTTCATGGCGGACGGCGCCGAGGTGAAGAAGGGCGACATGATTTGCGAGTGGGACCCCTACAACGCCGTGATTATCTCGGAGTACGACGGTCGTGCCGTCTACGAGAACATCATCGAGGGTGTGACCTACCGCGACGAGCGTGACGAGCAGACGGGCCTTTCGGAGAAGGTGGTCATCGAGTCGAAGGACAAGACGAAGAACCCCGTCATCAAGATTGTCAATAAGGAGGGCGAGGAGGTCAAGCAGTACAACCTCCCGGTATCGGCCCACGTCGTGGTGAAGGACAACGCCAAAATCAAGACGGGCGAAATCCTCATCAAGATTCCGCGTGCAATCGGTAAGTCGGGCGGCGACATCACCGGTGGTCTGCCGCGTGTTACGGAGCTCTTCGAGGCGCGCAACCCGTCGAATCCCGCCATCGTGTCGGAGATTGACGGTGAGGTAACCTTCGGCAAAATCAAGCGCGGTAACCGCGAAATCATCATCACCTCGAAGCAGGGTGACGTGAAGCGCTATCTGGTGCCCCTGTCGCGTCAGATTATCGTGCAGGAGAACGACTACGTGAAGGCCGGCAGCCCGCTTTCGGACGGTGCCATCACTCCGTCGGACATCCTCAACATCCTCGGCCCGACGCGTGTGCAGGAGTACATCGTCAACGAGGTGCAGGAGGTCTACCGCATGCAGGGTGTGAAAATCAACGACAAGCACTTCGAGGTCATCGTACGTCAGATGATGTCGAAGGTGAAGATTATCGACCCGGGAGACACGCGCTTCTTCGAGGACCAGATTGTCGACAAGTGGGAGTTCATGGATGTGAACGACGAGCTCTACGACAAGGTGGTGGTGACGGATGCCGGCGACTCGACGTCGCTGCAGCCGGGCCAGATTATCTCGCTGCGCAAGCTGCGTGACGAGAACTCGAGCCTCAAGCGCCGCGACCTGAAGCTCGTTCAGGTGCGCGACATCGTTCCCGCAACCTCGACGCAGGTGCTGCAGGGTATCACCCGCGCCGCACTGCAGACCTCGAGTTTCATCTCGGCCGCTTCGTTCCAGGAGACGACCAAGGTGCTCAACGAGGCCGCCATCCAGGCGAAGGTCGACCCGCTGGAGAATCTGAAGGAGAACGTGATTTGCGGTCACCTGATTCCGGGCGGTACGGGTCTGCGCGAGTACGACAACCTCGTGGTGGGTCTGAAATCCGACCTCGAGAATCTGCAGCAGCAGTCGCAGCGCTAACCATACGCGAGCGGGGCGGTTCCTTCGGGGACCGCAGCCCGCAGGGCTTAGAAAAAGCCTCCTCCCCGGACGGGGAGGAGGCTTTTTTTGTGGCGTTATGCAATGCGTGGCGGACCGCAGAGGGCTTGGCTTGGAGGGGGTAGGGTTGCCCGGGAGTTGTTCGGGAGTCGTCCGTAGGTGGCTCGGGAATCACCCGGGAGCCGCCGCGGAGAATTCGGACAGGGCGTCCGGTGCGGGCTCGGAGAGGACAGGATAGGACTTGGCCCCCCTGCCCGGAATGTGCCGCGGCGCCTATATGCGCTCGTAGTAGCGCTTGGCAAGGCCCCCTTCGGAGGTCTCGCGGTAGAGGCTCGGCAGGTTGTGGCCCGTCTCGTTCATCACCTCGACCACCTTGTCGTAGCTGACCAGATGGGCTCCGTCGGAGAGCGTGGCGTAGATGTTGGCATCCAGAGCGCGGGCCGCCGCAATGGCGTTGCGTTCGATGCAGGGGACCTGCACCAGTCCGCAGACGGGGTCGCACGTCAGTCCGAGGTGGTGTTCGAGCCCCATCTCGGCGGCATACTCGATTTGCGAAGGGGTGCCGCCGAAGAGCTGGCAGGCCGCAGCCGCAGCCATGGCGCAGGCGACGCCCACCTCGCCCTGACACCCTACCTCGGCGCCCGAGATGGAGGAGTTCGTCTTGGCGATGTTGCCGAAGAGCCCCGCCGTGGCCAGCGCCCGCAGGATGCGGATGCGCAGGAAGTCGCGCGAGGTGGCCAGGTGGTAGAGCACCGCCGGAACGACGCCGCTCGAGCCGCACGTCGGAGCCGTGACAACCGTACCGCCGGCGGCATTCTCCTCGGAGGTGGCCAGCGCATAGGCGTAGATTTTTGCCCGCGACTTGAGCGAGTCGGTGTAACTCTTCGACTTGACCCAGTAGGTGCTCGCCTTGCGCGCCACCTTCAGACCGCCCGGCAGCACGCCGTCGTTGTTCAGTCCGTTCTGGATGGTCTTGCACATCTGCTCCCAGATGGTGTCGAGGTAGTCCCAGATTTCGGGCCCCTCGCAGTCGTTGACATACTCCCAGTAGGTCTTACCCTCGTGGTAGCACCACTCCTTGATGGAGTTGATGGTCGTCAGCGGGTAGATGCTGCGCGGCTCCTCGCGGGTAGTCTCCTCGTTGGCCAGCGCGCCGCCGCCAATGCTGAAAATCGTCCAGCTGTCGATGACCTTGCCCCCGCTGAGCGCCTCGAAGAGCATGCCGTTGGGGTGGAAGGAGAGCACCGTCTCGGGGCGCCAGACGATTTCGGTCGGCGCGATGGGCTGGAGTACCGAGAGGATGGCCACGTCGGTCAGGTGGCCCTTGCCCGTGGCGGCGAGCGAGCCGTAGAGCGTTACGCGGAAGGCGTCGGCGTGGTTGCCGCGTGCGGCGAACTGCTCGGCCGCCTTCTTGGGCCCCATCGTGTGGCTGCTCGAGGGGCCGTTCCCGATTTTGTACAACTCTTTGAGCGATTCCATTTCTTCGTGTGTTTTCCGGCTGCAAAGATACGAAAAGGCGGGGGCAAAAAGCCATGCGGGGTGCGAGATTTTTGCCGGGCCCGACCGCCTGTCCGGGAAGGCGACGACGGTGAGGGGCAAAAGTTGTGCCCGAAGGCGGGCTTTCGCCGGGGAAGCAGCTGCTTGCCGCGGCGGAGAGGGTGGTGTCGGAAAGGGGGGAGAGCCAGTGGGCGCGTCTTCTTTCGACACAGCGCCGCCTCGCTCTGTCTCAGCCCCAAAAACAGTGCGGCCGGAGTTCTCCTGCTGGAAAAACTCCGGCCGCCGGCCTGGTAGCCCCACCGCGACTCGAACGCGGATTTAGGGTTTAGGAAACCCTCGTTCTATCCCTTGAACTATAGGGCCCTGCAAAACGATTGCGGTGTGCTCCTCCCGCATTGGGGCGAAGCGCACCGCAAAGATAGTAAAATATTCCGGCTTTCAGAAACGGAAGTTCAGACCGAGCGAGAAGGTGTGGGCGCGGGCCGTGTAGTTGCCCGAGAAGTCGGTCGTTGCCTGGGCGGCGCCGACGCCTGCCAACTCGAGCACCGAGTTGGTGTAGGGGTAGGAGCCCGTGCGCTCGGGGTCGGCCGAGTTGACGTAGCCGTAGGCCAGGTCGATGTCAAGCCAGCGGGTCGGACGCAGCGTCAGACCGACCGTGTAGGCCAGCTTGGTCATCGAGGGGGTCTCGGGATTGAGGTAGTCGCTGCTCACGGGGCTCTCGTCGACGTACATACCCATGCGCGCCGTCAGAAAATCGCAGACGCGGTACTGGCCGCCGATGCGGACCGCCAGCGTGTTGGAGTAGTTCTTGTCGCTGGCCAGCGTCATGACGGTCGTGTTGTCGGTCGGATTGACGAGCTCGACGTCGAGCCGGTCATAGGCGCTCCAGAGGACATACTGCAGGTCGACGGCAAACTCCCACTTCGGCGTCGGGCGGAAGCTGACGCCCCACGTGAGCGAGGCGGGGAGCGGAAGTTCGGTCTTTACCACGGCCGAGGAGAGGTTCTGCAGCGTGGAGAACTGGGGAGCCTGGAGCAGCTGACCGAGAATCTGACCGATGGCGGGGTCGTCAATCGTCTTGAGGGCGATGGAGCCCGAGTTGACCTTCATGCGCAGCTTCGAGCGGTAGGTGAAGCCGAGCGACCACTGCTTGTTGATGTCCCACATGATGCCGGCGTTGACGCCGACGGCCATCTTGGCGTCTCCCTTGAGGGCGAGCGACATGAGGCTTCGGTCGCCGGCCATCTCGAAGATGTTGGGCAGCGTCGGCATGGCCGTCTGCAGCGCCCCCATGAGCAGTTGGTTCTGGGCGTTGTCGGCCCCGACGGGGAGCAGCGAGCGCGAGAGGTCGAACGTACCCCAGGTCATCATCAGACCGGCGCCCACCGAGATGTGCTTGCCGATGCGGAAGCCGACGGTCGGCTGGAGGTTGTAGGCCGAGAGGTTGATGGACTGCACCAGATGGGCACCCGCCCAGTTGTCGCCCCAGTTCATCGAGGAGCCAAAGGGGGTGTTGAAGGCCAGACCCACCGACATCCAGTCGAGCGGCTTGTAGTTGATGTAGGCGTAGAGGGGCGTCGAGATTTTGTTGTCCGAGGTGAAGTGGCGCTGGGGCGTGGCGCCCGTGTAGTCGGGCAGCGAGGTGTAGGTGGCCTTCGAGGCGATGCCCGTGATGCCGACCGAGATGTCGAATTTCGATTGCTGGAAGGCAGCGGCGGCAGGGTTGAACCACACGGACTCGGAGTTGAGCTTCATGGCCGTACCGACGTGTCCCATACCGTTCTGCTTCGAGGAGAGGTTGTTTACCTGGTATCCTTCGGCCGAGGCCGCGAGCGTTGCCGCCGTGGCGGCCAGAAGGAGGAGGACTTTTTTCATGTCAAATGGTTTAGGTTAATACTTGGCGGGCCCTTGCGGGGCGCGCAGCAACGGCGGCAAAGGTAGGAAAACAATCCGTGCGCCCCAAAGAAATTGGTCGGAAAGTCTTAGAAATTGGAGTAAACGGTAGAACATTGGCCGGTATGTCGGGTCGGACGACCGGCGTGGCTGCTGCCGCAATTGATTGTGCCGGGACAGCGGGGTGGCGGGAGAGCGGCAGGACGGCAACAGGGTAAAGACGGGCCGCGGGCGGGGTAGGCGAGGTAAGAGGGGTAGGAGGAAGCACACGCTCCGCATCGGAGCGGCCGTGTGGGGTAACGGAGCGGCTGCGTTCCGCATCGGGGCGGCCGGGCAACGTCTGAGTAAAGGTACGGACAAAGGCAAGGGCCGCACTTCGGTGTGCGACCCTTGTCGGAAAACTTGCTGCCGCCGCTCCGGCGGGGAGGGCGGGGCTTCGGCTATTTGCGGCTGTTGTAGGCCTCGAGCGCCTTTTCGAGCAGGAAGAGGGCGCGCGTGAGGTCCCACTTGTTCAGCACGTAGGCGATGCGCACCTCGTTGCGGCCGTAGGCGGGGTCGGAGTAGAAGCCCGAGGCGGGGGCCATCATGACGGTCTCGCCCTCGTAGCTGAAGTCGCTCAGACACCAGGCGCAGAAGTCGTCGCTGTTCTCGACCGGCAGGCGGGCCACCGTGTAGAAGGCACCCATGGGGATGGGGGAGTAGACGCCCGGGATGCGGTTGAGCCCGTCGATGAGGCACTTGCGCCGTTCGATGTACTCCTCGTAGACTTCGGCGCTGTAGGAGCGCGGCGCATCGATGGAGGCCTCGGCGACAATCTGCCCCAGCAGCGGGGGCGAGAGGCGCGCCTGGCAGAACTTCATCACCGCGTCGCGCAGCTTGCGGTTCTTGGTGATGAGCGCGCCGATGCGGATGCCGCACTCGGAGTAGCGCTTCGAGAGGGAGTCAATCAGCACGACGTGCTCCTCGATACCCTCCAGATGGCAGGCCGAGATGTAGGGCGACCCCGTGTAGATGAATTCGCGGTAGACCTCGTCCGAGAAGAGGAAGAGGTCGTAGCGCTTCACCAGGTCGCGGATGCGGTCCATCTCCTTGCGCGTGTAGAGGTATCCGGTGGGGTTGTTGGGGTTGCAAATCAGGATGCCGCGCGTGCGCTCGTTGATGAGCCGCTCGAATTCGGCGATGTCGGGCAACGCAAAGCCCTGCTCGATGGTCGAAACGACGGGGCGGATGACCGCACCGGCCGAGATGGCAAAGGCCATGTAGTTGGCATAGGCCGGCTCGGGGACGATGATTTCGTCGCCCGGGTTGAGGCACGACATAAAGGCGAAGAGCACCGCCTCGGAGCCTCCCGTGGTGACGATGATTTCGTCGGGCGAGAGCTTGATTTGGTACTGGGCGTAGTACTCGACCAGCTTCTCGCGCAGCGAGCGGTAGCCGTCGCTGGGGCTGTATTCGAGCACCGTGCGGTCGATGTGGCGCAGTGCGTCGAGGCCGACCTGCGGCGTGGGCACGTCGGGCTGGCCGATGTTGAGGTGGTAGATTTTCGTGCCGCGCGCCTTGGCCGCTTCGGCCAGCGGCACGAGTTTGCGGATGGGCGAAGCCGGCATCAGCTCCGCACGTTGGGAAATGGGTGGCATCGTTCGTGTTGCTCGTTTTGTCCTCCGGCCGCGGCGTAAGGGGGCGCGGAAGTGCGCCTTCGGGCCGAGTCGGGGTAAATCATTAACCTGACCGTCCGACGGTGGGGGAGTGCGCCGTGCCGCGGCCTTTGTTGGGAACGCGTGCACGGGCAGCAGTCCGATACCTGTCGGATTGAGCAAAGATAGGACTTTTCGCGCGAAAGCGGAAACCGGGCCCGCAAAATTGTCGTGCAGGGTGCCTCTCCGGGCTCAGTTGCAGCGAAATAATGGCGCCGGAGATTTGGCGGAATGGAAAAACCGTACTATTTTTGTGCCCGGAGAGATGGCAGAGTGGTCGATTGCGGCGGTCTTGAAAACCGTTGAGCTGCGAGGCTCCGGGGGTTCGAATCCCTCTCTCTCCGCTAAGGGGGTTTGACAAAAACCCCATGATCCCTGTAAGTAGCACACTTACAGGGATTTTTGTTTTTCGGGGTCGGACAAGTACACCCCCTTGCGGAAGCTCTTCGGCAGGCAATTCGGTGGCATCGCCTTCAGCCCCGGATTCTGCCACCGACCGAAGGTTCTTATTCGCTGATTCTCTGCATTTTGCATGCTCCGATTTTGCACACGGTGGCGTAACTTTACAACCCGTTAACACATGGAGCATATGAATCGACAAAAAAGTACTTTTCGGATCTCGTTCTACGTGCGTCGGACGAGACCCAACAAGCACGGGGAGGTCCCCGTGTGCGTCCGCATCACGGTCAACGGCCAGCGCGCCGACACCACCATCCGCAAGAGCATCCGACCCGAGTTGTGGGATGCCAAACGCAGCCGGGCCTCCTCGCGTACGGCACTGGGCAAAAACCTCAATCTCCACCTCGAAAACGTCCGGGCACGCCTCGTTTTCGTCCACCGCGAACTGGAGTTCGAACAGCGACCCTACACCGTCCACGACGTGCTGGAGCGCTTTCTGGGGCGCCGCACCTCGAACCGCCGCACGCTCCTCAAGCTCTTCCGCGAGCACAACGAGAAGTGCCGCCAGCTGGTGGGCATCGACATGGCCGAGGCGACGGCCGGGCGTTACGACACCTGTCTGAAGCACACGCTCGCCTTCATCCGCCACACCTACCGCCGCGACGACATCGAACTGGAGCGGGTCGACCGTCGCTTCATCGAGGATTTCGGGTTCTTTCTGAAGACCTCATGCGGCTGCAGCCACAACACGACGATGAAGTATCTGGGGAACTTCAAGAAGATCATCCGCCTGGCGCTGTCCCGCAAGTGGATGGAGGAGGACCCCTTCGCCGGGATGCGCTTCAAGATGCAGCCCGTGCGGCGCGAGATGCCTGAGAAGGCGGAGATCGACCGCATCCTGCACAAGGAGATCACCATCCCGCGGCTGGCGCTGACGCGCGACATCTTCATCTTCTGCTGCTTCACGGGGCTGGCATTCTCGGACATCAAGCAGCTCGCACCCGAGCACATCGTCACCGACATGCAGGGCCACCGCTGGATCCGCAAGCCGCGCCGAAAGACGGGCAACATGTGCAACATCCCGCTGCTGAAGATCCCCGAGGAGATCCTCAAACGCTACCGCACCGATCCCGAATGCCTGGCGCACAACGTGCTGCTGCCCGTGACGAGCAACCAGAAGATGAACGTCTACCTGAAGGAGCTGGCCGACATTTGCGGCATCCGCAAGAACCTCTCGACGCATTGCGCAAGGCACTCAGTTTGTTTCTACTAATTAGTAATCAGAAGATTATACAAGCAATCAGATTGGCGGGTAACGATTTAGAAACGAGTGAGGTTCTATATTTATCTTATTTTGCATTAGCATTAAGTCAAAAGAACGCCTTTCATTTTGCAAAGGTACGACTATTATCTCATAAAGTCAAGAATTACCTATAAATAGTCTTTTTATTATCTTTCCAAAAGTCAGATATTAAGAAAAGTGTACCAAATAAAAATTAAGTTATGTGCATGACATTGTGGCGATAAATTAATATATAACTTAAAATGGATTTATTGTCAACCTCTTGAGTGCAATCGCTGCATATTGCTGCTTTCCAAAGGAGCAGTGTATCAATGTTTCAAGAACGATTGAGACACAGCCTGCCTTATTCTTAATTCGTCGAACTCACATTATATTAGGCTAATATATTGTGCGCATGCTTAAAATTGCTTATTATCAATGATATAATTATGTATATCGCCAATTCAAGTAACATAATAGTAGCAAACATGACACATATATTCTAGTAAACTTATTATCTGTATTCCTAAAAATATTCCTGCACTTTATTCAATCGGGAATATCGAGAATATATACAGCGATCGTGGTAGATATACGAGATAATTTAAAATCGGACCAACTTGTGATTAACATTATCCTTGAAAATTCAAAAATTGCAGATGAGAGTCATGTATAGGTTGCCTGCAATTAAAATATAGGTTAATTTTATCCATGAAATAGACCGGCTATCAAAAATTATCCGTAATTTTATATGCTTTGATCATGTAAAAAAATCGTAAACAACAAAGAATAAAAAATGAATTATAGATTAGACGGGAGGAATGTGTTTTTCACATCCGATACCCACTTCTATCATACGAATATCATCGAGTTTTGCAATAGGCCATTCAAAAACATGGAGGATATGAATGAGACTTTGATTGCAAACTGGAACAAGGCCGTCGGACCAAACGATATCGTGTTTCATCTCGGGGACTTTTGTCTAGGGGATTCCCGAAAGTGGAACCGTATTCTTGACAGGTTGAATGGGAAGATTCACCTGATACTCGGGAACCACGATTTGAGAAACTTTCGGAAAAGTTATGCGGAACGGTTCGAGTCGGTAGCAATGCAGATGAATATCGAGGTAGACAACCAGAAAATCTGTCTGAATCACTATCCGTTCCTTTGTTACGATGGCTCGTATGACGAAGTTTGGCAACTGTTCGGACATGTGCATACCAATCGGAATAACACGGGCCATGATGCCGTACGGCTGAAGATGCTTTTTCCGACACAATACGATGTGGGGGTTGACAACAATGATTTCACTCCTGCTTCTTATGCTCAAGTAAAAGAAATCATTGAAAAACAGATTGGACAATCAAAGAAAGGAGGCTATGATCTGTCATGAGCCAATTATCTTACTATGGGATGACCGACCCCGGCCGTTGCAGAGAGAACAATGAGGATGCGTATCTCCTTGAACGAAAAGGGAGCTATGTCATTGCAGCCGTTGCGGATGGAATAGGTGGATATGAAGACGGTGAGGTCGCCTCCTATCTTGCTTGTAAGTGCATCTCCGATTATCTGTGGGACTCTCCGGAAAAGGTTATGGGAAAGGATGTATTGAAACAGGCGGTTATCCATGCCAATAATGCCGTCGTTTCCCAACAGCAGAATCCCCGACTTAGCAGCATGGGCTGCGTACTGACTGCCATATTGTTTGACATGGAGCAGCACTTGGCATATATGTGCCATGTCGGGGATACACGCTTGTATAAGTATAAAGACGGCGTGCTGACCAAACTCTCACGGGATCATTCGTTGGTGAGGCTTCAAGAGGATGCCGGGATTCTGTCGGAAGAGGAGGCCATGTCTCACCCTCGGCGAAACATTATCACGCGGTTTATCGGCAATTCACGGCTCGATTGGAATACAAACTACATGATGGATTTGAGCTTCCCGATTGAAGCTGATACGCAATATCTGATCTGCTCCGATGGATTATATGACATGGTCACTTCGGTAGAGATCATGGAGGTATTGGCACAAGAGTGCAACCAGCAACAAAAGGTTGAGGCGCTGATCAAGCGAGCCAATCTTGCCGGAGGGAAAGACAATATTACAGCAATCATATTGGAAACCAGGCAAATAATTTAACAGAACCATGAATAAATTTGTAGTATACTGGATTGTATTGGGATGTCTGGCATTCTCTGCCATATATTACATTGTTGAAGATTTTATCTTGATTCGGAAGAGTGACAGCGCCGAAAAATCAAACAAGTTGTGGTGTGGATTGGTGAATGATATATGTGTCTACGTGGCCTTTATTACGTTATATGCAACAAGGTACTTTGTTGAAATATATGAATACCTCTACTATGGACAGCGTCTGCACTTTATGACGGAATTCATCTTCATCCTGATTATTTTGCTTATATGGATTGTGGCAAGAATACCTTCTGATTTGCTGAATATCATAACCAGTCCAAAACCAATGAGGACAATGAATGAGAGATTGAAAGGCAAGCTGTTGCAGGTTCCGTTGATTTTACTGTTCGGTGGTTATATATTACTTGTCTCGCAAGGTACGATATGGGCATTGATTCCTGCCGTATTTGCAGTACTGGTCGTTATTGTTATTATGTTGGACAGCGCATATAAGTACCGAAATATAATCACTGTAAAGTTGATATTATGGGTGTCAGCCGTATCCATAACGCTACTTGGAATCGGATTGATTGCCTATGATTTGACAAGCGGATATATTTTCTCCGCCGCAATGGATATCTATCCTGCTTCCTATGCTGCAAATCTGTTGAGTCTCATATTCGTTTCTTTACCCTTGATACGGATTGCTGAACCGTTTTATAAAAAATATAAACCACAATTATATATACCAATGGTAAAAGAAGACATAGAAACATTAGAAGCAAATAAACGAGAAAAAAAGAAGGGAGATAACAATGAAAAACAGCAGTAATAAAACGAAGGATTCGCACGATTTGTCGTACCTACTCCGGCACGACAAGACCTGTAAACTGGAGACCGGCGGGTGGCGTTCCGTCGAGAACCTTGTACACGAACAAGGATTTACTTTTGAGCAACTTTGCAATCTCGTAGTCAACGATTCCAAAGGCCGGTTTGAATTCAATGACGACAAGACAAAGATTCGGGCCTTATACGGGCATTCCGTCCCGGTGGAGATGAACTATGCGTGTTGTACGCCTCCGGAAATCCTTTATCATGGAACATCGATGAATGCCGACGCTGCCATAGCAGAAGTCGGATTGAAACCACGTTCGAGGAATTATGTACACCTTACAAGCGACAATGATACTGCATTGGAAACAGGCGCTCGTCATGGAGACCCCGTAACAATACACGTTAAGGCTCTTGAAATGTTTCATGAAGGATACGAGTTTTATAATCCGGTAAAGATTATATGGCTGGTCCGTGAGGTTCCTCGACGTTTTATTGATTCATATTATATTCCTGTGCAGTCTTTCAGTATAGATAGCATCAAACGTAAGATGATAAAAGTTGTATGTGACTCCCGAAGTATCATTGAGGTATTAAGTCAGGATAGCACAATTTCATCATTGTGTGAAATAGTATATTGGACAGAGATGTCATGGTCCATAAATACCATGGAAGAGATGTTCGGCAATCAGTTGCATATCATTGTTGTAACCGATGCCCAAGATATGACTAATGATTTTGTTCAGCAGGTTTCTAATTTTGAAAAATATACCTCCGGAATTATCCAGATTTCGCCGGTTGTCGTTGAGCAGATCCCATCTATTCAGGCAACAAGTCGCGAGGAGATACATAGCATATTGCACTCACTCAGTTTGTTGGTAGGACGCAATCGCCCCGGGAATTTAAGCCTCCAAGATATTGCTACGCTATTGCTTAATGTCGATGGAGAGATCAAGGTGCTGCAAACTGCATATAATGACAGTTCAGATATTGCCAATCTCTGCGAAAAGCTGACTGTCTCACTCAAAGGACAGGATAAGCATTTCAGATCCTGTATGGTTCAAATATCAATACCGGATGGTTATAAGGGCCAAGTTGAAGGTATTCAGATTGAGGCTTACGAAATTGTTGCATGTGTCCGAAATATGATGCCGTCTGCGGAGTGTTATTTCTGTTATTCAGACAACATGCCCAACGACAGGCAGATTCATATCTCTGTCTTTCTGTATTAGTCTATAAATGTTTTATAAATGATAAAAAACAAGCAATGTACAAACCGATAGAATATTCATATCAGGTAAGCAAGAATGTATTTGCCGGCGAACATCCGCTGTTCGACATTTATAAAAGTTCCATAAAGGGGAATATTCCGAGGCTTCTGAAATTCGGGATTACTGTTTTTCTGGATTTGACCCAATCTTATGAGGTCCCGGAATACACATCATTCCTACCACCAGATGTGCGAAGGATATCTTTCCCGATTCGGAACTGTGATGTCCCGTCAAGAGTTGAATCGGTAATCGGATTATTCCGGAGACTTGAACAGCTGATGCATGAGCAGCCCCAAGCCAAACTCTACATCCATTGCCACGGAGGTGTCGGACGAACCGGGACAATAGTGGCTTGTTACTACATATATTTCGAGCATCTGTCATTTGAAGAGGCTTTCGATAAAATGAAACGGCAATATGCTCAATCACCCCGCTCAAGAATCATGGATGCACCCGAGACTCAACGTCAGATAGAGTTTATTAGAGAGTTCGCTGAATACAATTCAATCTGATAATTTTTGACCATATAAACCTGTCAAATTCCGTGAAGTCCCAAGTAATAAGTCGAAAGGTCGGTTTGTACCCCGAACAAGGGCGCAGACGGCTTTCCCTTATTTGAACTTCGAGGTTTCCAGTTAAGAGAATGAGTGAAAAGTTTAGGCTGTGTCCTTTTCTTTTTTCAAACAAGAAGTACAAACTTAAAAGCTTTTAAATATGGATTATAAAATTGGAATATATGGAACGTCTGTTTGCTAAGATAAGCAAGAAAAAGACAGAGTCTTATGTTATAAGTAGAATATGACATCAATTAAATGACGACCGTGTTAAATTTGTCGTTCAGCAATACGTCAGAGGAACACATGACAAGTATGCTCTTGCAGACATCTCCCTCGACTCAATATCTCCTCAATTGAAATAAGCGAGCCGTTTCACAAAAACAACGTTGAGGTTAATAAGATTCGTAATGAAGATATAATCAATACAATTATTAGTTGCTGATTGTAATAATGACATTCAAGAAATTCACCGTCAAATTTCCATTATAGTATGGGCTATAAAATTAGCAATACAACAACTTGGTGAGAAATTTCAGGCATGGGATGATGTAAGTACTCTTTCAGTGGAATATCATCGAAACAAAGGTTATTTGAAAGTCGAGGATAATGAATGCTTGCGTACAACAGAGGATGTTGCTGCTATTTTTGGGACTGTTGCAAAACATCGAGGTTTCTTACGTGCATCAGGTGCAACTATACCAAACAAGAAATATGAAATAGTTTGGTTGCCAAATACATAATATCATCTTTGGTATAACGAACTTTCAGAGGATCCTTATATCGTAAAATGTAATTCTTGTTTCTTCGGGAACAGAAAGCCATTGATTTAAATGTGCCTCACTTTTTTCATTTACTTTGGGATATTCATAAATGAATATTTCATGATTTAGGATTTTGTTTCTATCGCTTTGCAGGTGTATTCAAACTCAATAAGGAAAAATCAATAACAGAAAATAAATGTGTTTGGGAACGCATCTCAAATACTTATCAACTTAATGATTAATCTCAAATTTTTAGTATTATGTAAAGTAACAGCCAAGCAAAGTATTGGTGGAAAGATTGCCAAAGGAATGAGTGTACAAGTTGTTGAGAAAATCACTAATTCACCACAAATTAAAACTATTATAGAAACTTTTAAGACTCAATTAGGCATTGAAATTAAAGGTGTCTCAGTATCCACTTCATACTTTACAATAGAGAAACTTAAATAGTATAATTAAGAGGAAGCATTCATCAAAAAAAGAATATTCCCTCTTGTCATAATGGCTTGTTATGAAATTGTTTGATAAAATTATAATTTATATCTCTGGCGATTTGTTATTCGTTTGGTGGTTGATAGTAGCAATAGTTTATCTGCTGATATTAGCATTACTACCATAAAACATGTAAATATATCTATTACTCATTAAGTAAAACTTTAATTATACAAAACCGTTGGTACAATAAAGTATATAGTTGCGTTTACAAATTAACTCATAGGAGAGATAGGTCATATCCCCAAAAATCTCTATCTTTGCAAAAAAAGCGGTAATGGATAAGTGTACAGTGATTTATAAAAATCCCAATATTTTACTAGGAAATATTGATGACCAATTTTATTGGGTCGTTAATCCATATATCAAAAATGGATTAAAGATTATTAATAGTAGTCAATATTCAATACTAACTGCCATTCGTGGAGCAAGTGCAATATCTGAAATATCTGAAACTACTAAATTTTCATTCGATGAGATTTTACAGGTATACGATGTCCTAAAATCTAAAGATATTGTCAATAGCACGAATGAGTTTACACCTCCTTTATGGAGTAGTGATATTACATCTCTGCATCTTTGGATCCACACAACAAATGAATGCAATTTAAGATGTTCATATTGTTATATACATACATTAGGCAAGCGCGATTATATTAAACCAGAAACGATTCAAAAGATATGTGATTCTATATGCTCAACAGTTGAAACAAGGCACCTCCAGTCTGTTTATTTAAGATTTGCAGGCGGAGAACCACTTTTGAAAATTCAATTGTGGAAAGATGCAATTATTAATTTAAAGAACAGATTAAATACAATCAATTGTGAATTGCATATAGCATTTCTGACTAATTTAGTAAAGTTAGAAGATGATACATTGAATTTTTTAGTACAATCCAAAAGTCACATCAGTGTTTCATTAGATGGACTTGGCCATTTTCAAGATCAAACCAGACATTATTCTTCAGGGAAAGGAACTAGTGATATCGTTTTAGTTAATATACAAAAACTTCTGCTAAATGGTATCAAGCCTACAATAATGACGGTTGTCTCAAATTCAAATATGGATGGATTGATTGAACTTACAAAATTTGCAATTAAGAATAATTTATATTTGCGATATTCCTTTGTACATGGAGAGGAAATAAACAAACAAAAATTATTAAAGACATTGTATTCTTGTTATGATGTATATCAAAAAGCAATTTTAGCAGGATTCAGCTTCGCAAAATTACATAAGCTTTGTGATTTAAAATTATTGGCTCCATTTTATCAAAATTGTTCAAATGGACTAAATGGTGGTGCAATATATACAAATGGTGCAGTATTTTTTTGTCATAAAGAATTTGGTCTTGAATCAGCGTTAGGACATCTTGATGAGAATCTAGACTTAATTACAGTTATACAAAAAGGGAAGTACAAGAACATTATTTCAAAAGAATGTAACAGTTGTAATCTTGTATATGTATGTAATGGAGGATGCCAGTCTGTACGTATCCATGGGAAAGATCCCTATTGCGATATTTATCGCGAAATAATACCTATAATTTATAGATTAATCGCCCTCGAAAGACTTGAAATGATTAAACATAGTATTAACATTAACTAAAAATTCTAAGAATATGGAACAATTGCTAGCTTTAAATTTCAATGACATGTCTCTTGTAGAGAAATTCATAGTAACATTTGATTGCAATAATTGCCCTTCTGATTGTGGCGATTCTGATTGTGTAGTTAATTGCGAGTAATTTACTAAGATAAATGAGCCTATTTTCCCAATGAGATAGGCTCATTTATCTTATATTTATCTATTCAATGCGATGATAATACATATTATAATCTTATTCTTATTTGTGTTATGACAAAGCATAGTTTTAGAGTTCTTATTACAGAACGATGCAATGCCTCTTGCGCAAACTGTTTTAATTCAAGATATAGAACAGGAAGAGAAATAGATATCCCCATTTTTGAAAAATTGTGTGATTATTTAGCTTTGCATAAGATAAATAGACTAAAAATAATGGGAGGTGAACCTACTGTACACAGTCAATTTGAGGGCATCATAAGCATCTCTCAACAATATTTTGAATCTATTATTATTTTTACTAATGCTGTTAATGATAGAATTAAAAACATAATACCTCGAAAAAAGGACACTATTGTTTACAACTCAGATTTCATAAATGACAATTTTGATGTTTCAAAACTGTTGTTAGAGGGAGAAGGTCATCGTAGACTTGAAATACAAATTAGTGAAGATTGTTTAGTTGATAGAATAATAGCGATGTTAAAGACATTAAAAAATACACCTACCAAATACAATTTAACTCTGAATTGTATGGAGAATATTTTTCAAAATAAGATTAAATTAAGTGAGAAATGGCATCATATAACAACATACATAACGCATGAGTTAAATAAAGATTATAATATAGATCATCATATCCCATTCTGTTTATCTAAATTGTTCGATTCAGAAAGCAAATGCGATATGTGTAATATAGAATGCTCTGGATTAATAGATTCTAGTCTTAATTTGAGATATTGCAATCAACATCCTCAAATTTTATGTAAGTTGCTTCAGTCCAATGGTGAATTCATTAAATTTAGCACATTAATGGAATACCTCAAAAATGAATATAATATCAAAATTGAGTTAAATAAAGTGCTTAAATGCCAAAATTGCCATTTATTTATGAATAAATGTAATGGTGGCTGTTTTGTACATAAGTTAGTTACAAACAATAATGGACATTGATATTTCACAAGTTGATGCTAATATAAATTTCAAAAGAAATATATTGCTATTGCAGAAGATTGTATATTTCTCTGGCTTCTCGTTTAGACAATCCGCTAATTTCTAATCTTCGTCCTCCGCTGCTCTCTATTATGATGTCTGCAAACAAGATGTTTGAGTTAATTCGAACACTTGAGATACTGGCACGGGGAATAACTGTAGATTGGTAACCGATGAGAGCTCCTTTGTAGTACACAACTCTGTCATCTTCGATATCTATACGATCTGGAAATAAGACATTATGGTCTGCTGAGATACGACTTGCAATGAATGTAGGCATAGTTAGTTCGTATTAGATAGTTGAATGGTTGTGATTATAAGCGTAATCAAATAAATAAAGAATGCTGGTACAGCAAACAGTGCAGTCAAGAATAGTAAGGAAACAATCTTACATACTATGTGTAGTGCTCCTTGATCGAATGATGTTCCTTCGAATATATTACTATTCCAATTTAGGGCAATGGGAACTGCTGCTAAACCGAGCGTAAGCACTACAATCAGCGCTGCCCGTTGTTTTGATTTTATTTCTTCGTAGTGTGTCATATTTGTGTTAGTTTTTAGGGTGAAGTAGGTATAGTCTTTTTAATAACTTCTCTAACTTAGTTCCGTTATATGATTTAATTCGTTGTCCTTCGCCGATTCTAATAAGTTGTTCAGGAATAGAAACGAAGTTGGCTTTTGTGTAGTAAAAGTTTTCTGATAGAGTTGATTCTGTAAACTCATTTTCAAAGTTCTGCTTATCCTTGATAATAAATGGACAATGATAAAATGTTCCTCCATCTTGATTAAGGATACAAGATACGGACTCCAATCTTGAAAGGCAATCAAGCGCATCTATCATCACTTTGCGTTTCTGCTTCAACTCTTGCAAACCACTCTCAAAAGTTCCATTTGCAATAATTGCTGCTATTGGATGTATTCTGCCGTTTAGTACCAACTCGGTAGAGAATCCAAAACCGCAGTCTCGCTCCTGACGATGGGGATGTTGGCAGATAGATACTAGCTTTTGATACAAATCCGGATTGTTTGTGATTATAGCACCTCCTTCGCCTCCGGAACATACGGTTTTCCCCGTCCCGAAAGATACAACCATTGCGTCATTATAGTCCGCTATGTTGCTTATACCATAGTTATATCCAAGAGACTGTGCAGAGTCTACAAAGTGCCAAATGCCTCGTTGCTCACATATGTTATTCAGCACCTCCATATCATAGCTGTTTCCTGCAAACTCTGTAGCAATGACAGCTTGTATCTGTGGATTTTCATCCAACATATTTACGAGAGAATCGACATCTATATTGAGTGATGAATAGTCAATCCCAGCAAAGTAAAATTTACAATCCAGTGCTAATGCTCCTGCGATTGTCCCGCCAAAACTTAATGGTGTCGTCAAAATCTCACTGTGCTCTAATCCGGCAGCCATCATTAGATACATCAGTCCGTTAGTGGCAGATGAGACGCACAAGGCGTACTTTGCCCCATAAAAGGAGCAAAGTTTCGCCTCAAATGCAGCGACTGCGCCATTTCCTGCAAGGTGGCTGTAAGCAGTAGCCTTGTTGGATTTTGTCTCGGTAAGATATTTCTCTATCTCTTGCAAAATCACAAAGCGTCGGTTTGCTATATTTAGTTCCATAGTCTTTTCTATTAGACATTGACATACGGCTGAAGACGATTGAGTTCCTGGTTCAACTTCACAGGATCCACTTCCATATTCTCATCAAGGATTTGCTTGATGTAATCAGGGAATGAATAACTATCTTCACGGCCATACCAAGGCAGTAAGCGTTTTGATACAGTTAATGATATTGCGCTCAAATCTGCATATACCGCAGCTAACCAGCTTGCTTCATCAAGCGGATTGGCATCATTAGCGGCATCAAGAATCGCCTTAGGGGTTAAACCATCCTGCTGACAAACTAACTTCAAGGCAGCACGGATGCGTCGAGGCATAATATGCTTATCGTAGAACTCCTTTGCAGCCTGTTGAATGTAATTATCCTGAGGATTGATGGATACACCTGAAATCTGCTTAGCTATTGAGCAAATAATCTCAGGAAAATCTTCGATAGCCGGCATAATTACAGGAACGACTACAAAGCGATCCCTCATAGCAGCTCCCATTTTGTATCCACAGTTGGTGGTCGCAATAAGCATTGACTGACCCTCGCGACTATTATCGGATAGTGTATTAAGCAGGGCCTGCATAACAGAGTCAGAGGCACCACTATCCAAATTGTGGGTTCTCTGCATTGGCATTGCTTCGGTGATCTCGTCTATGAAGCCTAAACTTGGTGTTGTTGAGGCAAAGATGCGTGTCTGCAAAGTTGCTCTGCGTTCAGTTTCACCGACGATACCGGCTTTTGGACTATTCAACTGATAGATAGGTACCGCAGCCCAATGAGCGGTGAGTATTGCCATATCGGTCTTACCCGTTCCCGGTGCTCCAAGCAGAAGGATATTCGTGGGAATAGATTTGTCGCGTGAGCGCAAACCGTTAGCTTGCTTACGGAGAAATTCCATAGGTACACGGACATTTTCACCTTTAAGTGCAACATCCTTGATGCGGGTTGTGTCAAGCATGGATATTGTCTCCTCGGATATTGTCTGAACATCCTTTGACTTCTGCTCAATCAACCCCTTGACCTCAATCGGACATCCTGAAATATGCGAAGCACGAAATACCAGATCTAAGCCACGATTTGGGGTACTGCTTGAAAGGTTCGCAATCTGCTGGTCGTCCAATTCGGGAGAGTATTGCGCGTTAGGATATTGTCGATGCAGACCTTTCACAAACTCTAGTTTCTCCTCATAGTTTGGATAAGGCAAAAACAGGTGGTATATGAGTCCCTGTACCTGCGAGTCAATCTTACCCTCGGTCACATCCGAGAGTATAAACATATTTCCATTATCAAGGAATGGTCGAGAACATACGAGATTGTATATCAACTCACGAGCGACCAACTGGTTTACCGTTGTTGCATTAGGCATAATATCTGATGTGAACTCAAACACGAAGAGAAATTTCATAGTCTCTCCATCCTGCCAGTTATTTGCAGTAGGTGCCGAAGCCAATCGAGATATACCTCGAAGAATATCTACAAGTTCTTGCGATGCATTGCAGTTGCCAGTGGCGCACTTTGTATTAGAGATTCCATTTGCCGAGAGAATCTTCTTTATGGTTTCACTATCGGCCTTCTCATACATATTGTATGGGACCACAATACCTGATGCCAGACTATATCTTACCATAACCATATGCAATCGTTTCGCATATTCGGCCATCAATTGCACGAGAGTGCAAATGCTTCCGTCCTCACGGCACTCAAAATCGTATATAGGTCTACCGGTGAGAATCATTGAAGAGCGGCCATCTCTTTCGTAAGGCTTAAATATATTTTTAACGGTGTTCATATCTTTATCGTTTTATGGTTATTACATTCTGTGCTTCGTTTTCGCTAATAGCTGATTCGTCTGTAAATGTTCGCTGAACAATCTTTCTTGGTTTTACCAACTTCTGAGCAAATGGCATTTGTGGGATACCATTTGTGGCCTTCTGCTTTTTAACTTTCGTAGTTATGCCACGCACAGACAATTCATTGTCAAATGCACGAATAACGCGCTCGCAACTACCATCGGTGTATCCAATGAGTTCTGTACGGATATCTACTTGTGCACTGGTATCTATCTCAGCAATTAAATTCTGGCCACTTGAATTTGTTGCAACGATACGAGTCAAGTTCAGATTTTCCTGAACAACTTTGACCTCTCGGAATCCTACGGCAATAGCAGACTCCTTAACAGCAACGGACACATTTGATGCAAATGATTGCGTGTGCTGTGATTTGATTTCCTTGAATGCAGTTTTAATCTCCTTATTTGCCTCCTGAACTGTCGGAGCATCAATAATGCGCTGTATGCTTTCTGCTACAACAGATGGAGACGAGACCATAAAGTTCTCCTGAGATTTTACCAAAGTGGCTATTGCTGCAACTTTCAGTTGTGTTTCTGCCGCCTGTTTCTGCTCTTGCGCAATAGCAATGTGCTTATCAAAATCCGTTTGTATTACAGTCAGCTCCGTTGGCGCCAAAACAGACTTCGTTTTAGTTCGTTTTCTCTTACAACATTTCTTCACTCCGGTAACCACCTCTACAGGCGCCGAATTTAGGACCTGAGCAATGATAGGCCCGAAATCTCTCTGAAATTGTTGCGTTTCTCTGACAGTCGCAACCCTTGTATAATAAAGTTCTTGTGACATAATTTTCTTTTTTATCGTGTTACCATATTACGCCTCCGTCGTTTGACGTATCGTCATCTGAATTATCTGACGCATCAGCATCTGAACCTTTTTCTTCGTCAGGATTAGAATCTTCTGCATCCGTTGGGGTCGTCTCTTCCGTTTCAACAGTTTCAGCACTCTCAATTGTATCTGATTCGAGAGGAGGCAGCGTGTTTCTACGCTGCTCCTCTATGGCTTGAAGAGTTTCTGATAATGATATGTCTGTTCCTGTCTGCTGCATCATATAATCCAAATAGACGAAGTCATTATTGATGAAGAGTTCGCGTCCACCAGCTACATGAGGGAAATCTACCAACGGAATAGTCGCGACATTGCCATTTGCTTCATAGTAAAGTGGAATAGCCTCACGGCGGAAGCAAATCAGATCACCAATATATATTACCATTTGATTAAGGTAGTATTTGGCATCATGTCCAAATTTGCGCATAAATTCATCTCTTGCCATTACAAGATTGCGGAATGACTCTGTAAATGAATTGTACTCTGAATTAAAGTTTGATATAATACCTTCCTCTTTTGATCTCAATGTCTGAATCTCCGAACGAATAGCGTTCTCATCGTTCTCTTTGATGGCTTTTACCTTTTCATTTTCTTTCTTGGTGTGGAAATATGTAAGAGCCTCCAACTGCTTCTTGTATCCAGTCACAATGAGCAACTGAATAATCAATGACATAAATGCAAAACCACCAGAATAGGTCCAATCTGTACCTCCATTGAATGCAACTTCTCCAATAATATACATCAAAGGAAGTGAGAGTACAGCACCTGTAATAGCTAGTTTTTTAAGTCCCTTCATAGAATCCGATGATTCATCATCCTCTAAAGAGGAAACCCCCAAGCGACTAATCATACTAATGCCATAACCCACAAATATTGAGAGGATAGCACCAATAACGACCGTAAAGCCAGAAATCGTAGAGTCCAAATCGGCAAGTTTCGATGTGACAATTGGATACAGAGCAAAATACGCAAAGAAGCAATCCAACACGGGAAGTGCATAGTACGCAACACGGCGAAGGCTCATCTTGCGAGATAAAGATTCGTCTACCTCAACATACTTGTACAATTCATCGCTAGTCTCATGAAACAACTGCTCTTCCTTCAGCTTTTCTGCGAGTTCATCTTGGTTGCGACGCATTTTCTTTCCGGCATCTATCATAGCAGTATAATTACGCTGGATGCTTTCGCAGAGGGTATTGATGAATTCCTGCGCTGTAGTCATCTCCTCTTCAAGAGCAAGACGCTTTTGCTCTTCAGCAGAGAGTAATGCTTTCTGCTCTGCCTTTTCGCGTGCGGCATTTTCTTCTGAAGCACGAGCGTTGCGGTCTTTTACTATCTTTTCATAACCAAAGATGCTAGATGGACGGCGAGACGGAGTATTTACCATTGTGTTCATAGCTGTATATATTTACTAATGATTAAATATGTAGTTTGATACCTGGTATAGTGTGACAAATTCACGCTCAACAATATCTTCGTACTGATGTTTCGCAACATTCGAATTGACAATAAGCAATTCTGTTGACTGCGGGAAGAAAGTTAGTTCTTTCCCAACATTATCACATCCATCAGAGACGAGAATGATATATGAGTAGTCAGACTGTTGCTCATTCGCACGAAGCAAACGGATTGCCTGATTTATGGCTCCATTCACGTCGGAACCTTTTTTCTGCTTTGCTACCTCATCTGAATATGCAATATTGCAAATCCTCTCACAGTCACGAGAGAACATTCCAACTGCGTCTACCAAACTAGAAGAATATGATAATGAGTCTGTTTTATATGTTTTTGTCAATTCTTTATATTCCGACATTTTCATGTATCCAGGTTTTATACCAGGTTCAATAGGTCGTTTTTCATGCCAATCAAAAATGGCAACTTTGTTGTTGTCACAATTTGCATCAACATAACTGAGGTAAAAACTACCAATGCCTTTCTTGGTAAGTGTTTTTGCTAGTTTTACAACCTCACTAGAGCTAACTTGTGGTACACCATTTTCATTAGTCAAACGATCAGTACCATCAAGCACCAAACAAATGTTGTAACGATTAATAGTTTGAGGTTCATCCTTCTGTTTAGACTCAACAGAGCCACAGCTTGACATTACTGTCATCATAGCGATCATTATCGCCAAATACATCATCTTTTTCATAACATCATGTCATTTTTATTACAATAGCGTTGGCTGCATTGAAATTTATAATCAAAATCAAATGCATCTATGGATAATGCATTATACCCAGCATTTTCAGTCATCTGTTTTACCACATCTTGAACAGAACAAAATGCCTCTCTAGGTACATCCACCATAAGTATTCTTTCTCTTTCTTTACCACTTATTGTTTCATCAATAAATACCAAAGACGTAAATATGATATTTATGTCAAATATGTTTCTCTGAGTAATAGAGGCAATAGCACTAATGTCAACAATTAGGTCTACTTGAAATAGATGTTTGTCGTCTTTTTTAATTATAATATCCGCTTCTGTGTATACATCCGCTTTACTATTGTCCTTAGACCACATCAATTCTGAACTGTGCCGACTGATGAAATTTTGCTTAGTAGCGTAGCTTTTAATTACATAATAAGATGCCATATCATTAAATGTTAGTAAATTTGCAATGTCAAAAACATATTTCTTTAATTTTCTTTTTGCAAATATGAATACTCAAGATTTTGTGGACAAAGAATAAAATTCAAATATTATCCTATGTGTGCAAGAATTATTGATTTTCAGCAGAATACGGATATACTAAAGGGCGATCTTTTACGCTTGGTAAAAATCTTAGAAGGCAAGCTTCAAGGAAAATATCGTTCATATCCATGTGAAATGATAGATAAGGTTATCATATATGCAGAATTCGATATTGAGTATCATTATGAGCATATTAAATTTGCAAATGGGTGTTATTTAAGAATAAATCCTATCTCAAAAAAAGAAGAGTGGTTGTCAGAGGAAGAATATTTTGATTACTTAAAGTCACTGATTTCGGCTGATGAAAACAAAAACTCTCAAAATAGTAGATTGAAGAATAAAGTAGATAATGCTTTTAGTTTACTATATCACATTATAGATGGTTCCAATTTTGACGACATGTCTTATTCAGAATTTGAGGTTGAAAAAGGAACTACAAGAAAGTGGAAAATCACACCTGAAATCAAGGCTAAAAGAGATTCTGTAATAGAGAAGAAAACTATTGGCAAAGCGTCAACTCGTCGTGTTGTATATCTATACAAGAAGCCAATGACTTTTTTTATCAATCAACATTTTAAGGCCAAGAGTAATGTTGTAATACTAAATCGTTTTGAAAGTGTTACAAAAGGAGATGTTGACCATAAAACAGAGATTATCGAAGCATTAACATATAGTAGAAATAAAGACAATATACGTAAAATAAGAGAAATAGAAAAAGAACTTGAGGGCAGCATTAATAACGATATTTCTTTCTCTTATGAAGAGGCTACTCTAAGCAAATATAAAACAGCCATTAAACTAGCACTTCAATTATCAGATCCTGATGAGATTGCAATATTGTGTGTAAACTATATAGATTTCATTTCTTCACAAAGTGGAATATCTGTTGATGATATGTTTGTCCCAGAACAATCTACATCAAATGCAGACTTGTTAAAACAATGTTTAGATGCTGTTATACAGCATTCTTCTAAGTCATTTGAAGAATTACAAGAGGCATCAAAAAGGTTGGGTAAAGATTTTGGCGTTCAAATGAAGAAAGGTTTTGAATCTCAAATCAGTCTACTTCGCATTGCCAAATCGACAACCTTGCCAGATGTACTATATACATATGCGGTATTTTGTATTAGTATATATGATTTTGAGACAGCAGAAAAATGTTTGATTGAATGTCGTGACATTTATATTAAGTCTATTACACCTAAATCTTCATTAGACCTGGTCATAATATATAGTAATTTATGTAAGTTATATTGCGATTGGAAGCGTGTTGATGATGCTATAGAATATGGTAAACTTTCAGTAAAATATCTGAAACGATGTGAAGTCTTTGCATATAACGATAGCTTAAATATTCATTATGCAAACTTATATAATCTCTTGTCTGTAACATACAAATTACGATATGAGTTTGACAAAGCAGACGAATATAATAAAATAGCAACTGCATATATTCACAAGGAGGACGATAGTAACGTAAAGGTGTTTTTCCTCCAATTAATGATTGCTTATAACTCATGTGCACTGATGATGGCTCAAGAGGATTATAGTAGAGCATATGTCGGTATGGAGTTGTTATATTGGAAAACTATGCTTTTATGTGAAATGGATGATTCGTTAGAACATTTAGATCTTAAAGGTTCGTACGAAAATGCGATGGCAAGGTGTGAGATACATCTAGACAATTTAGAAGACGCAAAATTCCATATTGAAGAAGGTATAAAAACTTATAATGAATTATGCTGTAAAAGTTACTCTAGATATGCTATGAGTAGACTATATTTATTGCAGACTTTAGCTGATATTTATGATGCAGAGGATTTGAATGATAAAGCTGAGAAACAATACCTTTTAGCTATACAAGAAGCTTATAATTTAATTGATTCTGGAGTTTATGTTGCAAAAGGAAGACTGCAAGAAATTCTAACAAATTTAGCCGGACTTTATAATAAAACTGAGCATTATGAATTGGCAATTCAACGATGCATAGAAGTCTTAAATATATGTGATGAACTTTTATTATTAGACGAGGAGTACTATAAAGTTGAAATAATAAAAGGATTAGACAATATTGCAATAGCTTACTATAATCAAGGAAATATAAATGATGCCGTACAATCATGTCAAGAAGCCTTGGTGTTATGCCAGGAGCTTTTAGAATTAGGATATAATCCAGATACGGTTGAATATTGGACGAGGAAAGTACAGCATGATATTAAGGTTATGACTAATTAATAATATCAAAGAGTTATGGCTAAACTTAAAAAGGATAGTGAAGAGAGACGAGCGGTCATACTTTTACAAAAAATATTAAAGCGAAATTTCAAAGGAAGTTATGGAGTTGCGAAATCCAAAGTTCATTTGGATAAGTTAATATTGTGTGCCGAATTTGATCTAGAGTATCACTATTTTAGTAAAGAAGCTCCAAATCTTAAGCAAAATAGATGGTATCGAGAAGATTCCGAAGGAAGAATAGTTGAATGGCCTGTAAAAGAATATTTAAAATGTTTTTCTGAAAGGAGAAAAGCCAACTGTCCTCCAGAAGGAGATCCAGATCCTGAAAATATAAAAGGTGCTCACAAGTTGTATAGCAAAGTGAATAACACTTTGCAACAGATGCGAAAAATACTTAGACATATTAATTTCGAAACAAAAGAATATTGTAAGACTCCAATAAATAGCGAGAATGACATTAAATGGGTTTTCGACAACCAAGATGGCGAATATATCTATAATCCAACCTTTAATTTTGACATAGAACCATATGTTGATAAATATCTGATGGTTCTGCACGGAGTCTCGCTAACTAAGAAAGCACAATCTCTTCCGACCATTTCTATTGAAAACAATAGAAATGGTAAATTAGATAATTCTCAAGAAAATCTAATGGCGTCGATGAATAATCTTCATGAGAATATGCTGATGGCATTAGCTCCTTATTTGAAAGATATGTCTCCAAGAGAAGTTGAAAATTACCTTGAAGAGCATGTGTTTTCTAAATTGCGAGCTAGTACTAACAAAACAATATATGATAAAAATCTAAAAGATAAGATTTCGTCAATTATTAGTTTTTGCGATTCCAAACCACGTGGATGGCTAAAAAAATGTATTAATCTTTTAGATGAAATCACATATGAATATAAAGATTTTGTATCACCATTGGTGTATTCAGATTTATTGATGTTTAATGCTAATTTTATCGCCAAATATGGGCTTACAGATAACTTTAAGCAGCATAAGAAACTTCCGGTAACATGGATAACAGCGATTGATAATATATATAATCAAGCTATTGAAATTGCAATGGCTAATGGATCTTACGAAACAGGTATTAAATATTTATTAGAACGCGCTACATTCTTATATGATAATAGATATTTTCATATCGCTGGCAAATATTATTGGGATGCACTTAGACTATGTCACAATACATTTGATTTAGACAATCCGAATAGTAAGAAGGCATATGCTGACGCTCTATATTATTTGGCTCTTTATCACGAAGAATTGAATGAATTAACAAAAGCTCAAAAAGGTTATGAATCATCATTAAAACTTCGAAGGGAGTTATCCGAAAAGCAGGATAAATATAGGGGAGATGTTGCCAAAACTTTTAATAATTTAGGGAATCTCTATAAAACACTATTTGAGTATGGTAAGGCGGAAGAATGCTTAAGTGAATCGTATGAAATTTATAAATACATATCCAAGAGCGATGCTAAATATAAAATTCATCGAGTAATCTCACGTCGCAATTTAGCACTTGTTCTCTATTTACGTGGGAATTACTATCAGGCATTAAATGAAATTAATGGAGCATTAAAAACTATTTCGGAGTTGGCACAAAAGGATCCGAATGAATATAATTGCGATTTGGCATATCTGTTACTAGATTATGCTACACTATACAGCAAGAAGAATGATTATATAGAGACAAATGCAAAATATAATCAAGCTCTTAATTTGTTTCGTGAATTAGCAAAGTTAAATCCACATAAACATCGTGGTCGTTTAGCATGGACTCTGAATACATATGTAATTTTTCATCACATGGATAACCTATATACAACTACTGCTTTGGATTATTTTACTAAGGCATTAGAAATGTATGAGGAACTATCACAAGAATTTACTATAGCATACGATAGCAGTATTGGTAGAGTCCTTAATTTACTCGGTGATGTTTATTATAGGCTACAGGATTATGATAAGTCAGAGGAATTACAATCGAAAGCCTATGATATTTATTCTAAATTAGCTAAAGAGAATCCTTCAAAGTATGATACAAATACGGCGTGGACTTTGAATTTATTAGCAATTACACATTATAGTCAAGGGCTTAATGAGCAAGCCATAAAGGAAAATCAGAAAGCAACGAAAATATATGAGACTGCATTAGCAAAGGGAACTAACACGCATACAGTTGCTCTTGAATGGTCAAAAGCAATTTACAACTTATTGTTAAATAAATATCCGATAGATTTTTACTGCTCAGCTCAAGCAATGGATATATACATATCCGACCTACTGCGAAGAAGTCGGCGCCATCTTTTGTGATGCGAATTTAATACTTTTAAGGAATTGATAGAAAAATATCTTCAGCCGACTTCTCCACTTAAAATATATCAGTAATAACTTCGTATTTCAATCCAATAATTTTATTACGTTAGTAATTCTCTTTTGCATATTCTTGTGGCATTAATCCATTTGTTTTCTGTATTATCGCATCGCAAAGCGTTTTGATATTGATGAATCCTCCAGCTCTTTTGGCGAGAGCACTATCAAAGCCAATGTCAAATCGCAAATCTGTAGATCGTACATTAAATTCATCCATAGAGCCGGACAATGTCCGTGTAGCATAATCGCACCTTGATGTTTCACAGGTCAGTCCAATAGCGGATAGGGACACTGCACCAATCCTAAGTTCTTCTTTTATGCAATCGCAGATGGTTTAATCATTATCTGTGACGCCTTACAAAAATAGTTCTAGTGAGCCTTTTCATTCCGTGTGTCTGGAGTGAGTCTTCAGACCTTGAAAGTTTTGCAACTATATCAATTTATCTGTCAATTCATCGGCGGGTATGCCTACCGATAAGCATTTTTATTCGTCCGAAATAGAGCTCTTTGCGCTTGCGAAGTTTTAGGCCCGCGTTTATTATGCGTTCAATATATTTCACCGCGGTGCCATGATATAGTATAGCCGGCGGTGATTATGAAATTAACTCTAAATCTACAACAATAGAGTGACTATATAAAGCCCTGACAGATAAACCATCATCGGAAAACCCAAAACTACCTTTGTCATCCTCATATACGATACGCTCTAATTTCTGCATACCAAAGTCGTAGTCTTGAATCAGTACACTTGTGCTTACCCAACCGTTATGGTAGGGCAAGCAAGAATGGCGTAGAAGATATGCAAGTCGTTTAGACTCCTAAATCTGGTTATTCATCTTTTACTTCGCTTTCAGAATTAGTTTCACTATTGTCATCTTCACTCGTACCAGAGAGTTCTTCTGGATGTTTCTCTTTCCACTCCTCTATATCAGAAGGGGACATTGGTAAGTATAAATTTGGCTTGAAATACTCATCAGCAGTGAATAATGAACCAACGATGACACTACCAATAATTACTATAGAGATTAAATTTGCTGCATATGAATAATCATATAGCCCCATTGCTTCCGATAGCTGCCAACTCGACATAAGTTCTTTAGCCATTATTCCGATACCAAGAACTAAAATTGCTTGAATGGAAGTCCATAGCATTACTCTCCATGTAATCATATGTCTAAACTCATTTGCCTCCACCACAGAAGCAACAAGTGCTATCAATCCAAGGAAGAATGGGATAAGAGCCCATATTGGCCCTGCTTCAACAAGAAACATATAGCCGATGGCGAATGGTACAAGAAATAATACATATAAGCCGGAGCTCTCCTCTTTGATGACTTCTTTCGTTCTACTGGGGCTAGTAATCACTCTTAAAATTGAAGCAGGCAAAGATACTACAATCCATATTAAGATGACCGCCAACAGAAATGCTCCTTCACTCCATATAAAGTGATGCCACCCAAGATGCCAATAAAAATATTCATACACATAATCATATATGTAGCCAAACGATTCTGTGGCATACAACGTAATGAAGGTCGAATACACAAATACATTGTTGATGAGGTCACACCATCTATCGTTTACATCTTGTTTTGTTTCTTCCTCTCTTATTGCTCGAAAACTACACCATAATGAACGACAAAAAGAGAAAATCAAACACCCGCAAACAATCCAAAATACAATATAACTATTCATAACCACTATTTTATTAAGTCAATAACAATTACCGTCACATTATCTTTACCTCCAGCATCCAAGGCTGCATCTATTAGTTTATCTACTCGCTTGTCAACTGATATGGTCTCACTAAGGATTTCTACAGTTCGAGAGGAGTGAACCATGTCATATAGACCATCACTACATAGCAAAATAGTCGTGTCAGGTTTCAATTTAATGGTATGGATTTGGATATACTCTGTACCCCATTGAAGAATATCCTTGCCAACGCTTCTCGTAATAATATTGCGTTGAGGATGTGCCATTGCCTGCTGTTCTGTAAGTTTGCCAGATTCTTCCAAGGACCCTACAAGTGAATGGTCGCGAGTAATTTTTGTAAATACACCATTTTTTAATGTATACATCCTTGTGTCACCTATATGACATATGTCAGCCTGACCTTTTTCAAGGTTGAGAAGCATAGCTGTTAGTACACAACTCATTTGACTCAACCAAGGGTTGTAATGTTGAGCATATATTGAATTGTTGGCGAAAATTACAGCCGCCTGCAGGACATCTAAACTATTGTTGAATCTGTTGCATTGGCTAAAATGCTCACTGATACATCGCACAGCCAAATCACTTGCTACATCACCACCACCATTGCCCCCAACTCCATCAACAACTACTGCAAGCAGATGAGAACCTCCCCATACCTCTTTTAGTACAAATGAGTCTTCATTCTTGGGCCGAACATTTCCAATATTCGTATCCCCGTAATATATAGCCTTCATAACACTATACATTTACTGAAAATTCGCCGTTAAACGTTGTCTTGCATATAATTAAAATTTATAAGGGAAGGTCTGTAAGTCGCATTCTTTTATGCGTGCGTATAGTTTTTCTACAAGAGCAATATCTTCAGCACTTACATCGGGTTGATCAGTATTGTATAGCGCATGAAAATCCTCTTTGAGAATTAACTGATCTGTTCTCAGCCCACAAGCATAATCGGTATCCATTTGCGTCTCGCATCCCAAGATGTCAACAAGTGTACTAGTAACAGCCTTCCCTGATAGCTCGGAGGTGATGGACTTCAACTCATCTAATGTAAGACTGGATACTGTTCTTCGTTCATCTTCGCTATAGTCAAACTCTATTTCAGGCAAACCGTTATCTCCTGCAATGACTTTTACATTCTCACCTTCTGCAAACAATAATTGGAAAAGAAGAGACCAATATGAATCTTCGCATTCTTTATAATCTGGATGTTTGTATTCAATTGGTGTCAAGAACCTGTAAAACCATTTATACAAAGGCGTCTCTTCATATACCAACAAATCATGTCCTGTGGATTGTTTTACGGTTTCTAGAAATGATAGGCCGGCACCTTCTTCCACCAAACGAATGTCTTCTAATATCCATTCCCATGATAACGGGTATATGTTTTCCCGTGATAATTCGCTGTCAGTGTCTTGTGTAGACTTTTGCTCACGTTCTTTTTGAAATTTCAAAAATGAAAAGGCATTGCCGCTGTCTTCGTCAGGTTGAACCTCCTCGAAATTGTTATCGAAAGGTTTAATCTCCGCATTTGCTTGATGAGTAGCAAAATCGTAGTCATTCATCATTATAGGAGGAAAGCCAGAGGCCGAAGTAAGTTCCCAAACCAATGCTCTGAGAGGATTATACATACTTTGAGGGATTATTACAGTGAGGAGAAACTTGCGTTGTTCGTCATCCATATTCTTATCCAATATCTCCACTAATGTAGAATATACAAGTTTTAGATTAAATACAACTTGTTCTCCAATTTTTGGTATTAAGCGAGTGTGTAACTCCACTAAATAATATGTGTCATTCGAAACCTTTGACTGGACATCAATAGAGATTTCAAGGTTCGCTGCACTCTCTGCGTTGAAAAACAACTCTGGAGTATTAGGTGATTCAAACTCGACACCTTTCAAATAGGTCTTTATTGGCATAAAAGCAGGAGTATTCATAGCTTTGAATATTTATAATTGTTTTACATTTATGTTCTGCATCACGTAATCTTTACTGATGGTTATTGTGAGTTTCTTTTTTGGGTCTGTTTCATCAGGCAGTTCATAGTATACTCGATTTAGAGCTTTTGATAGTAGTGTTTTCACATTACGAAAGCCCAACCCTGATTTATGTGCTTCTGCTGCGATGTACCGAATAGCATCTTCTTCAAATCTCAAATCAACATTGTTCTTTGAACATATTTCCACATGCGATTGAAGGATGTTGTCTTTAGCAGAAACCATAATCTCATAAATAACTTCAGTAGTTAAAGGGTTCATCACAACGCATTCGCCTATACGTCCCAATAATTCAGGCATATATCCCCATTGGATAAGGTCTTCATTTGTCACAAACTGCTGCAAGTTGAGACCATCATATTTATTAGATTGAGTCTGACTAAAACCAATGGAACGACCGATATTCAACCTCTTTTTAATTATCTCATCTATGTTAGAGAATGCCCCGTCAAAAACAATCAATAAATTATCAACTGGTAGTCTATATGATCTTGCCGACATGTTGTGCGTGTCAAAACCATTCTCTAAATGGAGACTATGTTCGGTCTCGAATAATCTCATAATATCACGCATCATATCAGTGTCCATATCTGTCCCATTATTGCCGACTATCTTTTGTCCATAGTGGGTCAGTTTGTCAAATTCATGGAAGACAATTATCGCATATTCTAAATCCTTTACCGTAACCTGATCATTTATCTCTCTCGCTAAAATATCACTAATATGCAATCCCTTCCAACTGGCCGGAACTATTTCCGATGAGTTTATACGAACCACAGGGCAGTCGCATATTTTACCAAAAACTCGGAACATTTCTGATTTACCAACGCCTGTCGGGCCCATAACTAAAACCGGAGTTTTAATTCTTGATGTATATTGTTTACGTTTACTATCAAGATGGAGAAAGAATGGTACGGCTAATTTATCAATAGCCTCGTCTTGCCCCTTAATATATTGTTTTACATATGCAGCCATCTCCTTTGCGCTTTTCATAAATGGAGTGGATTCTTTTGTTTCTTCTCCAAACAAATCTTTTTTAGAAAAGCCAAAAGTCTTTTCAAGATACTTGTAATCTTTTGCGCAAGGAGACTTAAAAACCTTGCACCATGCCTCTAATTTGTTATTCATAATATGAGGTATATCATCCTCAATCTCTTTCCGACGAGACAACTCCTCAATGTATGAGTCGGTTTTGCTTATAAATGCATTAACTGATAATGTGCCACCAATCAGCATATCTAACATCCTTGATGCGTGTTCAGGGGATATTCTTGGGCAAAGAAAAAGCCTTGCGGCAACATCCTGCGCATCATCAAATTTATCGTTCTTTACTATGTGTAGCCCAAAGTGAGTTCCCATTTTTTCATTAATTTAAATATTTAGTTAGAGATAAGGAGTTGCACCACACGATGCAACTCCATGATAAAGTAATAAGGGTTAGTCATCAATAGATGTTTGCACATCGGCACCATAGAGTTTTGCATCCTCACCTATGCGACCAAAATCTTCGATTTCACTTCGCTGTAGAGTAATCTCATACTTGCTTTCGTAGCTATCATCTGTTTTTTCGATATTGGCATAGTTGCTACATACTCCGTTACCATAAGTGCCATACTGTTCTGCAACCTTATCGCGGTCTGCTTCATTATCAAAGACCAATTTTACTTCGTCACGATTCATATTTTTTAAGTATTTAATTGCCCTCTATCGTAGGCTGAGGAGCGATTGCCTGTTAATTTAAAAACCTAACTAACGTGTGTGACCATTGCACGAAGATATGATATGCTCACGTTCATGCTGATAATCATCCCAAGCTCCAGAGGTAGAAGAAGAACCTGAACCAGAATCATCCTTTTTTGATCCATAGGTGATTTCGGGCTCACCATAGAAGCCACTGTCCTTTGTAGAGTAATCCTCTGTTTTTGAAAACCAAGACATACTGTATATTTTTTTGATGCCCTCTTACAGCTTCAGGCATTGCTTTTCAGTAGTGTTATTACAATAATCAATTATTCTATTCCAGATTGAACTATTATTGCTTCTTTTCTGAAAGCAAAATAATATCATAAGTATTTATCTAAATAATAATATTTATATTTTATTATCCTTTGAGCCTTTCAAAGTAATACATATAGTTGATTTACAATGCATTAAAATCAACAAATAGACCTATCTTTTTCAAAAATCAGATAGTTGTCATATTGTACGAGACTGCTTTGCCTGCCACGCCTGATGTGCGATGATAACATCCTGACGCCCCTTTTCGAGTAGTGCTTCGGTTTCGAGAGTGTAGCCGAGGAACTCGATACACCCGCCATTGTAGCCCGTAAGTTTACAACAGATACCTGCTTTCTCCAACTTGTCCATTCGCTTCTGAGCGGTCTTGGCACTTGAATAGAATAATGACCAGAAGTATTTGTCGCCACTATGTCCGTATGAATCCTCTCCGAGTACCATCCTGCCTTGCAGTCGTTGACTATTGTAAAAACTGAAGTATGCACCGCCCAATGCCTGTCGTATCGCTTTGTGATCAGTACCTTCAGGGTACTTGAACACTTTGGGATTCTTGCCCCGGTCGAAAGTAAGGCCGTATTCCTGGGTAAGCGCCTGCGTTATTCGTGCAGACTTTCTGAAGTTCTGGTCTCGGAGATGGAATTGCCGTCATTCACCACACGGTTATAAACGATATGGATATAGGCCTGGGGGGGGTGTCGTGGCGGCGGATATTGCAGATTTGGGTTATACTGCCCGCAATGAATATCATCAGTGTTGCATTGCATCCATCCTGCGGACGATATTCCGCATCAAGGAATCCTTCCTGTCGTAGGGCTTCCATGAATGCCATTGTCCTGCTGCCATTCAGGGCATCCGAGAAATCCTATGGAAAGAAAACCGGCGTGCGACCTCCGATTTTGCAGTCTATTGTGCCTTGTCTGATGAATTTCTGACGGACGATGCTCTTTTTTGATTTTTGCTCCGACAATTGCTCGATCTTTTTGCGTACTCCATATAGACCGCCATCGGAACAATGAATACAACGAGCGAGATTACCATGAATAGGACGACGGTAATGGTATCCGTCTTCAGCCGTGGCACCGATACCATTCCGATAAGGACTGATATAAGAAGCCACACTGCTTCCGGCAGCAGGATGTTCACATTGAAATCGTCAGGCAATATTCTCATACGCTATTATTGGTTAAGATATTGGCAAACTCCATATCGAGAAGGCCGATTGCATATTCCTTCTTATTGACGGTAAACAACGCCTTTCCGCTTTACAGCTGTAGGGTTTCGTTTACTTGCCCCCGAACCGTACCTACACGTCTCCATGTATACGATTCTTCATTTGTAACATCATTTTACTTGTCACAGCTCTGGATTTTTGTGTTACACTCCATACATACAACCAAAGTCTGTCTACGCATATAGAGCATTAAACGGTGATGTTTTGAACCATATACGTCAGGTTATCACTTTGAGGTGTTACACAGCCCGTTTTGCGGGCATATCCCTCGTTATGGAATACCCTGTACTTGGTTTCTTCAAAAGGTACTGCAATCTTCCGGGTATTTGCCGACAATATCCTGCATATATTTTTCCCACCTGATAACCAGCTGCTGCCCGGTCTTTCCTCTGCGATACGATAAAATCCGCTCTGAAGATCTTTTTTTTCAGGTGAGCCATATCTATGAACGACATGCCACGGGTATAGAAACTGAACAGGAACATGTCCTTTGCAAATTCCAGATTAGGCTGTAAGGACAGATCCAGATTCTTCATACTCTTAATGGCGGATAAGGGAACGGCACGTTTGACGGTCTTGTCCACTCCCGTATAGACATGCCTGAAAGGATTGCGCTGTTCCATCAGTCCCTTTTCCAGAGCACGGTTATATACCGCCCGAAAGATACGCATATAGAATGAACTGGTATTCCGTACGGCCCCTTTTCCATGAAGGTAGGCTTCATAAAGCTGCATCAGGTCCGAATCAATTTCGGACAGCAGAACATCCCTGTCCCCTCTGAACTGCATGAAACTTTTCAGGGTGCAGGAATAGTTTTCAGCCGTGCGTATCTTGCCCATCTGTTTGAGACGGGCTATGATGCCTTGCATGAAGTTGAAAAGCGACTGTCCCTCTGTATTGCTTTGAAAAGAAGCGACAATATCATCTGCCGTATATCCGGCTTTCCGGTTATCCAGTTGGCGGACGATCATGTCCAGTCGTTTCAAATCCCACTCCATGCGTTCCTGCAAGGAAAGGAGCAGATTGCTTCGTTCCGAACTACCGACAATGATACAGCTTCCAGCTTCGTTCCATTCATCCGTAAATATCCGGTAATCCGTCTTTAACTGACGGATTACACGGTTCTGGATTATCTGATAATAGATGGTACCTTCCTTTCCCTCTATGGTGGAAGGTCTGAATTTCACTTTGACACTGACCATGGGTTTACTTTTTGGGTTTGTCCGTAATAGACTTGTCCTTGATGGACTTCGCCTTGCTGTCCAGTTCTCTCGCGGCCTGTTCTTTCAGCCGTGCCTGCTCGGTCAGGGTGGCCTGTCTCCGTACAGCTTCCTCGTAGGCTTCCACGTCCTCACGCATCTGTTTGATCAGTCCGTTATCCCGGTTCGGCCCAAAGAGATTCTCTAGTTCCACAAGTTGCTCGGAGGTAGCCTCTCCTTTCATCTTGATATAACGGTACTTCAGATCATTATCGGCCTGCTCGTTATCTGTTCTCACCGAAAAATAGAGAGCCACGGACAGGGCCACGATTCCCGCTAACATCACGGAAAAACTCCCAAGAATGTACGGGGATTCCAAGCTCAGGCTGAAATGATGGTTGATGTTGCTTGTCTTGACGGCATTCTTTCTGATTGTGTCATTGGTTTCACAAAACAGGGTTTCCACTTTCTCCTGGTTCTGCCGCTGTTCATTATGCATTTCCGACAAGACCTGTCCAAGTCTTTCCTGTGACGAGTTTTTCCTGTCCATGGAAACCATATCGTTCTTGATGGCGGCAAGGCCTTCGTACACGCGAGCCAACAATTTGCGAAATGTCTCATGACCTTTCCGGACTTCATTCAGCACGGACTCATCCTGTTTATTATTAACTGTCGGGCTGTTGCCTTCCGGCAAGGGGACGGACAACCCGTTGATTTTGTCCTCGATTCTTTCCAGGCATCCGAAGATGCTCTCGATACATTCTTCCATTTTCATATTCCTGCAATTTTAATGTTCATGAATAATTTGAATGGGAAAGGACGGACTACAATCCGAAACCTTTCCTTTTTTGTCTCTTTTTCCTGCGTCTGCGCAAGAGTTCTTCCTGAGATAACGGCTCTTCGGGAGCGGTGCCGCTTGTCGGGCTGAACAGTCCCGGTCCCGTACTTTCGAGAAGATGGCCTCCGTCCGGTATCCTTTGCTGTACCTTACGTTCGGATTCCTGTTGGGATTCCGAAGTCTTCCAGCCCAGCCGGGCATTCAGTCTGGCAAAGCTGAACTCCCGGCTGATCTGTGAAGCCTTGAAGGTCTGCCCGTCCTTGGTGAACCGGATTCCCTGTATGTCCTCCGGCCTCTTTATCTCCCTGGTACGCTTTACAAATTCCAGCCTGATGCCCCGGCGAAGCAGATAATTGTTGAACTCTTTCCATGTTCCGGAGCGCTTCAAAGCTGCCTTGACGGTATTGAAAATCTCGTATTTCACACGTTCCGAAGCATGGAGTTTCTCCACGTTAGTCTTGCCCTTGTCCTCGGCGTATGTCAGCCCGTACCTGTCCTTAAGCAATTTCGTGGCGATTTCATTACGCTTGTAATCGCCTTGGGAAGAGATTACCTTGCCGTCATATCCGATGCGGTTATAGACCAGATGGCAGTGCGGATTGTCCGTGTTATGGTGTCTTACCAGGATGAACTGGGTGTTCCTTATGTCCATCAGCTCCATGTATTCCCGGGCTATTTTAGCCATAAATTCATCCGTCAGCAATGCCTTGTCTTCCAGCTTGAAGCTCAATGCGATGTGCCCGACAGGTTGTTTTATCTTCGGATTAAGCTCACGCTGGTAGTTGAAACTGGCCGTTATTTCCCGGATATTTCCCAGCAATACACCATCTGAGTTGATGATTTCCGCGTTGTCCTTGCCCATCACGTAGCGGATACAGCCGCCAAAGGATTTCCCTTTCTTGATCTTGCCAATCATGACGGCCTCCTTTCTCCGTGCCTGTACCGGACTATAATCTCCTTGAGTTTCTGCAGGAGTTCTGTCACCGTCCTTTGGGTACGGTAGAATCCGGCCTGATGGGACAGACGGGTTAGCTGGTTCATGTTGTTCGCCATACCCGTGAGGCTGCGTATAACGGCAGTCTCCTCAGCCGAGTGTCTGGCCGTTATCGTCGTCTCAAAGGCTGATACGCGAAGGAATTCGGCCAATGTAAGGTTAGCCTGTCTGCTGCGTCGGCATAACCGTTCATAGTCTATCTTGGAGAATTTCACTGTAACGGCTTTGCTAAGTTTGCACACTCCGCTTACTCTTGGGCGTCCCCTCGGTCTGTTTTTCTTTCTGTCATTCATATTTTCTTTGTTTGATTTCTGATTATTCTTTTTCTCACAATCTGCGACCACCGGGAGCGGATTGCCTCCACTCTTCGGGAGTGGAGCGAGGTTTTCGGGATGCCCGAAAGATAACCTCGCTAACTCCCAAAACTGAAGTTTTGTCCGTTACTCCCTCAGGTCGGCTACAGACTGTCTGAATACTGTAATGACTGGAGTCAGTAAGCAAGTCTGTCATTCCGGAAAATGTCACAGCTTTCGCCACTGCTCGAAGTCCTCCGAGTAGATTTTAAGATGCTGCCGGGCGATGTTCTCAAGCAGTCCGGAAACGCTCATTTTGCGTCCTCCCAACCTGCGGACAAACTCGTCCAGCCTGTCACGTACCTCGCCGCTTACGAACACGGGCTTGCGGTCTTCGATTCTCGGCACCTGAAGAAAGGCTTTCCTGTATTCGTCCAGAGAAAGTTTTCTCTGCCTGCTGCTTATACGGCGCTGAGATGCTGGAACGGCTTCCTCTCTTCCTGTTGACGGTTGCTGGGGCTCGAATGGAACTTCTATTTGTTCTACTGACTTTGCCTGTTCTCTATTTCCGGTATCATTCAAGGATGATTCCAGGGCAGTTTCAATGCTGCCATCTGACGGGAGTATAAACGACATGTCCGTACCTGTCATGGCCTCCCATTCTTCTTTGGTCAATTTCTTTTTTGTTACCATACATTTTGATTTTAATCGGTTTACTCACTGGTCTCGGTGCGCACTTTGACTCATTGTCGTGAGCAAAGGAAATGTGTATAGTGAACAGAATCAAGCAAATGGAGATACCGTGGCAATTATGTTACCCTATGCACAATATAGATTGGGCGGTCGGTGCTTCCTGCCGTGATTTGCCGGAGTGATCTGTCCATACCGGATTGTTCAAGCGGATTCAGTTTATGAAGAAGGCTCATTGTATGCGGTTGATATGTAACATGATGTCATTCCGGGCAACGCATCGTCACCGGCTTGAAAATCCATTGCAGTGTGATTTCTACTGCTTTTATTTGCAGTGGAAACAAGATAAAACGGTCACGTTTCCAGCCAAGAATTGGGCGATGATACATGATGGAATATCGGCTGCAAAAAACCTGTTATGCTCCGGAATTTTGAATATATGTTTAACTGAAAATAATGAAGACAATGGAAATCATCAGCTTTGAAAAAAGGACTTTCGAGGAGATAGCCGCCAAGCTGGATCGCTTCGTGCAGCGGGTGGAAAGTCTGTGCCGTGAACACGGCGGAAAGGAAACAGGTGAATGGATGGACAACCATGAGGTCTGCCACAGGTTGCGTATCAGTCCGAGAACCTTGCAGACCCTGAGGAATAACGGGACGCTTGCCTTTACCAAAATCGGGAACCGGACTTATTACCGTCCTGACGATGTAGAGCGTGTGGTCGGAAATGTGGAGGAGAAACGTAAGGAAGCCCGCTGGAAAGGCAAGACCATTTGAACGAGTTTCAAGAATAATGTATAACCCAATATCAAACGCGTATGAGTAATGAAATCAGAGAAAAAGACCACGAGTGGGTAAAGGCATTCCACTCTAATTTCGACAGGCTGTTGGCCCTGCTTGAAAAGTTATTGGAAAAGCGGCAACCGTCTACCTATGGCGATGAATTGCTGACGGACAAGGAAGTGGCATTCCTGCTGAAAGTAAGCCGAAGAACTCTGCAGGACTATCGCAACAACGGCATTCTGCCTTACACACAGGTAGGCGGCAAGATTCTCTACCGGGCTTCTGATATAGAAAGAACCCTGATGAAAGGCTACAAGGAGGCATACAGATACAAAAGGAGCTAACATCGCAAGCATCCCCCACAAAGAACACACAAGGATTTTGATTTTTCTGGAGGGAGCGCAGTTTGCCGTCTGCCCATTTTATTTGTGTTTCTAAAAAATAGCCTTTCCAAATGATAGAAAAACAGCATATAGTATTAGGCCCTATTTGAACCAATCCATATACTGTTTTATCTTTTTTCTTTTTCTTCTGACTTTTCCGTCAGTCGCTTGTTTCCGCTGCCGTCGGCGTCTATTGTACAGACGTGAAAGGGAAAAGGTTTTCGGGCTGAATACGCTCTGAAAGAGGAAGATTCTGCCCGAAACGGCAAAGCTGCCTGACCTTTTCGCTTTCAATAGAGTCTGTACTAACTTCTATGGACGGCAGAGGGAACGGGCGACTGTCCGGGATTGTTCTTTTGCTTTTGTCTTCGTTTCATCAGCTTGTCCATGTCCTCGGATATTTTATCATCGGTTACTTTGGCATATCCTTGTGTCGTTTTAATACTCGTGTGTCCCATCATTTTACTTATACTTTCTATCGGGACACCTGCAGAAAGCATCAAAGTGCCGAACGAATGCCTGCTGGCGTGATAGCTCAAATTCTCCTTTATACCGGCCACGATGCCTATTTCATGTATGCAGTACCATAACATGTCACGTTTGGGCAATGGGAATATGGGATTGCTTTCATCCGTTGTGTTATACATAGCCAATATCTGTCCAGCTATGGGATGAATAGGTATGAATGACTCCACATCCGTTTTCTTACGGTTGATACGGATGTATCTTCTTCCGTCCAGAGTTATCCCGATATGTGAAGGATACAGCCGTTTAACATCAACGTAAGACAATCCGGTGAAGCAGGAAAAGATGAAAGCCCTGCGTGTAAGTTCCTGCAATCTTTCCGGCATGGGCTGTTCCATAATCCTTTGTAACTCAGCCCTGCTTATATGTTTCAATTTGCCTGCAGGCTTTTTCTCGTAAGGAACATCCGCAAGCGGGTTGAAACGGAGAACCTCCCTGTCAACGGCAATATATATCAGTCTGTTCAGCCATGTAAGACAATGGTTGATGTGACTCGCACCACAACCTTTTCCCTTCAAGTAAAGTTTGTATTCCCAACCGAAATCTTCTGTAATGTCTTCAAAGGCTATGTCATTCTTCCCAATAGAAAGCAGGAACTCGTGCAGGTATGCCTGAGTAGACTTTGACTGACGGTAAGATGAGGTAGAATTTATCGCTACGGAACGGATTCTCAACCATTCACGTTCTTCTTCTCCGGCTTTCAAGAGAGTTACAGGAACAGTCCCTACACATGTTATTTCGTTTTTCAGCATTTCAGCTGTTATCATACCCGTTTTCTTTAACAAGTTCGTGTAAGAAGTCTCAAGCCTTGCCCGTAGGTCTGCAAGAAGACCATTTGTTCTTCCATCTTTTACCGTTCCGTTTTTGGTATTCCAACATTCAGGATTGCAATAATATCCGGTAGTAAATACACTGCTCTTGCCGTCAATTGTGATACGGCACATGATGGCTGTAGTTCCATCAGCTTTGACCTTTCCACGGTTAATATAGTAAAGAATAGAAAATGTACTTCGCATTGTTTAATATTTTAAGGGTTACAGAATCAGTTCCAGGTCTTTTGTCGCCTCGATATATTTGTCCATGTCCTCAAAAAGTTTTTTGGGAGTCACACGGGCATACACTTGGGTAGTGCCTATATCCGCATGTCCCAGCATCCTGCTGACAGTTTCAATCGGCACACCGTTTTCCAATGTCATAAGGGTCGAGAACGAATGTCTTCCCATGTGGTATGACAAACGCCCTTTTATCCCAACTTTCATCTTAATGCTTGTAAGACACCATTTCAAAGCCTGGTAGGGTATGACAGGGAACAAGGTAGACCTTGTCTCATCCTTGTACTTTTCAATAAGAGCCACGGCTTCTGGCAACAGCTTGACACGGCACAGTTGCCCGTTTTTGCCTCTTCGGTATTTCAACCATGGCGCTCCCTGATTATCCTTGGATAAGTTATCAGGAGTAATTGCAACCACGTCAACATACGAAGTCCCGGTGTAGCAGGCGAAAAGAAACATATCCCTGACTATAGAATGTTCGGGACGACAGCCGGTAAGTTCTATATCTCTTATCTTTTCGAAATCATCCTTGCTCAATGCTCTCGGGGGTGTCTCTTTCTGTTTGGGCAGCTGGTAGTGTTCAAAATAGAATTTGTCCGAATGTCCTTCCTTGAACGCGATACGGCAAATCTTTTTCAGTATGGCCAGATAGTGACGCACAGTCTGGACTCCCAGTCGTTTCTCAATTACAACATATTCCTGAAATTCACGGATAAACAGTTCATTAAGCTGGCAAAAGGCAAGGTCTGACACATTGAACCTGCAGTTTATGAATTCTGCAAGACGGTTACGGGTATAAATATAGTTTGGAAGTGTACGGTGGGATATGTCTATCCCCACACGTGATTTCACTTCCTCGATATGCCTGTCGAACAGCTTAAGCAATGTCATTTGGGTATCTTTGCTGCCTTGAAGCATTTCTTTTACATCAGTTGCATTAAAATCATTTTTCCGTTCCACGAGAGAGTCAAAGGCTGCGTTTACAGCCAATAGCAACCTGTCGATTTTTGCATTGGTTTCCACCGCTTCTTTACTTTTCCCATTCAACCGACTTTCCCGTGGATTCCATAACTCTGGAGTACATGACAGCTTGCAACTGAATTGCGCCATCGTGTTGTTCACCGTTATTCGTCCCATAATTGGAGCCTTTCCGAACTTGTCAAGACCGCTCTTTTTCAGGTAGAGCAATACCTTGAATTTTTCTACTTTCATACGCTTATTCTTTAATTGCAAAATTACCTAATTTATAAGCGTTCTTTGATATGCAAAATATTGACAACCAGTGAATAATAGCCTCTCGTGATAGCTTCTGTACTCCTCATTGCGTTACCTGTATGCTTCGGTAACTAGACAGCTAACGCTTTGGTAACTGAACTAATACTATAAATCACCTTTTTTTGCGTTTTACTCATTTGGCAGAATTCAGCAAATATGCTAAATACCAACCATTTAAGTTTTATCTACTCATTTCTGTTATCGCTTGCTTTCCTATTACTTATGCACCTGGCGCGCCACTTCTTCGCCACCTACACGCTGGCCCACGGGGTCTCGATCGAGAACGTGGCCAAGATGCTCGGCCACTCGAACACCAACATGACGCGTCACTACGCCAAGGTGCTCGACCAGACCATTCTGCGCGAGATGAGCAAGTTGCCCGAGGAGTTTTAATCACCGCCGGTATGGAGACGATTGGATATCGGGGATCAATCACAATCGATCGCGGGCGCGTCATCCTGCACCGCAACGCCGGGGGCGAAGTATGGCTCGCACAGCCGGAGATTGCCCGGCTGTTCGGAGTCTTCGAGGCGGCCGTACGGGCCAACATCCGGGCCATCTACCGCTCGGAGGCATTGCGCCGGGGGCCGACACAGCGGATCGTCCACGGGGTGGAGTTCTACAACCTGGAGATGATTGCGGCGCTGGCCTTCCGACTGCGGAGCCTCGAGAGCGAGGCCTTCCGCCGCTGGCTGCTCCACCCCGCCGCCCCGCACCTGAGGTTGGTGGAGCTTCCCGACGAGACCGCGCCCGCCAACTGACCGGTCGGGGCGGGACGACCACGATGAGCCGTCCAGCCGTCCAGCCGCCGGGGCCCGCTCCCGGAAGCGGCCATCTCTCCCCTTCCATCGGCCGGCCGCCCCACCGGGCCCCGCAGCCGGTCTTGCGCACACACTAACGACGCCTCAACGGACGCTGTCTTTCCAACTGAAGGCGGCGTCCGTTCGCATTTGCAAGACCGTTTTGCGACCGGTTTCAAAATTGCCTAAACGACAAAAACAAATCTTTCCGACAAAATTCACCTCCCGAACCGCACAAAGACGCGGAAATTTCGATTTTTTCACCTACCTTGCATACTCACATAAAAAAGAGCCATATGAAACAGCTTTACCTTTTGCCCCTGCTTGCCATCCTTGCCCTTACGGGCTGCAAGAAGGATGATGATGCCTCCCGTCCCGGGAACCTGACCATCGAGAAGACCGAATACACACTCGACGCCGACGAGGAGCGGACCGCAACGGTCGCGTTTACCGCCGCGGCCGACTGGACGCTTTCGGTCGTGTACGATGATGCCGAATCCTCGGCCAACTGGCTCTCCGTCACGCCCATGAGCGGCACGGCCGGCGAACAGACCGTCGAACTGTCGGCCACCCGCAATTTCCGGGCATCGGCCCGCACGGCTTATGCCGATCTGGCCTGCGGGGAACAGAGCGTACGGCTGACCGTCACCCAGACGGCGGCATCCGACGCTACGGATTTCACCGCCCAATTCGATGAGGCCTTTGCAAAGGAGTTGCAGAAACAGGGTATTATTGCCGACGCTGAACATATCACGCCGGAGGATATGGAAAAGATCGCCGCAATCACCTCTCTGGACGTTGCGGGGAGCTATGACAATCCCGGTACGCTTACCTCTCTGCGAGGGATTGAGTATTTCGAATCGCTGGAGGAGTTGTCCTGCCTCTACAATCAGTTGACGGCGCTGGATGTGAGCCGGAATACGGCGCTGACAGAATTGAGGTGCGACTACAATCAGTTGACGTCGCTGGATGTGAGCCGGAATACGGCGCTGACAGAATTGAGGTGCGACTACAATCAGTTGACGTCGCTGGATGTGAGCCGGAATACAGCGCTGACGTATTTGGACTGCAACAACAATCAGTTGACAGAGCTGGATGTAAGCCGGAATACGGCGCTGACGGAGTTGGACTGCAGCGGCAATCCTTTGACGACACTGGATATCAGCATGAATACGGCGCTGACGAAGTTGTACTGCGCCATCAATGAGTTGACGACGCTGGATGTGAGTCGGAATACGGCGCTGACGGAGTTGAACTGTGCCAACAACGAGTTGACGACGCTGGATGTGAGTCAGAATACGGCGTTGACGGTGTTGTCCTGCTTCTCCAATGAGTTGCCATCGCTGAATATCAGCCGGAATAGGGCACTGACGAAGTTTGACTGCTCCTACAATCCCGGAGACGGGGTTTCGAGCTTTCCGGTAACAGCCTGGTTCGACAACGATACGAAACCGGGTGATTTGGAGATTGACGAAGAGCAGTGGAAGTACGACGGCAAGACCATTACCATCGACTTCCGAAAGGCGGAGTAACGGCGCCAACTCCTGTTATATGAACCGACTGCAAATACAAATACACATTATTACCATGAAGACCCTGAAATCGATTTACTGGCTGGCTCTCACGGCCGCCCTTGCCCTTGCCGCCTGCAGCAAGGAGGATCCGGCACCAACGCCGGAACCGAATCCCGAGCCCGAGCCCGAGCAGACCGAAATCGTCATCGAGCAGACCGAATACACACTCGACGCCGACGAGGAGCGGACCGCAACGGTCGCCTTTACCGCCACGGCCGACTGGACGCTTTCGGTCGCATACGACGATGCCGAATCCTCGGCCGACTGGCTGACCGTCACGCCCACGAGCGGTACGGCCGGCGAACAGACCGTCGAACTGTCGGCCGCCCGCAATTTCCGGGCATCGGCCCGCACGGCTTATGCCGATATTGCCTGCGGGAAACAGAGCGTGCGGCTGACCGTCACCCAGACGGCGGCATCCGACGCTACGGATTTCACCGCCCAATTCGACCCGGACTTTGCAAAGGAGCTGCAAAAACAGGGTATTATCGCCGATGCGGGAAATATCACGCCGGAGGATATGGAAAAGATTGCCGCAATCACCGAACTGGACGTTTCAGGGACTGAAGATGCGCCCGGCGCCCTGACCTCCCTGCAAGGAATCGAGTATTTCGAATCGCTGACGTTCTTGAAGTGCGACTCCAATCAGTTGACGACGCTGGATGTGAGCGCGAACACGGCGCTGACGTTCTTGAAGTGCGACTCCAATCAGTTGACGTCGCTGGATGTGAGCGCGAACACGGCGCTGACGTATTTGTACTGCCACTCCAATCAGTTGACGAAGCTGGATGTCAGCGCGAACACTGCGCTGACGTATTTGTCCTGCTCCTCCAATTCGTTGACGAAACTGGATGTTAGACAGCATACAGAGCTGATAAATTTGTCCTGCTCCTCCAATTCGTTGACGTCGCTGGATGTGAGCCGAAATACGGCATTGACGGATTTGTGGTGCGAATCCAATCAGTTGACGGAGCTGAATGTCAGCGCGAACACGGCACTGACACAGTTGGTCTGCAACGCCAATCAGTTGACGGAGCTGGATGTTAGACAGAATACGGCGTTGACAGGGTTGTGGTGCTACGACAATCAGTTGACGAAGCTGGATGTCAGTGCGAACACGGCGCTGACGTGGTTGTCCTGCGAAAACAATCCCGGCGACGGGGTGTCGACATTCCCGGTCACGGCCTGGTTCGACAATGAGACAGTGCCGGCAGGTTTGAATGTACACTCATCGAGTTGGCGGTACGACGGCAAGACCATCACCATCGACTTCCGAAAGGCGGAGTAATTCCGCCCCACGGTCTACCCGTTGACGCACGAAAGGCGGTCCGGAATACTCCGGGCCGCCTTTTTGGGGTTCGGACGCAGTCCTGCTGCCGCTTCCCGCCATCTGTTGCCTTTGCTGCCACGGAGCCGGATTTGCCGCCGGCTGGGCATGGTCGGGGTTGACCGGCACACGCCGCCCGCCGCCGGATTGGGCCGAAGCGGCACCCCGGAGCAAATGCCTGATGTACGATTCCCTTCAAGATTTGCCTAACCCCTTTTTGTCCCGAATATTTGCATATAAGCTCTCAAAGTTTTTCTTTTGTAGGGGTTATTGGTTTGCTTGACCGTTGCCTGTCGTTGCAGTCCGACAGCAGGGTGCTCTTCCAACCGATACCCCTTATTGGAACATCTTTATATTTGAATTTATGCAACCTAATGGATGGGGATTTCTCCGCGAAACGAGACAAGCGGCAATCAAAGCTGGCATAGATAAGGATACCGGGTTACATCGAACCGGGATGGAAGATTATTTGGCAGTCATATTTCTGGAGATTCCGCCTTCGGAATGGTTCCATGACAAGACCATTGAAAGGTCAAGCAGACGCATAAGGCCGGACTATCGATGCGAAAGGTTGAAACTCATGATTGAGTTCGATGGAGTTCAACACTACCAGAAACCGGAACGAATCAAGGCCGACGTCGAAAATCAACGCCTCTATGAGGAGCTGGGATATAAAGTTGTCCGGATTCCCTATTTCATTCAGTTGAGTAATGATGTGGTTCGGCAAATGTTCGGCAGAGTGATTTCGGAACCATTGTTCGATGACCGCACCATCGATGGGCATCAAAGAGGGGAATACGCCGGCCTATTGCTGCCCTGCGGGTTTGAAAAGAATGGCAAAAGAGTTTCATTGCTACCCCAGTCAGTACCAAACAAACTTGGAAGCCCTGATAGCAGCCGACGATGAATATCTAACAGGGGCATTGTTGCTTAAAGAGGAATATGACAGGATTTGATAGGATGCCGTCCAATACGAAATGCCCATAATCGAACCTACAAAAAGGGCCGGTCTCCCGTAAGGGGACCGGCCCTGCATTTGCTTCGAAGCGAACGGCTACACGAAGCGTCCGTTGTCCAACGGCGTGAGCTCCTCGAGGACCTGTTTGATGTGCTGCTCGCGCGAACGTGGGCAGATCAACAGTGCATCCGGCGTATCGACCACGATATAGTCGTGCAGCGAATCCACCACGACGATCTTCTTGCCAGCCGCCTTGATCAGGTTGTCGGTTGTGTCGTAGAGCTTCGAGAAGGTCGGCACAACGTTGCCGTCGGCATCCTTCGGAGAGAGTTCATAGAGCGAGCCCCACGTCCCGACGTCGTTCCAACCGAAATCCGAACTCCGCACGAAAACGTTGGCAGCCCGCTCCAGCACCCCATAGTCGATCGAGATCGACGGGCAGCGCGAGAAGATCTCCTCCACGGCCGGCCGTTCGTCGGGCGAGGCAAACGCCGCGGACCGTTTAGCAAAGAGGCCGTAGGCCTCCGGGAGGTGGCGTTCGAGCGCCGCGAGGATGCTCTGCGTCGACCAGACGAAGATCCCGGCATTCCACAGGTAGTTGCCCGCCGCCAGGTAGCTCTTGGCGGTCTGCAGATCGGGTTTCTCGCGGAACGAAGCGACCGGCGAGATCTCCCCGACGGATGCGGTCTGGATATAGCCGTAGCCCGTGTCGGGGCGCGAGGGACGGATGCCGATCGTCACCAGCGCATCGCGCGCCTCGGCAAACTCCATGCAGGAGGTGATGTCGCGGCGGAACTCCTCCTCGTCGAAAATGAAGTGGTCGGACGGCGTCACGACCATCGTCGACGAAGGCTGCAGCGCTTTGAGGCGGAAGGCCGCATAGGCGATGCAGGGGGCCGTATTGCGTCCGACGGGTTCGCACAGCACCTGCTCGGGCCGGAGCTCGGGGAGCTGCTCGAGAACCAGCTGCCGGTAGGCGGCATTCGTCACGACCAGGAAGTTCTCCGCCGGGATGATCGGCGCAAAACGTTCGAACGTATGGCGGATGAAGCTCTTCCCCGTGCCCAGAATATCGAGAAACTGCTTGGGAAGGTGGCGTCGGCTGGCCGGCCAGAAGCGGCTGCCGATTCCTCCGGCCATGATGACGCAGTAGCGATTTATTTGATTAGACATATTCTTTCTTAAGGCCCTATAAACGAGCTGCAATCGTAATAATCTGTAAAGATCTCTTCTTAATACAGGGCACAATACTGCTGGGAAATATGTTTCCAGGTATACTCCTTTTCCGCGATCGATTTCATAATATCGCCTCGCAAATCCGTCCGCTGCAAAAGCCTCTCCAGCTCCTCCACATTCGAAAAATAGTACGCCTGACCTTGTGTAGTTTCCCGGTTATACACCACATCGTAGGCCAGAATTGGGCATCCGAAAAACATGGCCTCCACCAAGGAAGGATTTGTTCCTCCGGCACTATGTCCATGAACATAAAACCCGGCATTCGACCGCAACGCATACAACACGTCCAGATCATAGATCGCATCCAGGCACGAAATATTGGGATAAGTATTATAGCGCTCCTTTAAATTCCGGGCATACTCGCTGTGATTCCAGTTGCCAATGAACACAAGGCGTTTCTTACTACGTGCAAAGGCCTCCAGGGTGATATGACAATTGTTCTCCGGTTCGATCCGGCAAACGGTAATTGCATATTCGCCCGGTTTCAGCCCATATTGATCCAAATACTTTTGCTGCGTCTCTTCCGAAAGATTCCGCCAGACATGATCTCCTCCGTAGGCGATTAACGCCGATTCCTTGTGGTAGGTTTCGCGGACATAATCCTGGATTCCTTTGTTGTCAGAGATAACGACATCGGCATAACGAACGGCCATGGACTCCGAAAAGCGAAGAATCCATCGGGCTACGCGTCCCCACTTATCCCGACGATGTTCAAGACCATCAATATTGATGATAAGCCTTTTGCGGAAGAAAAGCCGGAAAATCGGGAGAAAGCTGCATCCCGACACACCCAAAACCAGCACTACATCATAACCGCGAATCGCTTTACATAATGAAATGATGTCGTATGGGATGCTTTGACTTCCATTGGCGTGCAAGGGAATATATTTCAAACTACACCCTTTGTAGGAGGAGTCCCGGCTGGAGAGATCTTTGCTGCTGCAAAACACCGTATAGTGAATATCTGCCGGACAATTCTCTCCGATAATATTCTCTACCAAAGACTCAAAGCCACCATAGCGCGCAGGAACTCCCTGCGTGCCTATAATCGCAACTTGTTTCATAATATGAGATTTAGATAAGCGAATCCTACAGAAAGCAGGTCAATAAAACTATTCCCTAAGAATAGACTCTATCTGCGTACACATATGGGCCTCATTATACATTGAAGCTGTAGCAAGGGCTCCTTTGGCCAGTTTATCATAAAGTGCTTTTTCTGAAAGAATATGATTGATTTTTATGACAATCTCACTAAAGTCCTGGACATCTATTTTATAACCATTCTCCCCATCTTGAACCATCTCTGCAATCCCTCCGACAGTTGGGACTATTACAGGAAGACCTGCCGACATAGCCTCCAACGCGGTTAAGCCAAAAGTCTCTATCGCATAATGTTTATCAGTCAGATTTAAGACGATAGACGCGCGGTTATAAAATGGAGCTACGTTTTGTTGACGCGAATATACCGTCAGATTCTCCAATAAAGGGAGTTCATTAACATGCCAATAGGCATCTATATTCTCCTGATTTTCATTGAGTACCAATTCAAACCTATAATCAGGTAAAGCCTCGGCCAACCGGACGAATACAGTTGTCCCCTTATACTGTTTCAAGGAACCTAGCATCAAGACTCTTTTATTCAAAAAAGCTTTATCTGGACATGGGTGCAAATTGTGTATGAGGCTCTCAGGAATAGCATTAGGCACTATATAAACGCCTTTTTCTCTTCGTAAAAAAGAACGTTGATAATTTGACACGCAAATTATTTTCGTTGCCAGAATCTTCATTATATACGCCAGCAACTTATAAAACGCCCCCTTGGCAAACGCATTCTCATGATAATGATAAACCACTTGCTTCCCCATCAAACGACCGGCGAGTGCAGCCCCAACAGGCAGGATCGTATTGATATAAAATAATACTCCAGGATGAAACAAGTAGCGAAATGAGAAAAAGAACAAATATCCTTGTACAAACAAATATCGGATTAACGCGATTACTGGATTTATAGAAAATTGATATGAATACTTATAAATGCGGATATCGCCGTTTTGACAAAGATTACTTAAAGCCCCATCTCCATTTGACGTAACAAGATCTATCTTATTATTCTGCCCAAGCAATCCCTGCAGAACCATCCTTAAGACCTTTGGACTGCCGCTGTAATCATTCAGCAAATGAAAACAAACTATTTTACACATCGAGAGTTGTGATTTTTTATTGCTGCATCATAACAATCCAATATTATTTTCTCACGCTCGTCCCACGAATATTTTTTTGCACATTGCAATACACCTTCGGCCAATTGTTTAAACCGTTCGGGGTGATCAATAAGATTATCTATTTCCTCGGCAAGATCATGCACGCATTGGTCATAAGTATGAATAGGAATAAGTATGCCACACTTGTCACAAATCGTATCGTGCATACCACAATGATCAAAACTCATCGTCGGCACGCCATAACTCATAGCCTCCCATATAGTCGTCGGATTTCCTTCACTTGTGCTCGTTATAACATGCATATGAGCCTTACCAAATATAGCAACAGCTTCAGGTCTTGGCAACTGTCCATGCCACCGTATAAAGCCATCTATATTATGCAGTTGTGCAAAATCCATCAATTTTGCTCGCATAGGGCCATCCCCGACGATATCAACAACTATACGATCCTTGTTTGTTATTAAAACAAGCGCCTCTAACAAAATATTTAATGCTTTCCGAGGTATTAAACTACCAACAAATACAAAATGAAACTTATCTGGAGTTTTAAATTTTTCTTGATCTAGCTTCGTCGGATTAGTTATTGCATTTTCGGGCAGATACCTACTCGTTTTATTCAATAGAGACTTAAATATTTTTTGATTCTCAGAAGTCGCCGTCAATAACAAATCAGTATTCTTTACAGCTTTTCTTAAACGTCTTTGATATTTTAACTGCAAATGATTCAGAACATTTCGAATCCAGAATTTCATTTTACTCATTAGAGGAAGGTGTGCCGCCAATATCATACTATTGCTATTAGCACCGCCGATAGGCCCCCATACATATGGAATATCCAGGTTCCACAAATACCCTGGTTCTCTATATCCAGTGGGACCCACAAAATGAATCAGATCAAAATGTTGGTTCTGCTGCAATTTTTTTACAACCTTGTAAACTTGCTTTTGCCAATGATTATATGCAAAATAGAACGTGTAGTTTAAAAAACCTTGACGATTACACCAATTCAAAATATTAGTCCACGTATTTGGCTCTACGCATATAAAGGCAACATTAGCAAGACTGTTTTCTCTAGCAAATTGCAGCATCTCCTCACAATCTCCCAGATGTTCACCAGATGCACCATAAAGAACTGTCAAATGATTATACTTTGACATTCTTGAGACATAATTCCATGCAACTGAATATTCAGACCCTTTCGTTGGTGAGAGTTGATAGGCCAATACAAGGATATTTTTCATATTCCTCTAGTTATCAATTTTTGTCTTTCAAACTGTTTATTGCAATATAGGAACACAATAGTAGCCCATGTCAGTTGGACATTGATACCACCTAACAATACGGACAAAGCCCAAAATAAAATAGAGACTGACTTATTTTGTCTATCATAGCAAGCATAAAATGTAAATGAAGAATAGATGATGAAATTCAGTATTCCAAACTCCAACGCATATTGGAAAGCTCCGCCTCCGGTGTATCCCTCATTAACACCAGGGAGGTATCGATATAGAAATGTTTCAACATAGTCGACTCCAGCCCCAAACCATCCATTCAATGACGAAAGATCAATTTCTCGCCAACAAATAATTGATGGAATAAATCTTAAGGCTCCACTTTGATCGGCTCGATAAATTTCATTGATATCAAAAGTAAAGAAGGCTGTAATTATATTATAGACTCGTACTATAGGCTTAATATCCAAAAGAACACCCAATATAACCAAGACGATGATGCAACATATAATTGGCAACAACCTTCGTCTATTTAGATATTTTAGAGTAACTATAAATAAAAATAAATAGGCTCCTGCACTAACCATAGTTAACATCGACCATAAAAATGCTAACCAAATCGCCCTATCTTTTCTCCATGATTCTTTAAATGTCATTTTTCTCCCCTCCACACAATCTTGCATGGTCAAATATGAAAACATCAACAATGCCATCATACGTCCACTATGTTCCGGTTCAGACATTAAAGAATTCAGTTTCCAAGGTTGTGTCACATCATAATTACTCACATTAAGTATTGGCAAACCCAAGAGAACACAACATTGCTGAATTAACAAGACAACAAAATATGCGAATATTAAGCCTTTTATTAAATTTGAATATCTGGCTATATCAATATTAGCAACAAACAATAATCTTGTTGTTATCATAAAACACATGAAGAACATGCATGAGTATAGCACGGTCGACCATCTCATGGTTTCAGGATGTCCTAAAAGTGGAAATATTATTGTTGTTGTTGAAAGTAATAACAAAAGTGCGTCGAGACGACTCCACACTGGATAAATAACAAGCAATACTGGAGCAACACCCATAAAGGCTATTAAAAGCAAATTACGAGCTCCTTCCCCCAACGCAAATGCAGGAGATATACTTAATGCGATTAAGTATCCGTAAAGAATGTATCGAGTCGTCGACTGGGAAATATTATTAATTCTCATCTACAACATATTGAATGGCATCATCAAGTAAAGTAGATATAGAAGAGGCAGAATACGTCGTCCTAATAAACTGACCTAATGCTGGTTGATATGTTTTACCATCCATAAAGGACTTTACAGCTTTTCCAATACTGTCCATATCATAAGGATCAACCTCAATAGCCTGTCCTTTATAATATTCTTTGGGACCGCCCAATTTTGTAATGACAATATCACACCCCATTGCAGCGGCGTCCAATGCAACAATACCTACACCTTCATATGTACTAGGTAAAGCAAAAACCCTGGCTCGGCTATACAATGCGTACATTTCTTCTTTTGAAACAAACCCTTTGTATTCAACATTGTTTTTCCCCTCAAGCCAAGATTCTAACAATTTTGCTTCATCGTCATTCCTCAATAACCCACATAACACCAATCTAAAATTATATTGCTGCGATGCATCAATCAGCCGTTTTACATTTTTCCGAGAATCACATAAAAGACTTATATGCAAGCAAAAATCATCTCGTCTACTATCAATTAAATTTGGTAGATTCGGGCTATGTGATAATGGTACAATGATACATTTACGCGAGGAGATCCCAAAGACTTTAGAAACAAAATATTTTTCAAATTCTGATCGGACTAAAAATAATTTTATCTTATCTTTAATAGTACGAAGATCATGGTAAGAATTTGAAAGATGAAGTTTATCGCACCCCCAAAGAGAATAAGCCCTCAAAAGGAACAGACTGTGGTTTGGATCAAATATTGGAGCAACTATTATATGGGGATTTATTGGAGATACCCATTTAATAAAATCTTTCAGATAATCATTAAATCCGAATAATATAATGGCAGAAAAAGACTTCCAATCGTTTTTCTCCCACATATTAATCAATTTCACATGGTACCCTAAATCTTCTAATTCCGTCTTCCATGTCATGGCCTGGCTAGCAACCCCATCAGAAGGGACTATTCTTGGGGCTGTCAGGATAAAAGCTACGTCCATACTAAATAATTATCTTATCATCATTAATATCCCTCCAGACACCGCTTTTTATTGGTTTAGCCGGAGTTCCTCCGATTAAGCTATAGGAAGGGATTGTATTAATATGTCTATTCACAAGACTACAGGCTGCAACGACGGTATAATCCGGTAAACGAGTCCCTTGAAGAATCATACATTGAGATCCAATCCAAGTATTTGCTCCAATATATACTTCATCGTAGCCCTTACTAATAAATTTGCCGTCAATATTTTTCAATCTATGCATGGAACTATCCATTATCGAGACATCCCATCCAATACGGACATTCTCTTTGAAAATAATTCGATAATCACAATTTAAACGTAAGGATGTAACATTGCCAAAATTTGCTCCGAATTCGACGTAACTATCTTTCCGCAATAGAGTAATTGCAGAATTTGCCCCAATAGCAGCCTTCCCCTTAAACACAATAGTTCCTTCATTATACCATCTGATTCCGGAATTTGGATATTGATTCGTGACGAATAGGCCTAGACGAATCATACCGAACGCAATCTTAGGAGAGATTATCTGAATTTTACCTTTCAAACAATATAAATGCGGATTATATATTACTATCGGAATTTTTATTGCTTGGTTGAAAGGTAAATAACGTAAACAGAAAAATAAAGATGGAACTAGTGCAAGCAAAGTTCTTAATCTTCCCATACGATATATAAAATCAGAATCAATATAATGTTTCAGCAAGATTCTTCGTCAATGAACGAATAGTAAATAAAATAACTAAGAGAATCTTATTTCTCAATAGCAACAACTACTACTCAAAATGGACTTTTCTAATATAACTTTTTAGCATAATATGCTTTAATAACAAGTTCCTTCATCTTAATACACTCTTGTTCCTGATGTGTCTTTCTCATAACTTTATAAGCATATCTACGCAACCATAATCCCCAAAGTAGAAGTCGATTTGCAAACTCAAAATAGAATTTTCCCCGAGTCTTTATATAGTACTTTTTTCGACCATCCAATTCCATCATTTTTCGAGTTTCCTTAATAACAGAACTCTTTCCCTCCAGATGAACTATATGAGCTTGAGGAACATTAACATTTTTAAACCCAGCTTTTCTTATCCGCCATGAGAGTTCAGACTCTTCACAATACATAAAAAATATAGGATCAAAAGCTCCAATCTTCTTAATAACATCATGGCGAAGCATCATATTTGCACCTGAAACATTTCCTACACAAATCGACTTGTCTGATGTATTATAAAATGGATGAGGAATCAGTCTTCTACTTAACCCAAATGTTAATACAGATAATTCATAAGACCATATTCCATAAGGTACTCGATGATAAGAATAAGTTGGTTTCAGATCTGCCGTAAACAAATTACCTCCACTTGATCCAACATCCGGATGGGCATCCATGTATTCCTTAAGAATAAAAATGGCATTATTAAGAAGATATGTATCCGTATTAAGAAGAAATAAATATTTACCTCTGGCAATCTTGATACCAGCATTATTTGCTCTACCGAATCCCACATTCTCAGCCATGGGGATATAAACTACCTGCTGTCCGAATTCTGTATTTAGACGATCTTTCGGGCTATTTCTTGAATGATTATCAACAACTATAATCTCAAATGTAAAACCCTTACTATGCTCATATACGGATTTGATTGCATGAACCAACAATTCTTCCGTATTATAATTTACCAGGATGATCGATACATCTAAAGCATACATAAATATTGACTTTTAACCTATACCTTCAGTTTTAATATGGTCTTTAATTTATTTCGTAATATATTTTTCCATAAAGCTTTTCGAATAGCATAATTCCAACCTTTACATTCGTAATCCTTTAGAAAGATATCGCGTTTTAAATTTCTCACTGCAGCCTGTCTGAAGCTAACTCCTCCTTTAATGGCTTCTTCTATAGGACGTTGTTCACTTTTTAAATTAGGATAATATTTCTTAATATTATCCCAGACCAACAAAGCACGTGAGGTATTTAAAGTTATAACAGATATGTTCTGAGGACGGGACTTGAGTGTTTCCAAATAACCAAGTCCCAGAAAATCGCCTATGGTTATATCTGCAATTCTCTCATTCGTAGAGAATTTGCACGAATAACAACTTTCTCTTAATATAATCGAATTTAAAAAGCCAGATAAATAAAATGACGAGATTCCTTTTTTAAAATAGATCAATTTATCTTTATTCCATAAAGAGAGACCGTAATTATAGTCATCATTTCCTCGGAACCTACATTTTGTTACAAGCTTGCTCTTTCCACGAAGTATTCTGGAAATCTCAGACTTCAAATATTCATAAGGAGGAACTCCATGACAAAGTAAATCGCATGTAATTAAATTAGCATAATCTTTTCGCAGATAACTTTTTAAACCGGCAATTTGACATGGTGTTCCAACAAAGAATACATTTCTATTATTTTGCAAATCGTTTTTAACCAAACGATAAGTTTGGTCTACAAATGCTTGAACATATTTTGAACCTTTGAATTGATTGATTTCGTCTATATTGTCAGCCCTTTTATACACGGGGCGCAATGCATCATCCCAACCCACTCCATAAACAACACCGTTCAAGTGTTCAATAACATATAAATATAAAAGTGAAGCAATTCCTCCGGATGCACATTCCTTTTTATATTCTTTATCTTCATTCCAGCCAGCATAACATCTTATTGGACTATGCATCTCTAACCTATTATTGGCTGGACATATTCTTTGACAAAGTTTACAATTAACACACAAAAGAGGATTAATAATAGGGCGTAATACTCCTTTGGAGTCTGATTCCATCGATATGGAATCATGTGGACAAATATTAAAACAGGCAGAACAACCAGTGCACAAATCCGGCAGGCAAATATACTTCATTTAACTTTCTTCAATAATTCTATTTAAATATGAGATCGACTCGAATCGATCCATTTTCAATAAACCTTGAACTTTTGAATAATTTACTTTTTGAGGTAAGCTTTCTGGAATTACGCGCAAGAATCTATCTTGCAATCCATAACGGCTTAATAAATCTATTAACCGTGAATTCTGTGACCCTAATTCAGTCTTCTTAAATCTTGGAAAAACAAAAAAGTCCTTTTCTAAATTTATACTTATAGCAGTAGCATGAAATGAATCAGTACAAACCAAAGACGACTGCTTAATCAGATACACAAAATCATTTATACCTGCATCTTCAATCATTTCATATTGTTTCCGGAAATGCGAAGGTTTCATCGGTAGGACTATAACTCGCGTTATATTTTCTCTGCGCTGTAACTCCTGAACTTGAGCCCAATAAAAATCATTTTCTGCGATAAAATAACACAAGATATATCGATTAATAAATCTAGCTTTATCTAATGAGGTCTCATCTGCAAACTTTTCCCAATCATTTTTTGTCAAAAGGAATGTAGGATCCACAACCTTAAAAATTTCCTTATTGTAAAACTCTTTCAGAATAGGGATAGCAGAAGATTCCCGCACAGAAATTGCAGAGAATTCCGGGAGATTCCGGCTATACAATATTTGTTTATCTTTCGGGATCTGCGTAACCCCAATACTCGACGCATAGGAGAATTTCTTAGTCTTCAGTCCTTCTAATAAAAGATAAGGCTCTGTATAATATGGATTCCATAATTGGTCACTTCCAGATATAATTGAATTCAGACTTTTAATTTGTCGATTGTAAAGCACCCTTCCTACAAATCCAAAACACAAAATAAATTGATTAAAATTTCTTTTACGGAAACATTTGACCTTGTACTTCTTGGCTTGAGAGAAGCCATACAAAGCAGGTGTCTGAGTTGATCTTGTTACTGATCTCAAGAACCTGCCCATAACATTTCGCCAAGTCAAATATTTTTTTAACAAATATGGCGTTGCTCCCAATTGTTTAATCTTATAGCACAGAGCAAACGCTTGCAAGGAAGTTCCATAATTACTTCCTCCATACCATGTTATAATACCTATTCTCTTTCCCATATATTTTTAGCTCTTAGATAAAATAGTATTAAACAACGCTATAAAATCTTGGGCTTGACGCTTTACTGAATATGCCATTTCATATGTTTTAGCTATCGACGCCAGATCTAAATTGGGAGATGTTAGGATTTGGTACATCATACGACTCAATGCATACTCATCCGTTCCTGGTTCATAATAATTCAACAATCCTTTTGTTGTTTCATATAAAGCCGATTCTTTATTACAAATTACAGGTACTTCATACAATGCTGCTTCAATTGGAGTAAAACCAAAACCTTCCATGAGGGAAGGTGAGACAAATAAGGATGCATTTTTATAAAGCGATGCCATCTCCGCTTCCGAATATTGTTGCTCAATTAATAAGACTCTATCTTCTATTTTTTCCTTTTTAATAAGAGGATACACGATATTATCCCAATATGGGCGTCGCTTAGCCTTAACATATAACGAATGAGGAATTTTATTCTTTAGAATGGCAAAAGCTTTCACTAATGTTATTAAATTCTTATATGGCTCCAATGTATTAACATTTAATATATAAGGAGGGAATAAAGAATTATTACGTTGAATATTGGATATCGGAAGAATACTATTATATATTACCTTAATACGATTCTTAATAGAAGGTATTTTTTGGGCAATATCCTGCTGTGCAGAATATGAAATTGCCACAACTGCAGTTTGTTTCCTCAAAATATGACGTGAAAAAAAATTATAGGCGAACTGCTTAAGTTTATTATGTTTTAGACTAAAACCCTGTGCATCATGACAAACCCCTATAGACGTAATCTTCGTCGTATATAAACCATGAAACGCGATATAGGGAGAAAAAAATATATCAAAATTATAAAGAGATATAAGCCGATTAACTCTCTTTTTATTAAGAATACCTGTTAAATGAGGAATTGCTCCTATGCTCCTTAACGATAATATTATTTGACGAAATCCAGCGACCTGTTCTGATATAGTCCTAGAGTTTTGAGGTGTTACAAGTAAGATTATATTTTTCTCCAAGCCGCATTGCTTAAATCCCTCAAGTAAACGATAACTATAATTCGTTACACCCGCTGTCTCTTTAGGATTAATATATGTCAAATCCATCAATATCTTCATGGGGAAGCAGTTTGGTTACATTCTAATTAAAATATTTATTCTTGAATTTAAAATAATATACCTTAAGTAAGGCTCTCTCCTCTGAATTGCAACCCAAATAATATATGGAAAAGGAAGACGTAATAATAGAACTTATGCAAACAATGAAGAATCTTAGGGTAGAATCCGACATTAAGAAAAAACAGATTGAAGGGGGAACAATCGCAATAATAGATGTAACCAAGACATTCAAGTAAACTTTTCTTAAAAATAATCGAATAGATAGCTTAATTGAACTTCGTAAAAAACACAACCGCATCAATAAACATAGCTGTGATAAAATAATTGCAACAATAATTGTACTTTCAGGGAAAATACCAATCTTAAGCAAAAGGTATGAAAAAGGTAAATTTAGCAAGAGTATTCCTCCAACCGTCAACTGATATTTTTTAATATTCCCCGTTGCAAGTTGAGCTGTTACCAAAGCATTAGATAATATCTCAGATAAACTTAATATCAATATTAACCGAGCAAATAAAACAGTATGCTTGGGAACCTGGCCTAACCAAAGGTACAGAACTTTTTCAATCTCAAGAAACAGAGGAATAGAAATAAGCATAAATAAAAAAAACGACAAACGAGTCCCTTGAAAAATCAGGTTTTGCATCCTTTGCAATTCTCCAACAGCATAACATTTAGTAATCTGAGGCTTAATTGCAACCATAAAATTATTCGTAAATTGATTTACAGCACTATTTATTTGCATAGCTATTCCTCTTGCCGCATTAACAACAGGTCCTGTAAATATATTTATAACAATATTTACACCTTGATCTTTCATTAGATCGGCGGTACTTCCTATAAAATTCCAGCTAGCAAAACTGAAGATACTGCGACTCATCTGCTTATCCCATCCAAAAGAATAACTACACTCTGTAAATTTTCGTTTACAATACAGCCAATAAACCGTTCGATTTATTATGCACTGGCAAACAAACAATACAGAAAGGAGAATCAGTTTATCCCCATGATAATAATATACGCCAAAAGCAATTAAGAGCTTTGATGTCACATCAAATATTGTCATATAGGCAAATGCGGACATCTTTTCATGAGCTATTATTGCTGCATTATATGGAACAGACAACAAGCCCGTTGCAAAAACGATAACTGAGCATTGTAATACCCAGTTAGCAGCATACATTCGATCTGTTGGAATTGTCATTCTATGGTTAAGGAACCAAACACCAACAGATTCTATTATTAGAACTACTATTATCGCTAATATTATGTGAATATTTATTGTAGTCGAAAAAATCTTCTTCAGATTATTTAAATCACCCTTTCCCAAACCAAATGTCAAGAATCGACTAGTTGCCGATGAGAGAGATCCAGATAATACGGAGAACATCGAAACTAGACCTCCAACAACATTATATATACCATAATCATCAACACCAAGAGCATTTAGAATTACACGAGCAGTAAAGAAACTGATAAACATCATTACCAGCATTCTCACATACAATATAGCTGCATTTTTTGCAATTCGCTTATTACCTGATTCTTCCATTCGATAAATCGGATTCACTATTTTATATCACACCTTTCAGATAATAGTCAATCATTTACCGGTTTTTATACATCGCATCGTAATACTTTTCGTATTCTCCCGAAGTGATGTTATCCATCCAAGCCTGGTTATCCAGATACCAGCGAACGGTCTTCTCGATACCTTCCTCAAACTGCAGCGAGGGCTCCCAGCCCAACTCACGCTGCAGTTTCGACGAATCGATTGCATAACGCATATCATGCCCCGGGCGGTCCGTTACGTAGGTAATCAGTTCCATATCCTCACCCTCCTTACGACCAAGAAGTCGATCAACCGTTTTAATAACCACTTTAATCAAATCGATGTTCTTCCACTCGTTGAATCCGCCGATGTTGTAGGTCTCGGCCACGCGGCCACGATGGAAAATCAGGTCGATGGCGCGGGCGTGGTCCTCCACGTAGAGCCAGTCACGGACATTCTCTCCCTTGCCGTATACGGGCAGCGGTTTGCGGTGGCGGATATTATTGATGAACAACGGAATCAATTTCTCGGGGAACTGATAGGGGCCATAATTATTCGAGCAGTTGGTCACCAGAGTCGGCATGCCATAAGTATCGTGATAAGCCCGCACGAAGTGGTCACTCGAAGCCTTGGAGGCAGAATAGGGGCTGTGCGGATTATACTTTGTCGTTTCGTAGAAGAACTCCTCGCCGTAAGCCAGATGGTGCTCCGTCGAGGAGGCCGTAGTCGTAAAAGGAGGCTTGATACCCTCGGGATGCGTCATTTTCAGTGCACCATACACCTCATCGGTCGAGATATGGTAGAAGAGTTTGCCCTCGAAGCGCTCGGGACGTGAGCTCCAATAGCGATGCGCTGCCTCAAGCATCGAAAGGGTACCCAGAACGTTGGTCCGCGCAAAGGTGAAAGGGTCCTTGATGGACCGGTCCACGTGGCTTTCGGCCGCCAGATGGATGATGCCGTCCACCTCATACTGCCGCATCAGCGCAAGGACGGTATCGAAATCACAGATATCGGCCTTGACGAAGGTGTAGTTCGGAGCCTGCTCGATATCCTTCAGATTGGCCAGATTCCCGGCATAGGTCAGTTTGTCGAGGTTGATAATATGATAGTCGGGATATTTCGTAACGAAAAGCCGTACGACATGCGAACCGATAAAACCTGCTCCACCGGTAATGATGATATTGCGTTTGAAATTGTTCATGACTACATGTTTTTAAGATTGTCCATGCAAATCTTCAGCGAATCGACCCAATACGGAATCCGAAGGCCGAATGTCTCCTTAATCTTGGTTTTGTCCAGCACAGAATAGGCCGGACGTTTGACAGGGCTGGGAAACTCGTCACTGTGGCAGGGCTGGATATCGCACGTTGTATTTCCGGCATAGGCGGCAATCGCCTTCGTAAAGTCGAACCACGAGCAGACTCCCTCGTTCGAATAGTGGTAGATACCGCCCCTGGCATATCCCTGCGTCGTATCACTGACCGCATAATCGGCAAGAATCGTCCGAATCGCAAGGGCTAAATCGTAGGCATAGGTCGGGGTGCCGGCCTGATCGAATACGACCTTCAACTGCGGTTTGGTCGACGTGAGGTTGAGCATCGTCTTGACAAAGTTCCGGCCAAATTCGGAATAGAGCCAGGCGGTACGAAGAATGACATACTTGCAACCCATGCCGAGAATATACTGCTCTCCTTCAAGCTTGGTCTGTCCGTAGACTCCGGTCGGAGTACCTTTTTGGTCCTCCCGGCAAGGCGTATTGTAGGGATCCCCGCCAAAAACATAGTCCGTCGAGATATGAATTAACAGACCGTTCACCTCCTTTATGGCCTGAGCCAGATTGCGAGGCGCTTCGGCATTCAACACCCGGCAGAAAGCCTCGTCGCTCTCCGCCTTGTCGACATTCGTATAGGCTGCACAGTTGACAATACAGTCGATTCGCTCCTCCCGAACGATGCGACGGATTGCCTCCAAATCGGTAATATCAAGTTTGATTGTCTGAACACCTTCCGCATCAACCACATCCGTAAAGATAAAGTCGTGGTCCGTATCCCGACTGACAATACGCATCTCACGTCCCAACTGACCGTTGGCTCCCGTTACAAGAATCTTCATCGCCTAATAGAGTTTTTCGTTGTAATCAAAAAGCCACTCCGCATCGCGCAGACGGCTGTGATGACGATCCTTCTCCGAAAGAAGGACCTTGTCGGTCGGAATCCGCCAGTCGATTCCCAGATCGGAATCGTCCCAGGCCAGCGCACCTTCCGACTGCGGTGCATAGAAGTTGTCACACTTGTACTGGAAAATAACCTCGTCGGTCAGCACACTGAACCCATGGGCAAACCCACGGGGGATGAAGAACTGGCGATGGTTGTCCTCGGTCAATTCCACGGCGACATGCTGTCCGAAGGTCGGCGAACCCTTGCGGATATCCACGGCGACATCTAATACGGCCCCCTTGATTACACGGACGAGTTTCGACTGCGCATAAGGCGTCTTCTGAAAGTGCAGACCGCGAAGTACGCCGTAACTCGACTTGCTTTCGTTGTCCTGTACGAAAACCGTATTGCAGACTTTCTCCTGAAAATCGCGCTGCGAGAAGGATTCGAAGAAATAACCGCGGTCATCCCGGAAGATGCGGGGCTCAATGATGACCACCCCGTCGATATCAGTTTTGATTACCTCCATTTTTCAAGTTTGAAATCAATATATCTTATCTTAATCGAGATTGCTTTTCCCGGTATGTGCAAGTTCATCAACAACCTTCAGCAGATACTGCCCGTACTGGTTTTTCAGCATCGGCTGCGCCAACTCGCGCATTTTGTCTGCCGTTATCCACCCTTTCCGGAAGGCGATGCCTTCGAGGCAGGCAATTTTCAGACCCTGCCGTTTTTCAATCACTTCAACATAGGTCGAGGCTTCGGCCAGCGAATCGTGCGTTCCGGTATCAAGCCAGGCAAAACCCCGCCCGAGGGTCTGGACCTTCAGCTCTCCATCATCCAGGAACCGCTGGTTCACCGAGGTAATTTCCAGTTCACCGCGAGCCGAAGGTTTGATACTCTTGGCCACATCCACCACCTTGTTGGGATAGAAGTAAAGCCCCACGACCGCATAATTGGACTTGGGCTTAGCGGGTTTCTCCTCGATTGAAAGACAATTGCCCTCGTTGTCGAACTCCGCTACACCGTAGCGCTCGGGGTCGCTGACCCAATAACCGAAGACCGTCGCCTTGTGGTCCTTCTCGGCCGACCGCACGGCTTCGTGCAGCATAACCGAGAAGCCGTTGCCGTTGAAGATGTTGTCTCCGAGGACGAGGCATACCGAATCGTCGCCGATAAACTGCTCACCAATCAGGAAGGCCTGAGCCAGCCCGTCGGGTGAGGGCTGCTCGGCATATTCGAACCGGACGCCAAAGTCTGACCCGTCACCCAGCAGCCGCTTGAACCCGGGCAGGTCGGCCGGCGTCGAGATAATGAGAATCTCCCGAATCCCGGCCAGCATCAGCACCGAGATGGGATAATAAATCATCGGTTTGTCGAAAATGGGGAGCATCTGTTTGCTGACCCCTTTCGTAATCGGGTAGAGCCGGGTGCCGGAGCCACCTGCCAGTACAATACCTTTCATGATTTTATGATTTTGAATCGATTTTACTTTTACCCTTTCAATTGATACAGGATTACATCCTGTCCATCTTCTTCTGGAGCCAGAAGAAGATGCCCGTGCGGTTGAGGTGCGTGCGGTAGCCGAATCGGTGGAGAATCAGCAAAAGATGCGTCTTGTGACGAATCTGGTACTCCATGAAGTTATAGAGCCCCACGGTAATCAGCAGCGAGGCAATGACCACAATGTACAACTGTACGTCAATAGAGCATCCTGCCAGGTTGCTGAGCCAGCCGCACAGGGCGACGAACAGGTTGAGCAGCAGAATGGCCAGCGTCGTGGCGGCGTGCGAGCAGCCCAGACGGATGAACATGTGGTGCAGGTGCGTCTTGTCGGGATGGAACGGCGACTTGCGCTTCAGAATGCGCGTCGTCATCACGCGGAGCGTGTCGAAGACCGGAACCGAAAGCACGGCCAGCATGAAGGGAATCAGCCCGACATGCTTCGCATCGTAGATTTCGCAGCAGGTGCCGTGTGTCAGCGTCCGCATGACGAAGACCGAAATCACGATGCCCATAACCAGCGTGCCGCCGTCGCCGATGAACATCTTCGACGTTTTGCCGAACAGGTTGTGCAGGAAGAAGGGTATGAGCGACCCGGCTGCCACCAGCGCCAGTATGGACAGGGACCAGTCGCCTACAGCCCAGAACATCACACCGAAGAAGATGCTTGTCAGGATGCAGTAGCCCGACGAGAGTCCGTCCACTCCGTCCATCAGATTGATTGCGTTGATGATGCCCACGGCCGCCACGACCGTCAGCGGCACGGCCACATACTGCGGAATCTGGTGAATGCCCCACAGTCCGTGGAAGTCGTTGAGGCTGTATCCTCCGATGTAGACCAGCAGCAGCACCGTGAAAATCTCAATCAGAAACCGCAATGCGGGCGAGAGGTCGAGGATATCGTCGAGCGTTCCGGTGTAGAGCATAATCATCATCGCCACCACGACGATGAACAACTCGGAGCAGTCGTACCAGAATCCGGCGCAGCCCAGACCGATGACCGAGCCGAAGAAGACGGCGATGCCTCCCAGCACGGGGACCGGCTTGCGCTGCAGCTTGCGCGCGTTGGGGTTGTCGACGATGTTCTTGTCGAGGGCAATCTTGACCAGCAGCGGATGAATCCACCAGACGCTCAGCAGGGCAATCAGGAAAGAGAGAATGAATGGCATAAATATGTGTATTTGAGCCGGGATGCATGGACGTGTCGTGCAGCGAGTGGCATCTGGGCCATCGGCACCTCCCGGCAGGGTGAGATTGAACGGATGTGATTATCCAACGACGGCCGTCCGCTCGGGGCCGGCGGCATTGGGGCAGTGCCCCAGCCAGCGGTCGTAGTCGTCCAGACGGCGGATGAGTTGCTGTTTATTCTTCTTGACGGGGTTCTCTTCGCGCCACGGGTCGACGGCGCGGTGGGCCTCCTCGCGGTAGATGCAGCTGTTCGTGCAGCCGTAGAGCGAGACGAGCAGCTGCGCCCGCGCCTGTTCGGCCCGCAGCAGCGGGAGGATGCTCCGCATCGTGCCGAGCAGCTGCTCGAAGGCCGTCCGGTCGCCGAGTATCGCATGGGCGGGGAGCTGCATCGCGTAGAGCTTGCAGCGCATCACGTCGCTCTCAAGCTGCAGGCTCCCGTACTGGCGCAACACCTCGCGGGCCGTGCGGCGGTCCTCTTCCGTCACCCCTTCGGGCGTGTGGAAGCGGCCCATCGCCTCGTGGAGCAGGTCGGGCAGGCGGCTGCTGCCCAGACGCGTATATATGTGGCGGTTGTCGGCATTCAGGGCGATGACCTCATACTGCCCGGGCTCGACCGCGAGCAGCGGGACGTACATGCACTCCTCGACGCAGACCATCACCTCCTTGCGTCCGGCTCCGGGCTGGGAGATGACCGTCGCCTCGACCCCCTTGAACTGCCCCTCGGTGATGCGCACGCGGTCGCCCTTCATCAGTTGGCCCGGTTCGGGCGTGTAGAGCGGCAGCACGTCGGAGTAGGAGGCGGCGACCCACCGCAGGTTCTCCATCGCCCGGTCCGTGAGGTAGGGGTAGTACTCTTCGCGTGCGGTCCGAATCCGGGGCAGAAAGTTGTATTGGGGTTGGAAGCGCTTCATCCGGTAGATTTCAGCCTCCGAGGCGTGCACGAAGACGTAGTTGTAGAGCAGCGGGCGGCGCGTGTCGACCAGTTCGCCGCGGCGCTTGCGCACCTCGATGTACGAGGGTGCGAAGTATTCGAACGTGGGCTCTCCCGTGCGGGTGCGGCGGTCGAGCTCGGCCTTCAGGCCGCGTGCCGGCTCCCCCTGGTAGTGGCCCCGCCGCGATACGGGCAGCGTCAGCACATACCAGCGTACGGCATTGCCGTTTTTTTGCATGCGCATCCGCTCAGCAAGCGATTCCGACCAGTCCCAGCCGCTTCCGTTCGACTTCGCCATTGTCGTTTGTTTCGTGCAGTTTGTTCAATTCGTTCGATTCCGGGGCCGGGCGCTTCACCGAAGGGCATACCCCGGCCTTGTCGATGCGTTTGCGTAACGCATTGACATACAAAGTGTTGCTTTTCTTAACGAGCGCGTTTGTGAAAATTTCTCTTCACCTGTTTTCAGCCGTGTCTGCGACCTCCGGCAATGAAAACCCGTCATCTCATTTTTCGTGAATTACACACCACGTCGGCAAAGGTACATAAAATGGAAACCAAACGCAAACGGATTGAAAATTTTCTGATGATTTATACGGTTTTTTTGCGGGCATATTTGGTTAATAATCCGGTTGTTGATGCCTTCGGGCGATGAAAATCGCGTCGTTTTTTGCCGATGGCGTCGGTCGGCAGGATGGCCCTTTTTTGACAACTCTTCCGGGGCGGTTGAGCGGGTGGGGAGGCGGGCGGATTCCGCACCGGCGCCGGGGCTTCGGCGTGTGCCTCCGGCGCGAGCCTTCGGGCGGGGCTTCGGGGAGCGGCGCTGCCCCGGTTTCGGGCGGCGAGGTGAAAAAATCCGCCGCCGCCCCTTTTTGACCCGATAAATCATTATTTTTGTCGTGAGGGCTGTGCAAGGGCCGGAATCGTTTGCCTCTTTGCCGAATGTTGCTCTGCCGGCATGCGGCGGTGGGGCGTTCCGCGGAGCAAGGGCCTTTTGCGCCGGCATGTGGCGGGGAGTTCCGTGGGGCACGGGCCTTTTGCGCCGGCAGGCGGAGGGGGCGTTCCGTGGGGCATGGGCCTTTTGCGCCAGCATGCGTCGGGGCGAGGAAGTTCCGCGGGGCACGGGCCTTTTGCGCCGGCATGCGGCGGGGCGGGGGAGTCCCCCGCGGAGCTTCGGACCTCGTCCGTGCAGCGGCACGCCCGGGTGCGGGCCCCTTCCGGCAAAACGGAGAATCGACCGAAAACGGAGAATCGACCGAAAACGGAAAATCGACCGAAAACAGAGAAAAACTGAGAATCGGCCCAAAACAGAGAATCGACGGAATATGAAATTCGGCAGATGGATGGCGCTGTTGGCGGCGCTGATGGTGAGCTTCGCGGTCCGGGCGCACGGTTCGTGGCAGGAGCACGTTGCGGATATGACGGAGGTGATGGGGCTGCGCGAAGAGCCCCGTCTGCGGGCGTGGATGAAGTTCATCAGCTCCGACATGATTGACAAGTGCGAGCCCTTCTACAGCGAGCTGAAGGCCCGCCACGAGGGTTTTGCCTGCAAGCACCGGCTGCTCTTCCACTGGGGCTACGACGCCGAGCCGTGGAGCCCGGAGCTCGAGGCGCGCGTGGTCCGCTACTGCCGGGAGTACGACCTCGACCGGGACAGCACCCTGCGGCTCTTCCGCTCGGAGATGGTGGCCGAACAGAAGCGGCGCAACGCGCTGCTCAACCGCCGGACGGAGGAGCTCTTCGGCTTCGCCCACGGCGGGCGGGATGCCGCCTCGGCCCGCTTCTTCGCCAGCGTGGCCTACAACGTCCATCTGGTGGGGGACTACACCTCGGACAACCGCGATTTGGCGGGGCTGCAGAGCCTCGACCGCGTCGTGCGGTCGCTCTGCCACGCGCTTCAGGATTTGGACCCCGTGGCGGCCAAGCCGCTGGTCAAGGCCCTTGAGCGGGTCGGCCGCGAGGAGCCCGACCTTCAGAAGCGTGCCGACGCGCTGCTGGCGCTGCTCAAGCAGCAGCTCCCCGACTTTATCCGTCGTGCGCAGGGCGGAGCCATCCGCCGCCGGCTCGAGGCCCGGGGCTTCGCATTCCGGTAGCCCGCGGCCGCCCGTCGAACCTCCGCAGCGCTTCTGTGCATTAATATCCGGTGTGGCGCGTGAGCCGGGGCGGCGCTCCCTCCGCTGCGGCGGGGCCGCAGATGACCGCGGAGCGGCTGCCTCTGTGCGCACCCCCCCCCTTGTGCGTCGGGGTGCAAGGGGCGGACATGAAAAAGACGGTCGCATGCCCGGTGCGACCGTCTGTCGAAGAGCTGTTGACAAGGCCTGAGCGGGCTTTGTCAATCCATCCTCTGTCAATTTGTTCGGCCATTTGCGAGGGGCGGGTCCCCTGCCGGGCCGATTTTGCGGCGTAATGCCTCCCCGTGTCGGGGTTTCGGTTGCGGGCGGGAGTCCGCCCGACGGTTTACAGTTTCTTCAAGGTAGGCAGTCTGTTGCCGTCTTTGAGCTCGTAATGCCAGCCTGTCCTCAGCCAGTCTAATTTAGCGTTCATTGCCTCAATGGCCGTTTGCCAGGTGACGGTCGTGCCGTCCACCTTGGTGGCTTCGAGGACGGTACCTCCCTCATTCGTGCCGATGCCTTTTTCCTGACCGTTGTTTTCCCAGTAGCAGACATTCAGTACGCCGCCGCCAAAATAGCTGTCCAGGATGTTTTGTCCCAGTACGCCGCCAGTGGTTCCGTTCGGGCCGCTGACCTTTCCTTGGGCATGGTAGCAGGCATTCAAGGTGGCACAAAGGCTGGTTCCCAGTACGCCGCCTACATAGATGGTACTGCTTCCGGAACCGGTCACGCTGCCCGTGGCATAGCAGCCAGAGATGAATGAATCGTAGCAGTATCCCACCACGCCGCCGATATAGGTATCGTCTGTGACCTTACTTTCAAGGGTCACGCTGCCCGTGGCATAGCAGCTGGCTACGTTGTCAAGAATCACTTCACCGGCCACGCCGCCGACCCGGTTATGCCCCTTCACGGTAGCCGAGGTGCCGCATCCGATCGCGTCGAAGTACACTGTTCCGGCGTTACTTATTCGGCCCGCCACACCACCTACGCAGCTTTTACTCCATTTCCCGATGGCGTTGCCGATGACGCTGCCCGATACGAAGCAGTTTTCAATGACGCTGCCTTCGTTTTCTCCCGCCACGCCGCCGACATAGCTCATACCATCCCAGCTGAAATCGTTTGTTATTTGTACGTTCTCCAGCGTCAAGTTCTTCACCGTAGCAGATTTAAGAAATTGGAAAAAGCCCAATCTCGTGGAGTTTCCCTTAATGACCAGCCCCGAGATGGTATGTCCGCCGCCGTCGAAGGTCCCTTGATAGGTATTTATCGGATTCCAGTTGCTTCCGCCGTCGGCCGGCGGTGTCAGCGTGATGTCGGCCGTAAGAATGATGCTCAGCGAGGGGTTGCTCCATAATGAACCTGCCCATGCCCTCAATCCCTCTTCGCTGTATACGATGTAGGTGCCGTTCTCGTCTATGGTGTAGCCCTTGTCCTTTTCCAGCGTGATGTTGTAGACCTTGCCCGCCTCGGGGGTGAAGGCGGAGGAGAGGTCGCGTTCCTCGGTGCCGTTTGCCCGCAGCTTTGAAATGGCATAGCCGGGCACCACGTTCGCCTCCCAGCAGGTGATGGTTGCGCCGTTATCGGTGTATTCGCACTTCTTCATCTCTATCCAGCCCTCGTCCGTGCCCTGCACGACTTTGCTTTTTTCGTAGGTACACTGTGTGTAGGTATAGAGCTGGAGGCTCTGCACCTCGCCGAGTGCATCGTCGGTGGGTGTGATGCGCACCTTCGCCAACTGGTGGGTGAAGGTCAGCTCGACAGGACTCTCGTAGTCGCCCGTGCCCGTACCGCCCAGTAGATAAGCAAGACTTTGGCTTTGGTCGCTGAGGTCGATGGTGCCGTCCGTGGCGGGGTACCAGGCGGTGACGGTGTGGGCCTCGTCCCTGTCGCTCCAGTACAGGGGTATTTCGGCTTCGGCGGAACCGTCGTCCTGCACGGTGTAGGTGCCGACCTCTCCCTCGCCGTCTATCTGTACGGCGAACGGGTCGCCCGCATCAAACTTGCTGCCCGTGCCGTCCCCGTTCTCGCTGACGCGCGTCGCCGGTGTGCCCCAGGGCTGCGCCTCGCCGCCCTCCACGCCGAGGGTGATGCGGGCTATCTCCAGCGGGTATTGTCCTTCGGGCAGACGGTCGCCGTCCGCCAGTTCGTCCTTCGTGCAGGCAGCCGTGGCAAGGAGCAGCGCGGCTGCGGCAAGAAGCAGATGGATGGAATCTCTTTTCTTCATATCGGGTTGTCTTTTATTTGTTTTCGTTTTGTGCTGCCGCCGCCTGCGAAGGCGGCCGTCGCACCATAGTGTCTATGGGCAGCTCCGGCTTGACGCTTGCGCCGGGGCAGCGGTGTGCGGGGATTACAACTCTGCGCTTGCATCGTTCGAATCTCCGGATTCCCACGGGGTAATTTGGGCTTCGCTCACCTCGACGCCCTTATTTTTGAGCGTTACGTTGTAGGTGTAGGCATAGCCTGCTGTGTAGAAATTGGCTGTGGGTGTAGCAGGCAGTTTCAGTTGGGCGATGTAGCTCTGTCCGTTGTAAGACACTTTAAGGTTAAGAGAGGAGGTCACTTCCTGCGGGAGAATGATGACTTGCGAAGTGGTGGCACCGCCCAGCTGCATGGTAATCGGCGAGTTGGTGGCTGCGGTTACGGCAGTCGTGCCGGTAGCCGTGTCGAATGTGCCTTCGTGCTTCAGCCCCTCCAACGTGTAGCCGGCAGGTTCCGTTTCGTTGAAAATGAGACCATCGCCTGCCTTGAAGGTGAACTTGATGAGACTCATGCAGTGGTGGAACGCATGGTCGCCGGTGAAGCTCACCGTCGGGTTGTGGGTATCGCCCGTGGCTCCCGAGGCAAAGAGGAAGTCGATGCCCGTGCCCTGCTTGTCGGCTGCGGTGCTGACGGTCACCGTTCCGCCCTCAGCCTGATACGGATAGTAGGCATTGAAGGTCTTCGTTTCGGTGTCATCGAAATAGATGGTTGTACCGTCGGTCACGAACTTACCGTTCTCTCTCTTGTAGGGCACGTTGGTGAAGCCTGCGCCGGTGACGCCGATGCGGTCGCCGTCGGTCCAGTCGGTTCCTTCCGAATTGACACGGGTAGCGGGGGCGATTTCGGCGGTGAACCGGGCAGCTACGGGGTCGTTCGTGTTCAGCGTCTCGTTGTTGTCCTTGTTGCAGGCGGCCAGTGTCACTGCCAGCGCTGCGAAAGCAAAAAATCGGGTCTTCATGGTGTATGGTTTTTTTTCTTGTTGTTACATTGTTTCCGTTACATTTCCGCACTGGCATCGCCACCTTCCACCGACTCCCATCCGGTAATCTCGGCATTGCATTCCTCCATGCCGACGGGGGTCTCCAGCGTGCCGGTTATGCGGTAGGCGGTGGTCATGTCGTCGTTGAAGTCCTTCATGGCCTCGGTCAAATCGACCTCCGTGCGCTGCGTGCGTCCGCCGTCCACAAATACGATGTCCAGCACCATGGTCTGCACGGCTCCCATCGTACCCAGCAGGCGGGCATCGGCCGTGAGCCGACTGCCGTCACGGGTGAAGGAGAAGACCGTGGAGGCCGGTTCGCCCGTGGTCTGCCCCCGCGCCATGTCGAAGGCTCCGGCTATGCCGCTGAGGGTGGCCGTCACGCTCTGGATGAGTTCGGGGCGTCCCTGGGTCACCTCCAGCTCCAGTTGCAGCTCGCGCACGCGCTGCTTCATTGCGGCGGTCAGCGGATAGTCGGTGTCCTTCTCGATGGTCACCTGCTCCGTATGGGTGAAGAACCACCCCGGGGCGTTGTCGATGAAGGTGCCCGTCGTCTGGCTG
>ERZ1504282.263-NODE-263-length-13642-cov-3.630235_pt1 | contig 13642 bp, 6 predicted proteins | sample MGYA00571870_ERZ1504282 | MGnify/ENA primary metagenome ERZ1504282 (study PRJEB39906, sample SAMEA3182057) | gut metagenome | biome: human; feature: gut; material: Stool; isolation source: human stools | place: Canada | collected 2012-11-26 ...
TCGAAAAATAATTTTCGTACTTTCGCTTTCTAACGTCTTTCAAGTACCTAAAGCATGACGCAACAAAAATATGCTTTATTACTTTAGTAAAGTATAAAGAGAGTGTAAAATGTGGGAAACGAACAGTGCAAACGATTGCATGCGGTTGCACAAGATAGAAAAATCACTTGATATATCATAATACAGCGCTTCTCTCCACTCTACATGTGGCATTCTTGCACATAACATATATGTTTATTCTGCTGAAGTACAGAGATTTTCACCGCCTAACGACCGTTAGGCGATTTGTTGATGGCCGTTGGCAGATCGCTTTACGGCCGTCAACAAATCGCTTTACGACCGTTAAGTACTACACAACATCAAGACAAAACAAAAGAAACACAAAGCTTTTACTGAAGAAATGCCATGCATGTATAAACCAAGCAACATACTTTCAGGATATGAATAACGTGTCTGCACAATATTAATATGCCATTAACACGATATTAACAAAATGGCCGACATGATATTAACTTGTTACATTACAACAAGTTAACATCATGTCGGCCCTAAAAACAGAGGTGGAAGCAAAATTTGCTTCCACCTTTTTCTGTTGCTTCCACCGCACCTCAAACACCGATGAACAAAGGGTTACAGAGCAGGTGTGGTAGAGTGGAAGCAAATAGTGCTATTTATTTCTCTGAAGTATAAAGTACCAGCTTTCCGGACTTCAATCCTTTAGCCCTTGCCTCAAACACAATCTCACCGGCTTGCTCGCCACTCTGCACAATAGCCGTCAGCTGACCGCTGAAAGCCGGCATCTTGGGCAGATGGAACAAATCGAGGCTGGTAGCATCTCCATTGGCAGCAGCGCGATACTTTCCGGCACCCTTCACCGAGAAGTTTACCATGCGGCTGTCTGCCGGACAAAGGTTACCGTCCTTATCCACGACACGGACTGTGATATATGCCAGGTCTTTGCCATCGGCAGACAAGCGGGTGCGGTCGGCAACCAGCTCCAGATGATGGGGCTTGCCAGCGGTACGAATCACCTTTTCTTCTGCAGGCTTGCCGGAAGCATCATAAGCCACCACTTTCACTTCGCCCGGTTCATAAGGAACATCCATCCACATCAAGCGATAGCGACGCTGCAAAGCAAGGGAGTCCCGGCCTTCCAAAGCACGGCTTTCATCAGCAGTAAGTTTCCGTTGTTTGCCATAACTCTTTCCGTTGACGAACAGTTCGGCACTGGGATAGCTGGTGTAAACAAAAACCGGAGTATTCTCCCCTTCCCTGCCCGGCCACGTCCAGTGCGGAAGGACATGCAAGGTATTTGCCTGCTTGTTCCATAGGCTGCGGTACAGATAGAAACGGTCTTTGGGGAGGCTTGCCAAGTCTATGATACCGAAAACGGAGCTGTGGCTGGGCCAGGAATCCGTACTGTAAGGAGAAGGCTCACCCAAATAATCAAAGCCCGTCCAGACGAACTGTCCGATTGTCCAGTCATAATCATCAGACAAAGCAAAATCCTCATCGGGAAGATTCGACCAGGAACAACACTCCACATCATAACCGGAGCACTGATGGTCATCATACATCACACTGGCACCCTTCTGTACGGGAAATTTATAGACACCACGAGAACTTACAGTGGAAGCCGTCTCCGAACCGAGCACAATATTCTGTGGAAGAGTCTCATAAGACTCCACATAACGGTGAGCCCGATAATTAAGACCGGGTACATCAATCATTGCCGCAAACCCGTTGGCAAGCACGCAAGTTACCTGGTCCATACCGCAAGTAACGGGGCGTGTAGGGTCTTCGCGATGGCAAATATCCTGCAGGAAAGAAGCCACTTTGTAGCCCTCGGGACTACATTGGGTAGGAACCTCATTTCCTATACTCCACATTACCACACAAGGATTGTTCCGATAATGATGCAGCATGTTTACCATATCCTTTTCTGCCCATTCGTTGAAATAGCGGTGATAACCATTCTCACATTTGGCAATATCCCATTCATCGAAAGGTTCCAACATCATCATAAAGCCCATCTCGTCACAGAGTTCCACCAATTCGGGTGTAGGCATATTGTGGGAGGTACGGACTGCATCACATCCCATATCCTTCAATAATGTCAACTGACGGCGAAGAGCAGCCACATTGACAGCCGCACCCAACGGGCCCAAATCGTGGTGATTGCATACCCCCTGGAATTTACGGTGCTTACCATTCAGGAAGAATCCCTTATCAGCTATAATCTCAATGCTGCGGATACCAAAACGCGTGGTATATTCGTCAGTCTGTTTGCCATCTACATAAATCTTAGATACTGCCTTATATAAATAAGGTGTCTCAGGGGACCACAGAGACGGAGCATTTATCAGAAAATTCTGCTCAAATGGCTGTCCGTGATTAATTTTCCGGCTATTATCCTTACGGGCTACTATCTTACCGTCCGGCGCAATAATATCAGTAGAAATACGAACATCCGCATCACCGGCATTCCGTATTGTAGTACGCAGACGCACGGAAGCGTATTCAGCAGAAACATGCGGTGTGGTGAGCTGTGTACCCCAAACCGGAACATGAACACGTTCCGTAGTAACTAGGCGGACATTGCGATACAATCCCGCCCCCGGATACCAACGGGAGGACTGGGGTCTGTTTTCCAGACGGACAGCCAGCACATTGTTTTTACCGTCGGCATTCAGCAAACCGGTAACATCGCAATGAAAAGAGTTATACCCGAAAGGCCAGAAACAAGCTTCTTTCCCATTGACATAGACCCGAGCCTCACTCATAGCACCATCGAAAACCAGAGTGACCTGCTTGTCTGCAGAAGCATCAAAAGCCGTACGATACCAACCGACACCCACATAAGGCAACCCTCCGGTACGCCCGGTCTTTACGGAAGCTTGTTTTTCAAGGTCTTGCGTAACCGCTACCTCCTGCAAATCGTTGTTGCGGTCGAACGGACCAAAGATGGCCCAATCATGAGGAATGGTCACTGTTTCCCACTTACTGTCGTCTAAATTTGTTTGTGTTGCTTCGGGAACATCTCCCTTGGTGAACTTCCAGTTCTTTTCCAACAATGCTTCTGTACGCTGCGCCATTGCCGCCAAGGCAAAAAAAGCGCAGCAGGAAAAGATAAGTATTGTCTTTCTCATTCTTCTTTAAAAGATTTTGTTAATATAATTATTTAAAAGCATCCATTATCACAGTGGGGCGGCCGTCTTCAGTGAATGCCCCCAGCCGATATTGGTTCGGCCTGCATTCCGGTTCCCAGTAGAACACGCCCTTGCAGCGTCCGCCGGTATTCTCCTTGCACTCTTTCAGGATACGTGCCAGTTGGCGTTTCCCTTCTGCCAGCACGGAAGCACTTGCCAGATTCCCTTTGTCGTCGGCACACTCCATGCCGGTTTCCACCACCATCACGTCACAGTTGTATTTCCGGGCTACACTATTAATATTGGCAATACACTCGGTGATAGTTCTATCAGCTGTATATTCCTTGTGCTCGAGCATCGTCCAGTAAGGATAGAGCGACATGCCTATCATATCCCACTTACCGCCATTGGCTCTCAGTTCATCAAAGAACCAGGTATACAATTCGTTGTCATATCCATTGTCCAGATGGACGATGACAATGGCATCGTCGAAGACGGACTTTACCGCATCGTATCCTACATTGATAAAAGCAGCCAGGTTGGCAAAGTTCTCACGGTATTTCACTTCCTCGGAAGTGCTGTTGGAACCCTTTACATCACATTCCCTCACATCATAGGACGCACCACTCAATGCAGCATCTTCATCCCAGAGCATCCCCGAACGGATTTCATTACCTACCTGAACCCACTTGGGAGTAACTCCTGCCGCTTTCAGCGCATTAAGTACATCGGCAGTATGACCGGCGACGGCTTTCTTCAAGTCGGCCAAGTTCAGTCCTTTCCATGCAGCAGGCTTATGCTGCTGTCCAGGGTCGGCCCACCAGTCACTGTAATGGAAGTCTACCATTACGTCCATGCCCAGCTCTGCGGTACGCTTGGCTTTCGTCACCAAATCGGCCGTATTGCACCAGTTATCGTGTTCTTTGGGGTCGACCCATACTCTGAGTCGAACCGCATTCAGGCCCAAATCCTTCATCAGCTGGAAACAATCGGTCTCCACACCGGAGGTATTGTAAAATTTCATACCCTTATGTTCCATCTCCGTCACCCAACTGATGTCGGCACCTTTAGCAAAGTCTGTAGCCAGAGGTTCCTCCTTATCGGGAAGTCCACCAGCATTGGGGTCTGTCTCATTATTGCTGCTGCATGCAAATACTGCAAAGGCAATACAAAAAAAGAAAGTCAAAAACTTCATGTGTTTCATGGCGTTATCATCATTAATTGCGTACTGCAAATATAAGCATTTAGGGAATATAGAACTATATATCACCTTAATTTGTCAAAATACGGGTATCTGCAATCGTTTGCACAAACTTACAACCCGATAAACCTCAACGGATAAGCACAATTTACCTTATTACGTTATTTTTGCAATCGGATTAGGGAAGTTTACCTTATCTTTGTCCTCAAAACTATACCATGAATAAACCGCAGATTACCATCAAGGATATTGCCCGGGCGCTGAATGTCTCCCCCTCCACTGTGTCGAGGGCGCTGAAAGACAATCCGGACATCAGCAAGGAAACACGTGACCTTGTCCATGCCTATGCGCGCGAGCATAACTACAAGCCCAACGTACTTGCCGTAAATCTCCGCGCAAGCCGCAGCAATACCATCGGCGTCATTGTCCCCCAACTGGTACACCACTTCTTTTCCTGCGTATTGAGCGGAATTGAGAAAGCAGCGGCGGATGCCGGATATAATATCATAGTGGCGCAGAGCAGCGAATCGTACGAGCAGGAAGTGAAAATTGTACATTCTTTCCTTGCCGCCCGTGTCTGCGGAGTCATCGCTTCACTTGCCAAGGACACTTCCCAATACGACCATTACCAGGAGCTGCTGAACAACGATATTCCCATTGTCTTTTACGACCGTATATGTACGGGGCTGAAAACCGAGCGAGTGGTGGTGGACGACTATGCCGGCTCCTTTGCAGCCGTGGAATACATGATACAGACCGGATGCAAGCGTATCCTTTTCTATGGTGCGGCTCCCCACCTAGAGATTACCAAGAATCGCCGGAACGGCTACCTGGATGCCATGAAGAAGTATAAAATTCCGGTGGACGACAGCATGATTCTGTTGTGCGACACCCGTGAACGCGCCATCTCCATCACTCCCGACCTGCTGGAAAGCGAAAACCGCCCTGACGGTTTCTTTGCCATCAACGACGAGACAGCTTCGGGCATACTGTATGCCTGCAAACTGGTCGGCGTAAAAGTTCCCGATGAAGTATCCATCTGCGGATTCACCGACGGAGCCATTGCCCAAAGCACCGACCCGAAGCTGACTACCGTGGAGCAGCATGGCGAGGAAGTAGGTAAAAGCGCTTTCAGCATTCTGACCGGAAAGCTGGAGGGAGAAGAGAAAAGCAACAACAAGATAGTACGTACCAATCTGGTGATAAGAGGAACTACGAAATAATAAAACATATTAAACCATCATGAAAGTAAAACCCGATTTAAGTTTCTGGAAGCTGTGGAACATCAGCTTTGGTTTTTTCGGCGTACAGATTGCATATGCTTTGCAGAGTGCAAACATCAGCCGTATCTTTTCCACTTTGGGTGCAGACCCGCATAATTTGAGTTATTTCTGGATATTACCGCCGTTGGCAGGTATCATTGTACAACCCATCGTGGGAGCCGCCAGTGACAAGACCTGGACACGCTTCGGACGGCGCATCCCTTATCTGTTTATAGGTTCGTTGGTGGCCGTACTCGTCATGTGCCTGCTACCCAATGCCGGAAGCTTCGGCATGGCAGTAAGTACAGCCATGATTTTCGGACTGGTATCGCTGATGTTCCTCGACACATCTATCAATATGGCCATGCAACCTTTCAAAATGATGGTGGGTGACATGGTGACTGAGAAACAAAAAGGGCTCGCCTACTCCATCCAGAGTTTTCTCTGCAATGCAGGCAGCCTGGTGGGATATCTCTTCCCGTTCATCTTTGCATGGATTGGCATCAGCAATACAGCTCCCCAAGGAGTAATCCCCGACTCGGTGATTTACTCATTCTACATCGGAGCGGCCATCCTTATCTTCTGCGTCATCTACACTTCGGTCAAAGTAAAAGAGATGCCGCCTGCCGAATATGCAGAGTATCACGGCATCACCGAAGAAGAGGAACATGAAAAGACCAACATGCTGAAGCTGCTCATCAAGGCTCCGAAAGCATTCTGGACTATCGGACTGGTACAGTTCTTCTGCTGGTTTGCTTTTATGTTCATGTGGACCTATACCAACGGCAGCATCGCTGCCAATGCTTTTGATGCTCCTACAGTAGAGCACCTGGTAGATGGTGTCACCAAAGTGGTACTCGACACCAAGAGCCTGCAATATCAGAATGCCGCCGACTGGGTAGGCGTACTGTTTGCCGTACAAGCCATCGGCTCTGTGCTTTGGGCCATCTGCATACCGATGTTCAAGGACCGTCGCCGGGTCTACTCACTCAGCCTTGTTCTGGGAGGTATAGGTTTCATTTCCACCTACTTCATACACGACCCTTATATGCTCTTCATTTCCTTCTTGCTGATAGGTTGTGCATGGGCTGCCATGCTGGCACTGCCGTTCACCATCCTGACCAACGCACTGAGCGGAGGACACATGGGTACTTATCTGGGACTTTTCAACGGTACTATCTGTATCCCGCAGATTATAGCAGCTGCTTTGGGCGGCACCATCCTTGCCTTGTTTACTCCCCAAGGAGGACTGCCTCCTGAAATCAATATGCTTGTGCTGGCAGGAATCATGCTGATAATCGGCGCCGCCTGCGTATACCTCATCAAAGAGAACCAAGGAGAAAAAAGCAAGTAAGCACACGCCTCCGAAACATAACACACAAAGAACCGAGACCGGCACACCGTACAAAGGACAGCCGTTATCTTTGTAATAAAGACATGAATCATACCGTATGATTACCATAATCATATCGTATGATTCATGCTTTCATACCGTATGATTGTTACCTCTTCTTCTGACCGTACATAGCATCTGTTATTGACGAGCCTACCAGCCCTCCGGCAAGAAAGCAGGTAAAAAAAAGCCTACCGCACGTTTGTTTTTTTCCTTTCCATTTCTTCTTTATTTCCGCATATTGCTTAACTTTACGGCGATAACTACAGAAAACACGTCGCCATGAAGAAATACCTCAAGACCGATGAATGGAACATCATCGAAGACCAATTCCACCCCGACCGTCAACGGATGTCGGAAAGTATATTCAGTCTCGGAAACGGACGTTTCGGGCAACGGGGGTATTTTGAGGAGCCTTACAGCAGTGACAGTTACCGTGGTTCATTTGTGGCCGGCATCACTTTCCTGGACAAAACCCGCGTAGGATGGTGGAAAAACGGATTTCCCCCATATTACACCCGTATACCCAAGGCTGCTGACTGGAGCCGCATCAACCTGCGCCTCATCGATGAGGAACTCGATTTGGCAGGCTGGGATGTCGACAGCTTCAACCGCCGCCTGGATATGAAGGAAGGTATCTTCTACCGGGACATGGAGGTGACGTCTCCTCGCGGAAACCAGCTCCGCATCCATGTAGAGCATATCACAAATATGGCAAGACCCAACCTCTGTCTCATCAAGTACAGCGTGTCTTCCATCAACTATACCGGCAGAATCTCACTCGTGCCCATCCTTGACGGGAATATAGTAGACGATGCCGATCTGCCAAACCTGAAAATATGGAACATACTGCGTTCCGGTTCTACCAGCAGCTGTGCCTATCTCTGGACACAGACCCGCCGGGAAGATGCACAAGTGTGCTACGCCATGACTTACCAATTCTTCAAAAACAACAAGGAAACCACTGCCAACCTCATACGGATAGAAAAGGAAAAGCAGACCGGTTTCAGCGTAGGTGCCGACGTGAAACCCGGAGACAACGTGACACTCATCAAATACACCGCCATTGCTTCTTCTCTCTACCACGAACGGAGTGAATTGGTGGAACACTCCGTGGCCGAGGCACGCGAAGCCAAGAGCATAGGCTGGAATACGCTGGTAGAAGAGCATCGAAGGGCCTGGCAGGAAATCTGGGACGAAACGGATGTCGTCATCGAAGGGGATCCGGAAGCGCAACAAGGTATCCGGTACAACATATTCCAGCTGTATCAGACTTACCGGGGAGATGATCCGCGCCTAAACATCGGCCCCAAAGGATTCACCGGAGAAAAATATGGCGGAAATACTTATTGGAACACGGAACTGTGTTGTGTACCGTTTTTTCTGCTCTCCACTCCCAAAGAGATTGCAAAGAACTTGCTGGCATATCGGTACAACCAGCTTCCCAAAGCCATCGAAAACGCCCGTAAACTGGGTTTCAAGGACGGTGCAGCGTTGTTTCCGCAGGTAACCAACAATGGAGAGGAATGCCACAGTGAATGGGAAATAACCTTCGAGGAAATCCACCGTAACAATATCATTGTCTATGCCATCGTTCAGCATGCAGCGCTGACGGGCAATATGGACTATATCGCTAAATATGGCCTGGAAGTAATGATTGCCGTCAGCCGTTTCTGGAGCCAACGGGTATCCTTCTCCCAACCCAAACAGAAATATGTCATACTGGGGGTTACCGGCCCGGATGAATACGAAAACAATGTGGACAACAACTGGTACACTAACTATTCCTGTATACAGTGCCTCAAGATGACCCTCCGTTTTCTGGAAATGGTGGCACAGCAATATCCGGATGAATATGCCCACATACGCCGCATCACCAATCTCGACCAAGTGAAGGAAAGTGCCCGGTGGAGAGACATCATCGAACACATGTATCTGCCGGAAGACAAGGAACGGGGTATTTTTATCCAAAATGACGGCTATATGGATAAAGTACTGGAAAGTACAGATAACATTCCTGCCGAAGAACGCCCCATCAACCAACATTGGTCATGGGACCGCATTCTGCGCTCTTGCTACATCAAGCAGAGTGACGTGTTGCTCGGACTTTACCTCTATTATTTCTATTTCGACACGGAAACCGTCCGCCGCAATTTCGAGTTCTATGAGCCGATGACCGTACACGAATCCTCCCTTTCTCCCCACATCCATTCCATCCTGGCTGCACGCATCGGCAAAGTGGAAAAAGCTTACCAGCTTTTCCTGCATGCCACGCGGCTTGACCTGGACGACTACAACAACGAAGCGGACCAAGGTCTGCACATAACCAGTATGCCCGGCAGCTGGCTGGCCATTGTACGCGGATTTGCAGGTATGCAGGTGCTGAAGGAGACGTTGTGTTTCTCCCCTGTCATACCGCAAAAATGGGACAGCTATTCATTCAAGGTGAATTATCTGAAAAACACACTTCACATACGGGTAGGAAAAGAAATCGAAATCTCGCTTACAGCAGGCAGCAAAGTGGACATACAAGTCTACGGACACCCATATACGCTGGAACGGGGGACGGAATTGAAAATTAATATGCCAATGTGCCAATGACCTGCGGCGTGATAGCGCAGCATAAACATTGCGCAGCCAATTAGCACATTGGCACATTAAATCATCATTTATCCTATAACCGGGAGAACATTTGGTTGTTTTCCCGGTTTTATGTTTTTATATATACCTGAACGAATAACTATATACTTGTTTACCAATGAAAAAAATGTTTCTTTTCGCCCTGGTCATGGCGTTGCTCATCACGTCGTGCGGGCAAAAACAAAAGGGTAGCAATACCCTTATCCGACCGGTGAAGACTGCGCAAGTCAGTTCACAGTCGGTTATCCGCAAAGACTTCTCCGGAATAGTGGAAGCCGTGGAATATGTGAGACTTGCCTTCCGCGTCAGCGGACAAATCATCAGCCTCCCGGTTGTAGAGGGACAGCGGGTAAAAAAGGGGCAACTGATTGCCGCCATCGACCCACGCGACATCTCCCTGCAATATGCAGCCGACAAGGCTGCCTACGAAACAGCTGCCGCACAAGTGGAACGTAACAAACGGCTGCTTGGCCGCCAGGCTATCTCCGTGCAGGAATACGAAATCAGCGTAGCCAACTATCAGAAAGCAAAATCCACTTACGAGTTGTCCGGCAACAATATGCGGGATACGCGGCTGACAGCCCCTTTCGAGGGTTCCATCGAAAAACGGCTGGTAGAGAACTATCAGCGTGTCAATGCAGGAGAAGGGGTTGTACAGCTGGTAAATACACAGAAGCTACGAATCAAGTTCACCGTACCGGATGATTATCTCTATCTGCTCCGTGCCAAGGACGTAAAGTTCAAGGTGGTGTTCGACAGTTACCCTGCAGAGGCTTTCGATGCCAGACTGGAAGAGTATCTTGACATCTCCACAGCAGGGACGGGTATTCCGGTGACAATAACAATTGACGACCCGCACTTTGACCGTACACGTTATGACGTAAAACCGGGATTCACATGCAAAATAAATCTGGCATCGGATGTCGCTCCCTTTCTGGAAGAAAAGCTGATGAATGTACCGTTAAGCGCCGTATTTGGCGACAGTGAAAACCGGAAAACGTATGTATGGGTGGTGGAAGGTAATAAAGTCAGTCGCCGCGAAGTGACCGTTTATTCTCCAACGGGAGAGGCAAACCTGCTTATTTCTAAAGGGTTGGAACCGGGAGAAACCGTTGTGACGGCCGGAGTATACCAGCTGACAGAAGGAGAAGCAATAAAGGTACTAATGTGATTAATCACATTGGCACATTACATTCCCCATTTATCTAAAAAATATTCATTATGAATCTAGCCCAATATTCATTAGACAACACGAAGATAGTCTACTTCTTTCTGGCTGTGCTGCTTATCGGCGGTATACTGTCATTCGGCAGGTTGGGAAAGAAGGAAGACGCACCTTTCGTCATCAAGTCGGCAGTCATCATGACACGCTACCCGGGAGCGGAGCCGGCAGAAGTGGAACGGCTCGTCACCGAACCCATCTCCCGAGAAATACAGTCGATGAGCGGCGTCTACAAGATAAAGTCAGAGTCCATGTACGGACTCTCCAAGATAACCTTCGAACTGCAACCGTCACTCTCTGCCGCATCCATTCCGCAGAAGTGGGACGAACTGCGGCGTAAAGTGCTCAACATACAGCCCCAACTGCCCGCAGGCTCTTCTGTACCGACCGTCTCGGATGATTTTGGAGACGTTTTCGGCATCTATTACGGCCTGGTGGGTGACGACGATTTCTCTTATGAAGAAATGAGAAACTGGGCGGAACGAATCAAGACACAAGTCATCACGGCAGACGGTGTGATGAAGGTAGCCCTTTTCGGTACACAGACAGAGGTCATCCATATATTCATCTCCGTAAACAAGCTGGCAGGAATGGGTATCGACCCCAAGCAGCTGGCCAGCCTGCTACAATCGCAGAACCAGATTATCAATACGGGTGAAATCAGCGCCGGAGAACAACAGTTACGCATTGTGGCCAACGGTACCTACACGACTGTCGATGATATCCGCAACCAGGTTATCACTACCTCCGGCGGACAAGTCAAGCTGGGTGACATCGCCATCATTGAAAAGGGATACATGGAACCTCCCGGCAATATCATGCACGTCAACGGAAAGCGCGCCATCGGTATCGGCATCTCCACCGACCCGACAAAGGATGTGGTAAAAACCGGTGAACTGGTAGACCGGAGGCTTGCCGAACTCATGCCCCTCATCCCCGTGGGGCTGGAACTGGAAAGTCTGTATCCCGAAAACGTGATTGCCAAAGAAGCCAACAACGGGTTCATCATCAATCTGATAGAATCCATCCTGATTGTGATTGTAATCATCATGCTGGTGATGGGCATGCGTGCAGGAGTACTGATTGGCTCTTCCCTTATATTCTCTATCGGAGGCACACTGCTCATTATGTCGTTTCTTGGCGTAGGTCTGAACCGGACCTCCCTCGCCGGATTCATCATAGCCATGGGAATGCTGGTGGACAATGCCATCGTGGTGACAGATAATGCCCAAATTGCCATTGCCCGCGGCATCGACCGCCGAAAAGCGCTGATAGACGGTGCCACCGGTCCCCAATGGGGATTGCTGGGAGCAACGTTCATTGCCATCTGTTCGTTTCTGCCACTGTATCTGGCTCCCTCTTCCGTAGCCGAAATCGTGAAACCGCTATTCGTAGTGTTGGCCATTTCCCTGGGATTAAGTTGGGTGCTGGCGTTGACACAAACCACTACATTCGGCAACTTCATACTGAAAGCAAAGGCTAAAGATGGTGATAAAGACCCATACGACAAGCCTTTCTACCATAAATTCGCCTCCATCCTCGGCACACTGATACGCAAGAAGGCGTTGACCCTTGGAAGCATTACAGCACTGTTCATCCTCTCCCTCATCGTCATGGGACTGATGCCCCAGAACTTCTTCCCTTCTCTGGACAAGCCCTACTTTCGGGCAGATGTATTCTATCCGGACGGGTACAGCATCCGCGAAGTAGAAACCGAAATGAAAAAGGTGGAAGCGCATCTGATGCAGCAGCCGGAAGTGAAACGGGTATCCGTCACATTCGGCAGCACACCGTTGCGTTACTATCTGGCCTCCACTTCCGTCGGCCCCAAACCTAACTTCGCCAATATCCTGGTGGAAGTAACGGACAGCAAATATACCAAGAAGCAGGAAGAGAATCTTGATGCCTACATGAAGGCCAACTATCCCAATGCCATCACCCGTACCATGTTGTTCAAGCTCTCTCCTGCCGTAGATGCCGCCATTGAAATCGGGTTCATCGGCAATAACACGGATACGCTGGTCATGTTGACCAACAAGGCTCTGGACATCATGCACCGTGACGGCGAACTTATCAACGTGCGCAACTCCTGGGGCAATAAGATACCGGTATGGCATCCCGTTTACAGTCAGGAGCGTGCACAACCGTTGGGTATCTCCCGTCAAAGCATGGCACAGAGTATCCAGATCGGTACGAACGGCATGACACTTGGAGAATACAGGGAAGGAGACCAGGTACTTCCCGTTCTGTTGAAGGATAAAACTATCGACTCTTTCCGCATCAACGACTTGCGTACACTCCCCGTATTCGGCACTGCACGCGAAACAACCACTCTGGAACAAGTCGTCAGCCGGTTCGACTTCCAGTACAAGTTCTCCAATGTGAAAGACTACAACCGGCAGATGGTGATGATGGCGCAGGCCGACCCACGCCGCGGTGTGAATGCCATTGCCGCCTTCAACCGTATATGGAAGCAAGTGCAGGAGGAGATTGAAGTGCCCGAAGGTTACACCATGAAATACTTCGGAGAACAGGAAAGCCAGGCAGAAAGCAATGCCGCACTGGCAGCCAACCTGCCGCTGACATTCTTCCTTATGTTCGTCACCCTGCTGTTTCTGTTCCGCAGCTACCGGAAGCCGATTGTTATCCTACTGATGCTGCCGCTCATCTTCATAGGCATTGTATTGGGACTGGTGGTATTGGGGAAATCATTCGACTTTTTCTCCATCCTCGGCTTGCTGGGGCTGATTGGAATGAATATCAAGAATGCCATCG
>ERZ1504282.288-NODE-288-length-12692-cov-3.641608_pt1 | contig 12692 bp, 5 predicted proteins | sample MGYA00571870_ERZ1504282 | MGnify/ENA primary metagenome ERZ1504282 (study PRJEB39906, sample SAMEA3182057) | gut metagenome | biome: human; feature: gut; material: Stool; isolation source: human stools | place: Canada | collected 2012-11-26 ...
CGTCGGCAGCGTCAGATGTGTATAAGAGACAGGCCAGCAGCCGCCCGGCGTATCCATGCCCCCGGCAGTCCGCACGGACGGCCAGATGGCGGATCTCGCACTGCGCCCGCCCGGGTGTATAGTGCAGAAGTCCGGAAATTCCGTTCGCGTCTGTCAAACACAGCACCTGCCCGGCGCTGACCGCCTGTCGGAGTTCCTCGTCCGGCGGGATGCAGCCCGTCAGCGGGTCGAACTGTTCAAGTAAAAACGCCCGCACAGCCTCAAAGGAAGCCTCTGACGCAGTTTCCGCGTTATCTGGCGCAGGAATTGCCGCCCGTGTGCGCCGCAGGCGGTGAAAGCACTCCGCAAAGCCGAGCGCGCACAGCGCGTCCTGCGCCCGGCGCATGGCGTCTTGGTCCTTTTCGCGGCAGGCAAGTTCTGTGATGAGCGGGGAAGGCTGCTCCGGCAGGCAAAGCTTTGCACCGGGGTGCAGATAGAAGTTCAGGAGCCGGTATCCGGCCCGCTGCCGCAGCAGCAGCAGAAAGCCGTTCCCTTCCTCGTAAAAAAGCCCGGCGTCGATCTCACGCTGGTAGTCTGCCGGGGATAAAAAGCAGTTGGTCACCACACCGCGCCGAAGCTGCGCGGACAGAAGCGGCGCAAGCGCCGCGCAGCTCTCAACTCTGCGCATGAAGGAAACGCTCCTTCAGCGCCGCGCGGTCGAGCTTGCCGTTCGCGTTGTGCGGCAGCGCCTCCAGCTTTTCATAGACGTTCGGCAGCATATATTTCGGCAGCGCCGTCCGCAGCGCCCGTGCCAGCGCGTTCGTGTCCAGATCGCCCGCATAGACGCAGACGATCCTGTCGCGCATTGCGTCGTAGAAACAGACGGCGTCGTGCAGGCCATCGACACTGTAGAGCGCCGTTTCAATTTCGCCCAGCTCAATGCGGTAGCCCATGTGCTTGATCTGCCCGTCGCGGCGGGCAAGAAAATAGAAATTCCCGTCCTCCCGCTGCACGGCCATATCGCCCGTGCGGTAGAGAATGTCGCGGTAATCGGGGCAGAGCGGGTTCTGGATAAAGGCTGCATCGGTCTTTTCCGCGTCGGCAAAATATCCCGCCGCAAGCCCGGAGCCGCGCACGCACAGCTCGCCCGTCTCGCCGGGGGCCGCCTCGGTCAGATCGTCCTTTAACAGCAGCAGCTGCATATTGCGGCAGGCCCTTCCGATGGGGATCGGCTCGTCGTCGCGGTACGTGTGCGTCAGGTGCAGCGCGGCGCAGTCGACGGTCGTCTCCGTCGGGCCGTACATATTATAAAGCTCCGCCTCCGGGATTGCGCGCTTCCACATATTCACGTACCGCGCCTGCAGCGCCTCGCCGCCGACGACGATCTTCCGCAGCGCGTGCGGGACGCACTTTTCAAGCGCGCCGGAGCTTGCCGCCAGATGGAACGCGGACGTCGCCCAGTTCACGGCGGTCACGCCGTTCCGGTCGAGCGCCTGCAGCAAAAACAGCGGCAGCGCGAAGAATTTCTTCTCCAGAATCACGCACGTCGCGCCGAGCTTCAGCGTCTGGTACAGATCCTTGCAGGAGGTGTCAAAGTAAAACGGCGACTGATTGCCGAAGACCTCATGCTCCGTATAGCCGCAGAAGTCCGTCAGCCAGTCGGTAAAATCCAGAATGGCGCGGTGGGAGATGACGATGCCCTTCGGCGTGCCGGTCGAGCCGGAGGTGAAGAGCAGGTACACGGGGTCGAGATCGATAATCTGCTCACGCCTGGCCTGCAGAAGCGCATTGTCCGGGGCGGTCTTCTCCGCCTCCTCCAGACACACAAGCGGCGCGCAGTCCGCAAGCCGCTCCGCCTGCGGGCGGCACGCTTCCGGGAAGACGATCGCGCGGGCGTGCACCTGCGCGAGAATGCGGCGCATGCGCGCCTCCGGCATCTGCTCGTCGATGGGAACGTAATAATTCCCACTCTGCAAAACGCCCTGCAGCGCCGCGACGCTCTGCACTGTCCGCCCCGTGAGCACGGCCACGGGCGCGTTTTTGCAGCCCGGAAGCCCGGCCAGAACGGTTCCCAGTGCCCGCGCACGCGTCAGCAGCTGCCCGAAGGTCAGACTGCCGGAGGCGTCGGAAAAGGCAATCTTGTCCGGGACGCGCGCGGCGGTGCGCTCCAGATATTCAGCGGCGTTTGTCATCGGCATGGACGCATCCTCCTTCAGCTCGGCTTCACACACTTTTGAGAATTTTACCACATACGCACGCAAATGTAAAGGCGGAACGCGCCGCGCATTTTTTCGCCCGCGGCGGTTGAGTCCAGGCTGCTTTCATGGTAAAATAACAAAAAACACAGGAGGACAGACCTATGTATGATGTGATCGCGCTGGGCGAGCTGCTTGTCGATCTTGCGGAACGCGCGAAGGACGAAAACGGCTACCCCACTCTTGCCGCCAACCCCGGCGGCGCGCCCGGCAATTTTCTTGCCGCGCTGAGCGCGTATGGAAAGAAGACCGCGTTTCTCGCCAAGGTCGGCGACGACACCTTTGGCCATCTGCTGACCGGCACGATGCGCCGCGCCGGGATCGACACGCGCGGCATTCTGATCAGTCCCGATACATTCACGACGCTTGCGTTCGTGACCTTTGACGCGCACGGCGACCGCTCGTTCGCCTTCGCGCGCAAGCCCGGCGCGGACACGCAGCTGCGCTGGGAGGAGATCGACCCGGCCATGCTGGCAGAAAGCCGCGTGTTCCACTTCGGCTCGCTCAGCTGCACGGACGAGCCTGCCCGCACGGCCACGCAGAAGGCCGCGGCCTATGCCCGCGCGCACGGCAGGCTCGTCACCTACGACCCCAATTACCGCGCCCCGCTGTGGAAAACAGAGCAGGAGGCAAGGGAACAGATCCTCTGGGGCCTTTCGCAGGCGGATATCGTCAAGATCAGCGATGAGGAGACGCAGTTCCTCTGGGACTGCAGCCCGGAGGAGGGCGCGGAGCGCGTGCTGGCGCTGGGCGCGAAGCTCGTCATGGTCACGCTGGGGCCGAAGGGGTGTCTGCTGAAAAATAAGCAGGCAGACTTCTCCTGCGGCTGCCCGAAGGTGCACCCCATTGACACGACCGGCGCAGGCGATATCTTTGGCGGCAGCGCCGTATCGCGCTTTTTGGAGCTTGGGAAAGCGCCGGAGGCGCTGACGCGGGACGATCTTGCCTATATGGCCCGCTACGCGGCAGCCGCAGCAAGCCTCTCCACCGAAGCTTCCGGCGCCATCCCGTCCATTCCGAAAAAGGAAGCCGTCCTGCAAAAGATGCAGGAGGCATATTGCGTGCAGGCGGACGCACACCGATAACGATCCGACGTTTTGACGCAGAAAGCGGCATTCCCGGCCCGGGAATGCCGCTTCTGTTTTGCAGCTTACGCTTTTTTCTTCGGCCCCATGATCTCGGCGCTCAGGAGGGCGACGAGGGGGACGGTCAGGATGATGCCGATGGTTCCGGCCACGCCGCGGATGATCTCGATGGCGATGGAATCGGCGTTGAAGATCTGGATCATGGGATAATCAAAGATCTGGAACAGCAGGAGCGTATTGAGGCTCGAACCGGCGAAGGCAAGGATGAGTGTGTTCGCCATGGTGCCCATGGCGTCCTGGCCGATGTTCATGCCGGAGCGGAACAGGGCCTTGCGCGGCAGGTCGGGGTTCAGCTCGCGCAGCTCCCAGCAGGCGGAGGAAATGGACATGGCCACGTCCATGACCGCGCCGAGCGAGGCGATGAGAATGCCGCTGACGAACAGACCGCTGATCTTCAGTCCCCGGTCGGACGCGCGCAAAACCAGTTCCTCCGCTTCCGGCAGGTTGAAGCCGTTGAGCGGCGAGATCGACCCGCACAGGGCGGCGAAAATGCCGGCCACCGCCACGCCGCCGATGCAGCCGAGCGTGGCGCAGAGCGTCTTGCGGCTGAAGCCGTTCAGGAACAGGAGGGAGGCCGCCGTCGTCAGCGCGACAAGCACGACCGTGACCACGACCGGCTGCGCGCCGCGCAGGATCATGGGCACCTGAATGAACCAGACGCACGCAAGCGTATACAAAAGCCCCAGCAGGGCCGTGAGGCCCTTTTTCCGGCCGATCAGCAGGAGCAGCGCGGCAAATATGGCAAGCAGGCCGAGCAGCACCGGGGCGCGGTTATAATTCGGAATGGATATGATATACGGCGCGCCCTCGTCGTCCAGATCGAGGCGGACGACGATCTTTGTGCCGATCTTCGCGTCGACGTTGGTATAGATGGTCAGATAGTTGATCGCCTCAAGCGTTTCGCCCTTCCACGGGCCGTTCAGGATCTCGACCTCAAGATACTGCTGGCCGATGCGGCGGCCCTCGGTCCAGTCCTGGGTCTCCGCGTTGTCGTCCAGAATGTCCGTGACGCGCGCAACGGCGAAAAACCGCTTGCGCGCGGCAGTCGCCTCGCGGTCAGGCTCCGTGTATTCCAGGACCAGCGCCCACGCGATGATCAGCACAAACAGCAGAACGCTCACGCCGATCTCCAGCCAGCGCTTGCGCGTCAGCTTGCATTGTAAGTTTTTCATGGATTCTCCTTCAGGATGCGCAGTTTTTGAATGATGGGGGACTGCCCCGCCGGAAGACCCGGCGGGGCAGCTTTGTACTGTTGGGGAACTCAGCGCTCGAGATACCGGTGGATGATCGCCGCGACCTGTGCGCGGGTCGCCTGTGCCTTCGGCACAAGGTTGCTGCCGGAGCCGTTGATCAGACCCTGGCCGACCGCCCAGTTCATCGCCTGAATGGCGTAGGCAGAGAGCTGCGCCGTGTCGGCAAAGCCGCCGAGATTTTCCTCGAGCGTCACAGCCGTCATGCCGCCGTAGACTGCGTAGCGGTACAGGATCGCCGCAAGCTGCTCACGGGTCACGGGGTCGTTCGGGCCAAAGAGGCCGGAACCGTAGCCGTTGACGATGCCGTTGGCCGCCGCCCATGCGACCGCCTTGGCAAACCACTTGCCGGTGGCCACATCCGTAAAGTCGGACGAGCCGGAAACGGACGGGCTGCCCGCCATGCGGTAGAGGATGGTGACGATCATGGCGCGGGTCAGCGGAGCATTGGGCGCGAAGCGGTCAGAACTCGTGCCGTCCATGATGCCGTTTGCGTAGACATAGCGGACATCATCATAGAACCAGTCGCTGACGGTGACGTCGCCGAACGGGAGCTTGATATTGCTGCCGGTGTTGCCGCCGATGATGCCGGGGAGGATCGGGATGATGGGGTCGATCGGGTCGGCGTTCTTCTTCCAGTGTGCGTAGAAGACCTTATCGCCGGTCTCCGTCGCGCCGATCTGCCTGATCTGCACGCCGCCGGTGTAGGCGGTGAACCAGCCGAGGAAGGTATAGCCGCTCTTCGTCACATTGGTTGGGAGAACAGTCACAGTGCCTTCGGTGTAGGTCGTCGGGTACGCGCCGTTGATCGTGCCGCCGTCAGTGACATAGGTGATGCTCCACGTCTCGACCGGCGTCTCGCCTGCGGTGCAGACGACGTCCGCGCGGTCGCGGATACGGATACGCGGGTAGACCGGCGTGCCGTCCGAGAGGACGAAGGTATTGTCATAGGAGGCAAGGCCAACCGCCTCGACCTGATTGCCGACGATGGCGTTCTGGACTTCCTTGTCCTTCGTGATGTAGCCGTCGATGAAGACGCGGGCTTCCTTGCCGGCCGCATCCCTGACCATGATGGTCTGGATCTTGCCTTCGGCCTCTTCCACTCTGGTGATCGTGCCCTTGATCTTGACGAGGCTGCCGAGGACGGAGCCGTCGTTGATCTGCGCGGCGGTGACTTCCTTGGGAGCCGGAGCCTCCGCGTCCGCGATCTTTTCGATCTTCGTCGTCACAGCCAGCTGACGCTCGCCCTGATAGGAGGACGTCGTACCGGTGACACGGACCTTATCGCCGATCTTAAAGTCGCCTGCAACCGGGAAGGCGTTGATACCGGCGGTGTTGTCCTGCACATAGATGCAGTCGAAGAACGCGGTATCCTTGTTATAGCCGGAGGCGTTGGAGGTCACGATGCCCTCCACGGTGAACTTGACGCCCTCCTCTGTCTCTGCCTGCACATCCGCGATCTTGGTGATCTCGGTCTGGTTGAGCATGGAGACGAGATTCTGGCAGATCTTGTAGTTGGAGTAGTTCTTCTCCGCGCCGCTGTCGGAGACCTGGTACTGCACCTCGAAGTTCGACATGAAGGCTGCGCCGGAGACGATGATGAGGCCCTTGCCCTCGAGCTGCTCAGACGCCATGACCATCAGGCGGTCATCGTTTTTCGCGAAGGTGTACTTCGGGATACCTGCGCCGCCGAGGCCGTCCTTGTCAACGTCCACAGAGTAGGTCGTTGCATGGCCGTAGACTGCCGGGCTGACCGTTGCGGGCAGCGTGGAGGTTGCATTGCCGCTTGCGTCAACTGCGTAGATGGACGCGCCGCCGTAGTGGCTGAAGCGTTCGGTGTAGAGTTTGTCATACGGATGCTCTGCATCGAATTCCACGCCCTTCAGAAGCGGGTTCTCCATGTTGTAGGACGAGAAGTAGAGTCTCCACTTGTCGACGCCGTCGGCTGCGGAGCGTTCATCGTCATACGTTGCGTCGTCAGAGATACGGAGGCTGGAGCCGAGTTTGGCCAGAACCTCGTTTTGCGTCGCGGCCATATGCTTGATGTCCGGGTTGTTCTGGATGATGGGGTAATTCTCGTAGTTGTCAGACCAACCGGCGAGGATCACCATACCGCCGTTGTCGTTGAACGTCTTGATGGCGTTCAGTTCTTCTGTGGAATAGGTCTTCGGATCCTTCTGGGCCGCTTCCAGACGGCGGGACGGAGCCGTCAGGATGATGGCCTTGTACTTGGAATTGCCGCAGGCCGCGATGAGTTCCTCGCTGGTCTTCAGCGTGACTGTACGCACGGAATATTCCGCAGCCAGCTCACCGAAGTTGCCCATGGAGTCTTTATAGTTGCCTGCAACATATTCATTGTAGTGCGAGGCGTCAATGCCGATGTAGACAAGCTTGCTTGCGTCAAGCACATCGAGCGTGACGTCCTTGGTGAACGTGTACTCCTTGCCGTCCTGCTCGATCACAGCCGTGATCTTAACAGTCATGATGCGGGCCTTGGTCGGGGTATACTTGAATTCCACATCCTGCGTGCTGCTTGCAGCCAGCGTGTAACCGGTGGTATCCGTGCCGATGGTTTCGCTGCCGATGGCATAGGTGATGGACTTGATGGTAGCGGGCTTTGCCTCACTGTTGAAGAACGTGGTGGTGATGGTCAGTTCTTCGTCGGTGACAGGGGTAGACGTGCCGCATTCAGCCTTGGAAATGCCAAGCTTGAGCGATTCGCCGACCCAGACGGGAGCGGTCACGGCCAGATCGCCGTCGCCCTCGGTGACGCGGACGAAGTAATAGGTGTACTCAGGCGCCAGTTCCACGCTGACGGAGCCCTTGGTGAGATCTGCGGCACTGTCCCAGGTATAGGCGACCTTGCCGGAGTTGACGACCAGCTCGACCTTGGCGATGGAATCGGTGCGGTCGGGATCGTTGAAGGAGATCTCGAAGTTCAGCTTCTCAGGAACGTCGATGATGGAGCCCATCATGTTGCCGTTGACCGTGTAGTCCAGTTCGAGGTTCTTGTCCTCGGTGGCGTACATACGGCGTGCTCTGAGCGCTGCGTAGATGCCGGATTCGGAGAAGTCGTCGGTCAGGATGACGTCGCGGGCGTCGTTGGCGTTGCCCCAGCGGCCCTTGTGGTTATCCTGGTTGTTGGTCGGGGCGACGTGCCAGCCCTTGTCGAGCGCCATGATGTACTGCTCGTAGCTGGGATAATAGCCGCCTGCGCCGATCTGGCCTTCGCCGTTGCCGACTTCGACCATGTACATACGGGTGTCAACAACAGCATCCCAGTAACCGAAGTCAATGAAGTTGCCGAACGTCGTGCCCGGATGGTTGAACTGGCTGATGGAGTTGGCGCCCTCTGTCTGCGACAGAAGCTTGTAGTAGGCCTGCAGGCCTGCATCCTTGGTCTTGTTGTTGAGCGTCGTGTTGTTGCGGGAGACGATGCCGGGGGTGTTGAAGGTGTTGATATGGCCGGGGCCGCCGGACCACGTCATTTCAAAGCCCGCAATGGCGACCATGCTGCCCGCGTTTTCCGCATTGAACGCGGCGACCGCGTCCTTATAGGACTTCCAGGTCTGTTGGCTGTATTCCGTTGCTTTGGTCATGTCGTAGAGCGCGCCCTCGGGGTTGGCTGCGCCGGACTTGTCAAAGTAGTTGGAATGGTCAGTGAATGCGACGAAGTCGACGTTCGCATTGTCAGGCAGCGCCTTGATATACGCCAGTGCGCTTTCCAGCGAGCCAGCGCCGTCGGAATACTGCGTGTGGGAGTGCAGCTGGCCGAAGTAGCGCTGGAAGGTCGCCTCGCCGATGGTGAAGGACCAGGTCTTGCTGGTTTCCTTTTCATCCGCACGCTTGACCGTCACAGTTACCGTGACCTTGCCGTCCGCCATATCGGCAGCCGGGGAGTAGGTGACCTTGCCGTCTGCGTAGGCCGCATTGACCTCCGCGCCGTTGACAGTCATTATAACGCTGGGGGAAACACCAGCGTTCGAGATCTCCGCGGAGATCTCCGGCCGCTTTTCGGCTCCGGTCTGCGCACCCTGCGCAGGCTTCACGTTGGAGATCACAGCCTCGTCGAGAATGTCTACGGTGCAGGACGCTCTGGCCTCGTTGCCCTTGACATCCTTGAACGCAAAGGTCAGGGTCATCGTGCTGCCGGCCTCAGCTGCTTTCGCGATATCCGAATCAAAGACCGTGATATGGACGCGGCCCTTGCCGGTGGTGAAGCCGTCCAGAACCTCCACGTCCGTGTTGCCCTGAAGCTGGCTGATGCCGGGGATGTACGTTCCGTCGGCCTTCTTGACACTGTACTCGATCCACGGATTGTCGATTTCATAGATTGTGTCGATCTCGAGTTCAAATTCGTAATCGTTGCCGACATAGGCCGGGAGCATGGTTTCGGGGAAGGTGATGGTGGGCTGCACGACGAGGCCGCCGTCCACATTCACGCCGTCCGCCACGGGATAGAAGAAGAAGGAGTAGATTGTATAGTCAAGATCGCCGGTCTTGCTGTACATGCTGTAGACCTTGAACGAGTCGGAGAAATACTCCAGCCACTGGCTGTGGCCGCTGAACTTCGCCGTGCGGCTCTCCAGCTCATAGCCGCCCACGCCGCCGGAGCAGATACGGACGAGCCAGTCCGCGTCTTCGGTCGAAACGCCCTCTTCGGAGAAGTCCTTGCTGTAGAACGCGTTGTTGCCGGTGCCGTTGGCACAGAGATAGCCATACGCATCGCTCTTGAAGCGGAGGTATTCGCCGTTCTGCTCGACGGTGAACACGACTGCGCCGTTTGCCGGGATGGCCGCCTTGCCGTCCTCGGTGATTGTAGCCGCAGCCTTGTTGATTGCCGGGCTATCCGTGTTATCGTTCTGCTCCGCCAGAACCGCCTGTGCATTCTGGTTGTAGATCACGAACTTGTCGCCGGGCTTGGGCAGATCGCCGGAGGGCTGGTCAGCAGATGCAGGGTCGACCCGGTAGAGCGTGAACTCGCACGGATACTGCTGACTTGCAACCGTGTTGTTCTTATAGGCTTTAAACTTGTTAAACCCACCGTATGTAGAATCCGTGCTGGTATTGCTGGCCAGCGTAACAGTATCATCACCGGCACCCATAAATTTGAAGGTCTGATTTTCTGCGCTGAACGACCACGCCCAGCTATAATTACCAGACTGAATGCCATTGCTGTTTCCACCGGAAGGTGCAATGGCCATGCCGTTTTTATCAGTCAGCGTAACAGACTGTCCGCTTACCTTCAGCGTCCAAACCGCGCCTTCCGTCTTCGTCACCTTGTCCTCCGCTACAGTCGGCTGTACAACCGTCAGCCACTTCCCGCTGAGTTCCAGCGGTGCGTAGCCGGTGGAAACAATCATGACATAAGAGCCGTCTGTCAACTGGTCAGCAGAAGTTAGCTTTCCAAGTTTGTCCTCTCCATCTTCTTTCCTGACCGTATAGGTGAACGTCGCTTCGTCGCTGTCGTCCATGCCGGCCTTCGTGGCCTTGACTGTGAAGGTGACGTCTTCATTCACCGTCGCCTCGGTACCCTCGTTAAAGGTCGTGCCGTCCGTGGCAATGAGGATCGTCGCACCCTCCGTCGCGCAGGAGAACGTGACATTCGTGCCCTTTTCTACTTCACCCGTAGCGGGGGAAGCCGTCGGGGTCGCGACCTTCTGGGTCGGGGTGGGAGGAGGCACAAGGCCGCCGATGAAGTTCTTTTCCCGCGTCAGCTTGTAGAACGTCATGCCGAAGTCCTTCTCCGTCAGACGATCCGTGCTGGTGCAGTAGGCACTGAACTCGGTGTACTTGGCATAGTACTCCATGTAGACCTTGCCATACTGGCCGGTCAAGCCATTGCCGGACATATAGTAGGACGCATTTTCTGCATTGCAGGTTTCAACGTCCCACTTTACCGCGCCGTCCCCGGTCAGGTTCAGGTTGAACTTGCCGTTGTTCGTGCCCATCGTGAGGGTGGTATCTGTGCCCTGCTTGAAAGAGTATGTACCGTCCTCGTTCTTCGTGACCGTCCAGACCAGCTTATCAAAGCTGTCCGCCGTCAGGGCATTCTCAGCAACCGTCGCCGCGGCGGGTTTGAGATAGTAGCTGCCCAGCATTTCGCCAGCGACAGCATAGCCGTTGCCAGCATTGTAGATCACGACCTGATCGCCGGTCGCAATCGTATCGGCCTTGACGTATTTGTTGACCCACTCAAAGACATCGACAGAGACGACCAGCTCCTTGCTGTCCTCCATGCCGTCCTTCGTGGCCTTGACGGTATACGTCTCGTTATGCGAAGCCGAGATCGGGCCGGTGTATGCCTGATACTCCGTGCCTGCGGTCTTGTAGTAGATCGTCGCGCCCTCGGTCTTGCACTCGAACTTGATCTCCGTGCCAACCTCGATCTCAGCGCCGTCCGCTACGTTCGCAGTCGGGGTTTCGACCTGCTGCTTGGCTGCGGTTTCAATCTTGTACAGCGAGATCGGCTGCTGATTCTGCGACTTGTAGTAACGGAATCTGGTGCCGTTCTTTGCTGCATTGTTGTATTGCAGTGTTGTTCCGTCGCTGGTAACGATCACCTTACCGCTGGTAAGTTCAATCGTATTGAGGGACTGTGTGGAACCACTGTTCAGCTTGTTGCTTCCGGACTTACCCGAAATATACTTTCCGCTTGCAGACTTGATGGCGTAGCCGCCAGTCATCGGCTCAACGGTAAACGCATATTTCGCATAATCACCGGTGATTTTGCTGTCGGTGATCGTAACATCGACCTTGTTCCCTTCAACGTCAAGCTTGTCAAGGGAACCGTCCATAATCAGTTTGTCACCCTCGGACACGATCAGGTATGTACCAGACCAGTCTGCAGGCGCTTTTGTGACCTTGGTGTAAGTCTGCGTCTGCGTTGTCTCCTCCGCCATGGCGATTGGCATGACCGAAAGGACCATGACAACGGCCAGCAGCAGCGCGAGACACCGCGTTGTGCGTTTTTTCATGCTTGCATTTCCTCCTGATTTCTTTCAAAATTCGAATGTTCGTGTTGTGCGCGGGCCTGTCCCGCGCGAAGCGCCTTTTTGAACCCTCCTTCTGCGGATTGATACAGACACGAAAGCGGCTGCCGGTCAAGGGAGCCGCAGTCGCAGAGTTCTGTATTTCATAGTATAGCAGTTCCACCCGTTAAAATCCAGTGCCTTTACGGAGATTTTACCGATTTTACGTAAATTTTACCGGGGGATTTTTTGTGGATTTTGTCTATATAATCCCTGACCGGCAGACAAAGCCCGCCCGGCAGTCCCCGCCGGACGGGCAGGAACGCTGTCCGGGAAGCCGGCTGATGCTGCGGATCCGGGCGCCGCGGCTGATAAAACTGCCCCGCCGGGGCATTCATACATAAGATATGAATTGTTCACAAATAATTTAAGTCTGTAGGTATTGACAACGCTGGCAGGCGGTGGTACACTGCGTTTAGCACTCAGGGATAAAGAGTGCTAAGGCGAAAGGAGGAACGAACCATGGAGCTTTCAGACCGGAAAAAGAAGATCCTGCGTGTGATCGTGGATCTTTACATCCGCACGGCGGAGCCGGTGGCGTCCAAGACCATTGCGCAGATGCCGGACATGGATTTTTCCTCCGCGACCATCCGCAACGAGATGGCGGAGCTGACGACGCTCGGATATCTGGAGCAGCCGCATACCTCCGCCGGACGCATCCCGTCGCCTGCCGGGTACCGGCTGTACGTCGACGAGCTGATGCAGGACTACCGCCTGTCGACCGATGAAACGAAGTCGATCAATCAGGCGATGGAGCTGAAAATGCAGGAGGTCGACAAGGTCGTCTCGCAGGTCGGCAAGCTTGTCTCGCAGATGACGAATCTGCCCGCCTACGCCGTGGCGGCGCGGCCCGCGGGGCTGACGGCGCGGCGGTTCGACCTGATCCTGGCGGACAGCGGCAGCTTCATCCTCGTGGTGATGCTGAGCGACAGCTCCGTAAAGAACAAGCTCATCCGGCTCCCGGTCGAGCTGACGGAGCAGGATCTGAAGCTGCTCGGCGCGGTATTGAACGCAAGCGTCACGGAGCTGACG
>ERZ1504282.294-NODE-294-length-12659-cov-5.406379_pt1 | contig 12659 bp, 10 predicted proteins | sample MGYA00571870_ERZ1504282 | MGnify/ENA primary metagenome ERZ1504282 (study PRJEB39906, sample SAMEA3182057) | gut metagenome | biome: human; feature: gut; material: Stool; isolation source: human stools | place: Canada | collected 2012-11-26 ...
AATCTCAAATGGGGAACATTAAGGTTCTTCGAACCTTTTATCTTCTCACACTCGGCAGAGCAAGCAACCTCGTTCTGCTCTCGCTCAATCGAAGATTTGAGGACCTTTTTATCTTTATTATCTATTGCCATAGTTATCATTCTTTTGTAGGATTCAAATCAAATGGAAGCAATGGAGTTTCATCATTACCCTCATTAAAACGATCAAAATCAGATATGTATGATTTATCTTGAATCAGTTTATATTTTTCGTATTCTCTATAAGCCTTATCTCTTGCTTCTTCTTGTGTCACTTTCCCGGCTGTATCGCACAGCTCGTAATCCATCGTTGCAAGATATTGTTGAAGGAACTTTTTCCAATCATCCATAGTTGAAACAATATGACGTGAAGCACGTGATTCTGCCATATCAAGAAAGGCTGTTGTAATAAGATTCAGCTGGGACAATTCAGAATCTGACAAGTAATTTTTCGCGACGATGGTATCAGACTTTTGCACTCTTCCGTCAGGGGCTTTCTTCCATGTGGTAAGTCCCATATAAGGTTGCTCAGAATCGGCCCGCTGATAGATAATTTCCGCAGCTGTATGATGGGTAACAGCAAGGTGCATCATATTCTGTACCATCTTGAAGAACAACTTTGTATCTTCAGATTTCGGGTCGTAATCTGCACTACATTCTGCATAAATGTCAGTTATCTTTTGGTAATATCTGCGCTCTGAAGTACGTATCTCACGAATACGCTCAAGCAAATCGTCAAAATAGTCCTTTCCGAAATGTTTGCCTTGTTTCAGCCTCTCGTCATCAAGGGCATATCCTTTAATGATAAACTCTTTCAGCACTGAAGTTGCCCAAATGCGGAATTGAGTAGCTTGATAGCTGTTTACTCGATACCCCACCGCTACAATAGCATCGAGGTTGTAGAATAGCGGCATACGCTCCACTTCCCGGTCTCCTTCTGTTTGAACTATCCCAATTTTTCGGATAGTTGCCTCTTTGGAAAGTTCTCCTGTTTCGTAAATTTGTCCGAGATGATAATTTATGGTTCTTACATCAACCCCAAACAAATCCGCCATTCTTTTTTGTGACATCCAGAATGTTTCGCTGTTGAAAATGACTTCTACCCGTGCTTCTCCTTGGGCTGTTTTATACAATAATATATTAGAACTTAGCGAATTATGCATAAATTCTGCCATTGAGACAGATTGCGAGAAAAAGTCTCGTGCCTGTTGAACAAGCAACTTTTTGCCATCAGCATTTTCCGCAATAATTATACATGCCATACGAGAAAGACGGAATATATTCACCTTGCGGAATGAACCGTTTCCGATCCTGACCATATCAACCGCTTGGTTGAAATGCTCGTCCACATTCATTCCTTTCTCTCCGGCTACCTTGATGGCTTTGTCTATGACCCGTTGGAATTTCCAATAAGCAGAATAGCCCATTGCACCACAAAGGTCACGGGAACTCCAGTATTTATTCCCGTTTTCATCCTTGCGGCATATATTCTCAAATGAAGGTGTCATCTGAGATATGTTGTCATTTTCACCCATTGCTATTACTTTCTGAACTATTCTACAATGCCTAATTCTTTCAGGTACACTTCAATCTCTTTATCGAGTTCAGCACGTTTGGCTTCCAATTCCTTTATTTCTGCCATTACAGCTTTAATATCAATAGGTTCTTCCTCTTCAAAGGTATCAACATAACGAGGAATATTCAAATTGTAATCATTCTCGGCTATTTCTTGAAGAGAGGCAAGATGACTATACTTTTCTATTTCCTTACGGTCACGATAGGTCTCAACAATCTTTTGAATATGCTGTTCCCTAAGCTTGTTTTGTGTCTTGACCTTTTCAAACTCTTTGCTGGCATCAATAAAAAGGATATTATCATCCTCCTTGCGACATTTCTTGAATACAAGAATACAGGTCGGGATGCTCGTACCATAGAAAATATTGGCAGGCAAACCGATAATGGCATCCACATAGTTTTTCTTTTCTACGAGAAAACGACGGATCACTCCCTCTGCATTTCCTCGGAATAGTACACCATGCGGAGCAACACAAGCCATCGTACCACCTTCGTTCAAATGGTAAATCATGTGCAGGATAAAAGCATAGTCGGCTGTCTTGCGTGGTGCAAGCCGTCCTGCTTTACTGAAACGGTCATCGGTATTGAATTTGTCGGCGGCACTCCATTCAGCAGAGAACGGAGGATTTGCTACAACAGCATCAAATTGGGTGTCGCCAAAGGCATCCCATTCAAGTGTATCACCGTTTTCTATCTTGAAATTACTGAACTTAATGCCGTGAAGCAACATATTCATTCGAGCAAGATTGTAGGTTGTCGGATTCTTTTCCTGTCCGTAAATATCTACAGCGTTACCAATACTTGCAGCACGAAGCAACAACGAGCCGCTACCGCAAGTAGGGTCATAGACATTGCGCAAACGCTGGTGTCCAATGGCAACAATCTCTGCTAAGATACGGCTAACTTCCTGCGGAGTATAGAACTCTCCAGCCTTTTTCCCGGCTCCCGCAGCAAACTGTGAAATCATATATTCGTAAGCATCACCCAATATATCAATCTCTTGCGATGCCTCTAATCCAAAATTTATATCGTCCAATGCAAGAAGCACATTGCTGACAAGTGTATTTTTATCATCGGCTGTCTTACCCAATTTAGGTGAAGCCAAGTCAATATCTGAGAACAAACCGCCAAAATCATCTTCGCTGTCTTGTCCCAAAGTACTGTCCTCAATACGCTTCAATGAGCGTTCAAGCATGGGTAAGATGTTTTCTTTTCGCTTGATAGCTTCAATTACTGACGAAAACAAAAATTGGGGCTCAATGAAATAACCGATATTCTCCAGGCATTGGTTCTTTGCTTCCTCTTGCAATTCAATAGCATCGGCATCGTCCGTTTCCCACAATTCCTTAAAAGTTATATCATCATCTGCCAAAGCATTGTTGGCGTATTTTTCTATTTTCTCCGACAGGTATTTATAAAAAATGAAACCTAATGTAAAATACATAAAGTCGCTTGCCGACATATTACCACGCAAACGGTTTGCAACCTCCCAAAGCTGGTCACGGAGTTTCTGCTGTAATTCTTCGCTCATTATTTCTAATCTTTAATTACTGTAAAATAAATTCTTTAATCTGCTTAGTCAATAATGCTTTACGCTTTTTGATAAAATCAAGGAAATAGTCTAAACTATAGTCGTTCATTTCAGGTATATGATGACGTTCCTTAAAATTAGCATCTCGATCTTTTAGCCATAAATCAAAAGGTTTAGCATTTTTAGATTTATTTTCTGAGTCATCCAACAATTCTAAATTCAAAATTGAATTATAGCAGGCCTGGTACTTTTCTATAGTTACATCATCATATCCTTTTGCACGAAGATTTTTTATTTTAAATTCATTTTGAGGATAAATATGGTCTTCATTGTATTTCTTATCTTTCCAATCTCTCCCTTGATACAACAATGATAAAATCAAATAGCTATATTTAGTACCATAACTATAGTTCAGCATATTTTCTATCTCCATATCGTTGAATGTCATTTCAATTTTCAATTCTTTACTAAGTTCAACATAGGGGAAATAGTCTGTTGCTAATTTAACAACAGGTCTCATACTATTCAATTTATTATCAGTTGAACTACCTAGCACTCCTTTAAGCAGCATCATGATAATCCATTTTTGAATATTATTTTGATCCTCAACATCTTTCAAATTAGAGGAAGTGAGATAGCCTTTGTTTTTCCCTCTCAAATATTGAGCAATAGGAAGTAACACCAACCTTGCTACTAAATTTTTATCTGTAAAGCCATAACGACTAACCAATTTTATACTATTGGCAATGGCATCTTTTGTTTCATCCCAATGATCTTCTATACATTCTAGGTTTTTCTTCGTGAATGAACTAAGTTTATACTGTATAGGAAGATTTTCTGTTAGATACATCGCCCCTTTCATCACAAAGTCTTTACCAAAATTATAACCAGTTCCTATCTTGTTAATTTCATCTGTAAATTCATTGATTTCTTCTCTTGCGTTCAAATTCCTCCATTTAGCAGTCGCTGTTGACAAAAGAATATCGCTATATTCTAGTTTTTGGCCACCAGTATTGGTACGAATAAATATCTCTAAAACCTTATCATAATCATCAGATTTTTCCTCGTAATAATTTATGTTTTGAGATACATTTACTACACTAAAAAGTTTACTTATCATTTTTCGAGCTTTTTTCTTAGCTTCATCATCAAAAGCATTAAGCTGATTTTCTATAGAATCTTTAGCATCTTCTGCATCATCATAATTTAATATATCTCCAACACGATACCATAATTGAGGATAATCTGTTCTTTGCAGAGGTGTTTCATCCTCTTTAAATAAAAATTGATATGTCATCTCCTCTGGATTATCATCTCCCTTATCCCAAAGAAGATTTAAATATAGTCTTGTTGTTCGCCACTTTCGATAAAAAAAACGATATGAACCACGTAAGGCTATATTTATAGATGTTATTCTCTGCTGTCCATCAAGAACCAAATATATATCTTGATTTACACCATCCAAATTAGCCTCTTTATTATGCGGTTTTGCTTGATCAAAGTCTTTTATAAATTCATATGAAGTCCAATCTTTCTTCTTTTCTTCTCTAATCTTCCAAAAAAGAAAAGAACTAATAGGATATCCACACATAATAGAATCAAACAGTTTTTCTACTTGCGCTGGATTCCAAACGTATTCTCTCTGAATAGCAGGTAAAAAAGTATTCCTCCCTATTCTTTCGGATATTAAATCCTTTATCGTAGTATTAAAATAAGCCATATGTTTATTCCTTATTCTTATTTATTGTTTGACGCAACAAGTTAAAAACAAAATCTATTTCAGCATCGTTTTTCAATGGGAAACGAACTTCATAAGCCCCATTTCCCCAATGTCCAACTTCTGACACATCACGAGTAATACCTTCTGGGTCTTTGAGTGTTCCTTTCTTAGCATTGAGAAACAGCCTTATTCCCTTGTTTTGCATAACTATATCACAAAATACCTTTCCTCCTATTTTGAAACCTATAGTTTTCTTTTTGGGATATATTGTAATATCCTCTCCAAATGATAGCAAAAACTCTTTGATTTCTGTATAGATGTTGAGAAAATCATCTTTTATGTTCTCTAAATGATCCTGTTCGCTATAAACTTTAATTTCTTTACTTACCGTTGTTATTGCCTCACTATTAGAAACCGTTTTAATACTTTCCTTGCTTGAACGGTTTACTATCTGTTCAAATGAAAGCGTATCATTTGTAAAACGTTTGATTTCCCATAGTTCTATAGGCAAGTCTTTGAAATTGATAGCTTCTTTTTGATAAGTTGTAAAATTAGGTGAAACAAACAACACCTTTGACTGAGACCAATCCACATCGTTTCGTTTGAGTGCACCCGACTTAGACTCGTTGTACTCTAAAATAAATTCAGCCTTGTTATTTAACATCAGGGATAGATAAGCATAACCTTGGTCTATTACACTAAAATTCTTATCTCTTTTATATTCTATTATTACAAAGGATTTTTTCTCTGAATCAAAAGCCAAAGAGTCTATACGGAAAGAACCAATAGAAAATTCCGTCTTGATGAAATCAAGCCCAAGCAACGTCTGGAGATTCCTTTCAACGATGTTTTGAATTTCCTTCTCCAACTTAAATGGCATCTCTTTTATAAGCGTTAGTTGCTCATTATTTATCTTGTATGTTGACATCCTTATTCCCAATTAAACGTTTTTATAATACTACGCAGTCTTTCCATTATTCTCGTCAAAGCCTTTCGGGTTTTGATAAGACCAAGATGTTTCTCTTTCAATGCCTTTTGTATAATCTCCGGCTGCTCTTTTTGTAAATAGTCATACTCCTTCATGTAATGATTAAGCACCTCCACTGAAATCTGTTCTTCATCAGCCAAATCATTTACGGCCTTAGTGCGTTCTGACACAATATATTGGTTTAATCGTTCTTCCAATTCGTTTGTTCCGTCAGCCTTATTACGACCGTTCATGAAATTCTCCTTGTCTTCATCAACATTCTTTTTGATAAAACCGTCAATGAGTTTGGCTTTGCCACGCATTCCGGCATCCTTAATCATTGTATCAATGATATTCTGGCGTTTTTCAGAATAATCATCACTATAAGGGTCAAGGTCATTAATTAGTGCAAGAATGTAAGCCACATTGATAATATCACTGTGTAAGAGCTCAAGACAGAAATCAATATCTTCCAATCCTTGGTTATTTCCGTATGGAACAGGATCTTCCGCAACAGTTGACGGTGCAGCAGGTGGGTCAATAAACCCGACTGTAATATCAAGATATTTACTCTTATAATCGTTAAACTGTTGTTCAGTCATGCCGAGGTCTTCAGCATCCTCGCTGTAATCTTCGTATATCTGTATTTCTGCATGTTTACGGATAATATCACGGAATGCAAGCACAAAATTCTTCTTGTCATTTTCGCTTTGCAGAAAGTCTATACTACTTGGTGTTGGATATTTTTGCAGAAAATCAGTTGCCAAACTCTTATACTCCTGCTTTACTTTTTCAAACGGAGGGCGTACTATATCTTCAGGATTATCAGAGTTGCTGAACAATTTAATAGACGTATCAACATTGTTTTTCAAATCTCTGAAACAAACTATTTTACCAAAACGTTTCTTCTCGTTCAACACTCGGTTGGTTCGACTGAACGCTTGCAGCAAACCATGATATTCCATATTCTTGTCCACATAGAGCGTATTCAGCTTTTTACTGTCAAAGCCTGTAAGGAACATACCCACAACAAGACAAAGATCAAGCGGTTTCATATCCGCCTTCTTCTTTTTCATGCGCAGATTGATGTCATCATAGTAAGCACGGAAGTTCTCCGTGGTAAAAGATGTGCCGAAGTTTTCATTATAATCGTCCATGATGGCTTGCAGTTCATCCGCCTCACCCACGCTCTCTTTTGCATACTGCCCTGTACCCATGCCGGTCTGTTCATCATCCTGACTATTGTTAGCAGCATAAGTAAACACAGCACCAATACGGATTTTCGGATTCAACGATCTGAATATCTTGTAATAGCGTATAAGCATCGGCACGGATTGCACCGCAAACAAAGCATCAAACTCTCCATCGAATGTAGATTTGTTAAAATTGTTAAGGATAAATTTGGCAATCTCCTCCATACGAGCTTGGTTATCGTTATCAACTATTTCGTTGCCGTGATAATACTCCACAAGGAAGCCAAGCACATTTTCATCCGCTATTGCATCTTTAATAAGATATTTATGAAGACAGTTTCCGAATATTTCCTTAGTGGTATGTCCATCCACCGCATTCTCGGTGAAGATAGGTGTTCCAGTAAAACCGAATATTTGGGCATTGCCAAAAAACTTCATTATCTTCTTATGACTATCCCCAAAATGACTGCGATGGCACTCATCAAATATCATAACGATACGTGAATGACGGATAGCATCAATCTTGCTGCTATACCACGTCTTACTAACTGCCGCATTAAGTTTTTGAATGGTGGTTATGATAATTTTGGAATTGCTTTGAAGCCGTTTCACTAATTCATCCGTATTATCAGTACTATCTACAGCCCCTGGTTCAAACGCTTCGTATTCCGATTGAGTCTGGGTATCAAGGTCGTGTCGATCAACAACAAACATAACCTTATCCACATCGTCCAATTCTGACACAAGTTGTGCGGCCTTGAACGAAGTCAATGTCTTTCCTGCACCTGTAGTATGCCAGATATAGCCGTTATCGTTGGAGTTCTGCACACGATCCAGAATCTTCTCCACTGCATAGAACTGGTAAGGACGAAGTACCATCAAGCACTTGTCGCCCTCATGCAGCACAATATACTTTCCTATGATTTTGCCAAGCGTACATTTTTCCAAGAAGAATACGGCAAACTTATCCAATTCATTGAACGGATGATTGGCAGCATCTGTCCAGTTGAATGTGAACTTATACCCACTATTTGGATTATTGGCAAAATAGCGAGTATTAACACCGTTGGATATGACAAACAGTTGGATATAATCAAACAATCCGTGAAACGAAGTCTTGTGATAACGCTGTATTTGGTTGTATGCCTGTTTAAGTTCCACGCCACGACGTTTCAATTCAATCTGCACAAGTGGCAAACCATTGATTAGAATCGTCACATCATAGCGGCATTTTTTACGTCCTTCCACCGTAATCTGGTTGGAAACCTGAAATTCATTCTGACACCACTGCTGCCTATTTAGAAATTCCACCCATATACGCTGTCCATCAGCCGTATCAAGCGGATATAAGTCACGGAGTTTCTTTGCCTTTTCAAAGCGAGTACCACCTTCAAGGTATATGAGAATCTTCTCAAACTCTTCTGCCGTAAACTCAGTACGTCCGTGCTCTTCCAATCGTTTGCGGTTGTGAATCTCCAACTGCCGCTTGAAATTGGTATAAAGATTATCTTCCTCGACAATCTGGACATACTCGTAGTCCATTTGTCGGAGTGTAGCTATCAGTCCGGCTTCCAATGCCGCTTCGCTTTGTGTTGACATATTCTTGTCCTGCTGTGGTGTTATTACTTATTTATTCTAGCTTGCAATATCTTGATACCTAATGCATTTTCTATTTTGCATAAGGTTTCCAACGACAAATTTTCTCGACCTTTCAACACTTTAGAAACATACTGCTGGGTACAATTCATTTTCTCAGCCAGCACTCGTTGTGTCATGCCAAGTTCCTCCATCCGGTCCGACATAGTTGCAGCTATAGCCTGTGAATGGCAAACCCAATCCTCTCTTTTGTTTTCCATTATATTCTTTACTTCTTCTAAAGCGTTGTCTATCTTTCCTTCAGCCATTGTATGAATCAAAAATACCTTTGCCTTATTTTATAGGCAAAGGTACTATAAATAATTGAGATAACACAACTTTCAGGTTGTTGTTTGATAGCCAAAACTTAAGAATCACCTATTGTACAACAGAACTATAATGTTTTATTGCTTTACGTATAACATCTTTTTATTAGGGCATCGCCTATCTAGTTCAAATCCGTAATTTCCTTTTGATACGGATTGAAATTTTTCATCTCCATCCTTAATAGTTAATATTTTTAATTTCTTCCACCTACCATCTTCCTCGTTGAAGAAATTTATTTATGCTGATGTTCAACATATTGACTTATCGGAAATGAATTTTAGCAAAACAAACTATACAATCTGAAACGTCCTGAGGCAATAGGAGGAATGGACGGACAAACAAATTATTTGTTTCCACACAGATTAAAAGGGTAAAACAACTTTTTATTCTAAGTTACTCTAAAAAAGGAAGTTTACAATTTATTTGAGAAATGCTCCAATTTATATACTGCTTATTATTGATATGCCAAATTGTCATACTATGACAGGTGGTATATAATTTGTTTTGTTATAATTGTATTAAAACTAATAATATGGCGACAGATATAAATCAGTATTTATCCGAGTCGATTGAGACTCATAAAATGAAACATATTCAAAAGGAAGTTGATGCCTTTCAAGCAAAAGCGGATGAAGTAAAAAGCAAATTGGAGACTCATTATGGGTGTAATTTGTATTATGTCTTTCGCTCCGGATCATTTGCCAAAAATACCGCTATAAATATTAAATTTGATATCGATCTGGTAGCTCCTTTTACAATATAAAGTTTTGACACTCTCGAAGCTATGTATAATGATGTATATGACTTTTTGGTTAATGAATATAAAGATGGAACTTATATCAGAAAGCAGAAAGTTTCTATTGGTCTCACATTCCCTATTGACAAAAATGGAGTTATTGTCAAGTTGGATGTTGTCCCGGGACGAGAGCTCAATAAAGATGATTATCCTAATACAAAAAATCTGAATTTGTATTTCAACGAGGACCATTGGGGATATAAAAAGGGCTCTCGACAAAAAACAAATATCCATGCCCAAATTGATCATATTTCCGGCAAGTCGGAAGAACGTAAAGTGATACGATTGCTTAAGATTTGGAAAAACACCAATCATCAGGACTATAAGTCTTTTATGTTGGAATTGTTTACAATTAAAGCAATGGCATCATACTCGGGTGACAATAATTTATGGGATAAGCTTAAATATGTAATGACATATATTGCTGATAATGTTACGGATGAAAGTTTTCGTCTAATTGACCCGGGCAATTCTAATAACAATGTGCTTTCTTCTATTGACATGAATAAACGCAGTATGTTGTCAACAACAATGCGAACTATCATCAATGCGATTGATAATGATTCAAATAGCGTTGCCATTTATTTCCCGATTAATGCAAAATATCAAAAACAGGAAAACAGATACGGATACAAATCAGGATCATCTGGGCCTTCATATCCGCCAACAAGTCAAAGATTCGGAGAGTAAATGAGGATTGAAGATATAAACAATGTATTGGAGGGACTTTCCTTTATACACATAGAAACCCCATTCAAGGTTGACGACGGTAGTACAATAATAGGTGCTGTGGGTATACTTGTAGAAGGTATGCCGTCAGCACTTGTGTTTCAAACATCCATATCAAGTTACTATCCATATAAGGTACAAGGTATTGAACCTATTCAGTTCCGTAACAACTCACTAATGGAATACCCTCATATTATGGCTGGCGGTTCACTTTGTCTTCATACATCATATTGGGTAGACCCGATTCAAAGGTTGAAGTCTGATTTTTTACAGTTGAGAGATTGGGTAGTAAAATACTATGTAAATAAAGAAACGGATGTTCATTATGAACACATTGTTGTAGAGCCGTCAACTGTAGATGATTGTTACTTTGCCATACAATTTACTCAATTCGAGAAAAAGGTGGAAGCAGATAAATATGGATATGCATTCCTTGCTCCAATAATGGACGGCGATTACAATGGAAAAGTAGTTAAGAATTTTGTTGTACAATCAATTGGAGACGCAAATGGGAATAATAGAATTAAGTGTTTATGGAGTTCTAAATATGATGAATTAAAGTACATTCTTTGCCCATATGTGGTTTTAAGTAAGATTCCTTGTAAATACAACAAATTTGCTTTGGATGATTTCAAAGATCTTAATGATTATTTTACCTCTGAGCAATTGAAATTTTTGCACTCATACGAGAATAGATTTAACAAGAAACTTGGTGGATATCCAGTTCCGATATTGCTCGGGTATAAAATACCAAGTGGGGAGTTGCATTGGATAGCATCGCTCTCCAAGGTAGGCAATTTCCCAACGGAAGGCATACCGGAAACCAAGAATGGAATAAAGACCGGAAGATGGTTAACCAAATTTTATCAAGATAGAATCCAATGGGCAATGACATATGATGCTTCATACAATTTATTTTTCGGAAGAGGAGCATTCTGTGAGACATTTACCAAAAAGAAAATATTGGTAATAGGAGTGGGAGCTATTGGAAGTATGTTTGCTAAAACATTGGTAAAATGTGGTTGTACCAATATTTCTTTGCTCGATTACGACTTAAAGAAGCCTGAGAACATTTGCCGTTCCGAATATACTTTTTTAACAGGAGTTACAGATAAAGTAACGGAACTTTCAGCAGAATTATCTGCGATAAGCCCTTATGTAGAAATTAAGTGCCTACCTAATCAGTATGATTTTGCTATAAAATCATCTAAATTCAATAAACAATATAAAGAATATACGATAAATGAATTAGATAGTTATGACCTTATTTTCGATTGTTCCACGGATGATGACTTGATGCACATATTGGAAGAATTGAACCTGAAGCCCGAAATTATAAATATCTCAATTACCAATCATGCCTCGGAGCTAGTTTGTGCATTTTCTCCCAATATTGAGCATTTTGTTAACATTGTATTCAATAATATGCTGCATAATGATGACTTAGATATGTATGAGCCTACGGGATGCTGGAGCCCGACATTCAAAGCGTCATATAATGACATTGCACTGATGATACAATACGCAATACGACATATCTATAACATGCTGAATGGAACGGAAATGAAGCAAAATTTTATTCTTAGGGATACTGACAATGGTTTAAAAATATTAAAATATTGATTTACAAAGACAATATACATAATCTCAGTCTTGAAATAGACAATAAGATAGTGCAAGAAATCCAAAAACAGGCGTTTGAAGCTCTTCCGAATGAGACTGGAGGATTCCTCGTTGGTAAATATTCGGCTGACAACAACACCGCAATTGTTTCTCTTGTTCTAACTCCTGTTAAAATCATATCAGGACCGACTTGTTTTCAGAGAGAAACAGAAGGAATGGAAAGTGTTTGGGATGAACTATATAAGGAAGGTTTAGTCTATTTAGGCGAATGGCATTCCCATCCCAATGGAAGTTCAATGTATAGTGTAACAGACAAAAAAGCTCTTACTAATATAGCTCGGAGTGAGACGGTCCTTATCAATAATCCAATTATGATGATTGTGAGCTTATCAAAAAAGAAGATTAACCAGATGAGCGCTTATTATTATAACAATGGTAAAATCATAGAATATGAAAGAGAATAAAATTGATATTAAAGAGTTATTTACCAGCCTACAATCCCAGATGCAGGGGATATTGGCTACCAATTCGAAGTTCATAACACAC
>ERZ1504282.321-NODE-321-length-11970-cov-3.662694_pt1 | contig 11970 bp, 10 predicted proteins | sample MGYA00571870_ERZ1504282 | MGnify/ENA primary metagenome ERZ1504282 (study PRJEB39906, sample SAMEA3182057) | gut metagenome | biome: human; feature: gut; material: Stool; isolation source: human stools | place: Canada | collected 2012-11-26 ...
ACTAGAGCCCGACCATGTCTGGACAATCCGCCATCTCGCTACGTGCTACAGGCAGATAAGGGACTTTGCCTCTGCACTGGAATACTATAAGAAAGTGGAGGCAATCCAGCCGGAAAGCCATAATGTCCTTTTCTACGCCGGAAGCTGCCTTGCCGAACTGGAAAGATATGAAGAGGCTCTGCAATATTTCTTCAAGCTTGATTTCATCGAAAGCAATTGTATCAAAGCATGGCGTGCTATAGGCTGGTGTTCGTTTGTCAACGGCAAGTATGAGCAAGCAATGAAGTATTACGAAAAGATACTCGCCTCCAAACCACTCGCGGCAGACTATCTCAATGCCGGACATGTTGCTTGGAGAACGGGCAAAATAGAAAAAGCTGCAGAACTTTACAGTAAAGCAGCTTTGGAATATGGCGGGCAGGAGATTTTTAGAGAAATGTTCGGTAAAGACAAAGAAACACTTGTCAGACAAGGAATCAGTGAAAAAGATATCCCTCTAATGATGGATCTGGTTTAGATCTCCAACAACTCCCTGTACAGTCTCTGTACGGGGAGCCCCATTATATTATAGTAACTCCCGGATATGTTTTCCACCCCAATGAATCCAATCCACTCTTGTACACCATAAGCTCCGGCTTTATCCATGGGTTGGTATTTGTCCACATAATAGGCAATTTCTTCTTCGTTCAGTTTGGCAAAACGCACTTCTGTTGCCGCTGCAAAACTGCGTTGCCACTCAGTAGTAGTGATGCACACACCGGTAAACACTTCATGGGTACGTCCGGACATGTCGCGCAACATCTGCATAGCTTCTTCCCTATTCTTGGGTTTTCCGAGAACTTGTCCATCCAGCCAGACAATGGTATCTGCCGTAATCATCAGATCGCCCGACTGCATCATGTTCCGATAGGCATCTGCTTTTTCCTTAGATATATAGAGGGGAATATCTGCCCCTTTCAACGTCTCCGGATAAGACTCGTCCACATCGGACAAAGTTCTTACTTCATATTCCACTCCCAAACCAGCCAGCAATTCTTTCCTTCGCGGAGAGTTAGAGGCAAGAATCACCTTATATTTCTTCAGATTATCCAACATCAGCCTACTATATTACAAAAGCGAGCCGCCTCACTTTAATTATTAATTTTTAATTATTAATTTGCCTGCCATCCTACCAACCAAAAGCTTTTTCATCTGCCATCCAAAGCCCTTGCACTTTCAATACCTGTTCCACAATGTCGCGACCACAGCCATAACCGCCTTCTGCATACGAAATATAGCGAGCCACAGCCTTTACCTCAGGCACAGCATCCTTAGGACAACACGGCAAACCACACTCACGCATCACCTCCAAGTCGGGAATATCATCACCTACATACAATATTTCCTCGTCCTTCAAGCCATGACGGTCACGGAAGTCATGGTAATCATGGATTTTAACAGAAGAACCCATATAGATATTTCCATCCTCAAAACCTAAAGAAGTAAAACGCTTGCGGACCGCTTCTGTACGTCCACCCGTAATTATACCCAGCAACACCCCTTGCTTAGCAGCTAAATGCAGGGAATAACCATCCTTTATGTTGACCGTACGCAGAGGTTCACCCTCTGAACTCATAGGGATAACATTGGCACTCAGCACACCGTCCACATCAAAAACAAGGGCTTTTATCTTTTTCAAATCATAGTTTATGGTACTCATTGCACTTTTTTCTTGTTCATTATAATATACCTATATGCAGCAAAACATTAGTTCAAAAGAGGCAAGCATCGGCATCCGGTTATCTTATTGCCAACCGATGTATATTCTCGCTAATCTCCCGATATAGTTCCAGCATTTGCGGCTCATCGGCAAGCATCCGCAGATGCTCGTCAATGACATTCTCATCATAGCGCACAGCCGGTCCTGTCTGTGCGGCAAGCGGTTCCAGCTCATGCACCTTACGGGCCGTCTCGTCTATCAAGGGGAGCATTGCCTCGAACGGCAACCCGTACTTTTTCAGCAGTTCAGCAGCCAACACATACATGTGATTGGTAAAATTGCACGTAAACACAGCCGCCAGATGCAAACTTTTGCGCTGCTCAGAACTTGCTTCATACACTTTTTCCGATAGGGCGGAAGCAATGTCCTTCAGAAGCTGCACATCCTCTTCCGAGTTGCTTTCCACAAAACACGGTATCTGTCCAAAATCCACTTCACGCTGCTTACTGAAAGTCTGCATCGGATAAAGCACTCCATAACGCACTACATGCCCCTGCCAAATATTCATAGGAATACTGCCGGCTGTATGCACCCATAAAGCATTCTCCTTTCCAGAAACAATCTGGGGTAATAATTCTACAAAAGCCGCGTCCTTCAGCGAAACGATATAAAGCTGCGCCTCCTTCGTAACCGCCTGCAGCTCCGTGGTATATGCAGCTTCCACCGTCTGTGCCAATCCCTGCGCCGATTCTTTTGTACGGCTGTAGACCTGCACAATACGAAACCCTTTCCGATAAAGAGCCTTTGCCAGATTAGTAGCCAGATTTCCGGCACCGATAAAGGCAATGGACATATCTTCTATACTTGTTCCTGCCATACACTTATCTTGTTGCCAACCAATACAGAATAGCCCCTAATACCAGCAATGCCAGTGGCAACAGATAAGCCGACATCGTACCGAGCAAAGCCGTTATCAATCCGAAGTTCAATATCAGCCATAAGCCTATCAATACCAATCCCACCGACTTGTCATGCTTGAACAGCAAAAAAATCACTGCGGTATACAGCAGAAAATTATCCTTATTCATCACCCATGGCAAGCCGATTGCAGAGAAATGCACCAATTTGTCTACCAAATAAAGAATACCGAATACAATCAGTGTGATGGCAGTGGCCTTATACGTATCACGGTTATTGTTTGCTTTTGCTGCACTCACTGTTACTTTCCTCCGTATTTATTGATATGTATCTTTTCCCACTGCAGATTGTCTTCATTGAAAGGCTTACGCTCCATCCCCTTATGGCCGATAGCAATAACACTAAGCACCTGCAACTGCAAAGGAATATCCAACACCTCGTGCACATACTCGCCGGAAGGCATACCGGAAGCCGTAAAACGTTCGCGCACCTGCACCCAGCAGCTTCCCAGCCCCATATCTTCGGCCTGAAGTTGCAGGTAGATGGAAGCAATGGAGGCATCTTCTATCCACACATCGCTTGCCAGCGGGTCGGCAACAACCACTACTGCCAGTGCCGCATCGGCAATAAACTGCGATGCCTGCTCCTTGCAATAGGACAATTCCTTCAATTTATCCTTCTCGTCCACCACTATGAACTGCCATGCATTGCTACGCTTCGACGTGGGTGCCATCAAAGCAGCTTTCATCAAAGTGACGACTTGTTCTTGTGTCAATTCTTCTTCTGTAAACTTCCGCATGCTGCGGCGGGCTTTTATCAATTCACTGAAACTTTCCATAACATATTCGTGTTTAGCGAAGGCAAATTTAGATAAAATATCCGGGAATGGCGAATAAAAGCCCTTACAATCTTCTCCCCGCTTCCTTTTGTATCATACAAGCAGATAGGCGGTATCCGGAGTAACCGAAAATTCCTCTAAATAGATTATCCAGTCGGTCACATCCTCTACCGTAAACCACCCTTCATCACCCTCGTGCATGTGGCTGACGTCGTAAGGTTCTTGTATAAGCTGTCCCTTGAAACGCTCTCCATCAAACTCCAACAGCTTAAACCAAATATGTTCGCGGTCGTCAGCCTGCTCGGCACTGTCTGTCTTCAAGCCAATTTTAAGCAAGATAGAGCCTTCGTCCTTCTTTGCCATGTATTTCACAAGACCGAAACGCTCGCGAGCCAACGCACTCATGCGATTGGTTTCACGGGTACTAATAAAGAATAGCGGATTCTCACCCCACATGCTATCGTATTCGGACACCTTCCGCAGTCTGCCTTTCTTCTCGTCGTCCTCACTCGTATAGATGAACACGGGTGCCGTACGGCCGTTGTGTCCCTCCTCACGGTCGTCCGCACTGCCAAGAACGAGGCTTCGGTACTCATCCAGCGCCTTTGTCCACGAAACGTAGGTGGCCACTATCGGCAAACGGTCATTCAACATCCCGATATATACGCCAACACCAGGTTCGGAAGTTTTATCGAGCAGATGACTAGCAAGGGCGGAAATCAAGTAATAATGGTTGTTGTAATTCTCCTTGTCTGATTTCAGAATCTCAAGTTCATACAAACCGCAACGGTTCAATCCGTGCGTATGCAACCACACCTCGCCTCCTTCATCGGTCACAGCATGTACCGTGAACAAAACACTCGTTCCGGGAACTACCGCCGAGTCGGCAGCCAGAGTGGCCCACCGAGCACAAACCAGTTTCTCGGCACTTTCGTCCACAATGGCAAGCAGGTCGGGCACCATAGCTACAGCAATCTTCAGTTGCAGATGGTAGGACTTCTGCCCGTCAACGCCGAACTTCATGAACACCGTAAGTGCCCTATCGGCTCTGCCAATAGCATATAGTTCTTCGTCAGTGAAATAATAATCCCGACGATTAAACATATCAGGCATTGAAAAATCACCTTCATAGAAACCTATTTCATACACTTCGCCATCATATCCTACTTCCATATATCCCGGTTCGTCTTCATCAGGCAAACGTTTTTTCAACAATTCCACTCCAGAGATAGCAGCCACGCGCTCAAAAAGCCGTACCGACAAATCCATTCCACCCCCCTTAGGCACTGCCATCATATAAGAGGACTCTTCCCAGTAGCACAGCGGCTGTTCTTCGAGAACCGTTTTCTTTTTCTTAAAAATCATATCCATTCTTTTTATGTAAGACTTCAGCTATAGTGACAAATTTAATAAAAAAGCCTACCCATGCCAACCGAAATTTCAGTTTTTTTGTTAAGTTTGCAAGCAATGCCCCTCAAACTCACTACATATTACCGTGGGAGCAAGGTTCCTGACCTGCCAGGCACCAACACCTTCCATTCCACAGAGTTGTTCCGAATCTACGAGGAAACTCCGGGGTATACCCCCATACTCATTGTGGCATCCGAAGATGACAAGCCCGTTGCGAAACTGCTTGCCGCCATACGTAAAAGTGTCCGCATGTTTCCACCCGGCATCATCAAAAGATGTGAGGTGTACGGTACGGGAGAATATTTCAATAACGAGGCAGACAAAGAGATTATCTTCAGTGACATGCTGCAAAGGCTTACCAATGAAGCATTGCGCGATTCTTTTCTCATCGAGTTCCGCAACCTGGAAAATGCCATGTTCGGATACAAATCTTTCCGAGACAACCAATACATCGCCATCAATTGGCTGCGGGTACGCAACTCGCTGCACAGCGTCGAAAAGGTGGAAGAGCGTTTCAGCCCGTCACGTATCCGGCAAATAAAGAAAGGGCTCAAAAACGGCGCCCAAGTACGGGAAGCACGTACCAAAGAGGAGATTCTCTGTTTTGCCCAGATGTTGCGCCACGTATATTCTTCCAAGATACGGCGCCACTTCCCCAGCATCAAGTTCTTTCAGCATCTCGAAAACCAGTTGACAAAAGGGCAGCAAAGCAAAATCTTCATCGTCATTTATAAGGAGAAGATTATCGGTGGCAGCGCATGCATTTATTCAGATGATAGCGCCTATCTATGGTTCTCAGGTGGCATGCGCAAGACTTATGCCCTGCAATATCCGGGGATTCTTGCCGTATGGAAAGCACTGGATGATGCCAAACAACGCGGATACCGCCACTTAGAGTTCATGGACGTGGGACTTCCCTTCCGTAAACATGGCTACCGTGAGTTCGTTCTCCGCTTTGGAGGAAAACAAAGCAGCACCCGACGCTGGTTCCGTTTCCGTTGGAACTGGCTGAATCGGGTGCTGATAAAGATGTATGAATGATTCTTACCGAAATCAGAAATTAGTGTAGACCACATATCCATGAGCCGGTACATTAACCTGTTTATTTACGGTTTCACTTTTTCCTGTAAAGTAATTGGTCCAGTTACCAGGAGTGGCAGGGAAAACAATATCAGTAGCGGTATGTGTAAAGTTACCCACCACCACCAGTTGCTTACCCGTTATACTTTTTACCAATAATGTACGACCGTTGTCCCAATCAGAAGTTTCCACCTTCCATGTCAAAGTTGCATTTGCATCAAACAACTCCGGATGAGCATTGCGCAGCTTCATCAAAGCTGCATAAACATCGTGCAGCCCTTTACGATCGGCGTTATCTAAATATTCCCAATGCAAAGGCTTCCTACCGGTACGGCCATTCTCTTCAATAGAGATGTCATATCCCATCTCTCCGAACTGCCAAACCATCTTAGGACCAGGAACGGTAAGGAAGAAAGTTGTATTTAGTGCCAACTGATTCATACGGGCATCAAGATCGGTTTTCAGCACACCATCACCCCATTGCGACTGTTTGTAAGCTGTGCGTTCTTCATCATGGCTTTCCATAAAACCTACCCATGCAGTGTTTTTCTCATAAAGGCTACTAAAAGAACTATTTTCAGCATACCCCATAGCCGACTGACAATAGGCATTATTCAAGTTACGCCATAAGTGCATACCATCAGCTGCCAGTTCATTTTCTTCCTTTGAATCACAGAAATGCTCCAAGATAACATAAGAGTCCTTTTTCACTTCCTTGATGGCCGCATTATAATCCTTTAGGACGGCAATGCGACCCGCATCGTAATTGGATGCTGTACTTTCAGTGCAAGAGGTTTGTGTGAACCCTTTCGTCAAATCAAAACGAAAGCCATCCACCTTATATTCCTTCAACAAGAATTGCAGATTACGCTTCACAAACTTACGCACCAATGGGCTTTCATGATTGAAATCATGGAACACGCTATAAGGATGAGGTGCTTCCACATTGAAGTATGGATTATTCTTTGCAGTCTTATCACCATCCCAATAGAGTTTAGCCAGCGGATTATTTCCTGTAGCATGATTATAAACCACATCCAGAATAACTGCCATACCAGCCTCATGACAAGCATCAATGAACTGCTTATACATTGTTTTTGTCCCATAAGCTTTATCCATCGCAAAGAAAAAACAAGGATTATACCCCCAACTGTCATTGCCGTCAAACTCCTGCACCGGCATCAACTCAATAGCGTTGACACCCATTTCTTTCAAGTAAGAAAGCTTTCCCATCGCACCGTTAATGTCACTCGTAGCCGTAAAGTCGCGCAAGTGCAATTCATATATCACTAATTGCTTAGGATTTGCTATTTTAAAATCATTATACTTCCAGTTATAACTATCTTTCTGTATCTTGAAGGTCGAAACGATTCCTACCCCTCCCTTAGGATAAACCAGGTTTTCATTATAGGTAGAAGCTGAAATATCTTTATCATTATCAGGATCCAGTATTTTTTCAGTATAAGCATCTGCCAAATGAATTACTTCACCTTCCTTTGTACCCACATAGTATTGGAAAGCATACTCTTTACCAGCATCTAACCCCGCCAACGTAATCCACCAACATCCGGAAGCATCATCACGATACATCTGCGACTTTTCGTCATTACTTAAGGTCCAATTGTTAAAGTCACCCACAACATGTGCAAAATCCTTATGATTTCCATTCACATCTTTATCATAAAGTACCAGTGTCACTGTAGAATTATCCATTATGTTGATACCTTCGACCATATCAGCCGGTACAGCGGCAGTTTTAATCTCACCGGGTACAAATCCTTCATATTTTGTATCAGTTACCGCTATAAAGGAATCAGTATCTATTCCTTTTTTACTACCATCCGCACTACGAATCACTATTCCAAGTTGGTTCACCGGTGTCTTTCCACTCCCAAACCACTCCCGGATATTCGGACTCAATGTAATACTCCAAATATTAGCCTCAGATAAAGTCATCTTACATTTATCTTTGTTTTCTGCCCACTCTGCAGGCACGAATTGCCAACGACCTTCACTGACAACACCAATATGTACATACACATCTCCTTTATACTCATAGAGGGCAGACTTTGTATCCGCTTTAAACGTAATGACAAGAGACTGATCAGCATCTGGTACCACCGGTGTATAACTCAGACCAGCAGGAATTGCAATTGCATTGGCAGCTTGAGTGACGGATATTTCTTCCCTTTTTGAACCGGATATAATATTCAATTGTGCTGTACGCGCTATTCCAGTTTCATTTTTAGCAACAGAAACCATAATCGTAGCTTTTCCTGACAAGCCTTTTGCCGGATTGATACTGCACCAGCCAATATCCTCACCACTCAGCTCAGCAGTCCATTGATATCCGGCCTCAAAACTGACACTTTGTGAAGAAGCAGCTTCAGCAAAGCTAAAACCTTGTTCAAAAATAGCTTCACTACCGGAGGCAGGAGTCAAATATTCCTGAAACTCCTCTTTGTTGTCACTACATGCCGTGAATGCCAGCAGCACGCTGAAGCATATCAAATGCCATAAAACAAGATTCTCACGTTGAACGATAATTTTCATAATATGAAGTATTTAAAGTTATCACTTCACAAATATAACCGGAAAAGAAAGGGCAAATCAATTAACGTAAAGGAAAACGAGAACAATATCACGAAAACGTTTGCATATCAAACAGAAAGAGGAGACCTTACACAATATAATAGTATAGGGTCTCCTCTTTTATTAAAATCCAGCCGTCAGAATCTAATTATTCTATACTCTAATGCATTCAGTTTAATTTCATTCATCAATTCCAGAGGTTTATTTTCGTAAATATCAGTAGCTACATGATGCTTCCAACCCTCCGGTAAGATAACAGAAACATCTCTATTACGCACATTAACCAATATCATAAAAGCATCTTTACCATCACTTTTCTGATACATCAAGACGTCTGAAGCAGGATACCCAGTTAATATTCCTTTCCGAAGTGCAGGATATTTATTATACAATCCCATTAAACACCCATATTCTTGATAAATATCCGAACATTCGGACCAATCCACGGATGTATATGCAAAAAAATTAATAGGAGCCTCATGTCCAATTTCTTGTGAACTATAAATCAATGCTCCACCATGCAAAAAAACTGTTCCAACAAAAGCAGCCATAGCTGCCCTTTCACTTCCTAACTCCACAATTGGCGACATTTTAGAAGCCTCATCATGATTGGTAATAAAACGTAATTTCATTTTTCCTGCCGGAATTGAGTCATACTCGCTCCAATCCACCTCCAACAAGCGTGCCGCACTACTATCATTAACGAAAACATCCCGCATCGCCTCCATCAAATCCCAAGCATAGTTCATATCAAATCCTGCATCAAAATGATCTTTGCGCTTACCTTCTGCCAACATTAACAATTTCCGATTTGGAATAGCCCTCAGAGAATCAACAGCTTGCTTCCAGAAAGTATATGGAACATAATCAGCAGCATCACAGCGAAAACCATCTACACCAACTTCTTGTATCCAATATTTCATAGCATCAATCATTGCAAGGCACATATCTGCATTATCGTAGTTCAAATCTGCCACATCATTCCATCCCGTTCCTGCAGGAGAAATTATATTTCCGATACTATCCTGAGTATACCACTCTTTATGTTCTTTAATCCAAGCATGGTCCCAAGATGTATGATTAGCAACCCAATCTAAAATTACACTTATTCCTTTTTCATGGCATAATTCCACTAAACGCTTAAATTCTTCTACTGTTCCAAATTCAGGATTTATTCTTTTATAATCTTTGATACAATAAGGAGAATTCACCGTATTTACCTCACCAATCTCATAGATTGGCATAAACCAAACAACATTAACACCCAAAAACTGAATAGAATCAAGATGTTTTGATATGACATTAAATGCATTCTTCAGAGCAAAAACACGTGGATTGATTTCGTACATCACAACGTCTTCTACAGCAGGTAATACTTGCTTTTGTTCAGTAACTATCTCGCGTTTTCCGGCACAAGCATACACTGTCAATAATACAAGTATAGTATAAAATAAATTCCTCATCTATTTACAATTCATTGGTCTGACAAATAAAAAAGGATTAAAGGTCCCCCCCTTAATCCTTTTTCTATAAATAAGAGAGCCTTAATTGGCTGTCATTGTAGCATTCTTAGCTTCTGGATCCAATACAATCGTGTATGTTCCAGCTGAAACTTTAATATTTCCACCATCCTGCGTCAGCGCACCTAAACTACCACCAAAGTTTATAGTCCAAGCTGCATCCCATCTGAATTTCATTTCACCATCACCTAATGTAACAGTCACCGACCACTTTTGCGTTTCAGCATCATAATCCATTAAAGTGCCTTTATCCCATCCACCAGGAGTAGCATCACCAATAATCTCCCAACCTGTCTTATCCAAAGTAGCAACCATCTTCTTAGTATCGGCACCTACTCGATAATAACCGGCAGCCTCAATCTTAACATTACCGCCATCACCGATAACAAACGTAGTTGATGTCTTAGCCTCATTCCAAGTAATATCTCCAACAACACCAATCCACGTACCAGAATCATAGAACTTGAATTCTGTATCGGCAGGGAAATAGTGAGTGCCAGTATATTTGAAATCACGAGCTGCAGATTCTACCTTATAGCAATCATCAGCTTCCGGCTTCCAACCATCACCACTCTGATAGCTACCAGGCAATGTCATTGCAGAGCTAGAAAGCTCAATCGTTGTTTCTTCCATACTATAAGTATATTTTCCTGCATTAGTCAAATTTAAAGTAATAATATAGGGACTTGCCTTTACCACTTTGAAATTTTGACCTCCAGCAACCAAGTTACCGGCCAACTCAGAAAGTTTACCTTCTTCTGCTCCATAATTGAATCCCCAGTCATTATTGGCTCTAAATTTGAATTCCTTATCGAGCAACGGAGTAACCACTGTCCAAAGACGAGTAGTGGTATCGTATTCCATCTGGGTATCTTTGTCCCAACCACTAGACGTAGCATCTCCAATTACTCCCCAAACCAGCCCTTTCTCTGATTGGGTTACCTTACCTTCTGCATCTAAAGTAATTTCAATGAAACCTTTACCATCAGCAGTAACTTGCTGATCTTTAGCCAATACTTTCGTAAGGTCTGCACCATCAATGATTGCATAAGAAGCAGCACCATCAAAATTGGCATAACCACTATAAATGCCATCACCGTCAGGGTCACCTATCAAATAGGCAGTAGTGTAGTCCCAATCAGGATAGCCAACAGCTACATAAGCATACTTCCATGTAATATTATCTACATTAGGGTCATAAGGTGTAGCCTTAAAAGTTATTGAGTTACTAGCTGCATCAGTATAAGCATCATATGCCTCAGAAACCAAAGAAACAGTAAAATCATACGTTTGCCCCGGATATGCTCCTACCTTAGCCAATAAAGAATTCATTTCACTATTTGTAAATGCCAGTTTTGCATCCCCTGTTTCTCCTATTACAATACTCTTATTGGTAGAAGTATTTGTTAGAGTTACAACATAATTAACTACTGCAGAAACTCCATAATCTGCCTTATCCCAAGCTATTTCCGGAAATTGCGCATCCTTATTGTCTTTAGTAATAGTAATGTCTGTTTGGGAAAGCGCATGCAATGCAGCAGCAGTCTTCAATTCCAATATGGGGGTAGCATCCTCCTCACAAGACATCAATGCGAAGATTCCAGCCAAAAGTAAATAAATATATTTTGTCTTCATATCATTCATGTTTAATCATTAATATTAGTATCCTTCATTCTGTACCAGGTTCTGATTAGGACCAACATCGTCTGAAGGCAAGGGGAACACTTGATAAAAGCTTTCAACAGATTTTCCTGCCGCAACTCCACCCTTCCATGGCCAAACATAATCAGCAGAAGTATATTTACCGAAGCGAATCAAATCTGTACGTCTTTGAGCTTCGTAGAATAGCTCACGTGCGCGTTCATCCATCATAAAGTCCAAAGTAAAATCACTATCGGAAATAGGTGCGGACG
>ERZ1504282.355-NODE-355-length-11233-cov-4.008946_pt1 | contig 11233 bp, 6 predicted proteins | sample MGYA00571870_ERZ1504282 | MGnify/ENA primary metagenome ERZ1504282 (study PRJEB39906, sample SAMEA3182057) | gut metagenome | biome: human; feature: gut; material: Stool; isolation source: human stools | place: Canada | collected 2012-11-26 ...
TAGTCTCGTGGGCTCGGAGATGTGTATAAGAGACAGGATGGATATTGAGCCTGGCGCTCCTGACGCTGGGATTTACGGCTTCGGCCCAGAATGATCTGATCGATCGGGGGGAGTTGGCTCCCGAAATCGCGGCGGCGAGCGGCGAGAAAATGGAGTGGCTTCCTTCCTTCAACGGTGTGATCGTCGAGGGACTGTTTCGGATCCGGTTCGAGCGGGTGCCTATGGATCAGGCTCCCAAGATCGTTTTCAACACCAAAGGCGTTTACGACAGCCGCTTCACGGCGGAGGTGAACAAGAATAAGATGCTCGTGATCTCCGAGCGCATCGGCACCCGCGAACGTTCCGAAACCGAGGTGACGGTTTATTACAACAACCTGAAGGAGATCCGTATTTCGGGGGCGAATGCCACGTTCGGAGAGCCGATCGACTTTCCGCAGGCCCGGTGCTGGTTTTCCAACGGGGCGGTCGTCAGCGCAGCGCTCGATGTGAAAGATCTTCAGATGGATGTTACGGGCAAGAGCGTCGTGGTCCTGACGGGCAAGGTCCGCTACTGGGATCTGAATGTTTCCACGGCCCAGGTGGACGCTGCCGCTGTCGAAGTGATGTCCGTGCGTGTCAATTCCACCTCCAAGGCCGACGTGACCATCACCGCTCCGGAGCGCCTCGAGGCGTCGGTCGGTACGAAGGGCCGGATCACCTGCATCGGAGAGCCCGAGTTGCTGCACACTTCGAACTCCTTGATCGGGGGCGAGATCACCTTCAAATAGCGCACTCGCCATGCCGGGATTCCTGCAGGAGGTCGCTGCCGATTTATACGACAGATACGGGGACGATATTTCGTCCCTTTCTGTTCTGTTTCCTTCCCGACGTGCGCGGCTTTTCTTTATCGACGCCTTGTCCGGCATCGCCGAACGTCCTTTGTGGCAGCCCCGCTGGACGACTATCGACGAGTTGATGAGCGAGATTTCGGGTCTCCGCATCGGCGACCGGGTGCGTCTGGTGACCGAACTGTATAAAGTCTATTCGGAATTTCATCCCGAATCCTTCGACAAGTTCTATTTCTGGGGGGAGATGCTCCTCACGGATTTCGATACGATCGACAAGTACCTGATCGACGCCGATATGCTTTTCCGCAACCTGGCCGACATCAAGGAGTTGGAGGCCGACGTTTCGTATTTGAGCCCCGTCCAGTTGAAAATCATCGCTTTCTGGGCCAATTTCACGGACGAAACCTCCCTTTCCGAGGAGAAACGCCGCTTCCTGGCCGTTTGGCAGACGCTGGGCCCGGTCTATCGGACTTTCCGCGAGCGGCTCCGGTCGCTGGGGATGGCCTATACGGGGATGGTACACCGGGCGGCCGCCGAGCGGATCAAGGCCGGCGGTTTCGCATTCCCGGAGTCCCGGCGGTTCGTCGTGGCGGGCTTCAACGCGCTCTCGGAGTGCGAGAAACGGCTTTTCAAGTTTCTCTCCACGGCTGCCGAAACCGATTTCTACTGGGATTACGATACTTATTATACGGACAATGCCGACCAGGAGGCCGGTATGTTCCTGCGCGAGAACCGGATCCTGTTTCCCGCCCGGCGCGAACTTTCGCACGATCATTTCCGGTCGCCGAAGCGAATCGAAGCGATTTCCACGGTATCGAACGCCGTGCAATGCAAGTACGTGGCTTCGATCCTGCGGGAACTGGCTGCCGAACAGGGGCCGCTGGGGAAGGAGACTGCCGTCGTGCTCACGGATGAAAACCTGCTGCTGCCCTTGCTGCATGCTCTGCCTGCGGAGATTGGAAAGGTGAATGTGACGATGGGTTATCCACTGAAACAGAGCCTTTCCTATTCGTTTGTTGAACGATTGATCGAACTGCAAAACCATGCCCGGCAGAAGGAGGGCAAACCGCTTTTTTACCACGCCGACGTGCTGGGACTTCTGTCGCACCCTTATATCCTCGAAAGCGACCCCTCCCGGATCGTCCGTATGCAGGAGGAGATCGTCCGAAACCGGCGTATCACGGTCGCGGCGGAGTGGCTGGCCTGCACGCCGTTGCTTGCTACGCTGTTCCGGAGCGTCGAGGGGTGGCGCGGATTTTCGGACTACCTGCTGGCGGTGATCGCGCAGATTGCCCGGATGCCTTACGAAGATACGGAGGCACGCCGCCGCGTAGAGTTCCTGAACGTCATTTCCGAAGAGGTGATAAAACTTCGCAATTCGCTGGATAATTGTGAAATAGAATTATCTATATCGATCTATACTTCACTTCTTCGCCGACATCTGCAAACCCTGCGTATTCCTTACGAGGGAGAGCCTTTGGAGGGAATTCAGGTTATGGGTATCCTCGAAACCCGCAACCTCGATTTCCGCAACGTCATTTTGCTCTCGATGAACGACGACAACTTTCCAGGCAGTGTCGTGACCGGTACTTCGTTCATTCCCTACAACCTGCGGGCGGCTTATGCCTTGCCTACGCCGGAGCATCACGAGGGGGTTTACGCCTACTATTTTTATCGTTTGCTGCAACGGGCCGAGAACGTGCGGATGCTCTATTGCGCTCATGCCGACGACAAGACCACCGGCGAACAGAGCCGTTACATCTATCAACTGGAGTACGAAACTCCCTTCGAGATCCTCCGCCGGGAGGTCGGTATCGATGTCAATCGGATGGAAACCCCGCCGATCGAGGTCCCCAAGCAAGGGGAAACCGCCGAAAAGCTGGCCCGTTTCCTCGCACCGGACGATCCCGTGCGGCTGTCACCTACGGCTTTTTTCCGGTATGTGGCTTGTCCCCTGCGCTTCTATTTTCACTCCGTGGCCCGGTTGGAGCCGGACGACGAGATTTCGGAGGAGGTCGATGCACCGATGTTCGGTACGATTCTCCATGCGGCTTTGCAGCGGCTCTATGCTCCCTTTGTCGGGAAGACCGGCTGCGGAGAGGCGTTGCGTGCGCTGACTCGTTCGTCCGAAGTGGAGAAGGCGGTAGTTGCGGCCATCAATGAAAACTATTTGCAGGATGTTGAAGCGACGGTTGAGGATTATAGCGGTAATCTGTTGTTGGTCAAAGATATTGTAATCCGCTATATTCGGGGCGGCGTATTGCCTTACGACGCCGCGCATGACGATTTTACGGTCGAAGGACTCGAGGAGCGGATCGGGCAGGAGTTTGCGTTCGAAAGCGCCGGAAAATCCCTGCGTGTGGTCTTCGGGGGCCTGGCCGACCGGATCGACCGCCTGCCGGACGGTACGCTGCGGGTCGTGGACTATAAGACCGGCGAACCGCACCTCGATTTCCAGGGGGTCGAAGCGCTCTTTCGCGGAGAGGCCAAACAGCGTCAATCCAATATTTTACAGACGTTCCTCTATTCGATGATGCTTTTTCATTCGCGGGGTGTGGATGCCGAGCCGACGCTCTATTACGTGCGGGCCATGCACCGGGACGACTATTCGTCCCGGCTCGTCGATCGGGAGTTGGGGCGCACGGGCGTACGCTATTCCGAATACCGCGAGCCTTTCGAACGGCTGTTGCGCGAAACCCTCGCCGAGATGTTCGATCCGGCGATTCCGTTCCGTCAATGCGAGGATGCCGAGCATACCTGCCGCTATTGCGATTTCCGCGAGATCTGCAAACGCTGACGCGGGCATGTCGCAGCGATTTTCTCCGTGTCGTCTTTTCGGAAAGGCGATTACATTTTCAATCTGCCCCTTGTCCGACGATCGCTTTTCGCGGCTGGTGCCCGCGTTCATAATTCTGTCCCTGAATCCTCTTTTCGGAGGGAGTTTGGGCCAGTGTGCTCCTGAAGAGGTGTATATGAAAGTGTATAATCACGTTCGGAAAATCAGTTTGCAGCCTGTAAATACCGGCCATAGAGCGCCTCATATCTTGATCTGATTCATTGACGGACGGTGCGAGCGTATTTCCGACGATATGCGGGATCGGCTCGGAGAACCGCTTTTGCGGGAGGGTCGGTCAGTTCACAACGGATTTTTCGCGGGATGCCTGTAAATACTCCCGCAGGATTTTTTCGAGTTCCGTCGTGCCGATATCGACTGTTGAAGCCGTGATTGCGTAGGGGGATCCAAAGTATTTCATTTGCCAGCGCATAAGCTCTTTGGCAATCCGGTTTTTCTCCTCGTCGATCGCCCGGTCGGGATCGTGGAGTTCGATCCGGATGAATTTCTGCCCGTAGGTTCGGAATACGCTGAAATCCGCAATGCGCTGCCATTCGATCGTGAGGTAGATCCCTTTTGCAGGAGCATAAATCCGCAGACTGTCCGGAGTCAGCAACAGGGTCGGCTTGCTTCGAAAAAAATTTTTCAGCAGCATGATAAATAAGATGCAGAAGCCTCCCCCGAAGAAGATCGATCCTGCGATGCCGATGACCAGCCCGAACGTCCCGTGCGGCTGTACGATGACGAGCAGGCAGGAGAGTGCCGCCATGATCGCTGCGGCGAGCGTCGTGCCCAGCAATTTGCGGTGGCTGGGATAGATAGCCGTTTCTTTTTTCATTTGCGATTCGAAAAATTAGTCGAAGGACTGCATGCCCGACTGGGCGATGCGGATGATCCGCTGGTACTCGACGGGCGACAGTTCCATGAAGAAATAGTGGATCGGATCGACGCGCATGCCGTTGTGCCGCACTTCGTAATGCAGGTGGGGTGCGATCGAAAGGCCCGTGTTGCCCGAAAGTCCGATGATGTCGCCGCGACGGACCTCCTGCCCGCGGCGTACATTGACCGCCAGCAGGTGACTGTACGAAGTTTCGTAACCGTTGCCATGGTCGATGACGATGGTGCGCCCCGCTGTGGAGCGCGAGGCGATCTCCTTCACGCGGCCGTCCGCCGTGGCGAAGACGCGCGAACCTTCGGGCACCGTATAATCGACGCCCTGATGGGATTGCAGGGTGCGGTAGAAGGGGTGGATGCGCATGCCGTAGGAGGCGGTAAGCAGCGTGAGCTGCTGGTTGATAACGGGCTGTATGGCCGGAATCCGGTTGCGGCCGTCGCCGACCGTATCCAGCAGACGTTGCAGTTCGAGGTACGATTCGTTGAGCTTGGTCAGCGTCGCTTCGGATTGTCTGACCTTCTCTTTGAGTTCCAGGATGATCTGACGGTCGGATTTGTCCAGCAGGCTTTCGTACGTTGCGAGCCGCTTGGTTTCATATTCGGTGTCGAAATCGTAAGGATCGGATTCGAAAAGGATGTTAAAGACGTTGCGGTCGCGTTCGGAAACATTTTCCATCACCGTGCGCAGCGAGTCGTAGCGGGCTTCGAGCCGAGTGTATTCGCTCCTCAACTGATCGGTGGAGTGCTTGAGCTCGTATTCGACGGGCGTGTCGAAGAAGAGCGAGAACCCGACGTAGTAGAGGATGGCTGCGCCAAACCACACCAGTACGTGAAACGTGATGCGGATCGCCTTCTGTTTGGGCGTGCGCGGTGTGGCGTATTTGATCGGTCTGCGGGTTCTTGCCATGTTATTCGTCGAAGGTGTCGAGGTTGAGCTCCTGCATCTGTTCCATCAGGCGCTCGTACTCCTCGTTGGTCATATTGCGGTTGAAATAGTTGATCGGATTGACGACCTGTCCCATGTGAATCACCTCGTAATGCAGGTGGGGGCCGGTCACGCCGCCCGTGTTGCCGACCTTGCCGATCAGTTGTCCGCGCACGACCTTCTCGCCGGGTTTGACGAAGATCTGGCTCAGGTGGGCGTAGCGGGTCTGGTAGCCGTACTGGTGGTTCAGGAGGATCTGCTTGCCGTATCCTCTGCGGGGCTGTCCCAGGTCGGTGGACTGTACCGTCGCGTCGCCCGTGGCATAGACGTTGTTGCCGATGTTGGCCGCCAGGTCGATGCCTTTGTGCAGGATGCGTCGGTGGTAGATCGGGTGGTTGCGGTAGCCGAACGGCTCGATGCCGTGGCGCAGGGCCTGACGGTCGATGGGCCAGATGGCCGGGATCGCCGTGGACATGTTCTCCTTGTTCTTGGCCAGGATTTGCAACTCGTCGAACGAAACGGAGGTGCGGTAGAGCTGGCGGCCGAAAGCGTCGAGCTGCTGCCACGTGCCGATCATCAGCGGGGCGTATTCGTCGCCCGCCAGAGCCGCGTATTTGGACGCCGGATAGGGGGTGTAGATCCCTCCGATATTCAGGGTGTCGGCCGAGAACAAAGCCCGGTAAACGAAGTTGTCGCGGTGGTGTATTTCGTCCAGTTTGCGCTGCTCCGCGCGGATCTTGTCCTGAAGGAGCCGGTATTTGAAGACCAGCTCCGAATTTTCGCGCAGGATGCGGTACATTTTCGGCGTGTAGAAGACATTTGCGAAGACGACATTGACGATCGATACTGCGATGAAGATGATGAGGATTTTGCGAATGACACGGTAGGTGCGCAGGCGGAACGGGACCGTGACCACCTCATGAGTGGCCGAAACTACCTCACGGGTCAGGGCGTGGGGATCGAACGTCTGCTTTTTTCGTGCCATGATCTGAAAAACTCCTTGGAAGTGATGCAAAATTAAGGTAAAATATGTAATTTTGCAATCTTGTAACTTCTTTAAGTTTCGCGGATTCGAGCGGATGACAGCCTGAGCGCAGGCAGCCGGAATCTGCGGAGTGTGTCTTATGAACAACGCAAAGAATTGAAAACACAGTATATGGAATCCAACAAAATTCGTCAGGCTTTCCTCGATTTCTTCGCAGGGAAGGATCATGTGATCGTACCGTCGGCACCGATGGTGGTGAAAAACGACCCGACGTTGATGTTCACCAACGCGGGTATGAACCAGTTCAAGGACATTTTCCTCGGGAATATTCCCCGTCCCTATCCCCGGGCCGCCGATACGCAGAAGTGCCTGCGCGTATCGGGCAAGCACAACGACCTGGAGGAGGTCGGCCATGACACCTACCATCACACGATGTTCGAGATGCTGGGCAACTGGTCGTTCGGCGACTATTTCAAGAAGGAGGCGATCGGCTGGGCCTGGGAACTGCTGACCGGGGTGTACGGACTGGACAAGAGCCGTATGTACGCTACCGTGTTCGAGGGAAGTCCCGAAGACGGGGTGCCGTTCGACCAGGAGGCCTACGACATCTGGCTGCAATACCTGCCTGCGGATCACATCATCCGCGGCAACAAGCACGACAACTTCTGGGAGATGGGCGACGTAGGCCCTTGCGGACCTTGCAGCGAGATCCACTACGACCTGCGCGACGAGTCGGAGATCGCCGCCGTGCCGGGCCGCGAGATGGTCAATCAGGGCAGCCCGCTGGTGATCGAGATCTGGAACCTGGTCTTCATGCAGTTCAACCGCAAGGCGAACGGTTCGCTCGAACCCCTGGCGGCCAACTGTATCGATACGGGCATGGGTTTCGAACGCCTCTGCATGATTCTGCAAGGGAAAAAGTCGAATTACGATACCGACGTGTTCCAACCTACGATCCAGCGCATCGCCGCCATGTCTGGCAAAACGTACGGTGCGGATGAGAAGTGCGACGTGGCTATGCGCGTGGTCGCCGACCACCTGCGTGCCATTTCGTTCTCGATCGCCGACGGACAGCTTCCTTCGAACGTGAAGGCGGGCTACGTGATCCGCCGCATTCTGCGCCGCGCCGTCCGCTACGGCTATACCTACCTGGGCTTCAACGAGCCCTTCATCTGCCGTCTGGTGGCCGGTCTGGTCGATCAGATGGGCGGGCAGTTCCCCGAGCTTAAGGCCCAGCAGACGCTGATCGAGAAGGTGATCGAGGAGGAGGAAAGCTCCTTCCTGCGTACGCTCGCTACGGGCATCAACCTGTTGGACGGCGTGATGGCCGAGGTTCGCAAGAGCGGCGGCGAACGCATTTCCGGCAAGGACGCTTTCCTGTTGTACGATACCTACGGATTCCCGATCGACCTGACGGAGCTGATCGCCCGCGAACAGGGGATCGAGGTGGATCTGGAGGCCTTCGAGAAGGAGCTGCAGGCGCAGAAGGAGCGTTCGCGCAACGCTGCTGCGGTCGATACCGACGACTGGAAGGAGCTGATCCATATCAAGCAGAGCGAGTTCATCGGTTACGACACGCTGAGCGCCGAGGTGAAGATCGCCCGCTACCGCCGTGTGTCCTCCAAAGGACGCGTTTCCTACCAGTTGGTGTTCGACCGCACTCCGTTCTACGGCAATTCCGGCGGTCAGATCGGCGATATCGGCTATATCGAAACCGCCAACGAACGGATCCCGGTCGTGGCTACCGAGAAGGAGAACGGCCTGATTATCCATATCGTTACCCAACTGCCCGAAAATCCCGAGGCGACCTTCATGGCCGTCGTGGATCCGGAGAAACGTCAGGCGGCTGCCAACAACCATACGGCGACCCATCTGATGCATGAAGCGCTGCGCAAGGTGCTCGGTACGCACGTCGAGCAGAAAGGTTCGCTCGTGACGCCCGAATACCTGCGCTTCGACTTTTCGCACTTCCAGAAGGTGACGCACGAGGAGCTGCGCCGGGTCGAGCAACTGGTCAATCGTGCCATTCGCGCGAACTATCCCCTCGAGGAGAAACGCGATGCCACCAAGGAAGAGGCTGCAGCGGCCGGGGCGATGATGCTCTTCGGCGAGAAATACGGCGACCGGGTGCGTATGGTGCGCTTCGGCACCTCGGTCGAGTTGTGCGGCGGTACTCACGTGAGCGCTACGGGTAATATCGGGTTCTTCAAGATCCTGAACGAAAGCGCCATTTCCGCCGGTGTACGACGTATCGAGGCCACGACGGGGGCGAAGGCCGAGGAGGTGATCTATGCGGCCGAAGATACGATGCGCAACGTGGCCGATTATCTCAATAACCCGCAGATTCTTCAGTCGATCAAGAAGATCATGGAAAGCAACGAGGCTTTGAAGCACGAGATGGAGGCCATCCGCCGCGAACAGGTGGCCGAGTGGGCCGCGAAGATCGTCGATTCTACGCCCGAGCGTGGCGGGATGCGGCTGATGGCTACGCAGACCGATCGCCGGCCGGATTTCATCAAGGACCTCGCTTTCGCCGTGCGTTCGCGTTCGAAGAATATCGTACTGGTGATCGGATCGATCAATGACGGCAAGCCGACGCTCACCGTCGCTTTGGGCGACGATATCGTGGCGCAGGGAGTCAATGCCGGTGTCGTGGTGCGCGAGGCGGCCAAAGCCATCAACGGCGGCGGCGGCGGACAGCCTTTCCTGGCGACGGCGGGCGGTAAGAACCCCGATGGCATCCAGGCGGCTATCGACAAGGCCGTAGAACTGATTGTGGAACAAGTAAAGTAATGTTTCGGATGAGTAATCGCAAAGTATTGCTGATGATCCTCGACGGTTGGGGCATCGGCGACGGACAGAAGGGGGATGTCATCGCACAGGTGCATCCTGCCTATATTTCGGAAATGACCCGTAAATACCCTCATGCGCAGTTGCGTACGGACGGCGAAAACGTCGGCCTGCCCGATGGGCAGATGGGCAATTCGGAGGTGGGGCACCTCAATATCGGTGCGGGGCGGGTGGTCTATCAGGATTTGGTGAAGATCAACCGGGCCTGCCGCGACGATTCGATTCTGAAGAATCCCGAAATCGTGAAGGCGTTCGAATACGCCAAATCGAACGGGGTGAGCGTGCACCTGATGGGATTGGTTTCGGACGGCGGGGTGCACTCGTCGCTGGATCACCTGCTCAAATTGACGGACATCGCCGATAAATACGGTATCGAACGTACCTACGTGCATTGCTTTATGGACGGCCGCGATACCGATCCGTACAGCGGCAAGGGATTCATCGAACGGCTGGAAAAGCACATGCGGGAACGATCGACGGGCGTCGTGGCCTCGATCGTAGGCCGTTATTACGCGATGGACCGCGACAAGCGTTGGGAGCGTGTGAAGGTGGCCTACGACCTGTTGGTCGAGGGCAAGGGCGAACATTCGTCCGATATGGCGCTGGCGATGCAGAAGTCGTACGACGAAGGGGTGACCGACGAGTTCGTGAAGCCCGTCGTGCGGATCGACGAGGACGGCAATCCGATCGGTATGATCCGGCCGAACGACGTGGTGATCTTCTTCAACTACCGGAACGACCGGGCCAAGGAGCTGACCATCGTACTCACACAGGAGGATATGCCGCAGCAGGGCATGCACACGCTGCCGCTCTACTATTGCTGCATGACCCCCTATGACGCCAAGTTCGAGGGGCTGCATATCCTGTTCGACAAGGAGAACGTGGCCGACACGATTGGCGAGTATGTCGCCCGGCAGGGGCTTTCGCAGCTCCGTATCGCCGAAACGGAGAAATACGCTCATGTGACCTTCTTCCTGAACGGAGGCCGCGAGGAGGAGTTCGAGGGCGAGGACCGCATTCTGGTCGCTTCTCCGAAGGTGGCGACTTACGACCTTCAGCCCGAGATGAGCGCTTACGAGGTGGCCGACAAGCTGGTCGGGGCACTCGACAGGCAGAAATACGATTTCATCTGCCTGAATTTCGCCAACGGCGATATGGTGGGGCATACGGGAGTTTATGAGGCGATCGAGAAAGCGGTGAAGGCTGTCGATGCGTGCGTGGCCAAAGTCGTCGAGGCGGCCCTTCGCAACGGGTACGAGGTCGTGCAGATCGCCGATCACGGCAACGCCGACAATGCGGTCAATGCCGACGGCACGCCCAATACGGCCCATTCGCTCAATCCGGTGCCGATCGTCGTGGTTTCCGACCGCGTGAAAACGGTCCGCGACGGTATCCTGGCCGACGTAGCGCCTACGGTCCTCGACCTGATGGGGCTCGAAAAGCCCGAAGCCATGACAGGACATTCGCTGGTGGAATTTAAGTAGGGGAACTCTTATAGGTATAGAGTGGATTTTATATCGATTTTGATTTGCGTTGAAAAACATCTGTTTTTCAACGCAAATCTTTTTTAGAGGATTCGGGAGGATTTATTCCCGAATATTTTGTATTCTTCGTAACTGTTTGTTGTGGGTATCTTCTTCGAATTTTAATTTAAGGTTTATGAAAAAATTTATCTGTTGCGTTGCGGCGCTTTCGGCATTGATCTTTTCGACGAGAAGCAGGTCGAACCGGTCGATGAATATTGGATCGAATGGAAAAATGAGAGCGATTATCGAATCGATTTCTTTTATGTAGAAGGAGGGTATCGGTGGCATGACGGGATTAATCGTGGAAAGTATGTTTCCGTGCGGGTGTCCGGCTCACCGGAAGGTTTGTCGGACTATATTGAGGACCGAAAGATGGGGCTGTGGTATGAGCAG
>ERZ1504282.359-NODE-359-length-11168-cov-2.712409_pt1 | contig 11168 bp, 9 predicted proteins | sample MGYA00571870_ERZ1504282 | MGnify/ENA primary metagenome ERZ1504282 (study PRJEB39906, sample SAMEA3182057) | gut metagenome | biome: human; feature: gut; material: Stool; isolation source: human stools | place: Canada | collected 2012-11-26 ...
CTCGTCGGCAGCGTCAGATGTGTATAAGAGACAGGGCAATGAGCGTGGGCTGGTTGGTCCATTCGAAAACCTCGCTGTCAATGATATACCCCCCTTCGATCTTCCTGATGTACTGGGGAAAACGCAGATGAGGGTTCTGTTCCACATAAACGCAGCGGCCGATGGAACGCTTGGAACGGACGGGGTGGAAGAAACGGCGCATGCTTTTGATCCAGTCCGGGGCTTCGGACAGGCCTTCCGCATGCATCCACAGGGTGGCCAGTTGTTCCACAGGGTAAAAATAGGAGTACGTATAAGCCGCCTTGTAGCGGGTGCTTCCACGCCAGGCATGGCGTAGCCTCACCATGTCCGCCTGCCCGGAGACCAGCAGGCCCAGCGCCTGTTTCAGTTGCTTTTCCAGCGTTTCCCCGCGCAAATGTTCCCATACCATGCAGTCGTCCTCCGCCAGCAGCACGTAATCCGTGTCCAGTGTAGTGACAGCCGTAGCCAGGGCTCCGACGAATCCGCCCTCCATGCTGGAGGGCACGGCGGGAATACCGCAGACGCGGGCCGTATGCTCCACTTTGCCCCCCCCTTCCGGATAAACGACGCATGCGGCATCCAGATAGTCCAGCAATCCGGTCCGTTCATATGACGCCAGTGTCATGGCAAGCGTATAGGGCGCATTGTCGCACAAAAGGGCAAGGCCTATTTTTTTATCTTGAAAGAGAATACCCATCGCGTAGAACGTTTTTGCAGTTTAAGACAAAAGGAAGCCGCGTTCCAAGCAAAAATATTTTAAACAAATGTGCATTTCTTTCAGCGCTTTTCATGTAAAGGGAGACAAACCCTGAAAGAATTTAACATCATGAAAGCATATGACCTTCTGAAAAATTCCATGCTGGCGGCGGCCATAGGCTGCGCCCTGTCCAGCTGCTATGATCCTTACTACGACAATTTTAGCGTAGCGGGCTCCTACAGCAGCGGCGGTTCCAGCATTTCCTACATGTATGACAATTCCGGCTATCCCATTTACGGGTATTACGGCGGCAGGCCCATCTATGCCTATGACACGTTCGGCAGCCCCATTTATTCCATCAACCTGATCCGGCCCAATTACTACATTCCCACGTGGGGACCGGCACCCTATTACCGGGGCCATTACATCCGCCCCCACAATTGCCGCCCCATGGCAAGACCGCCCATGAAGCCACAGTACAGGCCCGACCATTTCCGTCCGAACCATCGGCCCGTCCCTCCTTCCCGTCCCCCCGTAGTAAATCCCGGCGGAAGCCATAATCGCCCAGGGATCAATCGTCCCGGAGACAACAGACCGGGAATTCAGCCTGGCAGACCGAGCAATCGGCCGGAAATCAACAGGCCCGGCGTCAGTTCCCACCGCCCCGGAGCCGTCAACCCGGGCAATAACCGTCCTGGAATAAACAGACCGGAAGTCAGCCGGCCAAGCCGCCCGTCTTCCCCTCAGATCAGGCCCAGCGGTTCAAGACCCGGCAATTCTGGCATGAGCAGGCCCAGCAGTCCTTCCCCTTCCAGACCGTCCTCTCCCCCTCCCTCCGCCAGTGCGCCTTCCAGACCTTCTTCACCTCCGTCCGCGGCGCCATCGCGCCCTTCTCCATCCGGCGGTAGGCCGTCACACGCTGTCCCGTCCAGAAGATAACGGCACCAACTGAATAAATACCATCCCCCGGTTCCGGCAATCAGGAACCGGGGATTTTTCAATCGTCATTAAGGTTTAGTGACCAACGTTGTCGTTCCCTTGTACACCCTTCGGACTCCCGGTTCTGCGCGTTCATCTACAAACTCCACTTCCAGCAAGTAGATTTCCCCCTTGGACAAACGCAGCGTTTCAGGGATAAAGTTCACCAGCAAGTAAACGTCCTTAATGGGTACTTCATGTTTTTCTCCGGCCTTCAAGGTAATAAAACGGATGTTCTGAAACATCTTGTTAACATGATAAGCGCCTATATACGAACCAACTAATTTTTTCTTTTTTCCTGTTTGCCAGCTCCAAAGTTCTATCTTGATACGCGGACCTAAGGTTGGCTCAGGATAAAAGTCATCATAAAGACGAACAGACTTTTTTCCCTTATTGGTAAAAACGAGTGTAAAATCCCTCAGCCTGTCTCTTACGTCAAAGAAAGTTTTTTCCATCTTGATGGTGCATTCCAAGCCGTTGTCCGCCTGATCACCCAAAGCGGCTCCGGCAAGCAACAGGCCAACCAGCAAATTGACGAAGAGACAAACCTTGTTCATAACTGTATGGAGAAATATTCCGCTTTCTTCTCCACTACCGGAATAAAAAACAAATGTTCTATCGTCGTTCACCGGGAGGGATATTGCCCTTCGCAGGGAGATTGATCTACCATGCTAAAATCCTGTTTTCCTACATATTCCCTCCAGAAACTCGGGTCTCCATATCCGTCGTAAAAATGTACTTCCAGCGTATAATCTTTCCCGTTGGCCATAGCCAAGACATATGTGGGAGGATATTGCAGCAGCAAGTGAACATCCTTGATAGGAACTTCATGCTTCTCTCCGGGCTTCAATATAATGAAATTCATGGGAGTTGCCAAGCCACGCTGAATCTTATAATTCGCATAATATACAGCTATCTTTTTCTTTTTTTCCCCCTCCTTCCTGTAAACTCTTATGATAATATTTGGTCCATCTTCTTTAACAGGATAAAAGTCGTCGAAAAGGCGAACGGTTTTTTCGCCCTTGTTGGTGAACACCAGCTTAAAGTCCGGGAAAGCCGCCCTCACATCAAACCGGTTTTTTTCCATCACCACGGAGCATTCAACCCCATTGTCGGCCATGTCCCCCCATGCAATAGCATGGAGGGACAGGTTCAATACAATTCCAAAAAATAGAAAGATTTTTTTCATCACAGCGCGAGTTTGGTCGTCGCCTGAAGAACTCCCAAGAGACAATCCTTCCCTTGCTGATTATAGTAGCTCGTTTCCAGTTCACAAGAACATTGTTTCCAGTCTTCGAGCTCAACTTCATCCAGGCATACCGGAATCGTGACGTTGTATTCCTGGCCGGGAGCAAGCTCCCGGTAGTTCAAGGGCCACTGGAAAGTCATTTTCCCCAGTTCGGCATTCAGAATGCGGGCATCTCCCTGTTCCGTCCTCAATAATGTCAGGAAGAAATAATCAGCCGTTCCGTCATTGATTTCATCCAGAATCCGGACAGGCTGATTACCCTCGTTGCGGAAGCAGACCATAATCCTGCCTTCCCTGAACTTCGAAGTGTCCGCAATGGAGAGGGTCAAGGGTGTCGGTTGTTCCGCAACGGCCATGCTCCGGGATTTCTCCTTGTTGACCGGAGGCAGGAAACAGGGCGGCTCGATGGTTCCCGGCTCCGTGACCTGATCGGGTACCTTGCTCCATCCGTTGGCTTTCGCTTGGTTGATAATCTGGAGAGTCGCCTCATTCAGAACTTTTTGTCCGGCGCAGTAGGGACGAGTATTTTCTTTATCTGGTAACAATTCGACATATTTCTTAACAGCCGTCATGTAGGTGGCTGTCCAACTACGAACGAACTTCCTCATTTCATTCAAGGCATCATCCATTTTCGGGAATTTTTCACACGAAACATGTTGTAATTCGATTGAATCCTGTATTCTCAAATTGTCCCAGTAGAATTTGAAGGCGTCGTTAAGTTCTCGGAGATGGTGTTTTTCGTGAGCGAGGGAAGCTTGCATAGTGTGCCATCTTCCAACTCTTCCACGAGCTTGATAACCGTTCATTTCGTCGACTGCTTCGACAGCTTCATCTTCAGTAACGGGAGGGTTTTCAATGGCGTCTGTGTAAGTTCCCGTGAGTACAAGAATCGTGCTGCCTGCGGACACTTGTTAGACACGCGCGTTCCATCGATCAAGCACTTCATCCTTGCAAGCCGTTATGATGATTTGAGGCATGATGACTTTCGTTTTGCAAGCGCCAATACCTCTTTGGATAACAGGTTCAGGTTCTTCGAGCGTTACTTCAACTTTCTTGGACTCTTCACAAGTGATGGTGGCTTCCTTTTCAATCGTCCACAGCTTGATTTTGGGAGAAGGAGAAAATTCACGATTCATTGTCGAATCCCCTTCATACTTTCCATCAAGAATAGGCTCCTTGTCCATGGTGACGTTGAAGGCAATGGCGTTGTTGCTGGAGGGATCATAGTCGTTGTTGGAGTATTCCAAAGCCACCTTGTAATAACCAGCTTTCAAGTATCTCTCAGCCTTTTTAATATTTAGCTTGCCGTTGGGCTTTTCTCCGTTTTTCTCACAGATTTCTTTGCCGGCAATAGAAAGGATACCCGTGTCGTCGGCTTCCACACCGAAATAATACAGGGCATCCTCTTCGACCTTAATGAACATTTCCGGAGCATCAGGACAAGTGGCGTGCTCGCACTCCGAACCGTCAAAGTTGAAAGTCAGCGCCTCGACTCCGAGCTTCTGTGGGATAAGGGCTTGATAACCGTCGCAAATGACCTTCGGGCCAACAGCCTTGTTTAGAGGAATGTAATCATTCATTTTCTTAATAGTTTATTGTTAATGAACTAAACATTTAGTTCATTAGAGACTATGGAAAATTCCAGGGACAACAACAACAACACGCCTCATTCGTGATGAGAGGGTTTCAAAAAGCAATGAATGCTCCACTACATTCCGGAAGGGGAATTTCACAAAAATCAATTACCCCCGAGGGTCCTCCATGAAGGGCATTTTACAAGAATACACCTCATTCAAGCCTCTGGTTGAATGACCCTGTTTGCACCAAAACCGCCTTCCGCATCATCAATGAAGCAGATGCCCTGCCGGGTGTTCCATCTCTGAATGGAGATTGACAGTTAATCCCTGACAAGCGGCAGCTTGAGGGCAAAGCGGCTTCCGTTTCCGGAACTTTCTTCCAGCCACAGTTCTCCTCCCATGCCTCTGGCCAGTTCACGGGACAGGGCCAGGCCCAGCCCCACGCCAGGCTGTTTTCCGGCCGCTTCCTCCGCAGACCGGGAAAAGGGACGGAATAATTTCCTCCGCAGGGATTCGGAAATGCCTTTCCCCCCGTCCTCCACCCGGATCACCAGGAACCGTTTTTCCCGGGTCAGCTTCAGTTTCAGGATGCTTCCGTCAAACCGGGCGTATTTGGCGGCATTGTCCGCCAGATTGTACACGATCTGTTCCACGGCAGTCATGTCCGCCATGACGGATTCCGACTGGAGTTCCGGCGCTATGAAGAGCTGGGAATCCATGCCGGAAGCCGCCAGACGGGGAGAAATGCGGGCAATGACGGAAGTGGCCAGGGCCAGAACGGAGATTCTTTCCGGCCGGAGGGTTACGGAGTTTTTTTCCACGCGCGCATAGCTCAGCACATTGTCCACCAAATGCGTCAGTCTGGATGCCTCTTCCTTTAGAATGTCCACGTACGCCATTTCCCTGCCCTTGGGGACCAGGCCAGAGGAAAGCATTTCCGTGTACATGTTGAAGGTGGTCAGGGGAGTCCTCAGTTCATGCGTCACGGCGGAGACGAATACGGCCCTCCGTTCGCTCAAGCGGATGATGCCGACCATGAAGCCAATGACGCCGCACAGCGCCAGAATGCCGCAGAACCACGCCATGGCAATGGATTTCCAGACCGTGCGCAGGGAATTCCCAGCCATGTCGGGTAGGCCTCCAGGATTCAGCATGGCCGGTATGCCCGCGAGCGTCAAATAACTTTCCTCCCTCTCTCCGGCAGGCTCCAGAGTGGCTTCCGGCAGAATATCCGCTACGGATTTCAAAAGATAGCCGGACAGTTTGTCCCAATCCAGCCAGATACCCTGTACCCATACCTGCCCGTGGTCGGAGACGCGGCGCGTCAGGAAACATTCCGCACCCTGACTCCACTGGGGCTGGAGAGAGGAAATGGAGAGTTCCTTGTAGCTCCCCGGAGCCTTGAAGAGTTCCATATACATCTCTTCCTTTCCCTTTTCCTTCAGGCTTTCCGGAAAAATTTCTCCGGCATCATCCTGCACTGCTGAAAACGCTTCCCCGCCTGCTTCCTGTTCCCCGAATTCATCCCGCATGCCCCCCACTTTGCCGAAATGCAACAACCCATTCTCCGTAGAAAAGCTGCCCCCGATTGCGGAACCTTTAACTTCCTGCCTTTTTTTTGAAGCCAGGGGCAATCCTTCCGGCGTGGCCTTGTCCTGTGCCGTATCCGTACCGCCCCTGAATGGGGATTTTCCCTTTCCCCTGGCCAGCTCCCCGACTTTTTTCTCCACCGTGATGTTGTATTCCACCGCCTGACTGTTGGAGAGGTTTTTGCGCATGTTGTAGTCCTCAATGCCCTGCTGGAACGCCTTCTGGCTGTCCACGGCAAGTTCCTGCTGCCCGGCTTCCTGCTGAACGGGGGAGAAGGCTACCTGCTTCTGACTCCTTTCCCCGGACGCCTTCTGTTCCGCCTGCATTCTGTCGGGATAGACTGATCTGGAAACGACCACATGCTCCGTTTTTTCCTCTTTTTTCCGTGGAACAGGCGCCGGAACAGGCTGTTTTTTCACGGTCCCCAGCAACAGGCGCACCATGCTGGAACGGTTCAACTGGTTTACATGGACCACGCTTCCCGGCCCCGTCTGGGGAGAAGAGACATTCCCCGACGGGTCTATTTGAAAGTATAGCTTGGCAAATTCCGACAAATCCGGCACGGAAGCATCCTTCCTGCCGGAGTCTCTCGTTCCGTCGCTTTGAAGAAAATATTCTCCGGGAGACCTGTTGTTCTCCGCGGCAATCATGGCGGCCAGCAGGGAATCCATGCGCCACAGGGCCAGGCGGCTCTGCTCCACCAGGCGTATCTGGTGCGTCTCCGCCAGCCTCCTCTTTTCCGCATTCAGCATGGAATGGCTCAGCCACCCCATGACCCCCACCAGAATCAGCAGGCAGGACCAAAGCAGGAAATGAAAGGAAAAACGGCTGATCATGCGGTTTCCTCCCAGACGTATCCCTGCCCCCGCAAGGTGCGGATGACGGCGGCATTCCTTTTCCCCATTTTTTCCCGGAGCCGGGCGATGGTGGTGTCAATGCTGCGCGTTTCCACCAGGCGGGGGTCCATTTTCCATACCCTGGTCAGGATTTCCTCCCGCGTGATGATTCTGCCGGCATTGGCGGCCAGATGGCGGGCCAGGTCAAATTCCTTGGTCGTCAGCACAATCCGCTCCTCTCCCAGCACCAGGGAGCGGCTGGGAAAATCCAAGTATCCCTCCGGCAGCCCCACTCTGTCCAGCGTCCGGGGCCTTTCCGGGGACCGTCTCAGCACCGCCTCTATCCGGGCGAGCACTTCCAGCAGACTGAACGGCTTCACCACATAATCGTCCGCTCCCAGCTTCAGCCCGCGCACCTTGTCCGCTTCCGCCCCCTTGGCGGTCAGCATCAGAATGGGAACGGTCGCCCGGTCTTCCCGGATGAGCCTGAGCAGGTCAAAACCGCTTGCCCCGGGCAGAACCACATCCAGCAGCGCCAGGTCGTAATCCTCCGCGTGGATCACGTTCAGGGCATCATAGCCGTCCTTGACGGGCAGCACGTCGTAGCCGGACACCGTCAGAGCATCCGTAAGCCCGTTTCTGATGGCGTGATCGTCTTCTACGACCAGAATGCGGTAGCGGTTCATGGGAAAACAAGTATAGGAAATGAAGTACGGAATAAAAGTTTTTTCAGCCGGAGCATTCCTGCGGGGCCGCCGGAAGACCGGAGACCCCGCAGGCGCACTCATTACTGCTCTTTATTCATAGGGGAATTTTCATATGGCACGTTCTCCTCCACAAAGGAGAACTTCTTCCTGCCGGCCTGCCGGCGCACGGCCTGGATGATGGCGTTGTCCAGCGTATTCGCCTTGCCTCCGCCGGAAGCGCTCTGCTCCGCTTTCCATTTGTTCAACCACGTATCACGCTGCCTGCCCACATCGGCAATTTTCTTCTGCAGCCGTGCCCGTTCCTCCGCCTTCTCCTTCACGGCCGCTTCAACCTCCTTCGCGCTCTTTCCCTTCAACTCTTCCGGGAGAATTCCGGTGTTGCCCAATTCTTCCACAGCCCGGGAGCCCTGTTCTTCATAAAGGTCCACCAAGTCCCAGGAAGTGTTGCGGTAAGCCGCCTTGTTGGCTTTTGCCGCGATCCGCCCGGCGGCAGCGGCGGGGGAAGCGGCCTCCGTCAATTTGTCCTGCCGGGCCTGTCTTTCCAGTTTTTCCGCCCGTACCTCCTGGGAGCCATACGCCAGATAAGTCCCGTTCAGGGAAACGTTCAATGTGGCAAGTTCCGCGTCATAGGGGGTTTCCGGTTCGGGAGGAGCGGCGTTGTGGTCAATATTGAGGAAACTGCCGTCCCCCTTTCTGGCTCCGTCCTTCCAAAGCACGGAATCGCCGTCTCCCGCGCTTCCGCAGTAAATGGTGTTCACGGTGATGCCGCGTTCCAGTCCGCGGGCAATCACGGGGGCATAGGGTACATTGCCCTGGTTGAAGGGTTCGTTGCCCGCAATGAAGATCAGCTTCAGGGCATCGGGATTCTCCGTATTCCATTTCAATTCCTTCAGGGCCCGGTCCATCACGGCGCCGCAGTATTCTTCACTGCCTCCGGTCTTCAACTTGAACAGTTCATCGGACACCTTGTCCAGATCGTCCGTAAAGGGGAGCACCTGGCGAACCCACGCATCTTTGGAGGACAGCCTGCCGCTCCCGTACTCGTACAGGGCGATCTGGATGGCGGGCAGTTTGCCGTTCTGGCGCGCCAGCGTCATGTCGTTGACAACCTTCCACAGATACGTGCGGGCCTGATTGATCAGTCCCTGCATGCTGCCGGAAGTGTCCAGAAGAAGGGCTATCTGAATCACGGCGCGGTCATCCTTTTCCGCGGCGGCCTGGCCAGGGGCCTTTCCATCGTTTTTCGGCTGCGGGGCTGGCCCGACCTTTTTTTCCGGGTCCGCAACGGCGGAATGGGATTCTTTGCCAGTCGTTTCTTCATCTCCGTTTTTTTGAGAAATGGTTACCGTAATTTCTCCCACCTTTTCAGGGTCTGCCGCCGTGGTGATGGAATAGGACGCCTTCCCCGCTCCATCATGGACGGGAGCGTCTTCGGAAGCTACCACGGCACTGGTTTCCTTGCTGTGCGTTTCTCCATCATCCGTTTTCGGGGAGATGGTTACCGTGAATTCTCCTGCCTTTTCAGAGTCTGCCGTCGTAATGATGGAATAGGACGTCTTCTCGGCTCCATCATGGCCGGGAGCCTTGCTGGTGGCAAGTAAAGCCGGAGGAATTGACTGCCGGTCCGGACCGGAGGGAACCTGGCTTATGGTGAGAACAATGTCCCCTGCTTCCGGGCTGTCCGGACGGGACTTTGAAATGGCAATGCCCGGAATTTCCCGAGGTTCACGGCGGAGTTTCCGATCTTCCGTACGTACTATTGCGGCATATATTTTCCGTTTTTCGGCGTCGCTCCTCTCTGTTCCCGCTCCGATGAAGGAAATCGACCTGAGGGCGGGAGCAGGAGGTGACCCGGTTCCGGCCTCCTGTTCCGGAGGAGAAACGTTTTCCGGCTGTTCAGTCTTTGATTCAGCAGAGGCGCAAAGCGCTCCGGAGCCCAGCAAAGCCAGCGAGTATTTGACAGCATGGTTCATCATGATTGGTGTGTTTGTTGTTAGATGTATAGTTGAAAGGATTACGGAAACGAGTTCTGCATCAGCACGGTTTCCCCGTCCAGGCGGATCATGACGGAGCCGTCCAGGGCCAGAAGCCCCTGGCGGTTCGTGTTGATCAGCTTGTCCGCCACGGCGGCGTATTCCGGCGTACCCACTTGCACGGTGCGGACGGGGCTTTCCTTGTCCGGAGTGCGCAGGACCGTATTTTCCATCCATACTCCGTTCTGATTGAAATAACCGTTCTGGGCGATCTGGGCCGTTCCTTCAAAGGAAACGGAACGCCCGTGCTTGTCCATCTGGCGGTTGAATTTGTTGACGGACAATTCCCTCTTTTTTTCCACGGCATTTCTCTGCAGGGCGATGGAACCCAGCCCTTCGCGCGATTCCTGCATCACCCGTCCATAATCCCGGAACCTGGAGGACGAGGGGGAGACAGATTCTCCCCGCCACGGAGCGGAACCGCCGTCGTCCGCAAAGAAGGAGGCCGCCGAACTCAGTATTCCGAAATCCCGGGAAAGCTGCATGATTTCCTCAACCAGTTCCCGGGTCCGGGGATCATTTCCCAGCACTCCCGTATGGGCGGGGTCCGCTCCCATGTCCATCAGGGCGGTTTCCAGGCTGCCTATTTTGCGCGCCGCCCAAATTCTGGCCGTAAAGTCATCTTTCACACTGGAAATCCGTTCCGGCTCCACCACTACGGAAAACGACTGTTCCCTGTTGCTCCGGTCCAGACAGGTCCCTTTCAGCAGAAAAGGAGACGTGCCCACATACCTGCCGGCCAAAACGGCAGGCGCTCCGGAATAGATATCCGGCAGCCGTCCGGAAGGAATGGCATCCTGCACCCTTCCCGGCTGTTCCCTGCCGTCCAGGGAGCAGACGGAATAGCGCACGTTCCGGAACACCGGGCCGTACAACTGGCGGAATACCTGCGCCAGCTTGAGTTCCAGGTTTTCTCCGGAAAGAACATAGGAGGGCAACCCGCCGGAAATTTCCGCCATGCGCCTCAGAAGGGGGGCGTTTACGTCCTCCCCCACTCCGATGGTGAAAATGCGCCGTCCTTCCCTGTTGCCCTCTCCGGCCAGGGAGGCAATGGATTTCTCGGAGGTCCGGCCGATGGTCGGCAGGCCGTCCGTCAGGAACAGCACGACCGGCAGCATTCCTTCGCGGGAAGGCTGGGCCAGCGCCGTTGCCAGCGCTTCATGAATGTTCGTGCCGCCGTGCGCCACCACGGCATCCAGCCACACGTGCGCCGCTTTCTCCGTAGCGGCGTTCCTTTCCACGGGAGCCGCCTCAAACAGATTCACGCCTTCGTTATAAGTGATGACATTGAAGCGTTCCCCGGGATTCAAGCCGGAAATGATCTGTTTGGCCGCCTCCTTCATGCTGGCGAGTTTTTCCCCGCGCATGCTGCCGGACCTGTCCAGCACCAGGGTGAGCTCCCGGCGGATTTGCTTTTCATTCCCCGGGCTATCCTTTCCGAGCATGGCCAGAAAATAGCCGTTCCTGCCGTTTTCCGCAT
>ERZ1504282.369-NODE-369-length-11049-cov-4.045206_pt1 | contig 11049 bp, 6 predicted proteins | sample MGYA00571870_ERZ1504282 | MGnify/ENA primary metagenome ERZ1504282 (study PRJEB39906, sample SAMEA3182057) | gut metagenome | biome: human; feature: gut; material: Stool; isolation source: human stools | place: Canada | collected 2012-11-26 ...
TTCTCTACAACACACCAATCGGTCTTTGTAGAGCCACTGTCTGCTATTAGAATCATATAAATAATGTTTAATGATTAGGGATTAGGGGTTAGTGATTAAGGATTAGTGATTAATGGTAGGTGATACTGTTTCTTAATTATAGGCAACGTATTAATCACTAATCCTTAATCACTAACCCCTAATCCTTATATTTTGATATATATTTTTCGTTTGTACAACTGGTAGCCGATACACCAGTTAATGGCGATAAACAGCAGGGCAAAGGCAAGGGAACCGGCGGTTTCACCGAAAACGGGCATGAGGACTATATTGTATAAGAATCCGTGTATGCTGATGCTGCTGTCTCCCCACGGGAAACTGATACTACCGAAAAGTATGCTAAGTACGCCGCCCAATACATACATGAACAGCGGATTCACACCGAATGCCTCGAAAAACATGCTCCACTTCTTATAGCCTTTCACATCAATAATCCAGATAAGCAATGCCAGAAAACTGGATGCCAGTCCGCAAGTGACGAGTACGTAGGTAGGAGACCATATTTTCTTGTTGATGGGGCAACCGTAGCTTAGCAGGAAACCGGAGAAAGTAAGGATAACACCTACCAGAAACAGTGTGATAAGCTGCGAATTGAGAAATGAGGCACGGTCTTCCGACTTGTTGCCATCCAGCATCAGCCGCCCTACACAGAAGCCCAGCAACACATGTGCAATGGCAGGAATGGTGCTTAACAAACCTTCGGGATCTATGCCGTTATCCTTGTACATGTGTGCAGGGGTCAGGATGGCACGGTCTACCACGGAAAGAATGTTTGTTTCATTATAGGCGAAACCGTTGCCGCACATCAACAGTATGAAGTAGCCTGTCAATAGGCCGGCTATCAGATAAGGTATATGTTTATGCTTCATGGTTAGTGCAATGATGGAGGCTGCTCCGTAGCAAAGGGCCAGCCGTTGCATGACACCCAGAATACGGATACGGTCGAATGTCCAGACGGAAGCCCATAGCTTCTCTCCGAAACTGAGGTCGTCCGGAGCGGAGGCCCAGTAATAGCAGAAACGCGAGAACCAGCCGATAGCCATGCCTATAAGGAAAATGACGATGGTGCGTTTCAGTATCTTCATGCCGGCGGCGTGGCTGAACTCGAAGTTGTATTTCTTCAGGGAAATGTATGTGGAAATTCCCATGATAAACATGAAGAAGGGAAAGACGAGGTCGGTGGGGGTCAGACCGTTCCACTCTGCATGCCGCAAGGGGGCATAGATATGTCCCCACGAACCGGGGTTGTTTACCATAATCATACCTGCGATGGTGACACCACGGAGAATGTCGAGTGCAAGGATGCGTTTACTTACTTTTGTACTGTTCATTGTAATATTTGTGTGTTAAGTTAATTATCAATCCTAATTATCAGCTGCCTTTGTACATTCGTCTACCAGATAGGCAATGGATACATAGGGGATACCTGAGTTTGTTGTCAATCCGATTTCACAAGTACGGCTGTTAGAGTAGCCTATATTCACTCCGGACGCTTCTATTTGCGGGCGGAGTTTGCGTAGGGCGTACGAGTTCAGCTCAGGATAGGTGAATCCCCGGTCTCCGGCAAAACCGCAGCAACCTACTTCTTCCGGCACGATGACTTTACTGGAGCAAAGGCGTGCAAGGGCTATAATGGTATCTGCCAGTCCCATTTTCCGCATGGAGCAGGTGATGTGGATTGCTACGGGGCGGTTAATAGGTGTGAAAATCAGCTTCTCACGTAAGAATGTATAGATGAATTCTGCAGGTTCATACAGTTTCATCTTCTTGATACATTCGCGCATGCGGTGCAGACAAGGGCTTTGGTCACAGAGGACGGGGTATTTGCCTTGTTCGCTGGCTTCCCAAAGTGCGGCCTCCAGTTCGGCTGTCTTGCGATCGGCAATGTCCAGCATCCCTTTACTTTCCCAAATGGTGCCACAGCAAAGCTTGTCCATATCTTTCGGGAAGATGATTTCGTAACCGGCTTTTTGCAACAAGGACACCATTTTATTTACCAATGGCTGCTCTACGGGAGACTTCTTTGCCAGACCCATAGTCTGGTTGATGCAGCTGGGGAAGTAGACGACTTTGTAGTTACGAGTTACAGAGCTACGAGCTACAAGTGCTGCGCTATTATGCTGCATAGTGCTTGTAGCTTGTAACTCCGTAGCTTGTAACTGATAACTTTTCGGCATAGCCGGCGTCCATAGAGGTATGCCTAATGCATTGTGCAGCCCCTTGGTAATGCCGCTCATCGCCTTTGTCCCTAATAGTGAATGTCCGAAGTTGGCTAAGGACAATACGGGACGCAGTGCACTCTTGACACCAGCGAAATGATTGGCGACAAAGTCTCCGGCTTTGTATCCCAGACTGCCTTTGGGTAATGCTTCCTGGCGGATTATATGGGTAAGGTCGCCCGTATTGATACCCATCGGGCACGACATGGAGCAGAGGCCGTCTCCGGCACAAGTCTGGTTGCCGGGATAGCGGTATTGTTTTTCGAGCAGTGCAAGGCGTGTCGGGTCCTCGCCGCTTTGTTTCAGCCGGGATATTTCGCGCTGCAACACGATACGCTGGCGCGAGGAAAGGGTAAAGCCGCAGGAGAGACAGTTGACTTCGCAGAAACCGCACTCGATGCATTTGTCAGCTACGAGTGACGTAGCTTGTCTCTTGTCACTCATCACTAATAAAGGCAGCGGCTTGAGGTTCTTGATGTGGCATTGCGGGTCATCATTGAAAATGACACCGGGGTTTAGCAATCCTTGTGGGTCAAACAGCTCTTTGACGGCTTTCATGGCTTTGTAGGCGTCATCTCCCCATTCATGGCAGACAAAGGGAGCCATATTCCGGCCCGTGCCATGCTCGGCTTTTAGGGAACCGTCATATTTATCTACTACCAAGGTCTTGATGTCATTCATCAAGTCTTCGTAGCGTTTCACTTCCGCTTGGGTACTGAAGGACTGGTTGATGATGAAGTGGTAGTTGCCTTCGAGAGCATGGCCGTAGATGCAGGCGTCATTATATCCGTGGCGGGCTATGAGCTGTTGCAGTTCTGCCGTTGCCTCCGGAAGGTCTTCAATGTGGAAGGCGATGTCTTCGATGAGGCAAGTGGTTCCCGGCTGGCGCGTACCTCCCACAGAGGGGAAGATGCCGGAACGGATGGCCCAGTATTTGGAATATTCCTCCGGACGGTCGGTGAAGCGTACCGGAATATAGGTGGTGAAGGCTTGCAGGCAAGCTTCAATGGCAGATATGTTCTGTTGCAGTTCTTCCGGGGTACGGGCTTTGGTTTCGGTCAGCACTGCTGTCAACCCGGTTTCGTCGCCGGGCTCCACGCCGGGGAGGGCAGAGGAGGCAACTTCGCCTTTGTATTTTAGGAATACGGGGTCGTTGACGGAAGAAAGGCTCTTATAGTCTAGCATTTCAGCCCCTTTTACTGTCCATTCGCCGGTTTCGTCGACCAGCTTCTTCATGGCTACCACAGCGCGGCTCGCTTCTTTGATGGTCTTGAAGTAGAGCATAGCGCTGGCCTTGTAGGGATAATCATATTCAGTCTTCATCGTCACTTCCGAAAGGAACGCCAGTGTACCTTCGGAACCTACCATGAGGTGGGCAATGATTTCGAATGGGTCGTCGAAACGGACGAAGGGCAACAGATTGAGCCCGGTTACATTTTTGATGGAATATTTGTAACGGATGCGTTCGGCCAGTTTTTCGTTGGTACGTATTTCATCGCGCAGTTCGCAGATGCGGCGAATGAAGTCACGGTGACTCACTTCGAAGGAGGCGCGGCTGACGGGATTTCCGGTATCCAGCAGGGTACCATCCATCAGGATAATACGGGCGGAAATAAGCACCTTGTCGCTATTGGCGTGCGTACCGCAGTTCATGCCGGAAGCATTGTTCATGACAATACCGCCTACCATGGCGCTTTTCACCGAGGCGGGATCCGGTGCAAACTTACGGCCGTAGGGAGCCAACAGTTCGTTCACACGTTGTCCGATGATGCCCGGTTGGAGGGTTATCTGTTCGTAGTCGGCGGATATGCTGTATTTTTCCCAATTCTTGCCGGCTACGATGAGGATGGAGTCGCTAATGGCTTGACCCGACAAACTGGTCCCTGCCGCTCGGAAGGTGACGGGCAGCCCGTGGCGGCTCGCCAGTTTCAACAGTTGTGAAACTTCATCTTCGTCTTTCGAACGGATTACAATCTGGGGAATCAGTCGGTAAAAACCGGCATCCGTACCCCAAGCCAGCCGGCGAAGTTCGTCGGTGTAAATCCTTTCCTGCGGAATGAATTGTTTTGCTTCCTGCAGGAAAGCCATGTAACTATGCTCTTTCATGTTCACTTTTTTTTATTGCATCACTTCGCTTCAAAGTGCTCTGTAAACGTGTCTTACGAGGGGGTACATTCAGTCGTATACTGAATATATTTAAGTATACGACTGAATGTGGTTCTGTATACGACTGAAATAGTCTCCGTATCAGGCTCTTTTCCCTTCCTTATTTATCTGTAAATTTATTTATATAAATAATACTTTTTCGACAGCTTACGGAAGTCTTCGGCATCTTTATACCAGTAGTCGCGTATGTCCTCCCAACGGTTCCGTTTCGAGAAGCGCTCGCGTATCTGCCGCGAACCGCTTACTTTGTCGAACATGTTGAAACGTCCCTTGTCGGCATGGTCAAACACGGCACGGTCAGGATAGAGGGCGGCGACTTCCTGCATGACCAGGAATTGCAGGTCGCTCAACGGTGCTTTGCCGAAATCCATGATGTGCACTTGCACACCTTGCAGCAACTCGCCTTTGCCTACGCTATAGAACGGCTTCAGGTACATCGGTCTGAAGATGACCCCCGGTACGTTCAGACGGTTCAGGTTTCCGGCCAGCTTTTCCGCTTCCATCCATGGTGCGGCAAACATCTGGAACGGAATGGTATACCCCACGCCGATAGACATATATCCTAGTTCACCCAGAATGCCGCTGACGGGGTAGAAGAATGCAGAATGAGGATGTGGAATGTGTGGAGAGGAGGGAACCCATTGCAGTCCGGTTTGGGTATAATCCATCTTGCGTTTCCAGCCTTTCATCTTCACTATGTGGAGATTACATTGTTCCCCATCCTTCAACATCTTCTCGCCATTGAGCATCAGTGCCAGCTCACCGCAAGTGAGGGCGTAAAGGTACGGAATTTTAAACTGGCTTACAAAAGAAATGCAATCATCTTCAACCAAGTTGCCTTCAATCTTCAATCCGCCTACGGGATTGGGCCGGTCCAGCACAATGAATTCCTTGCCGTTTTCGGCAGCGGCTTCCATGGCCAGTCCCATGGTGCTGATGTAGGTAAAGGAACGGCAACCGATGTCTTGGATATCATACACTAATACATCCACATCTTTCAGCATGTCCGGCGTGGCCTTGCGGGTCTTTCCGTAAAGCGAATAGACGGGCAGTCCGGTAGTCGCGTCTTTGATGTCCGTCACATGGTCGCCTGCGTGCACATCGCCGCGCACACCGTGTTCGGGGCCGTAGAGTGCCACAAGGTTCACGTTGGGCGCCTCGTGCAGGATGTCAATGGTGGACCTCATCCGGTTGTCCACCCCCGTCGGGTTGGTAATCAATCCTACACGCTTACCTTCCAGGCATCGGAAATTCTGTTCTTTCAGTACCTCGATACCGGTCTTTATTCTGATCTTCTGTGCTTGCATCGCACCTCCGCAAAGGAGGCAGAGCAAGGATATAATAATAGTCCTCTTCATAACCAATCACTAAATATTACTCACAAAACATTAATCATTAACCATTAATCATTTTTTTCCATATTCCGGGTCTATCCTTCTGTCTGCAAAAATGGTGACAACAACCGTGGCGAAACAGCATATCATTACCAACCAGAAGAAGTCCGTATATCCGATAGCCTCCTGGATATATCCCGCAAACATACCTGGTATCATCATGCTTAGTGCCATGAATGCGGTACAGATGGCATAGTGGGATGTTTTGAATTCACCTTCGGAGAAGTACATCATGTAGAGCATGTAGGCCGTGAAACCGAAGCCGTAGCCGAATTGCTCGATGGCGATGGCGGTGGAGATAGCAAACAGATTGTCGGGCTGGGCAATGGCAAGATAGACAAACGTCAGGCATGGCAGAGTCATGCATCCTGCCATCCACCAGATGGATTTTTTCAAGCCAATGCGTGATGCGAACAATCCTCCGAGGATACCGCCCAGGGTGAGGAATATGACTCCGATGGTGCCGTATACGATACCTACTTCTGCTGTCGATAGTTCCAGACCTCCCGATTCTTTGGAGGCAACCAGGAAAGGCATACACATTTTGATGAGGAATGCTTCAGGCAGGCGGTACAGCAACATGAACACGATGGCCAGCAATGCGCCCGGTTTGGTGAAATAGGTGGCGAATGTTCGTCCGAATTCTCTGAATATAGCTCCTGCAGTGGCGGCATCGGCAGCCAGTGTTGACTTATCTGAAGTGGGTTTGGGGACTGCAAAGAGGTGATAGAACGTCACCAGGCTGAACAGAACGGCTGTAACCAGCATCGTGATGGTCCATGACAGCGGAATGTTTTCGGTTCTCAGTTCGATGGCGCCGGCAATGGCTACGAGCACGCCTTGTCCGAAGATAGAGGCGAGCCGGTAAAACGTGCTTCGGATGCCAACGAAGGCTGCCTGGTCACTCTGCTTCAGTGCCAGCATGTAGAAGCCGTCGGCGGCAATGTCGTGTGTGGCAGAGGCGAAAGCCGTGATGATGAACAGCATCAGCGTGATGCTGAACATGCTGATGGGGGTTGTTCCGGCCGCCATAGTCGCCTCGTCCGGCCGTGGAATGGACAGCGTCAGCAGGATGAATGCCACAGACATCAGAATCTGCATGGAAAGGGTCCACCATCTTTTGGTCTTGATGATGTCGACAAACGGGCTCCAGAAGGGTTTGATAGTCCAAGGCAGATAGAGCAGGCTTGTGAACAAGGCCATTTCTCCGTTCGGTACGCCCATTTTAGTAAACATCATCACGGAGATGTTGTTTACGATAAAATATGGAATGCCTTGTGCAAAGTACAAGGTGGGTACCCATGCCCATGGCGATATGTTTTTTGTATGGTTCATGATATTGATTTATTGTGTTCTATTCGATTATTCATACAGCTTGTCAATGCTGGCACCTATATAGTAGTGCAGCAGTATTGCATCATACTTATACCCTTGCTCGCCCATCACGGCTGCACCTATTTGGCAAAGCCCCACACCATGCCCCCAACCGGCGCCGGTGAGGATGAAGCGTCCGGGAATGCCTTCGGCGGACAACTCCTCTTTGTCTACCACGAAGGCAGAGCTGTAGAGGTGTGAAGTGGAGAGCGTGCGGCGGATTTCCAGTTCCTTGCCGATGGTGAGTGTGCGTTTGGTTCCCACAATCTTCAGTTTCCAGAGGCGTCCGCTGGTTCCGCGGGCTATGGGGATAAGGTCGATGATTTGTCCGTAGTCAATGCCTGAACGTTTCAGAATGAGGGCTGAAAGCTCTTCCTGGGTATATTCCACTTTCCAGCGATAGAAGTCCGTAGTCTCCTGGTCATAGTTATTGAGTACCTGCGAGAGGATTTTCTTGTCGGTGGTGTTGCAGAATGCTTCGGGGGAGGTACGAATCCAGCGGTCCGCTTCGACTTCCTGCGTCAAATCGGGCAGTGTGGCGTGCGTTTTGCTGTCTCGCTGTTGGGCAAGATAGGGGTATTTGATGTCTTCCCAGCAGTATTGGAATTCCTCGAAAGCACCGCCGCAGCATTTGGAGAAACGGGCGTCGCAAATCTTACCATCAGATGTCAGTACCTGGCCGCGGGTAGCGGAGATGGCTTGTTTCACAATATCGGTAGAGGCACGTGTAATGCCCTGGTAGCGCTGACAATGGTCGTCGGCGCATACATCGAAGTGGGTGTGGTCCTCTCGGTCGTACCAGCGAATCAGCTCTTCGTCGGTCTGCGTAAAGGCCGAGTAGTTGGCTTGGGCTTCGGTGATTTCCTTATTCTTCTGTATTTGTGCCAGTAGCCAGCTTCGGGAGATGACAGCGTGTGCCTTGAGCAGTTCCAGGGATGCGGTGGCACTCATCTCGGAAGAGATGACGCTGGTCAGATAATCTTCTACATGGATGACGTTGATGCCAGTGAGCTTTCCATTCTCAACGATGATTTTGAGAGCACCCAGAAAACGCTGGTCTTCCTTGCGCTCCCAATGGAAATTGATGCCGATGGTAACGTCCAATAGTTCGAAGGCATCGGTCTGCTCGTGTTGTGGTTCGAACAGCAGTTCGTCATACCGGCGTCCATTCCAGAGAATCTTGCCTTCGTCGTAGGTCACTACCTGCTTGCCGCTGACTTCCGTTCCGTCTATGCGATACGGGTTCAGCAAAACGAATTCTATCTGCGGTTCAAACAGAATGCCTACTTGTACTTTGGGCTCTTTCATAATGGTATTTCTTTAAAATTAGAGTTTTAGGATTTCAGAAGTCATATTTTTTCCCTGATACGCTGCCGTACCTTGTGGAAGTCTGTGGCAGAGAGGCATACTTCACTTAATATCTGTGCCACATCTTCCGCAGTGATTTTTAGGAAATCCTTTTCTACGGGGGTGATAAAGACACCTCCCAAGTCGACGGATGCCGGGCTGCTCAACAGATTGGCTTCTCCTTCGGCAGTATAGCAGGCGGGGCGGTGTTTCTCGCGCGGGAAGACAAAGACCACCCAACGGTCGGCCTCGTATAGGACCAGTACGTTCATCATCGGCTCGTCTTCTTCGGGTTTCACGTCCAGAGAACGGTAAATGATGTCGAACAAGTCTGCCGCGTCCTCTTTGGAGATGGATTCAATCACAAGTGTGGCACGGGGAGCGTCATTGAGATACCATAGCGTAGCCTTTCCATAATCGGCTATCTTTCCGGCAACTTGTCCGCGCCAGTCTTTTTCGATAGGCATGAATCCTTTGTTTCCTGCTTGGAAATGAGCATGGTCGGGGGCGGAGGCGCCACATCGGGGACCGTTGTAGAAAATGGTATATTCCGTCAGCGCCTCGGCCAGCTCCAGCATATCGGTGAAGCGGGAAGCGATGCGTTGGGGAGTATGTGCCAGTTCCGGTATCGTCAGGTGGCGAGGGAAAATGGGGAACGGATTCACCAGAATATGGTAGTGCCCGCCAAATGGGATACCTTTCTGTACCGGTGGCAGGTTTGCCGGGCACAGAAAGCATTTTCGTTCCTGAATGGACTTGGCATCCACCTTGGCACCGGAGGAAACGATGCGTGCCGGGTTGAACTGTACCTTATAGGGTATGCCGTTTACATTCAGCTCTTTCACCCGCACACCGGAGAGGGCAGCATAATTGTTGCGTGCCGTCTCCCAGGATGCCAGTTGTCCGGTTAGAAGATTGTGTATCGTTTGATTCATGAGCTTGTCTGTTATTTGATGATTTACGGTGTGCAATCACTTTTTCTTGTTCATTGCTATGCGTGCTTGGAGTTCCCAAGTACGGATACGGTCTTTGTAAAGGTTGTGTCCGTTCATTTTTACAATATCCAGTGAGGCGTCGGAATTGTCGTCCCAGCGGCGGCAGAGGTAGACCACGTCGTACACGCGTCCTATCTGGTACTGGCGGGAGAAGTTCAGTCCCAGTGCATAGTCTTCGCCATAGCTGGTATTGGGTACTTTCACTTCGCGCAGCACCGGGGTATAGAAGGCGCGCGGGGCACCCAGACCGTTGATGCGGAGGGCGTTGTTGCGTCCGTTTGCCGGAGTCCATTCCTTGTGGTCGATGATGCCCGGAGCAATCATGTTCATGTTGAAGTCCGTCATCATATAGGTGCCTACTACCATGGCGCAGTTCTGCTCGTAGAAGGCGCGGACCATGATGGCGAGTGTATTTTCGTCTTTGTATACGTCATCGCTGTCCAGCTGCACGGCAAACTTGCCGCACTTGGGGTGGTGTACCCCCATATTCCAGCAACCGCCGATGCCGAGGTCGGTACGTTCGGGGATGATATGGATGACGCGTTCGTCATCCTTGAATTCATCGATGGCCTCCGTAGTGCCGTCTGTGGAATGGTTGTCGATGATGATAAGATTATATTTAAAGTCTGTCTTCTGCATCAATACAGATTTGATGGCGTCACGGATGGTACGGATACGGTTGCGCACCGGAATGATGACCGAAGCTTCATACTCAAAGTTACCGGCAGAGAACTCAATCTTCTTGAACTCCGGTGCCAGATATCCCCCGATTTCTTTCAGATGTTCGGTACATGCCTGCTCCATCTCAATCTGGCGGTCACGGTTTTTGGGGTCTACATAGTCGAAAATCTTTTCGCCGCTCTTGCGGGTATCGTTTTCCACCTCGCTGTATAAGTATTCGTTGATATGTACCAAGTCTGAATGTTGGCTCAATTTCAAGCGCAGGTCGTAAAGTCCGGCGAAGTTGTAGTCAGACTTCATGTGTCCGGCGGCTTCCTTTAGTTTTTCGGTGTTGAAAAGGAGCAGGGAGCCAAAGTTGAAGTCATCCCTCAAGGAACCGAATTGGTAGTCGATTACCGGAGCGTTGCTCTGCTTGCCGTCTGCTATTTGGTAGTGGTCGGCATATACCATACCGGCGCTTGAATCTTCAAGGATGTGTATCATACGTTCCAGTGCAAACATACCCATTTCGAGCGTAGTCTCTTTGGTATAAAGCAATGTGTATTCTCCTTTGGCTGCATTAGCAATAGCTTTGAGGGTTGCACTGCTGTAGGGCATGTCAACAAACAATATTTCGCAGTCCGGGAGCGATTCCAGAGTGGCATCGGTCGTGATTAACCGGATTTCTTCTATAAGTCCTGTCGCCTGTAGGCTGTTCACTGTTTTTTCTACTTGTTCTTTTCCTGCGTAGGGAAGAAAGCAACTGATTTTATTCATGATATATCTTTTAATTTTTAATTCTCAATTTTTAATTCTCAGAAGTCCCACTTCCCCGCTGGTTGCCGTGAATAGAAC
>ERZ1504282.387-NODE-387-length-10822-cov-3.997492_pt1 | contig 10822 bp, 10 predicted proteins | sample MGYA00571870_ERZ1504282 | MGnify/ENA primary metagenome ERZ1504282 (study PRJEB39906, sample SAMEA3182057) | gut metagenome | biome: human; feature: gut; material: Stool; isolation source: human stools | place: Canada | collected 2012-11-26 ...
ATCTACACTAGATCGCTCGTCGGCAGCGTCAGATGTGTATAAGAGACAGGCCCCATATCTTCCAGGGTGAAGTTGGCGGCGGATTGGGCCCGCATATTGAGCCTTCCCACTCCGAAATAAACGGAGTTGGCTCCGGCGTCGATCGCTGCATGCAGGGATTCGTAACTTCCTGCAGGAGCCATGATCTCTATGTCGCTGCGTTTCATTGGGCCGAGGATTTATTTGTTGCGTCCGATCAGGCTGCCGGCGTACTCCCGCAGGCGGGCCGTGCCTTCCGATTGTACGGATAACGTATCGAGAATGTTCAACGCCCGTTCGAAGCGGTGGTTGATCTGCTGTTCGGTCAGACGGGCGACGCCCAGTTTGTCGAAAACCTCCCGCACGCGCGCGATCTTCTGCTGATCGGAAAGAGTCGGATCGGAATAGGTCGAAGCGAGGATTCGATGCTCGGCGGCCGACGCCTTGCTGAGGGCCATGACCATCAGGTAGGTCTTTTTGCCTTCGAGGATGTCGCCTCCGATCGCCTTGCCCAGCCGTTCGTCGCCGTAACTGTCCAGCAGGTCATCCTGCAACTGGAACGCCAGTCCCAGTTCGGTGGCGAAACGATAGAGGCGTTGACAGTCTTCTTCGCCCGCCCCGCCGATGATCGCTCCGATGACGGTCGCACCCGACAGTAGGGCCGAAGTTTTGAGTTCGATCATGTGGAGATACTCTTCGACCGAAACCGACTCCCGGGTTTCGAAATCCATATCGTACTGTTGGCCTTCGCAGACTTCGATGGCCATCGTATTGAAGCGGGCGAGAATCTGCGGCAGCACTTGGGGCGGGTATTCGCTCAACAGGCGGTAGGCGCTGATGAGCATCGCATCGCCCGACAGGATGGCGACGTTCTGTCCCCATTTGGCGAAGACGGAAGGGTTACCCCGGCGCATCGCCGCGTTGTCCATGATGTCGTCGTGCAGCAACGTGAAATTATGGAAAACCTCGACGGCTGCCGCTGCCGGCATGGCCGCCTGGGGCTGGTCGGAGAAGATTCCGCAGGTAAGCATCAGCAACATGGGACGCAACCGTTTCCCGCTCATCGTGAGGGAATAGCTGATCGGTGCGTACAACCTGCCGGGTTCTTCGGGATATCCGATTTGTCCCAGATAATGTTCGATGGCTTCCAGAATTTGGTCGTTGTTTTGCATGCTGAAATCCGATGGGTAAGAATCGTTGAACTTCGTCGTCATTTTCTCTGTCCGGCATAATTCGGGCAAGTTCGTTTTGCCTGTGCCTGGTGGAAATACTCCCCCAAAAGTAGGAAAAAAAGTCGATAGCGTGCAATTATTTTCTAACTTTGACCGGATTAACCTGTAAAATTTATCCTTTTTATGAAAAAATTGGTCATCGGCGTCGATATCGGAGGGATCAATACGGTCCTCGGTTTGGTCGATCGCACGGGTGAAGTCTATGCGCGATCTTCTTTTCGTACAGCGGAGTACCCTTTTTTCGACGACTATTCGGCTTATGTCGAAATGCTCGTACGGACGCTGCGGGAGCTTTGTGCGGCGATGCCTGCCGGGGCTGTACTGTCGGGTATCGGGATCGGTGCTCCGAATGCCAACTATCATACGGGCCGGATCGAGCGTCCGGTCAATCTCTGGAAGTTTCGATCCGGAGAGCCGAATCCGGAGGAAGGGCGGCGGTTTTTCTCGCTTTGCAAGGAGGTCGGCAACTCTTTTCCCGGGATTCCCGTCCGTATTACCAACGACGCCAATGCCGCCGCTCTCGGGGAGATCGCTTACGGCAATGCCGGGGGAATGCGGGATTTCATCATGGTAACGCTTGGAACCGGGTTGGGATCGGGATTCGTTGCCGGCGGTCGGATGATCTACGGGCACGATGGCATGGCCGGAGAGCTGGGGCATGTCGTCGTCGAACCCGGAGGACGGCAATGCGGCTGCGGACGCCGTGGCTGTCTGGAAACCTATGTTTCCGCGACGGGTATCAAGCGGACGGTTTTCGAGTTGATGGCCCGGGAAACGGTGCCGAGCGTTTTACGCGATGTACCTTACGACAAGTTCGACGCCCGGATAATTACCGAAGCGGCGCAAAAGGGTGATTCGCTGGCGCTCGAGGTTTTTCGCTGTACGGCGGAGAGGCTGGGAAGGGCCCTTGCGAATGCCGTAGCGATCACCTCGCCCGAAGCCGTGTTCTTCTTCGGCGGCCTGGCCCAAGCCGGGGAGCTCCTGTTGGAACCGACGCGCCGTTACCTGGAGGAGAATTTGCTGCCCGTTTACCGGGGCAACGTGAAGGTGCTGCCCAGCGGCATTCCGGCCCAAAATGCCGCGATCCTCGGCGCTTCCGCTCTGATCTGGAACGAATGATTCTTGCAGGGATCGTTGCGGATTCCAGGTGTAAATATCGTCGCAAACCACTCTGTGACAGAAAGCGTCCGGCCTTGCAAGGCCGGACGCTTTCTGTTGTCTGGGTCGGACGAAGCCTTATTTATCGCATCGGCAGCTCGATCGAGCCGATCAGGAACCCGTCGCAATAGATCTGTACCTGGTAGGTACCGGCGGTGAAGCCGCTGCCGGTGTAGAAGATACCGATGTTGAGGTCTTCGTTCTGGTAATCCACGTCACGCGATGCGGAGTAAGAGAGGCGTTCGCCCTCGAATTCGAACGTCGGAACGCTTTCGCTCGACAGCACGTATCCGTCGGGCGACAGGATGCGGACGTAGATCGTCTTTTCGCCCGGAGTCGCCAGGGCGTTGGCCGTGAGGGTGAAATCCACGCGCAGACGCTCGGCGTTCTTGATGCGCGACACCTCCTTGCTGCGGGCGTTGAGCGCTACCATGCGGATACCCCGGGCGTTGATAACCGATCCCTGGCGTACTTTGTTGTTGAGCTCCTGGGCCTTCTCTTCGGCCATCTCGGCACGCATCTGGGCCGTGGTGATCTCCTTGCGGTAGGATACGTTTTCGTCGATCAGCTTTTTGTTGAGCGTGTTGAGCGAGTCGATCTGGTGAAGATAACCCCGCATGATGGTACGCAGCGTGCCGACCTCTTTTTCATATTGCTTGATTTTGGCCAGACTCCACGAACGCTCCTGTTTGAGCCGCTGCATCAGCGAGTCGGCCCGCTGGCGTTCGATGCCCATCTGGAGCGAAAGGGTGTCGTTGGATAGTTGCAGGTCGTCGAAATCCTGCATCAGGTCGCTCAGGTTGTTCTGGATCGAATCGCGGTCGATGACCAACAGGTCGTAATCGGCCTGCTGCTGGCGATGGATGTTGTAATAGAGGACCGTGATGGCAGCCAGGATCACCGCCAGGATAATGATGACGATGCGGTAGCCGAGGATCGACTTGTTCGCGCCCTTGCGGGGATCGTCGTTTTCGTATTCGGGTTGGTTGTAACCTTGATAGTTCTCTTCCATGGTGCGAATATTTTATACAAATATAATAAAAGACGGGGCAATCGCTGCCGGTTTGTGTCCGAAAATCGCAGAACCTCACCCCATGTTCTGCAAATATAATGGATTTTTATTTGATTTTACTGCTCAACGGATATTTCAGTCCGTGATATCCCGAAATATAGGCCTGAACGCTGCCGATGCGGACCGGCGATTCGATGTAGAGAGGAATGAGGTTTTTGTCGTCCGAAATCCAGACCGTGAACTCCGTTCCGTCCGTAAACGAGTACCCTTCGGAGGTGCCGATCTGACAGGCGAACTTCAGGGTGCGGAACGTACCCATACTGCGGATTTTCTTGGTTTCACGCCCCAGAAAGCGGTACCGCAGATGGCGGATCGTATCTTCGAGGAGCATTTCGAGCACCTCCGTTTTTCCTTCCTGGAGCGTTGCCGGGTCGATGCTCCGCAGGTGGAAATAGAGCGACACGGGGTCCATGCTGCGCGGGGTGAGCGACATCGTTTTGGTTGTATCGCGCACCATGCGGCGTCCCTGCCACCGGGTGTGTACCGTCATTTCGGGCCAGTCGTACACGTAGTTGCTCCAGAACCGGTAGTTGCCTTCGCGGATATCGCTTTCGAAACGGCGTGTCTTCAACTCCTCGCGATCGACCAGAATCGTATATTTGTCGTCCACGTTCATTACCCAGCGGAAGGCGGGGAGCGTTTTGCCGTGTGCCACGATGCGGTACATCGGCTCTCCTTCATATTCTTCTTCGACGGTGGTCACGCGTACGCTTCCCACTTCGGTATTGGGAAAGAATTTGGCCTTGTAGCTGGCCCGGTAATCGAGTACTTCGCCCGGCTGGTAGAGCTGGGCGCCAGCAGGCAGGGCTGCCAGGAAAAACAGGACGGTGAAAAAAATCTGTTTTTTCATTGAAAAGTTGCAAAAAAGTAATTTACTCTGTTTTTTACGGCTGTTTTATCTGTTTCTGCCGACGTGTTTGCGGATGAATTGCGGAAAGTTTTCGATTCGGGCTTTACAATCCGCCGGTTCGGGTCGTCGTTCCGGGGCGGATAAGGTTTGCCTTGTGCGGAACTTCTTCCGGAGTGGTTCAAATACCCTGCCGTGCGAAAAGCTGCGGAATCGTTAAAATGCAGGAAAGCGGTGTGTTTCATCGTGCCGAGGTGAATGAATCAGGATATTTGGGAAAAATCGATCTCTTCACGGCCGGAGTAGCGCTTGCGGAGTTCCCGAAGCCCCTCGTGGCCGTTTTGGGTCAGTGTCGGGTCGGCCGTCAGCACTTCGGCGGCCGCTTCCCGGGTGACGGTCAGGATCTGGCTGTCGAGCGTCGGGTTGGCGATCTTCAGGTCGAAGGCCATGCCGCTCTGGAGCGTACCGTTCACGTCGCCCGCACCCCGCAGCTTGAGGTCCAGCTCCGCCAGGCGGAATCCGTCGTTGGTTTCGCACATCGCTTCGAGCCGCAGGCGGGCCTCCTTCGAGAGCTTCTCGCCCGACATGAGGATACAATAGGACTGCTGGCTGCCCCGTCCAACGCGGCCGCGCAACTGGTGAAGCTGCGAGAGGCCGAATCGTTCGGCCGACTCGATCACCATGACCGTAGCATTGGGAACATCGACGCCGACCTCGATGACCGAAGTGGCGACCATGATATTCGCCTCGCCGCTCTTGAACTGACGCATCGACTCCTCCTTGTCTTCGGGTTTCATCTTGCCGTGGCAGATCGTTGTGACGTATTCCGGCAGCGGGAAGTCGCGCGAGATGGCTTCGTAGCCGTCCTGCAAATCTTTGTAGTCCATCGTTTCGGACTCCTTGATAAGCGGATAGACGACATAAATCTGTCTTCCCTTCTTGATCTCCTGCCGCATGAAACCGAAGAGCCGCAGGCGGGCCGCGTCGGTGTAGTGCACCGTGCGGATCGGCTGACGTCCCGGCGGCAGCTCGTCGATCACAGAAACGTCCAGGTCGCCGTAGAGGGTCATCGCCAACGTGCGGGGAATGGGCGTGGCGGTCATCACCAGGATATGGGGCGGTTGCTCGTTCTTCGTCCAGAGCCGTGCCCGCTGTTCGACGCCGAAGCGATGCTGTTCGTCGATCACCACGAATCCCAGGTTCGAAAACTGTACCCGGTCTTCGATCAGGGCGTGCGTGCCGATCAGCAGGTCGATCGAGCCGTCGGCAATTCCGGCGAGGGCTTCCCGCCGTTCGCGTGCTTTGGATGCTCCGGTAAGGATCGCCACCCGCACGTCCATTCCTTCGAGCATCCTCTGGAAGGTGGCGTAGTGCTGGCGCGCGAGGATTTCGGTCGGAGCCATCATGCAGGCCTGGAAGCCGTTATCGACGGCCAGCAGCATGGACATCAGCGCTACGAGGGTCTTGCCGCTGCCCACGTCGCCTTGCAGCAGGCGGTTCATCTGGTAGCCGGAGATCGTGTCCTGCCGGATCTCCTTGACCACGCGCTTCTGTGCCCCGGTCAGCGGGAACGGCAGCCTGGTGTTGAAGAAGGTATTGAATACGCCTCCCACTTTGGGGAAGAGGAATCCGTTGTTTTTCGACAGGCGGGCCGTGCGGCGTGACTGGATACCCAGTTGAATGCCGAGTAGCTCTTCGAACTTCAGCCGGTATTGCGCCTGCCGCAGCAGTTCGGGCGATTGCGGGAAATGGATGTTGTAGAGCGCATCGCGCAGCGACAGCAGGCCGTACCGGGTCCGCATTCGGTCGGGCAGCGTTTCGCGGATATGATCCCGCACCATCGGCCAGAGGTTGCAGACGATCGTGTAGATGCCTTTGGTGCCGAGGACGCTCGAAAGCCGCTCGGTCGAGGAGTAAATGCCTTGCAGACCGCTTTCGGCCTTGCGGGAAAAGGCTTTCTCGATGGTTTCGATTTCGGGATGTACCACCGACAGTTCGCCCTTGAAGAAGGATGGGCGGCCGAAAATCAGGTATTCGCGCCCCACTTCGATCCGTTTTTCGATCCATTTGATTCCCTGGAACCAGACCAGTTCGGCCACGCCGCTGCCGTCGTTCACGACGGCCGTGAAACGTCGTTTGCGCCCTGCTCCGGCATAGCTGACGCCTGTGATGCGCCCCCGGAACTGGATGAGTGCGGAATCCCCTTCCGCGATCTGGTCGATGCGGTAGATCCTCGTACGGTCGATGTAGCGGAACGGATAGTGGCAGAGCATATCGCCCAGCGTGCGGATGCCCAGCTCCTTTTCCAGCAGCCGGGCCCGCGCCTCGCCTACGCCCGCGACGAATTTGATGTCGTTGTCGAGATAGTTCGCCATACGTTGTTTGCCTGACAAAGATAGTGCAAGCCGAGAGCAGCGCCAAATTTAATCGAACGTCGCCGAAGCGTCGTCTTCAGCAGGGACGGTAAACCCGAGGCCGTATCGGATTTATTCGAGAACCGCCTGTCTTTGCCGGTGCTGCTTTTTGCAAAGATAGCGAAAGCTGAGAGAAAACGGGAACTTGTTCCCGTTTTTCCGAGGTGCATCCTATCTTCTACAAAGATAATGAAAAGTAAGTGTTCGGCGACCCGAACAGGGCGGAAAAGGATTCGTAGCAGAGTATCGAACTTTTGTCGATCGGATATTTTGCCCGATTTTGTCCGCAGGGACGGATATTTCCGAAGATTTTTCAGTACCTTTCGGCAAATAAGGAGGAGTTATGGAAGATTACATCCTGCGGGAGATCGACAAGATCGGCAAACTCATCGAAGCCCTTTTGCAGAAGGCGGGCATCCTGCGGAGAAGCGGGGCGGGAGAGGCCGTTTGCGAAACCGCCCGGACGGAGTTGGCGGAGGCGCTCGATCTGGATATCGACACTCTGCTGGCCCGGGAGGACTTTATCGGCGTGCTGACCCGTGAGTATGGCTTCAGCGACGAGAACCTGGAAAAATTCGCCGAGCTGCTGTTCGATTTCGCGGCCGCTTCGCCCGATCGGGACGCGACGGTCCGGCTCGCCTGCGGCATTACGGCCATTTACCGTTATCTGGACGAAAAGAAGGCTCCCGTATCCCTGAACCGCTACTACATCCTCAAGGAGTTGGAGAATATGACTGCCCGATAGCGCGGCGCCGCCGAACGGTCGCCATTCCGGTTTGTGCAGGATAAAACGCGAATGTCTGTTTTATCCTGCCTTCATTTTCACTACCTTTGTGGTAATAAATTCTGGCAGGACATGAATTTGACCAAGTATGAGCGCCGCCCGAGCCGTGAAGTTCGCATCGGACGGGTTGTGATCGGAGGTGACCGCCCGATCGCCGTGCAGTCGATGACCAATACCGACACCAAGGATACCGAAGCCTGTATTCGGCAGATCGAACGCATCTTCCGGGCCGGAGGTCCTATCGTCCGGCTGACGGCCCAGGGGCGTCGGGAGGGAGAGAATTTGGAGCGGATCGTCCGCCGTTTGCGGGAGGAGGGATGCGATGCCGCCGTCGTGGCGGACATCCATTTCGTGCCCGAAGTGGCTGCGATCGCTGCGAAATACGTGGACAAGGTGCGCATCAACCCCGGAAATTATAACTCATCGCACGGGGAGTTCGAAGCCCTCATCGACCGATGCCGGGAGCGCGGCGTGGCGATCCGCATCGGCGTGAATCACGGTTCGCTCTCGAAGCGCGTTTTCGACGAGTGGGGCGATACCCCCGAAGGGATGGTGGCCTCGGCGATGGAGTTCCTGCGCGTCTGCCGCGAAAAGGCGTTCGATCAGGTCGTGGTGTCGATGAAGTCGAGCAATACGCGGGTCATGGTGGCCGCCTACCGGCTTCTGGCGGAAGCGATGGAGCGGGAGGGGATGGATTATCCGCTCCACCTGGGCGTCACCGAAGCGGGAAACGGGATCGAAGGACGCATCAAGAGCGCTGTCGGTATCGGAGCGCTTTTGGCGGACGGTATCGGCGACACGATCCGCGTTTCGCTGACCGAAGCGCCCGAGAACGAGATCCCCGTGGCGCAGCTTTTGGTCGATCATTTTGCCCGCCGCAGCGGGGTGTTCTCCGTCAAATACCCGGAGCGCTATACGCCGACGCGATACAGCCGCCGCACTCGGGTGCAAACTCCCTTGATTCACTCCGAGTTGCCTGCCGACTGGCGGGTGATCGAAGCCCTGACCGAGAATCCTACGGCCGAACTGCGGGCTGCGATCCTGAGCCTCGACCGGGCGGACGAACCCGTCGCGGTGTGCCGCCGTTACGAGGATACGACGGTCGAAGCCGTCGCCGTCAAAGCCGCCGCCGATCTGGGGTCGCTCTTTCTGGACGGGCTGGCGGACGGCATTCGGATCGACGCGCCGCACCTTTCGGAAAAGGAGATCGCGGAGATCGAGCTGATGATCCTGCAGGCAGCCCGCGTGCGGATGTCCCGCACCGAATACATCGCCTGCCCGAGCTGCGGTCGTACGCTTTACGATATAGAGGGTACGCTCGCCGCGATCCGTGCCCGAACCTCGCACCTTAAAAATTTGAAAATCGGCGTGATGGGTTGTATCGTAAACGGACCCGGCGAGATGGCCGACGCCGATTACGGCTACGTGGGCGCCGCTCCGGGGCGTATCACCCTTTACAAGGGGCGCACGGTGGTGGAGAAGAATATCCCTCAGGAGGAGGCGCTCGATCGGCTCGTGGCGCTCATCAAGGCCAACGGCGATTGGGCCGATCCTGAAAATCAACCGGAACGACCATGACGATTCTGCCTGCAGCCTATTTGGGGTCGGTCGAATATTTCGCACACCTGCTGTGCGACGATTGCGTCATCGACCTCGGGGAACATTTTGTCAAGCGTTCGGAGCGCAATCGGGCGCAAATTCTCGCTTCGGGCGGCGTGATGGACCTCACGGTGCACGTGCGGCATGCCAACCGTCCCCGTACGCCGATGCGGGATGTGCGGCTCGACTATTCGAAGCGGTGGCAGCACCAGCATTGGATTTCGTTGGTGTCGGCTTACCGGGGATCGCCCTATTTCGATCACTACCGCTCCTCGTTCGAGCCTTTCTATCGGCGGGAATACGATTTTCTGGTCGATTACGACCTCGAACTGACGGAGGTGCTGCTTCAAAAACTGAATGTGCAGAACCGCCCCCGTATTTCGGAGCAATACGTCGAAGCCGCTCCCGGCGACCTCGATCTGAGGCCCAAACAAAAAGAGGACCCGGCGTTTCATGCCGAGTCCTATTTCCAGGTCTTTTCCGACCGGCTGCCTTTCGCGCCTAATTTGTCAGTCGCAGACCTGCTGTTTGCTGAGGGTCCCGACGCGGCGGAGCTACTAAGGCGCAGTTTCCGGTAAGGAACGTTTCGTCGTATAAATCCCCGGCTTTCGCTTCTATCTTCATCCGGCCGTTGAGCCGTACCGAGTCGCAGCGGTAGATGCACGGTGCGTATTGCTCGACCGCGAGCGTGTCGCCCGAGAGGGTTACGACCGGCTCTCCGGCCGAAGAATAGACGGTTACGGTCTGCAAGTCGCCGTTACGCTCATCCTCCCGGCGTCCGGCGATGTGGAGCGTAGGTTCGGTGTTGTTCCACAAAGCCTTGTAAAGATGGAAAGCGTCCTTGCGGCGTCGTCGGTCCAGCGTGACGAGCCCCGTAGCCTCCACGCCCTGCGGACGGCGGGCCGAGCCGTAGTCGAACAGGGTGTTGATCCAGGTTCCCCACAGCAGCGTGTCTTGTGCCAGGTATTTCGTGTAATCTTCATGAAAACGGGTCTGCCGTCCTTCCGGCTGCCAGAGCAGGCTGTTCGAGCGGCGTCGGCGAGCCGGATCGCCTTGTTGTTCGATCTGCCCCGCTTCACCGTAGCAGATGCCCGAACGGAGCTGGTTCCACCCCGACCGAAGCTGGCCGAGCCAGATTTCGAGGTCTTCCGTGCGGCCTTTGTCCCAGCCGATGTTCTGCGCCCATACGATCAGGTCGGTGATCTGGTTCAGTTCTCCGTCCTGGTTGCTGGTGGCCGCCGTCGGGCGGCTGCGGTCCATTTTTTTTGCCAGTTCGTTCAGTGTCCGCACATAGGGCACGGGGTTTTCGCCCCGTTGCCAGAGGCAGTCGAAGAGTCCCCAGATGACCACTGACGGCCGGTTGATATGCTGGGCGATGATTTCGCGCAGTTGCTGGCGACCGTTCGCCTCGAGTTGCGGGTTCGGATAATAGGAAACGTCGCTGAGGAAAGGTGCCCGGATCAGCGGCAAGTCGATCCAGACCAGTACGCCTGTGCGGTCGCAGAGGTCGTACAGACAGGGGGCGTGCGGTCCTGCGGGCGAGCGCAGGGCATTGGCTCCCAACTCGCGTATGAAAGCGAAATCTTCGGCATAGTCCTCCGCCTCCATAGCGCTACCCGTGCCCGGACGGTCGTAGTAGAGCGTTACGCCTGTCTCTTATACACATCTGACGCTGCCGACGAGCGATCTAGTGTAGAT
>ERZ1504282.397-NODE-397-length-10663-cov-3.466629_pt1 | contig 10663 bp, 6 predicted proteins | sample MGYA00571870_ERZ1504282 | MGnify/ENA primary metagenome ERZ1504282 (study PRJEB39906, sample SAMEA3182057) | gut metagenome | biome: human; feature: gut; material: Stool; isolation source: human stools | place: Canada | collected 2012-11-26 ...
CAGGACTTGCTCGTCTTCTCCGGGTGTGTAGTAGTAGAGGTTCTTCTCGGAGAAACCTTGTTCCCGGGCGAGCTTGCGCGAGCTGTCACGGTCGAGGATGCGGAAGTAACAGCAGGCATTCTGCCACAAAGGCTTCAGCTTACCTATGGTCTGTACGCCGGTCAGTGCAAGTAAGATGAAAATCTTTTCTTTCTGTATCTTCTCGATGGCATCGTCATAATCCCTGCACCAGGTGATGTGTTCTTCATCGCGTTTCGGGAAGATACGCTCGAAACGGATGACGGGGATATTCGATTCCACGGAGACTTGTTCCAGAGTCTCATGCAGCTGTGTGGCAAAGGGGTGCGCGGCGTCTATCAGCAGCTTTATGTGATGCTGTGCACAGAATGTTTCTATTTCTATTGCATCCATCGCGCCTTGCAGGCGGATGCCATTATGCAGAAGTACGTCCTGCTCATCCCCTTTGGTAGAATAGTAGAAAGTTTTTCCGGCTTCTTCAAGGGTTTGGATGGCTATGCGTCCTTCGGTGGTTCCGCCAAATATTAATATCATGTTTGAATGTTTATGGGTGATTAATCGTTGATTTATTTCCGGTACAGATGCTTGAACTCGTGTGCATAGAGCCGTGACAGACCTTCACGGTTGCCGATGGCTTCGCCTACGACAATCATGGTTGTCAAGGTGAGGTTATTTTCCTTCACTATTCTGGCAAGGTCTTTGAGTTCCCCCCTGAATATTTGTTCGTCTTTCCATGTCAAGTGGTAGCAGACAGCTACGGGGGTAGTTTCCGGATATTCCTGCAACAGTTCTTCCTGCACCTGCTCCGCAATGCTTGCACTGAGGAAGATGCACATGGTACTTTGTGAGCGTGCCATGAGATGTAGCTTTTCGCGTTCGGGCATGGGCGTACGTCCTTCGCCGCGTGTTAGGATGATGCTTTGCACTTTTTCCGGAATGGTGAACTGCGACTTCAAGGCAGCTGCCGCCGCCTGGAAGGAGGATATGCCGGGGGTGATGTGGTAGCTCATGCCGTGCTGGTCAAAGTAGTTCATCTGTTCCTGAATGGCACCATAGATACATGGGTCACCCGTATGCAGGCGTACGATGAATTTTCCCTTGTCATAGAACTTCTTCATCACTTCAAATTGTTCTTCCAAATCCATGGAAGCGGAGCTGAGTACGGTAGCACCGGCCTTGGCACAGAGAGTCAGCTCCTTGGGAACGAGGCTGCCGGCATACAGAATGAGGTCGGCGCGTTCCAGCATTTGGCGTCCGCGTACGGAAACCAGGTCCGGGTCGCCCGGGCCGGCACCCACTATTTCGATGTGGCCCTGGCGCACAGTTCTTATGTCAAGGGCGGCGGCCACGGTATAGTTCTCTCCTTTCTTCTTGGGCACCAGCAGCCGGGAGTTGTTTGCACTCAGTAAGGCGGCGGCTTCGCTGACGCTGGGGGTACCCATGTGCTTCATGACGGTTTTGCTGGGATGGGGCACCTCTATCTCTGTCAGTTCCTCGGCTGTATAGAAGTAGACCGGGAACTTCTTTTGGAGCGCTTTCACTACCGGTTCGTCACTTTTGGCTTTAATCGTGGAGATGGAGGCGATGCTTTGGGGCATGATGCCGTATTCCTTCAGTGTGTTCATAATCTCTTTCTCCACTTTCCGCACGGGACCTGCCAGCCGGGCAAGGCCGATGCCGAGGTGTACGACCCAGGGCACGTAGCATATCATAGGCATTTCCGGGAAGTTGGGGACTTGGGGAGATACGCACAGAATCAGTTTGAAGCGTGAAGGTTTAATGTCCTGCACCCGGTAGAATACTTCTACATGAGGCGGCAGGTGCGCCTCCATCCAGTCCGTGCCTTCATTGCGCACCGTGAGCAGCAGGGCGGTGGGCTTGCCGGAAACGAAGAGGCTGATATGCTCGTTCATGCATACTCTTTTTTTCTCTTCGGGCGTCTTGGCAAGTTCTGCCAGCAGGAGGGTGGAGGGCTCGGCGTTGATGACCGGAAACCACCCGAAACGTTGGGGCAGGGTATCGAGTCCCCATAGACCGGTGCAGTCGCTTTGCGTGGTGACTACCGGTTCGGCCCCGAGGATATTCGCTACCTGGTGGGTCAGTTCGTTGGCTCCTCCGATGTGTCCGGAAAGTACGGAGATGGCAAATTTACCGGTACTGTCCACGCAAATCACGGCAGGGTCGGTATATTTGTTCTTCACGCAAGGAGCGATGGTGCGGACACAGATTCCCATGGCGCCAATGAAGACAAAGGCATCATAGCGGTTGAAGTTTTCCGCTGTGAATTTGCCGGCGGATTCTATATGTGTGCATCCCTCTTCGTGCCTGAGGGTGAAGATTTCGGAGTCGGGAAGTTCGTTGAGTAGTGATTGGGCTATGCTCAAACCGGCTTCGGAGATTAGAATAATAGCTGTTTTCATAATGGGTATGTTTAAGAAAGCGTGGCTTTCATAATTTCAATGGGGTTATATTCGTTCAAGGCGATATGGGTGGAAGGGTGGAGCACCATTCCGTTCCGCTCGATTCCTCGGCAGAACGCCTCCTTGCTTTCTGCCGATACGGAGTTGAAGACGATGCAGCCTTCGGGGTGCAGCACTTGTTTCACTTTCTCTATCATTTCCTCCAGATGTCCGCCGTGTCCACCGATGAAGACGGCATCGGGGCGGGCAAAGGGAGTGAGGTCGGTGTGCAGGAAATCTCCGGTTACCGCCGTAATGCCCGGTGCGCCGAAACGGCGGGAGTTGGTGTCCATCAGCTCTTTTCCTTCGGGGCGTATCTCGAAGGAGATGACGGCGAGATGGGGAAATTGCAGGCGGGCTTCGATGGAGACGGAACCGGTACAGAAACCGATGTCCCAGAAGACGCGGCGGCGGTTCAGTTCCAATGCCTGCAGGGTGAGCAGGCGGATGGGAGCCTTGGTTATCATGCGGGCGCGTCCGTCAAGATGTGCAAACTCTTCATCGGGGATGCCGAAGGGACGGACTGGAAAGTCCGGGGCTTGTACGCTGCCGTGCAGGGAGTTTGTGCGGCATTGTCCGGGATGGCTGTCCAGCAGCAGGCAGTTGGGATGTTCGAAGTCGCCGGCAACCGCTTCCCGGGGTGTCATCCGGCGTATGCGTTCCTTTTCGGGATTGCCGAGATGTTCGCCGATGTATAGTGTGTAATGGGAGTATCCGTACTTCAGCATGCGGGCGGCAATGGTGGTCGGGGTATGTTCGCGGTCGGTGAGGATGCCTATTTTGGGGGCACGCTCTATGAGGGCACGGTCGAACTCCTGCCACGGGCGTCCTGTCAGGGAGACGGTGCGCATGTCGTCATACGGCATGACGAGGCGGTGTGCCAATGTCTGCAAGGAATTGAAAGCGGGATAGAGCAGAATGTCTGCCTCGGGAAGCTTACGCTTTATGGTATTGGCAAAACCGAAGAACAACGGGTCGCCGGACGCGAATACAATGATGGAGTTGTCCGTAGCCGTCTCTTCGAAGCGGGTAAATATTTCTTCATAACGGGAAAAGACGCGGTCCAGCGGTACGGTGATGGAAATCCATTCGGCCCCGGCAGGCAGCAGAGGACCGACAATCTCCTTATGCCGTATGCCACCGGAGAAAACCTTCCCCTTCCGTATCTGCGCCAGTGCTTCCGGTGGAAAGAAGGGGGAACGGTTGTCATCCATTCCTATGATTATAAATCTGTGTTTCATTCAATGAGTAATCTTATGAAAATATCAAGTAATGTAAGGGGGCATAACAAGTAATGTTATCGGTCGTAACAAGTAATGTTATGGAATGTCTCTTTTCACTTACACATCCCTGCCCGGGCGCAACTGCTCCGCATCGTTGTAGCACAGCACGGAGTTCACCAGCGTGGCAGCTAAGTTACTGCCTCCCTTACGTCCTTCTACGATAATCTTGGGTATTTCCGTAAAGGGTTTCACCATGTGTTTGGACTCCTGCACATGCACGAAGCCTACCGGTGCAGCAACAATGCCCGCCGGATGTGCCTTGCCCTTACGTATCAGGTCGCAGAGTTCCATAAGTGCCGTAGGTGCATTGCCGAATACAAAGAAAGCATCGGGATGCTCCTCCACAGCCAGGCGGATGCCTGCCTGGGTACGGGTGATGCCTTTCTCTGCAGCCATCGTCGCCGTGCGCGGGTCGCCGAGGTAACATTTCACCTCTATGCCCAGCCGCTGCAAAGCTCCTTTGCGGATACCGCTGGCTGCCATCGTGACGTCTGTGACAATCGTCTTGATTCCGCCTTTCTCGATGGCTTGATACAAGGAAGCCACGGCACCTTCGTCCGTATGCAGCAGATACTCCATTTCAAAATCGGCGGTGGTATGTATGGCATGGAGTAAAGCCCATTTATGGTCGAGGGGAATATGCTTGTTCTTCAGTTCCTTTTCGATGGTACGGAAACTACGAATCATGATGTCTTGCCCGATGCCCGTGGCTTCGGTATTCGTGTCCCGGTAATAGCCGCGCGGAGTGATGAAGGCTCCGTTCCATTCGTAGGACTGTGAGTTGCCTATCAATATGACTGTAAACATATCCACCTCTTCGGGATTGAAATCTCCCAGCGTGGTGATGTGTACCGCTTGTTCCGGGCGTCCTGCCTGGCGTACATATCCCACGGGCGTTTCCGGTGAGCGTCCTTCCTGCAGAAAGAGTTCTTTCAAGCGGTAAAGCTGCCAGTAGCGTCCTTCACTTTTGGGGTTGTAGACTGCCGTCACGAAGTCGGCGGCAGCGGCTGCGATGATACGCCTTTCAATACGCTCCCAGGGAGTCATCAGGTCTGAAAGGGAGATGACACAGAAGTCATGTCCTACGGGAGCTCCCAGCAGTGAGGCTGCCTTTTGGAAAGCGCTGATGCCCGGCAGCGAAACGATTTCCACGTCGCTGTTCCTTTCCCGCTTCATCTCGTAGACAAGCGGCGTCATACCATAGATGCCCGCATCCCCGGAACTGATGACGCAGACCGTCTTTCCCTGCTCTGCCAGCTCGAAAGCCTGCTCGGCACGGGCGCGCTCACGCTTCATGCCGGTATCTATGCATGTTGTTGAGGGGTGGAGATAAGGGGTTACAAACTGGAAATAATACTTATATCCCACCACTACATCTGATTCTTGCAAAGCGGAAATTACGGCGGGAGTTATATCCGATTCATTGCCCGGTCCGATGCCGGCAACAATTATTTTGGGGTGTTTCATATCCATATGTTCTATTGGCATACAAAGATAGAACTTATATTTGATGAAACCGAAAAAACTCTGTGTTAATCCGCGTAATCTGTGGTGAATCCTTATTGTCTAAACCTGTAAGTGCCGGTATTCGCTCGGAGTATAGCCTACGTTCTTCTTGAACACGCGGTTGAAGTGCTGCGAATACTGGTATCCCAGCTCATAGGCAATCTGGCTGACCGTCTTCCCGCTTCCTATAATCATTTCTTTGGCCAGGTCGATGATTTTGTTCTGGATATATTCCTGCGCCGTCTTTCCGGTTTCCTTCTTCACCAAATCTCCGAAATAGTTGGAGGAGAGGAACACTTTGTCTGCGAAGTATTTCACGGAAGGCAGTCCTTCGGTCTGCGGTTTGTCGCTCTGGAAATAGTCGTCTATCAGTGCTTCGAATTTCATCAGGATATCTTTGTTGGCTGCCGAGCGGGTGATGAACTGGCGTTCGTAGAAACGCATGCAGTAGTCCAACAGTAGCTCGATGTTGCGCGCAATCAGACCCTTGCTGTGCTTGTCGATGGGGCGTTGGATTTCCATCTTAATCTTCTTCAGACAGTCGAGGAAGATTTCTTTCTCGTCTTCGGACAAATGCAGTGCCTCGGTAGAGGAATAGGAAAAGAAGGAATACTGCTTTATTCCCTGTCCCAGCGAGGTGCCTTTTATCAAGTCGGGGTGGAACAGCAGGCCGGAGGCGCTGGGCTGCATACCTTCCAGCATGTTGACCTCGGTCACCTGGCCCGGGGCGAAGCTGGTTACCGTGCCTTCCTGGTAATCGTAATACTGTTTTCCATAGCGTATGTCTCCGCATTTGGTGTTTTTGAGGAAAAGGGCGTATACGCCATAGTTCAAGGTGAAATGCCTGGGATATCCGGTGGCTTCGGACAAATCGACTACGCTGACCAGCGGATGCAGGGTTTCGAGACCGAACATCTTGTTGTATTGGTCTACAGCATTGAGCTTGATTACTTCTTCCATAAACGTTCCTGTTAGTTTTGTACAAATGTAGAGAATAATCCGGAAAGTTCCATATTGCAGGAGGAGGAATCCGTAATATGGTTACAAATGTCCGTAATCTGTGTACATTGAAAAGAGCTACACCCTTTGTCCGGAATGGTGTAGCCATCCGGAGCAAAGGGTGTAGCCTTGGTATGTAAAAGGTGTAACCCTTTTACGCTTGCTGGTTATCAATCTTTTAGCATGGCTTTGATGTGTTCCATATAGAGCTGGCGGATGGCTTTGTTTTCGCCCAGTCCCTGCATGCGTACATTCACTTGATAGCCTTGCTTTTCAAGTTCCGTCTTCCACACGCCGGCAATGTCTTCCTTGGTATGGTTGCCGCATACCAACAGCAACGGAACCAATGTCACGCTCTTGGGGCGTGTCTCTTTCAGTTGCAGCAGGGTTGCGTCCAGGGTAGGATATCCTTCAATGGTGCTGACGTGGAAGTTCTTCAGTCCATGGGCTTTCATCATGAAGTCGAGCATGGCGTAAGTAGCCGTGCTGGGTAGCTGGTTGCCGTGCCCCACATAGACAATGTCTTCTTTCTTTTCCGGCTGTTCGGCGGTCAGTATACCGATTACCTTCTCGCAGTCTTCGACGGAGTAGAGCAGGGGATTTCCCACTTTTATCTCCTTGAAGAAGGGACGGAGCTTGTCTGCATCCCTGCGGACGGAGGTCATCTCACTGCCTTCTATCAAGGTGGTGCTCTGGACGTAGATGGTCTGGTAGCCTTCGGCGCGAAGTTTCAGCAGTGCATCCGTAGGGCTGTCTTTGTACACACCCTCCTTGGCAAGTCTTTTTCGTACAATCGGCGAGATGTATGCTTCGCGCACTGTAAACTGCGGAAAGGCTTCTTGTGCCTCACGGGTCACGACGTCGAGCGTCAAGGCACGTGTCTGAGGGTCCGAACTGCCATAATGGGTGATGAGCAGAGCCGCCTTCTCCTCTTGTTGTGCGGAGGAGAAGAGGCTGATGCCGAGTAAATAGAGAGTGATGAAAAAATGTTTCATAATTGTTGTTGTTTCTAAAAGCGTTATGGAGAAATTATTTTAGTCTGAGTGCCAGGCTGACTACTACCGAACGTCCCGGGGAATACAAGGTGAAGTTCTTGTTCAGCGGGCGGTTGTCCTTCTTGTTGAAGATATTGTCTATGCCGATGCCCGGTTCGATGACAAAGTTGCGGAAGCCGTCGAAGGTATGGCGGGTATTGAGGTTCCAGATGCCGTAGCCCGGAGCATTGCCGTCCGCGTCACCCGGATAATAGACTTTGCTTTGCAGACGACCGTTCAAGTTGAGGTTCAAGGTATAGTCGCTCCAGCTGTGTGTATAGTTTCCGGTGATGGTGGCTGTATGGCGTATGCTGCGTTCGATGTTTTGCCATTCGCCTCCTTCGTTCAGACCGCGTCCATAGGCGTAGGTATAGTTTCCGGCCAGGGTGAAGCCCGGGAACAGATTGCCGTTCAAGTTCACTTCAAAGCCTTTGACGGTAGCTTTCTCGAAATTGAAGTAGTTCTTGACACTTAGGTTTTTCGTGGATGAAAGGTCACCGATTTCGGGGAACTCTTCACGCAACTGGTTCTGCTCTGCTTCCGGTAGGTCATCGAATTTAGTGGATTTGGAAGTTACCATGTTCTTTACATAGTTCAGGTAACCGGTGACGGAAGCACTGAAACGGTTGGTGCGGTATTCCATGTTGATGGAGTAATAGTTGCTGCGTTCGGGGTCGAGGTTCTCGTCACCCAATGAGATGGTGGCTCGTGTACCCATTGTCTTCTTGAACATGTGGTAGTAGAGCTCGTCGATTCCCGGAGCGCGGAATCCGGCAGCATAGGTGGCACGTACATTGAAGTTGCCTATGTTGTACATGGCTGCCACTTTGGGGGTGAAGCGTCCACCCGTCTGTTCGTGATGGTCGTAGCGTACACCCACAACACCGGTCAGATGGTTCCATAGCTTCACTTCATGCTGGCCGTAGGCTGATGTCGTATAGACACTTTTGTCCAAATCAGAGTCGGGACGGCGGAGCACTTCACGGCGATAGTCCACACCGAACACCGTAGTGCTGTTGGTTGTAAAACCGAAGATACCTTTCAACTCGGCATCATGGAATTTCTGAAGCTTGGTAAGCGCATACTCTCCGGGCAGGTATCCGCTGTTTTCTATCAGGTATTTGTAGCGTGATGCGTAATTGTTTCCTGAATAGTCGAACTGGATAACGTTGCGTTTACTCAGTTTGTATTTGGCGCCTGCCCCCCAGTTGTAACCTTCGTAGGTAGTGTTGTACTTGCTTCCGCCGGTGATGTCTTCGCGTTCTACCGGACGTTCGAGTCCGCGGTTATAGTATCCACCGTTGGCATAGAAGGAAAGCTGGTCCGTAGCATCATAGGTAAACTTCTGCGAAAAGTTATTCGAGCTGTAGCCCAGGGAGAGCGGGGCAATCGTTTCGATGATGTCTTCTCCATCTTCTGTCAGATGGCTGTTTTGCCAACCGTCGGAGTGGTCGTATTTATAGGAAGTATAGGACCCTATTTTTCCTTGGGCGATGTCCAGATTCAAGCCTTGGGAGAATTGATTCTTTCTCGTATAGCTGCTATTGCTGCTGAAGGCTACCACATCTTTAGGCTCGTTGGTAATGATATTGATTACACCGCCGATGGCATCCGAACCATAAAGGGAAGAAGCGGCTCCGTTCAGTACCTCGATGCGTTTGACGCGGGTCATGTCTATTTGGTTGAGGTCGATGTTACCGGTAATGTCTCCCGTGACCTTGCGTCCGTTGACCAATATCAGCACGTGCTTGTTGGAGAGTCCGTTCATCATCAGATAGGACCCCATTGCGTTCGGACGGAAGGAGAGCGAGGGTACCATCATGGTCAAGGCCTGCTGGAAGTCGGTGATACCGGCACGCTTTATCTCGTTGGCAGTGATAACCGATACCGGAGACGGAGTGTTCTTCAGTCGCTGATGTGTACCCGTACCCGTTACTACGACCGGGTTCAACTCGTGAGTTTTCTTGGTCATATCGTCGCTGTCACCTTTTTCTGCTTGTGCATAGGCACCGGTGGCGATGATTCCTCCCATAAGGAGAGCTGTGAGAAGTCTTTGCTTTATCATATATTGTTTTATTTTATATAACGCTGCAAATGTACATACCATTATCGGAGGGTGAAATACTTAATAGTTGTTATACTGCGATGGCCAAATAGCTATTAATAGGTACTGTATTCCCTTATTCCGGCACATAGATAATCTCTCCATTTTCAAGCTGATAGGCAACTCCCACTTTCTTTCCTCTTTTACCGGAGGTCTTTTGGTCTTCGCTGGGAGTGTATTTCTTGATTTCCTGCCCTTCTTTGGTAATGATTTCCATATTTTCCTTTCCGGGATTCTTCACCATGGTGAAGTCTTCTTTGGAAAACATCTCCGTCATATTGAAGCGGGAGACGAGAGCCACCATCAAGGCTACGGCAAAGACCATCGCTACGTCAAAAAGATTGGCTACCGTACCCATGGGGTCGGAGTCCGAATCGCTGTGCAGTAATCTGTTTCTCTTACTCTTCATAGTTTTCGTATCGTTAGTCCGTTATTCCTTTTCGGCCGTTTGGCGGCTTATCACTTTGTACAGATATTCCAAGTCGTTCATTTCGCGGGCATACCAGCGTTGTTTCACTTGCAGGGTAATGATGCCGACAGCAGCAATGACCAAACCTACCACTGTAGTGGCAAAAGCCACCTGCATATTGTAGGCCATGGAGGAGATGTCTCCTTGTGCCAGCCCCACCAGTGCGGGACCCATCGGGATGAGGGTACCCATCAGTCCCAACATAGGACCCAGCTTGATGAAAGTACGCGAACGTCCCAACTCCTTCTCGGCTTCCACTTCATAATTGGCAAGCAGGTGTTCGCAGTAGGCGTCGTCATCCCGGTGTGCGGACAATTTGGACATGCTGCGGAGGAGAGGGGAGTTGCCTGCCGATGGGAGTTGCTGCAGCAGTCCGTCTATATTCTCTGGGGTAATGTTCTCCAGTGTTTCAGCGAATTGCTTCTGTAATTTCATCCGTTGATAGAATTCCCCGAAGAAACCTCCCGCAAGGAGAATGGCACGTAGAAAGAATAGCAGCAGCAGGACTATGACGGGAACCAGCAGCCCGTTCGAAATCCAGAACAGTGTGTTTGAGATTGTTTCCATATATCTTTTTAGTTTTTAATTCTTTAATTCGTTTCAATAGCCCGTGGCAATGATGCTCAATATAACAATGAAAATATTAACAATGAACAGTACTTCCAAGCGCAGTGGTTTATCACCGATAGCATGCCGCAGCAGAAGGCTCCCAGCACAAACTGCAAGGAAAGTAACGCCGGCTGCTATCCATGAGAGACTGCCGAAATCTATTCCGGGAAAAGTGAAAAGCA
>ERZ1504282.448-NODE-448-length-9984-cov-5.035049_pt1 | contig 9984 bp, 9 predicted proteins | sample MGYA00571870_ERZ1504282 | MGnify/ENA primary metagenome ERZ1504282 (study PRJEB39906, sample SAMEA3182057) | gut metagenome | biome: human; feature: gut; material: Stool; isolation source: human stools | place: Canada | collected 2012-11-26 ...
GTATAAGAGACAGTAATTATATCATCTGGATATTTACTAATTATTTCTAAACTTTTAATCATATCTATATCACTACCAGTATCTAAATCGGTTCTTCCAATTGAGTGATAAAACAAGAAATCTCCAGTAAACATAACTTTTTCATTTTTAAAATAAATACTTCTGCTATCACTTGTATGTCCTGGAGTTTCAATCACTTCATAATCAAAGATATCACTTTTAACATTTTCTTCAAGTTTAAAATACTTCTTTAACTCATCCAAAGCTCCAACATGATCAAAATGATGATGAGTAACAATTATCTCCACAACATTTTTATCTTTACATGCATCAATTATTCTATCAGCTTCATCACCCGGATCAACAATAAAAGCATTATTTCCAATACTACAGACATAACAATTTTCTTGCAAAGCACCAACAACTAACACTTTAATATCCATATACATCACCTAAACCACTGAGTTCTTGAATAGAACCATCCACCTGCTGATGGGTAACCTTCGGGTTTGATAGCATTTGCCATCCAATTACCAATAAAATATTTATTATTAGCAATTTTACCTTTAGAAATACCAAAGTGTAAGTGTGTTCCAGTTGAACAACTTTCCCATTTTCTAGTACCAGCACCTCCACCTTGAAGGCCAATAACAGTATCCTTAGTTACAACATCTCCGGCTTTAACATAAACTTTTAACAAGTGAGCATATTGAACGGTATAATATTTACCAGCAACTTGCATCCAAATATATACTTGATTACCCCCACAAGTTTTAGTTTTCTTTGAATTATATGTTTTTTCAGCATTAATAACCATTGCAACAGAACCAGAACCAACTGCATAAACTTTAGTTCCTTCACCATTACCACCGATATCTACCGCTTGATGAACCTTATAAGTACCAGGTTTTAACGGATTATTTCTAACTCCAAAATTGCTATTTACTCTTCCCTTAATTAAAGGCTTTAACCACATAGCATTTCCCATTACTCTAGAACATTCATCTAAGTCTTGATTTTCTTTACAACCCATTTGTTCATAAACTTTAATTAATTCTTTTTGAGAACTAATCTGAGAATTAATATCTAATGCAATATCATTTAAATCAGACAAATTATCTTGAAGACTATAAACTGCATCTTGATATGCAATAATATTTTTTTCTAAAGTTACTTGATACTTTTTCATATCAACTTGTAATTGTTCATTTTCTTTAATTAAGTCTTCTAATTTTTTTAGTCTCTCTTGTTGATAATTTGTTAATTCTTTAACTGCATCACTTCTCATTATTAATTCTGTCATATTAGATGATTCGGTAATAAATTCCATATAAACATTATTACTTAACATTACTTGATAATAAGCAATTAATTCTTTGTTTTTTTCTTCTAATTCAGCAATCTTTTTATCAGTTTCTTCAATTAACACTTTTGCATTTTCTATTTTTTCTTTACTATTTATTATCTCTTGATTGGCATTATTAATCTCATTTTTCTTTGTATTAATTTGACTTTGTGTTAAATTCTTTTTGCTATCATTTGCTCTTTTTTGAGCTTCCAAATCCTTTAAATCAGCCCTTAAGCCTGCCAAAGTATTTGCAGACTTGGCATACGCATTAGATGGCTTAAATATAAAACATGACACAAATATAATTATTGCTAAAACATATCTTATGAAATAACAAATTAATTTTTTTATACTCATAGTTACACCTTCAAATACTTTCTTACAGCTTTAATACTACCATACATACCTACTAAAGCTCCAATTGCTATAACTATTAAAGAAACCCAAAATACAAATGGATATGGTTTTATTAACATAATCATATTTGAAAGCAATTTACCATGCATTCTTGAATAAAGAATTACATATCCATAAATAGTAATACAAACAGGAATAATTGAACCAATTAAGCCAATTATGAAACCTTCAAATAAGAAAGGTAATTTAATTGTAATATTGCTTGCTCCAACTAATCTCATAATTTCAATTTCATTTCTTCTACTAAATATAGTTAGTTTAATTGTATTACTTATTAAGAAACTTGTTACAACTACTAAAGCAATTACTACCACTACTACTATTTTTTGTACTATATCAAATACAGATATTACTTGTTCAACCATTCCTTCTCCATATTTAACAGTATCGACACCATTTATTGCTTTAATATATTCACTTGTTTCGCTTAATTTTTTTACATCATTTACTTTTAATACGAATGAATCCATTAATGGATTTTCATCCAAATAATCTAAAACTGTTTTAAATGAGTCGTCATATTCACTCATTTCTAATTTCCACTCGTCTTTACTTTTAAATGTTACTTCTTCAACATTTTTATAACTTGATATTTCACTTTTAATATTATCAATTTGTTCTTCAGTTACATCTTTTTTTAAATAAGTAACAATTGTTAATTCATCTTCAATTAATTTTGTAGCATTATTAACGTTTGCTGCAGCAACAACAGCCACAGCTACAAGTATTAACGTAATTGTGGTACACATAATAGATGCAAAACTCAAAGAAAAGTTTCTAACAACACTCTTAAGCGCATCTCTTATACTTCTAAAAAATATTCTAAACGCTCTCATTTGTCTTATAACTTCCTTTCGCATAATCGCCAACAAGCAGTCCATGATTAATAACTAGAACTCTTTTTTTCATTCTATTTACTATATCTTTATCATGTGTGGCCATAATAATTGTTGTACCTAATTCCTTATTAATTTTTTCAATTACATTCATAATTTCTTCACTAGTTTTAGGATCTAAATTACCAGTTGGTTCATCACAAATTAAAAGCTTAGGCTCATTAACAATAGCTCTAGCTATACAAACTCTTTGTTGTTCTCCACCAGAAAGTTCTCCCGGAAATGATCTTACCTTTTCTTTTAGACCTACTCTTTCCAAAGCACTCATAACTTTAGGTCTAATTTCAGAGCCTTTCATGCCAATACATTCTAAAGCAAAAGCTACATTTTCATAAACCGTAAGTCTAGGCAACAATTTAAAATCTTGAAAAACAATTCCTTCTTTTCTTCTTAATTTATATACTTTTCTATTTCTAAGTTTACCCACATTTAAACCACCTACAAAAACAGTTCCCTTCGTAGGCTTTTCTTCTCTATAAAGCATTTTAATAAATGTTGATTTCCCACTTGCAGTAAGACCTATAACAAAAACAAACTCACCCTTACTAACTTCTACTGACATATCAGCAACAGCAGTTATACCATTTTTATAAGTTTTATTAACATTTTTTAATTCTATAAACTTCATAGGATCCTCCACCATAATTATATCATTAATTATCTATTTTATAAATGGCAAATTTATGTAATTTACACTTATTTGTTTAACTTTCCTTGCTTACATACCATAATTTTAATATAATAATTACATACGGAGATGATATTTTTGAAAAAAAATGAATTTATCGAAGGTGCACTAATAGCTACGATTGCTATAATTTTATCTAAAATACTCGGAGTACTTTATGTAATCCCTTTTTATAATATAATAGGTGAAAACGGTGGTTCTCTTTATGGATATGCCTACAACATATACAACTTTTTCTTAATCATATCTTCGGCAGGTATACCACTCGCTATAAGTAAAATTACTAGTGAATATAACACATTAGGAAAATTAAAAGAAAAAACATACATGTTTAAATATTCAAAAAAAATTATTAGAATATTTTCCATTGTATCATTTTGTATATGTTTCTTTGGCGCAAACTTAATAGCAAATGCTATCGTCGGAGATTTAACTGGTGGAAACACTGTATCAGATGTTGCTTTTGTAATTAGATGTGTATCATTTGCCATATTAGTTGTTCCTCTTTTAAGTATATTTCGAGGCTACTTACAAGGACATCATTATATAACAGCTCCATCAATTGGTCAAGTAATTGAACAATTTGTAAGAGTCTTAATTATAATCGTAGGATCTTACCTAGCATTAAAAGTATTTCATTTATCAACTGCAGAGGCCGTAGGTATTGCTGTATTTGGAGCTTGTGCCGGGGCTTTAGTTTCATATCTATACCTCATTATTAAAACAAACAAAGTAAAAAAAGAATTATTTGTACCTTACGAAGAAGTATCTGCAACTGAAAAGAAAACAATCTTAAAAAAATTAATTGGTTATTGTATTCCTTTTATAATTATAAATGTTGCTAATAGTATTTATAACACTGTTGATATGATATTAGTTATCAAAGGATTAAATTGGATTGGTTATCCAGCCCAAGATATTGAAACAATTTCATCAGTATTTACCACCTGGGGAAGTAAACTAGTGAGTGTAGTAACAGCAATTGCAACTGGACTTGTAATAAGCTTAATACCTACAATCGTAGAATCATATACAAAAAAAGATATGAAAAAAGTTAATCAAGATTTTAATAAAACATTACAAGTACTATTATATGTTATATTACCTTTATCAATATTCTTAAGTATATTTTCAAAACAAGTATGGACAATATTTTATGGGGAAAGTTTCTATGGACCATTAATATTCAAATATACAATCCTACTTGCCATATTAGATTCTGCTTACATAATGATATGTAGTGCTCTTCAAGGACTATCTAAAACAAAACTAATTTACATCTCTTGTGCAACTGGTCTAATTACCAAAACATTATTGGATATTCCATTAATATTCTTATTTAATAAACTAGGCATTTATCCATTCTATGGTGCAATACTTGCAACAACAATTGGTTATTTACTATCACTTGCTATTCCACTTTACACTTTACATCACAAATATAACTTTAGTTACAAAGAAACATTAAAATCAATACCAAAACTAATAGTAACTATTGTTACCTTAGTAATAATATGCTTAATATTGAAGCCATTAGTATTTAATCACATAACTAGAAAATTACCAATGTTACTTGCCCTAGCGGGTATTGGGCTTGCCTCTTTAATACTTTATTACATAACGAATAAAGATTTATTAAATGAATTAGTTGGTAACAGATTAATAAATAAGTTTAAAAGAAAGAAATAACTCTATCAATATATCAAGATTAAAAGAAATTAGAGAAGACCATGATTTATACCAAAAAGATGTTGCTAACCTACTTGGAATAACACAACAACAATATAGTGAATATGAAATTGGCAAAAGATTAAAACCAACTATCTATCAGATTTAGCAGATTACTATGATACATCAATAGATTACTTATTAAGTAAAACAGATGAAAGAAAACCTTATCCAAAATCAATATTAAAATAACCTTCAGAAAAAACTGAAGGTTTTAATTTACAACAATTTTATACGGATTATTTATAGTACCATCACCAAGATAATACGAGACATCTGAATTTAAATAAAAAGTAGGTCTTAAATACATAATATTATCACTATAACTCAAATCAATATTACCTTCTTTTAAAACAACAGCCACACTACTATCATAATCTGAAAATTTTGTAATAGTCCACTCATAATCTCCAGTATACATCCAATTTGCATTTATTGATGCTCTATAATCAGTTAATTCAGTATCACTATACTTATATGTCCAATAACTTGGATTTGCAGCATAACCATAATCTGATACATACATTAGCCCTATTTGTGATGCAAAATATCTGATGTAGTGGGATTAATTATTTCACTTTGATAAGATGATTTTACAGTTGTATATAATAAATTATTTCTTGTATTTCCACTAATATTCCATTTAACTACAGCAATTTTATTTGACCAAATAGTACCAATATTTGTAAGAAAATTAAGATTTAAATTTTTAGTATTTAATATACTTTCATTCCAATTATTTGAAACACTCCCACTATTATCTGGAGCACCATCTTTAAAATTCCATTTATAAGCGCTTAAAATGGTTTGATTTCCAAAATATGATGAAGAAGGATTTGCATTTACAGCAAAATTTCCATCATTTCCTAGTAAATCACTAGTTGCAAAATCTGATTTAATTAACTTTAAATAATATTGTTTAAGTTCATTATTTTTAAATACCCCGATTATTCGATACAAATTATCTGCTGGACATTCAGCTTCTGTTGAACCGAAACAAATATAATTATTTACATCACTTGATGAACCGGCATATCTATAAGATAAATCATTAGCACCATTCTTCAAACTTGCATCATGATAATAAATACTACTACTATTTAAATTACCATATTTTTTTGCAATATAACATGATAATGTATTATCGTTACACTCTTGATCATATCTTGCAACATTAAAGTAAACGTAACATTTATCGGAAATATTTCCACTCATTAATACTACTTTTTTTGCATTATCCCAACTAAGTTCACCACCATTTTCACATTTAGATAATTCCGCATTAAATATATAACCTTCCCTCGGCCATTCAGTGTAAGTTACAGATTTATAATCACCAGCTCCTGCGGTTTGTTCCAAATTCATTGTTAACAAGTCTTTTTTTATCAACTTTTCATTAAAATTATTATTAAAAACATCATTATTATTATGATTGTTAAATACTATTGTTGATAACGTAACAGTTATTAACACAAAAAATAATATAAATATTTTCTTCTTCATATTTCACCTTACGAATACAACTTATGGTTGTATTATATTTTTATTATACTACTTCAGGTTGTATAAAGCAATACAATTATTAGTTGTATAGTAAAATTTATTTAGAGGTGAACTCATGAATATATCAAGATTAAAAGAAATTAGAGAAGACCATGATTTATACCAAAAAGATGTTGCTAACCTACTTGGAATAACACAACAACAATATAATAAATACGAGCTAGGAATAAATGCTATTTCTTTAGAAAAAATAAACATACTTGCTGATTATTACGAAACAAGTATAGATTATTTAACATGTAGAACAGATGAAAGAAAACCTTATAATAAATCAATTCTAAAATAAATAATTTTAAAACATTAAATTTGCGATATACCATTTTTAAAAATTACACACAAAAAAACTCTCGAAATTTATTGAGAGTTTATTTTATTATTGAAACATTTTCTTTGCAGTTCTAAGCATTTGTGCAGTATAACCATATTCATTATCATACCAAGCGAGTACTTTAACTAATTGTGTGCCATCAGATTCAACAATACTTGTTGAAAGTCCATCAACTATAGCACCAACTTTTTTACCTAAACAATCGCTTGAAACAATTGGATCCATAGTAAACTTAATTGTTTCATTTTGATTATCTTGAAATAATTTATTAATTTCTTCAACACTTGTATTTCGAGAAAGTTCTAATGTTAAATCCACAACAGAACCATCCGCAGTTGGAACTCTTAGTGCATTACCATCAAGTTTTCCTAAAAGTTCAGGAATAACTAAACCAATAGCTTTAGCAGCTCCAGTACTAGATGGAACAATATTTTGAGCACAAGCTCTACCACGTCTAGATTTAATGCCTTTTTTATGAGCAATATCAAGAGTTGCTTGGTCATTTGTATAAGCATGAACTGTTGTCATGAAACCTTTTTTAATACCAATATTTTTTTGTAAAATATTAAGTACAGGTGCTAAACAATTTGTTGTACAACTTGCAGCACTAACAATAACGTCTTCATTTGATAAAACATTATCATTAACACCATAAACGACAGTTTTCATTTCACCTTTTCCTGGTGCACTAATTAATACCTTTTTAGCTCCCGCTGTAATATGTTTCATTGCATCTTCCTTTGCAGTAAACTTACCAGTACATTCAAGCACTAAATCAACTCCAAGTTCACCCCAAGGAAGGTTAGCAGGATCAGTTTCACTAAAAACTTTAATTTTTTTAACACCTGCAACAACTATTTCATTTCCTTCAGCTTTAATTTCATCTTCATGAAAGCTTCCATGAACAGTATCATATTTAACTAAATAAGCTAAATCTTCTGCACTTGTCAAGTCATTAATAGCCACAATATCAAAATCAGTTTGTGTAACTATTTGTCTAAATGCTAATCTACCAATTCTACCAAAACCATTAATTGCTACTTTAATCATTATATCTTCCTCCTATAAATTCTCGCAATATTGATTCATCATTAACATATTCTCCCGGTATTGGGAAAAATTGTTTTAAAAAATCCACTAATCTTCTTGCTTCTTCATAATAAATGCTATCAACACTTACCGATAAAAGCAATGGCTCAACATAAACCTTCAAAACCCCAACTTCGTAGGCTAACGCTGTATTAATAATAACATTTGCTTGGTGTATATATGGGAAAATATATTTTTCTTCTCCATTTCTTACACTTTGCCAATTATCTATTGTTTTAATTACATCATAACCCCTCGTTCTATTATCCCTCACTATTCTTCTAAGTAATCTTAAATCAATTGTTGATACATAATTATATTTATCTATACTTAAAGGAATAAAAGGACTCAAATAAATTTTAAACTTATATTTTTCTTCAATTTCCTTTGTTAAATTTTCATTCAATGCATGTAATCCTTCAATTAAGAAAATACTTTTATCAGTCATTTTTATTTCTTCTTTATAATATTCCCTTAATCCAGTCATAAAGTTATACTTTGGAAATTTAACACTTTCACCTTTTAATAAATTATTCAAATTTTCATTAAACAACTTAACATCTAAAGCCTCTAAGCATTCAAAATTATAATTGCCAAATTCATCTTTCGGAGTTTCTTCTCGATCAACAAAATAATCATCTAAACTTATTTTTATCGGATTATAACCTAAAGCCTCAAAATAAGATGCTAATCTACTTGTAGTAGTAGTTTTCCCGCTTGAAGAAGGGCCAGCTATTAAAATAAATTTAACATCTTTTCTTTCTTCAATAATTCTAGCAACATCTGATATATTTAAATTAAACATTAATTCGCAAGACTTAATAAAGTTAATTATTTTACCATTACCTACATCTTTATTTAAGTCTGTAATATATGGCATATTTAAGTTGTTTAACCAATTTTTTCCATCCATAAAACTTTCAATTATTTTATCATAGTGAACATATTCAGGAACCATACCATTGCTTCTAGTTGTAGGAAATAACAATATTATTCTATTATTCCCCAAATAAACTAACTCAAACTTTTCTAAAGCTCCCGTACTGTAAGGCATTAATGAGTAAAAATAATTCAAATTATTTTTTAGCTTATATAAATTAACTACCTTATCACTTATATTTTGGATATTATTAGCTTTTTCATACTCTTTTCTGTTATTAAAATACTTTATTGCATCTTTTGGTGAAACATTTAATTTAGTTATTAGCTCATTATCACTAATAAGTTTACACATTCTAGCTTTAATTTTTGATATATCTTCATGACTTAAAATTCTTGGTCCTTTTAAAACCCCAAGCATCCCCCTTGGAACACTATGTTCATAAACAACATCAAAGTCATTAAAAACTTCTTGCAAAGAAACTAAAAACAAAAACTTTAATCCGGCTTTATATATTCTATTACCAATTAAATCATTAGTATTTATAAACTCTATTTTTTCATCTTCAAGTATTTTATTATCCAAAGAAAATACTTCATTATTTATTTTATAACCTACAATATTATTCATATTATAATCTTTACTTGCATCATAAAAAGAAGTACCTTTTTTATACTCATGAACAGTATTATCATTAAATGTAATTTTAACTATATCCATCTAATCAACCTCTATTCTTTATAATTATATCAATTTTTTATAAATTTGTGAATAAAAATTAACATTATTTACTATTATTTACTTAGGTGATCTATTTTGAATATAATTGCAACAGTAATAACAAAAACTAACAATAAAGAATATGCATACGACTTATATTCTAGACTTTTACAAGATAGAATTATATTTTTAACCGGGGAAATTGATGATACAATATCAAACATAATAATAAGTGAATTACTTTATTTAGATAATATAAATCATGAAAATATTTATTTATATATTAATTCTCCAGGTGGAGCTATAACATCTGGAATGGGTATATAT
>ERZ1504282.453-NODE-453-length-9939-cov-3.440206_pt1 | contig 9939 bp, 6 predicted proteins | sample MGYA00571870_ERZ1504282 | MGnify/ENA primary metagenome ERZ1504282 (study PRJEB39906, sample SAMEA3182057) | gut metagenome | biome: human; feature: gut; material: Stool; isolation source: human stools | place: Canada | collected 2012-11-26 ...
CACTTCGAGCAATACGCCTACACCGCTGGCTCCATCGTTCACACCCAGGATGGGGTTGTGATGCTTCGTCTTGTCGGCATCCTGGTCGGCATAAGGACGGCTGTCCCAATGGGCACAGAGCAGTACACGCCTTTTACTTTCCGGATTATAGGCGCCGATAACGTTGCGCGCTTTCAGGATGGTATTGTCGTAAGCCTGTCTCTTATACACATCTCCGAGCCCATTGGCGCCGAATTCCTCCAGCTTCTTGGCAAGGAATTCTCCGCAGGCTTTGTGGGCGGCGGTGTTGGGCACGCGCGGACCAAAATCCGCTTGGGTCTGTATGTATTGATATGCACTGTCTGCACTGAACTGGGGCACTTGGACAGTCGCTTTGGTCGCATCGCCCTCACTGTCATTATCGGCTGCAGACTTGCTGCTGTTGTTGCTGCATGCCACTATCGCTACAATCAGCAACAGCAGCAACGGGATGAATGTATAATTCCGTTTCATTCTCTTTCTGTATTAAAACTTAGTTTCACTTCTTTCTTTCCAACTTTCAGTGTTACCGCAGCACCGTTTATCAGCGGTACATTCATACTGACATGTCCGACGGGAAAATCGAAACATATCGGGTAATCGTATTCCTTCACCAAATCGGCCAATGCGCCATATAGGTCTTTTCCCAGGGACTTATTCTCCTCGTATTCGGTGAATTGTCCGATGATGAGGCCGGAAAGCTTGTCGAGGACACCTCCCAGTTTGAGATTGTACATCATGCGTTCCACCGCATGTGGGCGTTCTCCCACATCTTCGATGAAGAGGATGGTGCCTTCGGCGGGAATATCGTAAGGAGTACCACGCAGCCCGTAGAACACAGACAAATTGCCGCCGCGCAACACGCCTTTTCCCTCTCCCTTATGATTTAGTTTGTGCCCCGGGCAGACATAACTGAATGCTTCGGTTCCTCCCAATGCCTGCCCGAATAGTATATCCTTCAGTGCTTGTGTGCAGAAGTCGTCTTCCGGTTCTACTGTGAGATGGCGCGCCATGGGGGCGTGCAACGACGCGAAGCCATTCTGCTGGAACAGATTATGGAGGGCGGTGATGTCACTGAATCCGATGAGCCATTTGGGATGCTGCCTGAACTTGGTAAAATCCAGTTTGCCTATCAGATGCACGGCTCCGTAACCGCCCCGACTACAGAATATGACTTTGGCTTCTTCATCGTCCATGGCTTCCTGCAGGTCCTCGAGGCGTTGCCGGATATTTCCTGCATACGTTCCGTTGGAACTCCCCGCGTGCTTTGCGAATACGACTTCCAGCCCCCAGGACTTCAAACGTTTGTAGGCGCCTTTCAGGAAAGATTTGTCAATCTTGCTGGAAGGGGAGAGAACAATGACACGGTCACCTTCCTGCAGATACGGAGGGAAAATAAGACTACCCATACTATATTATCAATCTATTTTGGGCAAAAGTACACAATTCACCACAGATATCACAGATTAACACGGATTTTTAACAGAAGAGAGGGAGGTTATATATGATATATAATCAACAGAGTAATTCAAATTCTGTTCAAATCCGTGTCAATCTGTGTAATCTGTGGTGAACATATCAAAATGATATTAAACATATAAAATTTCAATGGGGCAAATGCCGTATTTCTCGACATTTTTTTAGATATTTGCTAAAAATCTAACGTTATGGAACCGATACGGAACTTTGCCCAGTTAACAGCCCACCTGAAAACCTTGAATAAGAGGAAACGTATTGCGGTAGTCTGTGCCAATGACCCTAATACAGAATATGCCATATCCCGTGCCTTGGAGGAGGGGATTGCGGAATTTCTGATGATTGGCGATTCTGCCATATTGGAAAAATATCCCACTTTGAAGAAATATCCTCAATATGTCAGTACCTTGCATATAGAAGATTCCGATGAGGCTGCACGTGAGGCGGTGCGTATCGTACGCGAGGGTGGAGCGGACATCCTGATGAAAGGCATCATCAATACCGACAATCTGCTACGTGCCATTCTGGACAAGGAACATGGTTTGTTGCCTAAAGGAAAGATTCTGACCCATCTGGCCGTGATGCAGATACCTACTTACGATAAACTGCTCTTTTTCTCCGATGCTGCGGTTATTCCCCGCCCGACGCTGCAACAGCGCATTGAAATGATTTGGTATGCCATCCATACTTGCCGCCATTTCGGGATAGAGCAGCCACGTATCGCGCTGATTCATTGCACGGAGAAGGTAAGCGCCAAATTCCCCCATTCATTGGACTATGTGAATATTGTGGAACTGGCGGAAGCCGGAGAGTTCGGCAATGTCATCATCGACGGCCCGCTGGATGTGAAGACCTCTTGTGAGAAGACGAGCGGTAACATCAAAGGCATTGTATCACCGATTGACGGGGAGGCGGATGTGTTGATATTCCCAAACATCGAATCGGGCAATGCTTTTTATAAGGCTGTATCTCTGTTTTCTCATGCCGATATGGCCGGGTTGCTGCAAGGACCCTCATGTCCGGTGGTATTACCGTCGCGTAGCGATTCCGGTTTGTCCAAATATTACAGCATTGCCATGGCTTGCCTGACCAGCGGGGTGAAAGAGCCTTGATTGTAATTAGTAATTTGTAGTTCGTAATTTGTAAATCGTAATCAATGAAAATACTGGCAGTAAATCCCGGTTCCACCTCGACAAAAATTGCTGTCTATGAGGATGAAACTCCCCGTCTGGTACTCAACATCCGGCATTCGGTGGAGGAGCTTTCCCAATTTCCCCGCATCATCGACCAGTTCGAATTCCGCAAGCACTTGGTGCTGGAAGCGCTGGAGGCCAATGGCATTCCCTTTAAGTTCGATGCCATCGTCGGCCGTGGGGGATTGTTGAAACCCATTCCTGGCGGTGTGTATGCCGTGAACGATGCCATGTTGGACGATATGCTCCACGCCATGCGTACCCACGCCTGCAACTTAGGTTGTCTGATAGCCCACGAACTTGCCGCCATGCTGCCCGGCTGCCCCTCTTTCATAGCCGATCCCGGCGTGGTGGACGAACTGGACGATGTGGCACGCATCACCGGTTCGCCTCTGATGCCCAGCATCACCATCTGGCACGCCTTGAACCAGCGAGCCATCGCCCGGCGCTATGCTGCCGAGCGTAGTGCCCTGCAGCCCGAAGCTCCCGTGCATTACGAAGACCTCAATCTGATTGTCTGTCACTTGGGTGGAGGCGTTTCCGTAGGAGTCCACCGCCACGGTCGTGCGGTGGACGTGCCCAATGCCCTCGACGGTTTCGGTCCTTTTTCGCCCGAACGTGCAGGTACCCTGCCCGCCGGGCAACTGATAGACCTTTGTCACTCGGGGCGTTACACTACCGAAGAACTGAAGAAACGTATTTCCGGCAAGGCGGGACTTGCCGCCCATTTGGGTACTACCGACATTCCCGCCATAGAGAGGCGCATCGCTGAGGGAGACACCCATGCCGCTTTGGTGCTTGATGCCATGATTTACCGCATTGCCAAGGAGATAGGCGGTGCTGCTGTTGTGCTTTATGGCAAGGTGGACGCCATTCTGCTTACGGGAGGTATGGCACATTCCGAGTACATCACTTCGCGGTTGCAGGAGCGCGTGTCTTTCCTTGCTCCCGTCCACGTCTATCCCGGAGAAGACGAATTGGAAGCATTGGTAATGAATGCGCTGGGAGCTTTGCGTGGAGAGCTTCCGGTGCAGGTTTACCGATAATAATCATATCGCTTTTGTTCTTCATGAAAGTGGCATAACTCACCACAGATTACACAGATTCATGCAGATTTTTTTAGTTTATTGATATCTGACATATTTATCTGCGTGAATCTGTGTAATCTGTGGTGAGTTATGACATATATGGAATCCCGGTTTACTTACCGTAATCGTCGTACATCATCAACAGATGTGAGGAGCTCCAGCTGAAATGGGGAGCTTTCAGGCGTTCGCCGGTATGGGTTCCGTAGTTCTCGTGGATGGGGGCACCCTCTTTCAGCCCGCTCAGGCGGTCGAAGACTTGCAGCGTATATTCATCTGCCAGCCGGTTGTAGCCGTAGTTGCGCAGTCCGCGGATGGCAAAGTAGGTTTGGTCCAGCCAGATGGGGCCACGCCAGTAGCCGCGCGGATTGTATTTGGGATTGTCGGCGGCAATGGTCGGGAAGGGGATATACGTGGAGAACTTTGCCGTATCTTGAAGCATGGGCAGCATGCTGTCCACTTGCGCTTGTGTGGCAATCCGGGTCCACAACGGAGTGTAGGCTTCGCAGCCCGGCTCTTCGATGAATGAACCGTCCTTCAGGCGGCGATCGCAGAAGAAGTTGATGTTCTTGTCAAAGAAATAGTCGGCTACCTGGGCACTGTAGTCCGGTGCGTCGAAAGGTATCTTCAGCAGTCCGGAGAACTTTTTCAGTAGTTTGCATTCCAGTGCCAGATAGGCGTTCAAGTCCACACTCTCCTGATCCATACTCCAAGCATCCTCGTAGCCTTCGTTTTTCAGCATCACGGTGCCGTCAAAACGGATGGCGTTGTCCATGCCGCTTTCCCAGGCGGCAGCTTCCAGTGTTCCGTCGGTAGCACCGTATTCGCACATGCCATTGCGGTTGTGGTCGCGCTTTTCGTACCACCATTTATAATAGGAGAGCAGTTGCGGATACATCTCGGCAACGAAGGCGGTGTCACCCGTATGGGTAAATATTTCATCGACAGCCCAGCATACCAAGGGAGGTTTGCTGTCACGGGCATTGTTCTCGGAGGGGTCAGTGTAGATACAGTCGATAATCATGCCGTCCGGTTGCTGGTAGTCGAACATGGCTCGGATGTTGTTCTTGGCCAGTTCGGGGTCGAATTTGGCGGTTCCGGCACTGAAGCGCCAGCTATCCCATGCCCAAAAGCCGACGAAATAGCCTACGGCATGGCTCGGGATGATACCTTCGTGAAGCAATCCGCCGCGGTGTGTCCGCCAATTGGAGATGAGCGTGGTGACGGCTTTCACGGCGATGCGGTCGTATTCGGGCTTCATGTCCTTGCGCAGTATCTTGGTGAGGTAACCTTCCCAACGTTCGGCATTGGCTTGCAGGGCGGGGGCGGGATTATTGAGCAGGCCCGGCAGGTTTTGCAGGCTGGCAGTCATCTCTTTTTCGGAAGTGAAGAAAGAGATGGCTACGTTGACAGGGTAGCGCGGAGAGCGGACGAGGGCTGTATAGTTATTGTCGGTCTTGGCCAGCTCTACATTAGGAGTGAAGGTCACGGTTACGGTTTCGCCACTGGGATGACGGGCGATGACGGAGTTCTGTTCTACGCTGACGGTGATGTCTTTGCCCCATTGGCTACCGGAGAGCAGCAGGTCTTCAGCCGTGTCGGCTTCGATGCGCAGCAAGGCGGTCGAGGCACTTGTGAAGTTGAGCCGTTGCGTGATGCTCCCGTGGGTGGAATGTGCCGACATATAGAGCTCGCCGGGGTAATAGCAAGTGGAATCCGGAACAAAAATCTCTTGTGTATCTTTGGCAAAGCTTACGACGGCGGCTGACTGTGCCATCCACTGGCGGCGGAACATATCGAGGCTGAAGGGGCCGCAGAAGCCGTTGACCCATTGTTGCCGTTCGGGCAGCGTGAAGCCCATCCACGAGCCGGCGTCGGTGAACCAACCATAGCAGCGGTGCAGGGTGTCGGGAGTGTAGGAGATGTCCAGTATGTCGGCGAAGGCATACCGTTTCTCCGTAGTGCTTTTCATGCCGGGGGTGCAGGCTGCGATGCCTGCGGCCAACAATGTGAAGCAGAGTATGCGTATAAATTTGTATTTCATATGAATGAGGTATTTAACGGTTATTTGTGCGCTTGTTCCGCTGCATCATCCTCCGGTGCGAGAGGGGCGAGCGTGAAGCTGTATTTCCATTCGTGCGGAGTGATGGTGTACTCGGGATGAACTTGTGCTCCCCAGGTATTGTCACCGCCTACGCCCATCTGCTTGTGGTCGATGTTGAGCCATACCATATCTTTCTTCTGGATGCTTCCACCGTGGCGGCGCTCCATCTGTGAGGGACGGTATTCAATGTCCTCCATCGGGAAGTTCCAGGCGCTTACGCTCAACGGTTCCTCGCCCACTACCAGCATACCTTCACCGGCAGCATTGCGCAGGGCCACCCAGCGTACGTCACAATGATTGGCCGTCTCTTGGGCACGTACATACGGATGGAATTGTTCCCACACCGTGGCGTTGTAGAGGCCTATCAATGCTCCCGTCTTGCGGTCGGCGTACGTCTCTTGCGGACCACGGCCCAACCAGGTCATCATTTCATATTCGGCAGGGAGTATCATGCGCATGCCCAGACGAGGCATCTCGCTCAATGGCTTCTTGCCGGGGGTGAAGTGCATGGTTACCTGAACCTTGCCGTCGGGAGTGATTGTGTAGAGAGTCTGCAAATCAGCATCTTGTTCTTCCATGCGGTAGGTCGCAGTGACAGTAGCCGTTTGTCCGGCTTCTGCAACTTCGATGTTCTGCAGTTTGGCATCGCGTCCGGCGTTTCTCCAGGTGCCGCAGCGTATCAGGTGCCCATTTGGAATATCATTATCGGTCAACGGGCGCCAGAAGTTGGGTTGTAGCCCTTCTTTAATCAGATTCTTTCCGGTGTAGTTCAACTCTGTCATTTCACCGTTTCGGGTAGAGAAAGCTACCTGGAAGTTGTTGCCTTTCACGGTCAGTGTTTCGTTGTTGTGGTCTACGGTCAGCGTTCCTTCCACCGGCTGAACGGTTTTGGCTGACGGAACAGAAGGCAATTCCCATTGTTCGATGGCAACCTCGTGTCCTTTCGGTACTAATGGCGCTTCGTGCTTGGTAAATGCACGCAGTGTGAGGAAATACTCCTTGCCGTCGGCAGGCAGCGCTTTCAGTGGCAATTCTATGTTGGCAGAGTTTCTGGGAGCAATCTTGGGGAAATCCATCTCACCGTTCTGAACGGTCTTGCCGTCGCATTCCACTGCCCAGCGGAGGGTATATCCTTCCAATCCGATGAAATCGTGCCAGTTGGTGACCTTTATCTTGTTCGGGGTGAAGGCGAGTGGTTCGAAATGGATATATTGCAATACCTTCTTCACTTCGTAGATGTGCGGGTGCGGGGTGCGGTCGGCAGCAACCAGGCCGTTGGCACAGAAGTTGGAGTCGTTGACGATGCCTACAAATCCCATGTCGCCGCCAAAAGCCCAGATGTCGCGCTGGTTCTCGTCCTTGATGGCAAACGTCTGGTCCACCCAGTCCCAAATGAAACCGCCTTGCAGCTGGTCGTACTTGTAAATCAAGTCCCAGTAGTCCTGGAAGTTACCTACGCTGTTACCCATGGCATGGGCATATTCGCAAAGAATCATGGGGCGGGCATCACGCTGGTTCACGTGTTGGCGCAACCTCCAGATGCGTGCGTACATGGGGCAATAGATGTCGCTCTTAGAGTTGTAACCACCCCCTTCGTATTGTACGGGACGGGTGGGGTCTATCTTCTTGGTATAGTCATACAGAGTTTCGAAGTGCTTGCCGTAGCCCGACTCGTTGCCCATGGACCAAGTCACGATGGCGGAGTAGTTGCGGTCGCGTGCAATCATACGGCTCATCCGCTGCATGAAAGGCACCTCCCAGTCGGGATAGTTGGCAAGGGTCTCATCCTTGTGGAACATCATGCCATGGCTCTCGATGTTGGCTTCGTCTACCATATAAAGTCCGAATTCTGTGCAAAGCTCGTACCACGCATAGTTGTTCGGGTAGTGGCAGTTGCGTACACCGTTCAGGTTGAACTGCTTCATCAGCTGGATGTCGTGTATCATGGACCCCACGGTGATGGTACGTCCCTTGTGCGGGTCGTGCTCGTGACGGTTCACCCCCTTGAAGAGGACGGCCTGGCCGTTAATCATCTGCATGCCGTTCATCATTTCCACGGTACGGAAGCCGAAAAGGTGTGTAAAGGATTCCAGAGGTTTCCCTTGTGCGTCAAAGGTGCTGACTACCAGCGTGTAGGTGTTCGGTGTTTCGGCATTCCAGGTGCGTGCATTCGGGAAGACTTGCTGCTGGGTAAACAAGGTGTCCGTGGCAGAGGCTATGGACTTCTTCCGGTCATAGATAACCTTATCCCTGTCCATTACCTTCACTTCCACCGTTTCTCCGGCTTTAGGCTGATGGAGGAATACATCCAGCTTTAGTTCGCCATCCTTGTAGTTGTTTATCAGTTCCGCTGTCATCCGGAAGTCCTTGACGCGGCTCTGGGGGCGGGCGTAGAGATAAACACTCCGTTCGATGCCGCTGTATTTCCAGTAGTCTTGGCCTTCCAGGTAGGAACCGTCGCTATAACGGAATACTTTTACAGCCAGTTTATTGTTGCCCTTCTTCAGCAGGTGGGTGATGTTGAAGTGCGACGGCAGGCGGCTGTCCTCGGCATAACCCGCCAATTCGCCGTTTACCCATACATAGTAGGCAGACTCCACCCCTTCGAAATTAAGGAAGATGTCCATGCCTTCCCAGCTAGCCGGGACGGTGAACTCGCGGATATAAGCACCTACGGGATTGTAGTCGGTAGGCACGTAGGGCGGATTGGGCGGGAACGGATAACGGGTATCTGTATAGATAGGTGCGTCGAAGCCTTGCAGTTCCCAGCTTCCCGGAACTTCAATTTTACTCCACTTGCGGGTACTGAATCCGGGCTTGTGGAAGTCTTTGGGGCAGAGGTCATTGTTCTTTGAAAAAAGAAATTTCCAGGTGCCATCCAGTGTGATACGGCGTTCCGTTGCAGGATTAACGTCGAACCGTACGTCGGCGGGCAAGGCACGTTGTTTCAATGCGTTGGCTTCATTCGTAAACGGAGTGAAGTGGGCGTGCATCGGTTCTCTGTTCATTTCGTTGACTTGCGGGTTTTGCCACGGCTCGTTGTCGGCCAGGGCACCGGTGCAAAGCAGCGAAGAAAGGAGAAAGGTATAAAGTTTGGTTTTCATTATTAATAGGATTTAGTGATATAAAAATGGCTCTTGTCAGGGACCGGTGTCTGTCAAAAGAGGGTAAAAGCCCTATATCGAGCAGAACAATGTCACCAGGAACGGAACGCTGAAATCGACCACAAACCCGTGGAAGATGGAAACCACTACAAACTGCTGTCCGGCTGTCCGTGTGATGATGGGTAGTGTGGTGTCCATCGTCGTGGCTCCTCCGGCAGAGATGGGGGCAAGGTTTCCGAACCATCGTACCAGCAACGGGGCGGCCAGCAGTGTCAGAATCTCCCGGCTGATATTGGCAAGCAGGGCGATGGTGCCCAGCTCGGCTCCCTTGTATTCGGTAATGAAGATGCTGGAGAGCGAGTAATAGCCGAATCCCGAGCCTACGGCCAGACAGTCCGTTATAGAACGGTGTGTCAGAATCAGACTGACGGCTGCCGAACCTGCCAGTGTTCCCAGTATCGTCATGATGGGCAGGAATACCAGCCGCGGATTGAGTGAACGGAAGTTCTTCAGGGTCTGCGGGTCGTTGCCTACGCTCAACCCTACACTGAACATCAGCGCGCAAAGCGCGTAGTAGCTGATATTGGTTTCTGCAATATCAAAAGGCAGCAGATGGCACACACCACAAATCGTACCCAATACAAAAAAGCCCACAATGATAAGACTTCCTTTCATGCCCTGCCTCCTTTCCTTTTATACAAGGCTCTCCAGAGTGCCCAAGCAGCGATAACACTTCCCAAGGTCCCTCCCAGGGTGAGTATCACAGCTTCAAGACCTATGGTATGGAGCCCCTTGATGATTTGCTCGTTGCTTCCGACCTCGATGCCGAGGATAAACAGCAGCAGCCAGATGAGCAGGGTGATGATTTGGTGGATTTTCTTTAAGTCCCGTTTCCGTAAGAGATAGCCCAACAGCATTCCCGTGAGCATTAGTCCGATGATTGTAAACATATCTATGTC
>ERZ1504282.488-NODE-488-length-9584-cov-3.696715_pt1 | contig 9584 bp, 5 predicted proteins | sample MGYA00571870_ERZ1504282 | MGnify/ENA primary metagenome ERZ1504282 (study PRJEB39906, sample SAMEA3182057) | gut metagenome | biome: human; feature: gut; material: Stool; isolation source: human stools | place: Canada | collected 2012-11-26 ...
GAGTTACTCCATGCTGGGAAATGTTCATTAGAGGAACTCCCACAGCGATGTGGTTTTGCCTCTAGAAGTGCTTTTTATGCCTCTTTTAGTAAAATAGTCGGAATGTCTCCTTTGCGCTTTCTAGCTCGTGAACAGAATAATTCGCTCTTAGAATCAATGATTTATGTATAATCAATTTTAGTTTTTTAAATTTATAAATTTAAAGTTTTTCTATTATGAACAAAAAGTTTTTAAGTGCAATCCTGTTCGGTGCCTTAATGGTGACCTCGACAGGAACATTTGTATCTTGTAAGGACTATGATGATGACATCGACAGCTTAAACGAGAAAGTGGATAAGCTGACTAAAGATTTGTCTGAATTACAGGCCGCAGCTGGAAAATATGTCACAGCTGTCAAGTATGATGCGGCAACAGGTAAGTTGACTGTTACCGGCGGTAACGGTGAAACTTTCCAACTTCCGATGCCTGCTGAACTTCCCACTTACTCTTTGAAAGTTGTAGATGGTAAGATACAGTTGTTAGATGGTGACAAGGTCGTTTCTGAAGCAACCCTGCCTACAACTGATGTTCCTGCGACATTTGATCCTACTTTGTTGAAGTGGAACAATGGCTATCTGTATTATGGAGATGTAAAAATCTCAGGTGTAGAGAAACCTCAAAGCGTTGGTTCTATTACAGAAGTGAAAGATGAAGAAACTGGTGAGGTGATTGGTTATGTCATTGAACTAGATGGCAAATCTGCTACATTCTCTGTCGTAACTGATTTGAAAGCTTTGGTATTTGAACCGGAACTGTACTATCAGGGTATTGAAGCAATTGCTGTAAAATCATTTGTTTACAAGGCTTTGACTGCTACAGATGTAAATGCAGATGCTGATAATAAAGATGATGCTCCTGTAAAAGAAACTGTAACAACTGAGGTCACTCCTGAATTATCTGCTACATACCACATGAACCCATCTACAGCTGATGTTCGTAATTTGGTTAAAGAAGATTTGAAATTCTTGGCTTACGATAAAGAATATGCTCGTGCTGCCGATGGAGTGGTAGTTCCAGAGATTTCTAAGGTTGAACCTAAAAATGGTGAGTTGACTGTTTGGGCTAAGTTGACTGAAGGAACTATTAAAGATATTGTGAATGACAACAAAGTAACAGTTTTGGCTTTACAGGCCAATTATTTGAATGGTGATAACAAACGCTCGGTTATCACTTCTGATTATGCTGCAGTTAAGGCTGTTAAGATTACAGATTTAGTTTTGAATAATGCAAAAGTTGCCGGTGAAAATCATTTGGCTGTTAAAGCTGCCGATGCTATCCAAAATGCTCCTGAAGTAAAAGTAGCTTGGGATGAAACAGTTGATTTGGCAGAATATGTTCAGACTCATTATGGTGCAGGTGATGCTCATACTAAGTGGGATGAAAATGCAGCGTCTGGTACAGTAGAAAAAGCCGGCTTCAGCTATTCTTATGAATTGGTAGGTTATATTGATGGTAGTAACAAAACTTCTCAAAGTGCACATGCCGCATTGAAAGGCTCTGTTTTGAGACCTCAGTTGCCGAAAGATGGTAAAGCTGCTGAATGGGGAGCTACAGAACAAAATCAAGCTACTGTAGGGCGTATGCCGTTGGTTCGTGTATTCTTGAATGATAATAACTCTAAGAAGAAAGTAGCTGTAGGTTACTTGAAGGTGGAAATTACAGGTGCTCCTGCTGAAGACCGTATTACTGCGACAACAGAATATACATTCAATGAAGAATTTACATTGAGCTGTAGAACAGAGGATTGGGTTCAGGAGGTAACTTGGTTCCAGATTGAAGAACAAATTTTGGCTCAGCTGAATATCTCTAAGGAAGATTTCGAAAGAAGTTATATCTATGACGGACCGATGATTCAATATAGTGAAGCAACTTTGGATGCTATGCCTTTGACTAAACTGTCTACTAAGGTTGAACAAACTGAGGCTGATGTTGAAGGTACAATGACTGAAGTTTTGCAATGGACTATTCCTGCAAACTATGCTTATGAATATTTCAGTGCAAATGCTTCAATGAAGGCTATTGTTCGTTACACCAAAGAGAACAAAGACATTCAGGGCAATGTTATTTCTAACGATTATGTATATGTAACATTGACTTGGACTCCTAATCCTCGTAATGTAACCCCGACTGGTACTTTGGCAAATTCTGATAAGACTAAACAAATCTGGTTTGCTAGCAATTCTAATGAAGGAGGTTCAGGCTATGATGAAATCCATGTAAACACTGAAGTTCCTGCTGCAACAGGTCATGATATCATGCGCTTTAATAAATTCATTTTGGATACCTTTAATGGTCATGATGTTACAATTTCTGAAATAGCTTCTGTTTATACAGACTTTGCAGATGCTGAACTGACTAAGACTTTCAGATTTGTTGATCCGAAGGATGCTAAAATGACTGGTGTATCTGGAACAATTTATACACTGAGTGTAAACGCTGATCGTACTCAGTTGTTAGCTAGTACTCCAACTATTGCAAATACAGTCATTGCGACTATTACTGATGCTGTAGATAATAATGGAGAAGATCTTATCGCATTGGCTAACAATGATATTGCTAAAGATTTGTTGAATGTTGCCGGTCGTGATGCATTGGCTGACAACCTGACTGCTAGACTTTCTGTTGAAACAGTAAATGAATGTGGCAAGTCATTGAATGCGGTAGCAAACAATGAATTCGACGTTAAGTTCTTGCGTCCTATCACTGTAGAAGCTGATAAGATGGATAACTTTAAGGATGGTGTAGACGTTGGTGCAGAAGGTTCTAAGATTGATCTTAAGTTGGCATTCACTGACTGGAGAAATGAAGCATTCAAGATTGCTCCGATTAACTATTATACATATTATGGTGTTAAATCAGTTACTATTGATACAAAGGAGGCTGAGACTACCATAAATGGTAAATATGAACCGATCCCTGCCAATTTACAGGTTAAACACGATGGTGTTACTACAGAAGAAATTGCCAAGGGCAACTTTGGTACATTGACTTATATCAACAATAAAGTTGAAGTAGGTGAGTTTGATATCAAACTTCCTGTAGTAGTTGAATATGCGTGGGGTACAGTAAAATTTGATATTGTATGTCATGTAGCTAAGACTGTAGGATAAACTGAGTGAGTAACTCTATTTATAATAAACTTGAAGAAAAGAGTGCTTTCGGGCACTCTTTTTTTCTCTTTACATTATAGTACGTATGAGAAAAACTAATTTGTTGATTCTTGGGCTTGCTTCAATACTCATTGTTTCGTGTGGTCAGGGTGGTAAGAAAGAGGAAAGAGACGATCCATCTACTGTAAAACAAACTATGGCTTTGAGTAAGAAAGATACTATAAAGGTATTGGAACTTACTAATCAGTTTATGACCGCAGTAAAGGAGCAGCGATATGCTGATGCAGCTATTATGCTGCACGAAACGAAAGCGGATGATCCTTTTGCTCAGCCGGAACTTTTGGATAATACTCAGTTAAAGAGTGTGTTGCATAGGCTGAAAGCTTTCCCGATATACGATTATAGCATTACTGACTATATTTTTAAAGAAGCTCTTGATAATGAAGTCCGTTGTAAGGTGATTTTGTTTCCCAAAAATGATGAGAAAGATACACGTCCCAATACTACTACCTGGTATTTTAAGCCGGTTCGTTTTCTAGGGGAGTGGAAGCTTTGTTTTAGAAGCAGTACACAGGGGGATCGTACTTTTGACGCTTCCAATTAAAAATGCTATTGTGAGGAATTAAAGATAGTTTAGGTAAATATCTTCTAAATATGCAGGTGCTGATTTAAAATTAGTACCTGTTTTTTTATGCATAATAAAGATGCACTGTCTATAGAATACAAAAACTTTTTTCTCTTTTCATCCACTTCAAAAGAACCTTTTCTATCTTTGTGCAGATTTGCGTGTAACGAATTGCTTATTTCCATCTTTTATTTATCGGGAAATATCCGTCATTCATCGGGGAAAGAACGTGCATTTATAGAAATACTCTTTCTGTATTGCCTTCATTTGATGAACTTTGTGACCGTAATCCTCGATTATCAATCATTAAAAGAAAGAACAATGAAAACAAAACAAAAAATTCAGTTCAACAGAGGACATGCGTCTGTAAAGTACTTGATGGCATTTCTCTTTATCGCCTGCGGAGGACTCCTTTTGGCACGTAATATGCAATGGATCACAGTTCCCGTTTATGACCTGCTGGTATCCTGGCAGGCAGTTGTGGCAGTAGTCGGCGTTTATTCATTGGTACGTCGTCATTTAGTGTTCGGACTGATATTACTGGGTATCAGTGTCTACTACTTGAATGATCAGCTCAGCGCTTTGTGTGGTACGGATATGCAGGCATTTATGCTGCCTGCTATTCTGATTCTGATAGGAATTGTCACTGTTTTTAGTCATGGTGGGAAATCTAGAAACCATGGGTACGGTCGAACTCCGGAAGAATTTAAAACGATGAATTATACCTCGGCAGATGGCTTTTTGCATTCGGAGAATGCTTTCAGCGGAGTCCGTCAGGTCATATTGGATGAAATGTTGAAGGGGGGGAGTATTCAGACCCGCTTTGGCGGCAGCATCATTGACATGCGACGTACGGACATTCCCGTAGGAGAGACACCGTTGGATGTAGATTGTAAATTTGGGGGCATTGAACTCTATGTGCCTGCGGACTGGACCATAAAATGTCTTTGCAGCACATTCATGGGCGGTTATGAGGACAAACGTTGGGAGAGAGAGGAAAATCCTCAAAAGGTGCTGGTGATAAGGGGGACTCTTTCGTGGAGTGGCTTGGTCGTTAAAAATTAAGACGGGCGGAATATGGATACACATCCTATACAGGCGTCGCCGCAAAGGTGGATAGTTGCTTTGGGCTTGCTGCTGGTTGCCGGCGTACAAGGCCTTTTCCTGTGGGGGTACACAGACGATGGTATATGGGTTTCCTTGTTGGACGGAATGGCTGCAACTCTGCTGTTTGCCCTATCGGCTTATTGGGCATGGTATGTTCTCGGCTTTGTCCATATTTCCATTACTACGCTTTTTATCACTATATTAGGCATATCTTGTACTTTGGTGGGCAGTTTCTTTATCCGGTGGATCTTGGAGTTTATTAATCATGCAGTCTACACTCCTTTTATACTCACACTTCCTTTCCGCCTCTGTTATGTGGCCTTACTGTGGAGCATCATCCTGTTATGGTATCGTTTGCAATCTGCTGCGGGCGAGCGTGAGGAGATGGAAAATCAATTGGTAACCATGCAGGAAACCTGGATGGAAGACCGCAGGAAAGCGGAGGCCAGCCGGAAGAAAGAGGAAGAAGCCGGTGCGGATGCGGAAGACTGCCTGGATCGGATCACAGTGAAAGATGGGACTAAAATTCATTTGATAGAATTGGCGGACTTGCTTTATATTCAGTCTTGTGGCGACTATGTGACATTGATTACTCCTGAAAGGGAGTATATTAAAGAACAGACGATGAAATATTTTGAAACTCATCTGCCTGGATCAGACTTTGTCCGTATCCATCGTTCGGCCATCGTTCAGGTTAAGCAGATATCCCGTCTGGAATTGTTCGGCAAGGAGTCTTATCAACTGATCTTAAAAAACGGTCGAAAGCTGAAAGTCAGTAATAGTGGCTACCGTTTGCTGAAAGAGCGCTTAAATCTCTAATTTATATTGTTAGGTAATATGGCCGGAAGGAAAAGGGGAGGGTGACATGTGTGGAACTGTCCTGTAACAGGAATGAAATCCGTTTGTCATGAAACCTTTAATAGAGTGTAACTCTCACGAAACTTAACCCATCTACTTTTGCGACAGATTTATAACGCATAAAAAAGTATATGAAAAAGGTTGTTAGAGCTGTGTCTCTTATGCTACTGATGGCAGGTGTTTGTGGAAATGCATTTGCCGAGGAAAATGAAAACATTGTCCGGCAAGGCACTATTCGCGGACGTGTGATAGACAATGGAAAACAAATTCTACCGGGTGCTTCCATCTTTATTGAGAATCTGAAAACCGGAGTGATCAGTGATGTGAACGGTTTCTACACATTACCCAATCTGAAGCCCGGCACTTACACCGTCAAAGTGACCTATGTAGGTTATAGCCCTATTGAAATGAAAGTTACCGTTCCCGAAGGCAAGACTTTAGAGAAAGATATAGTGATGAATGAAGGGGTGGAACTGCAGGAAGTGCAGGTGAAGGGAGCTTTTCAAGGGCAGAAGAAAGCAATCAATACACAAAAAAATAATCTGGGTATCACCAATATCGTATCTGCCGACCAAGTAGGGAAATTTCCCGACTCAAACATAGGTGATGCATTGAAACGTATCAGTGGCATCAATGTGCAATACGATCAAGGCGAGGCCCGTTTTGGACAAGTCCGCGGCACTAGTGCCGATTTAAGCTCCGTCACCATTAATGGTAATCGTGTCCCATCTGCTGAGGGGGATACTCGTAACGTGCAGTTGGACTTGATTCCTGCCGATATGATTCAGACCATCGAAGTAAGCAAAGTCGTTACACCCGATATGGACGGCGATGCTATCGGTGGTTCCATCAATCTGGTAACTAAAAATTCTCCTTATAAACGTACTATCAATGCCACAGCGGGAAGTGGTTACAATTGGATCAGCGAGAAAGCCCAGTTGAATTTAGGCTTCACTTACGGAGACCGTTTCTTCAATGACAGACTGGGCATGTTGCTCTCCGCTTCTTATCAGAATGCTCCTTCCGGTTCTTATGATACTGAATTCATGTGGGAACAAAATGAGGATGGCAAAGTATATGTCAGCGATTATCAGATGCGTCAGTACTTTGTCACCCGTGAACGTCAAAGTTATTCGGCGGCTTTTGACTTCGAACTCAATGAAAACCATAAATTGACTTTCAAGGGTATTTTTAACAACCGCAATGACTGGGAAAACCGTTACCGTACCAATATCAAGGATTTGGATGAGAACGGAAAAGGCACAGTCCGCATCCAAACCAAAGCTGGTACTCCTGATAATCGCAATGCCCGTCTGGAGCGTCAGCGTACCATGGATTTCGCTTTGGGCGGAGAACACTTATGGGGAGCAATCGGCATGGATTGGAATGCCAGTTATGCAAAAGCTACAGAAGAACGCCCTAATGAGCGTTATCTTGACTTCCAACTGAAAAAGCAGGAATTTGATATAGATTTGAGTGATGAACGCCAGCCGTTGGCAACACCCACAGCAGGTTCTACCCTGACACTGAGTGATAAGTTCAGCTTGAAAGAACTGACAGAACAACAGGAAGACATCAAAGAAGAGGATATGAAATTTTCGGCCAATTTCAAAACCAGTTTGAATAATGGAGCCAAACTGAAGTTCGGTGCGAAAGTAGTACGTAAAACGAAAGAAAAAGAAATAGACTTCTACGAATATACTCCGAAAGACGAGGATGCCTTCATGACCAACAGCCTGAAAAATACGGTAGACCAGAGTACGGATAAATTTATGCCGAGCGACAAATATCAGGTAGGAACATTTGCCAGTAAAGAATATGTGGGTGGATTGAACTTAAATGATGCTTCCCAATTCGATAAAGAACAGGTACAAGCCGAATTGGCTGAGAACTTTGAGGCTCGTGAAACTGTAAGTTCCGGGTATGTACGATTTGACCATAAATTTACCTCTGATATAAACTTGATGGCAGGGCTCCGCATAGAGCACACTTCTCTTCGTTATACCGGTCGTAACTGTGATGATGAAACAGATAAGACCACCAAGACCGGCCGCGTCGTCAACAGTTATGTGAATTTCCTTCCTTCTATTTTGGTGAAATGGGATGTAAATGATGATTTCAAGATACGCGGTTCTTACACGCAGACCTTGAGCCGACCCAAATATTCAGCTTTGGTTCCTAGCGTGAATATCAACCGTGGCGATAATGAAATAAAGATTGGTAACTCTGACCTGAAACCTACTATTTCTTACAACTTCGATTTGAGTGCCGATTATTATTTCAAGAGTGTAGGTTTGGTGAGCGCAGGCTTTTTCTATAAGAAAATAGACGATTTCATCGTAGATCAGGTACTGACCAACTATGAATACCAAGGAACAGAATATACCCGTTTCACTCAGCCCAAGAATGCAGGAAATGCTAATCTGTGGGGATTGGAATTTTCTTATCAGCGTGATTTCGGCTTCATTGCTCCGGCCTTGAAGTATGTGGGTTTCTATGGAACCTATACTTATACTCACTCACGTGTGGAGGACTTTAACTTCGAAGGACGTGAGAACGAGAGCGGGTTGAGTTTGCCGGGGTCTCCCGAGCATACGGCGAATGCCTCTCTTTACTTTGAAAAAGGAGGCTTGAATGTGCGCCTGAGCTATAACTATGCCTCCAGTTTTATCGATGAAATGGGCCCAAGTACATTTTATGACAGATATTATGATGCCGTGAACTATATGGATGTGAACGCCAGTTATACCTTTGGCAAGAAGGTGAAGATGACCTTTTATGCTGAGGCGAACAATCTGCTGAACCAGCCGCTCCGTTACTACCAGGGTACGAAGGACCGTACTATGCAGGCAGAATATTATGGCGTGAGAATGAATGCAGGTTTAAAAATAAATTTCTAAAAATTAAGTATATGAAAACGTTGATGATGATTAGAAAAATGAAAGAAGTATTGACATGGGTATGGATTGTTGTCATTGGTGCGGCTATCTGCCTGAATGTGTGTGCCCAGACTCCACAAGATTGGAAAGGACTGGAGAAACAACTGAATTTTTATATGGCTAACGATTTGGGACGTAACGGTTATTATGACCAGAAGCCCATAGCCGAGCTGATGGGAGAAATGGCGGATGTTATTGGTCCCGAGTGTGTGTTTGCAGCTGGAGACGTGCACCACTTTGAAGGTGTACGCAGCGTTAACGATCCGCTTTGGATGACCAACTACGAGTTGATTTACAGCCATCCCGAACTGATGATAGACTGGTTCCCGATCTTGGGAAATCATGAATACCGGGGTAATACGCAGGCTGTGTTGGATTATACCAATGTGAGTCGTCGCTGGTCGATGCCTGGTCGTTATTATACCAAAGTTTTTGAGAAGAAAGGAACTGCCATCCGTTTTGTGATGATAGATACCGCTCCTCTGATTGACAAATACCGTAACGAGAGCGAAACTTATCCGGATGCCTGCAAACAGGACATGGACAAGCAACTGGCATGGATAGACTCTGTGCTTACTGCTGCCAAAGAAGATTGGGTTGTCGTAATAGGGCATCATCCCATTTATGCTGAAACGTCGAAAGACGACAGTGAACGCAGCGATATGCAGAAGCGTCTGGATCCTATCCTCCGTAAACATAAGGTGGATATCTATGCATGCGGACACATTCATAACTTCCAGCATCTTCGTGTGCCGGGCAGTGATATCGACTATGTGGTAAATTCGGCAGGTTCGTTGAGCCGTAAGGTAAAACCAGTGGAGGGCACTCAGTTCTGCAGTCCCGAACCGGGCTTTTCTATCTTCACGGCAGACAAGAAAGAACTGGATATGCATATGATTGATAAGA
>ERZ1504282.492-NODE-492-length-9565-cov-3.531966_pt1 | contig 9565 bp, 9 predicted proteins | sample MGYA00571870_ERZ1504282 | MGnify/ENA primary metagenome ERZ1504282 (study PRJEB39906, sample SAMEA3182057) | gut metagenome | biome: human; feature: gut; material: Stool; isolation source: human stools | place: Canada | collected 2012-11-26 ...
TGCTCGGATATATTACCACAGATATTCCTACTTGTCAAGCGGAAGGTGCAGAAAAGTTGCGAAAAACACACCGGCGATTCGCCGGTATGACAGGGCGGCGCAGGGGCATTTAAAAAATCATGCAGATCCCTGCGATCACGGCGCAGAGGGGGATATAGAGCAGGAAGTGCAGGATGTGCGTCCTTTTATTGTAGCCGAACATATGCGGCCCTACGATGCCCTTCAGCTCGGGATAAAAATGCGGGAAGAAGTTTGAATGGCAGAGCAGGAACCAGTCGAAAAAGAGAATATCGTAGAGATCCATGCAATAGAGCATGATAAGATACCGGCCAAAGCAGCCGCCACACGGAATTCTGGACGCCCGAACCGCTTGAAGCAGCGGAAAATTGATAAAAGAAAAACCTTGAAAACAGATGTTTTCAAGGTTTTTCTGGCGCGGAAGGAGAGATTTGAACTCTCGCGCGCTTTTTAGACGCCTACTCCCTTAGCAGGGGAGCCCCTTCGGCCACTTGGGTACTTCCGCAGGTCGGTTGAGCCGATATGAAGGAAAGAAAATGGCGGAGAGAGTGGGATTCGAACCCACGGCACATTGCTGTGTCACTGGTTTTCAAGACCAGCTCCTTAAACCGCTCGGACATCTCTCCGAATGCCGGCCTCCAAAGCCGTGAATCATCTTATCATATCCAGGCAGGTTTGTCAATTCCTTTTGCAGAAACCGATGAATATTTTAGGAAGAAACCTTGATGTTCCCATGGGAAAGTGCTATACTAATTCAATAAAATAATGCAACTGGAAGGTGTTCCTGTATGACAAAAATTGATATTTATTCTGGCTTTCTCGGCGCTGGCAAGACGACGCTCATCAAAAAGATGATCAAGGAAGCCTATCACGGCCAGAAAATTGTCCTCATCGAGAATGAATTCGGCGAGATCGGCATTGACGGCGGCTTTCTGCAGGAGGCGGGCATCCAGATCACGGAGATGAACTCCGGCTGCATCTGCTGCTCGCTGGTGGGCGATTTCGGCCGCGCGCTCAAGAAGGTCATTGCGGAGTATGCGCCCGACCGCATCTTGATCGAGCCGTCCGGCGTCGGCAAGCTGTCCGACGTCATCGGCGCCGTGCGCAAGGTCACGTCCGACGACGTGCAGCTCGGCAATTTCGTGACCGTGGCGGACGCGACGAAGTGCAAGATGTATATGAAGAACTTCGGCGAATTCTACAATAACCAGATCGAGACGGCCAACACCATCATCCTCAGCCGCACCGACGGCATGACGGAGGAAAAGCTCGACCAGTGCGTCAACATGATCCGCGAACACAACAAGGACGCCGTGATCGTTACGACCCCGTGGCCGGAGCTGACCGGCGAGCAGCTGATGGAGGCGATGGAGCAGCGCAGCACCATCGCCATCGAGCTTGCAAAGCTCGAAGAGGAGGCGCACCACCATCATCATGACCATGACGAGGACGACGAGTGCGACGATCCGGACTGCGCCTGCCACCATCATCACCACGACGAGGATGACGACGAGCACGAGCACCATCACCATCATCACCATGATGACGACGAGGATGAGGAGTGCGACGACCCGGACTGCGCCTGCCACCACCATCACGATGACGACGATGACGACGAGCATGAGCACCACCATCATCACCATCACCACCACGGCCATGACGCCGACGAGGTCTTCATCAGCTGGGGCGAGGAAACGCACAAGAAATTCACAAAGGCCGAGATCGAGCGCATCCTGAAGGCGCTTGAGGACGCGGATGCCTATGGCATCGTCCTGCGTGCGAAGGGCTATGTAGCAAACGCGGAGGGCGAAAAGTGGATCCACTTCGACTATGTCCCCGGTGAGCCGGATATCCGCGACGGCGGTGCGATGGTCACGGGCCGCATCTGCGTGATCGGCTCGAAGCTGAACGAAGAGGCCGTTGCGAAGCTCTTCGGCGTGGAAAAGCAGTAAGGAGTTTTCTCTATGGCTATGCCTGATATCCCCATGTACGTCTTTACCGGCTTTCTGGAGTCCGGCAAGACGAAGTTCATTCAGGAAACGCTCGAGGACGAGCGTTTCAACACCGGCGAGCGGACGCTTCTGCTGGTTTTCGAGGAGGGCGAGGAGGAATACGACGTCTCGGCCTACCCGCACAAGGAGGTCTACGAGCAGGTTCTGGACTATGAAGACCTCAGCCCGGAGCTGCTGACCGGCCTGCAGAAGAAATACCGGGCCGAGCGTGTGGTCGTGGAGCTCAACGGGATGCATCTTGCTGCGGATTTCTATCTCAAGACGCCCGACCACTGGAAGATCGCGCAGGAGGTCATGTTTGCCGACGCGACGACCTTCCTCAGCTACAACGCCAATATGCGCCAGCTCGTCGTGGACAAGCTGGCAGGCGCGGAGATGCTGGTTCTCAACCGCATGGCCCCCGGCACGGACGTCATGCCGTACCACAAGATCGCCCGCGCCGTGAACCGGAAGATCGACATTCTCTATGAATACACCGACGGCTCGACGCACTATGACGATATCGAAGACCCGCTGCCGTTCGACCTGAACGCGCCCGTGGTCGAGATCAAAGACGAGGATTATGCCCTGTTCTACCGCGATATCACCGAGGAGCCAAAGAAGTACGCGGGCAAGACCGTGAAATTCAAGGGGCAGGTCGCGCGCCTGCGCCGGGAAAAAGAGGGGATGTTTGCTCCCGGCCGGTTCGTCATGACCTGCTGCGAGGCGGATATCACGTTCATGGGCCTGCCGTGCAAATTCGCGGCGGCCTCCGGCCTTGCGGCCAGAAGCTGGGTCTGGGTAACGGCGACGGTCGAGGTCAAGTTCCACACGCTCTACAAGGGCGTCGGACCCATCCTGACGGCTGTGAACGTGCAGCCCGCCGAGCCTGCCGAGCAGAACGTCGCAACGTTCTGATACGATTCATATTCGCTCCTTTGTGTACCAAAGCAGCCGGCAGAGACTTGTCTGCCGGCTGCTTTCTGTTTTGGCAGAATGGCTCTTGCCGGAAGGCTGGAAATCAGGTATAATACAGAAAAAGACGCCCCGCCGGGAGGCGGGGGGAACGGAGGCGTTTGCATATGCAGACAAGCTATCGCTTTTCCGCGCCGGGCCGCACGGAGATCAGCGGCAACCATACCGACCATCAGCACGGCTGCGTGCTGGCTGCGGCTGTCGATCTGGAAACGACGGCGGAGGTCACGCTGCGGCCCGATTCCATCATCCGCGTTGCGTCCGAGGGCTATGCCCCGGTCGAGATCGATCTGAATGATCTGTCCGTCCACGCGGAAGAAAAAAATACGACCGCCGCGCTCGTGCGCGGCGTTGCTGCGGCGTTTGCGCAGCGCGGCTGTAAGCTGCACGGCTTTGACGCGGCTGTCCGCTCGACCGTCCTGCCCGGCTCCGGTCTGTCGTCCTCCGCCGCATTCGAGGTTCTGATCGGCACGATCTGCAACGAGCTGTTTTTCGATAAAAAATGCTCCGCCATCGAGATCGCGCAGATCGGCCAGTATGCCGAGAACGTCTATTTCGGCAAGCCCTGCGGCCTCATGGATCAGATGGCCTCCAGCGTCGGCGGGCTGGTCTTCATCGATTTTGCCGACCCGGCGCACCCCGCCGTCCGGCAGGCGGCGTTCGATTTTGCGCACTGCGGCTACACACTCTGCACGCTCGATTCCGGCGCAGATCACGCAGATCTGACGGACGAATACGCCGCCATCCCCGAGGAAATGCGCCGCGTAGCCCGCGTGTTCGGCAAGGACGTGCTGCGCGAGGTGGACGAGGCGGAATTCTACGCAAAGCTCAAGGCGACCCGCGAGGCGGCGGGCGACCGCGCCGTTTTGCGCGCGATGCATTTCTTTGACGAAAACCGCCGGGTGCAGCAGCAGGTGCAGGCGCTGGAACGGGACGATTTTGAGGGCTTCCTTGCGGGCGTGCGCGATTCCGGGCGCTCGTCGTGGATGCTGCTGCAGAACGTGGTTCTTGCCGGGAGCCGGGAGCACCAGCAGATGGCCCTTGCGCTGGCTGCCTGTGAAAAGCAGCTTGCCGGGCGCGGCGCCTGCCGCATTCACGGCGGCGGCTTTGCCGGGACGCTGCTGGCGTTCGTGCCGAATGAAGCGCTTGCGTCCTTCCGCGCCAATATGGAGGCCGTGCTCGGCGAGGGCCGCTGCCACGTGCTCTCGATCCGGCAGGCGGGCGGCGTCCGGCTGGCATGAGACGGGCTGACCGCGCGGTCACGGACCGCGAACGGATTTTGCAGGTGATCGAGTCCTGCACCTGCTGCCGCGTCGGTTTTTCCTGCCCGGAGGGCGCGTATATCGTGCCGCTGAATTTCGCCTTTGTCCCCGGCTCACCTGACCGGTTTTATTTCCACGGCGCGCACGAGGGCCGCAAGGCAGAGCTCATCCGCACTGCGCCGCGCGTCGGCTTTGAGCTGGACTGCGCGCACGCGCTCGCAGCCGGACAGACCGGCTGCTCGTATTCCTATCGCTATCGGAGTGTAATCGGCACCGGCGTGATCTGCGAGGTGCAGGAGCCGGAGGAAAAGAAGCGGGCGCTGTCGGCAATTATGGCGCACTATGAAAAGAGCCGTCTGTTTACCTTTACAGACGAGCAGGCGCAGCGCGCGGCCGTGTTCCGGCTGGACGTCGCGCAGCTGACCTGCAAGGAGCATTTGTAAGAAAGAAGGAAGACACATGAACGAATTTGAACTGCAGCACCTGCCAGAGGCGTACCGCCCCTTGTCGCCGTGGAGCTATTTTGGCCTCGGCATTCTCTACGCCCTGCCGCTCCTGGGCTGGATCTTCCTGATCGTCCACGCCATCGGCAGCGCGAACATCAACCGCCGCAATTATGCCCGCAGCTATTTCTGCGTCTACGTGCTGGCAATCATTCTGGGTGTCCTGCTGACGATCACCGGCGTACTGTCCGGCCTGACCCAATCCCTGAACGGTACGTTCGCATAAGTCTATCAATCAAAAAACAGGGCTGTCTCAATGATGTTTCGATCATTTGAGACAGCCCTGTTTCTTGTGGCGGGGGGATTATGAAAGGCTCTTACCGCATACGGTGCAGAATACGGCGTCGGACAGCTTGACGGGCGCGCCGCAGTGCGGGCAGTATCTGTTAGTCCGCTGCGGCTGGGCTGGCAGCTCAGGCACCAGAGAGAACACAACGGGCTTTCCCTGCGGAGCGGACTGCGTCACAGGTTCGGCAGGCTCGGGCTGCGCAGGACGCGTGGGCGGCACAGGCGAAGACGGCTGCGGAGCGCTTGCCGTACTTTTGCACATCACTTATTATAGCAGTGGGGTCATATACAACGGAAGAAATACGATGCCGTCTTCCTCTTTGAAATCACCGGTATGCAAAACATAAGGAATATGAAGCTGCTCGACATATTTTGCCTTGAATTTTTTCAGAGAGGACAGCGTAAATCTAGTTTTTTGATTTTCATATTTCTACGTAAATCGAGAGAATTGGGCATTTTCTGAAAAAGCTATTCAGGAAAAAAGATGGTGCGGTACAGACTGGTAAGAATCATAGTCGTTTTGGCATATATCTCTCGACGAATGTTGACGAATCTGGTATAATTCATGCAGAGAAACCAAACAGCATGCAACAGATACGGGAGGCGCGATAAAATGAGCAGAGACTCAGAAAAGGTTTTGAAAGAATTGCAGAAATTCCTGGACGCTCACGCAGAGGACACGGAGAACGAAGCCGACGTGGATGCCCTGGCGGAGCGGTTCTTTGCAGAATACAATCTAAAATGCAAAGAGCAGAAAGAATCTGCGCCTGAAACAGCGGACGATTATCTGGATCTCGCCGAACAGGTCACGTCGAAGAAAAAAAGAGTGGAATATCTGCACAAGGCGCTGGAGCTGGAGCCGGACAATCTGGATGCAAGGCTCCAATTGATTCTGCGTACAGCGGAGCAGCCGGACGAGCGGCGGCTTGCCTTGCAGGAGCTGCTCGACGCAGCGGACAAGCAGATGGAAAAGTCCGGCGCGTTCAAGGAGTACGCCGGTGAGTTTTGGACAGCGTTTGAAACCAGACCATATATGCGCGTGCGCTATACATACTTTGACGTTTTAATTTCCTGCGGCATGATGCGCCGGGCGATCGACGAAGGGCAGCGCCTGTTGGAATTGTGCGAGAACGATAATCTCGGCGTCCGCTATCAGCTGATGCATTTGTATGCCTATATGGAAGACGAGATGCACGCGCTGGCGCTCCATAAGCAGTTCGATTCCTATGAGGAAACGCAGATGCTCCTGCCGCTGGCAGTTTTGTATTACAAGCTGAATCAGTTCGATAAGGCAGAGGACTACATCAAGCGCCTTGCGAAAGCGAACAAGGATACGAAGAAGTTCCTGCGGGCGGCGGCGCGTGACCAGCTGGACGATTATATTGGCGAGATGAGCCCCTATGGATACCGGCCGTTTACGATGGAAGAGCTGCTGGACGAACTGATGCACACCAGTTATCTGTTCAACTCTGTGCCATACTTCTTCGCATGGGCAAGTAAAGTCCTTGCTGCGAAAACAAGTGCAAAAATGAGCGCAGGAAAGCCGAAACTCCTGCACTGAACCGGCAATATGAATGATGCAGAAAAGGCACGACATTGCGTCGTGCCTTTTGCGTATCTGCAATTATACGAGGTATTCAGAAGCGCCGTTGTCCTTGCATTGACGCCCATCAGCTCCCGCTGGGTCTGCCGGTTCGACTGGCACATGGGCATCAGAAAATTCACAGCCTTTCGGATCTGCTGAAGGTCAGAGAAAGTAAGGGCATTCTGGTGCAGATGCTCCAAAACACGGCTACCTTTGAGGAAACCTTTGAGCGGGTCTTATCCAACAGGAAAGCCAACGGTTTAAGTGACAAAACCTTACAAACCTGCAACAACCGCTGAATCAAGGCAAAGCGAACGGGCTTGCCGCCTGTGATTCACAGACAGCAAGCCCGTTCGGCTGCTTGAACAGTTTGTGTTTTCTAGCTTTTTGGGGTCACTTCAAAATTGTCCTGCCGGGGAAATTTTGTTCAGCCGGCGTCCTCTGAGACGCTGGGGGTTTCGTAGGTTTCGATGCGGCGGATATGCGCGCCGAGCGCGGCGAGCTTGCCGACGATGTCCTCGTAGCCGCGCTCGATGAAGTGCGCATCCTCGATGAGCGTCATGCCCTCGGCGCACATAGCGGCGATGACCATCGCAGCGCCCGCGCGCAGGTCGCAGGCGCGGACCTCGCAGCCGCGCAGCGTCTGCACGCCGTCGATGATAGCGGTCTTGCCCTCGACCTGGATATTTGCGCCCATGCGGCCAAGCTCGGCCGTGTAGCGGAAGCGGTTGTCATAGACGCCCTCGGTCACGAGGCTGGTGCCGACGGCGGTGGCCAGACAGACGGTGATCTGCGGCTGCATATCGGTCGGGAAGCCGGGGTACGGCATGGTCTTGACGTTCGCGCGGTGCAGGCGGTAGGCGGATTCGACGCGGATGGCGTCGTCATACTCCGTGATGTCCGCGCCGATCTCGCGCAGCTTGGCGGTGATGCAGTCGAGGTGCTTCGGGATGACGTTTTCAATCAGCACGTCGCCGCCGACTGCGGCGGCAGCGGCCATATACGTGCCCGCCTCGATCTGGTCGGGGATGATGGAATAGCAGCCGCCGTGCAGCGCCTTGACGCCGCGCACCTTGATGACGTCGGTGCCCGCGCCGGAGATCTGCGCGCCCATGGCGTTCAGGAAGTTCGCGAGGTCGACGATGTGCGGCTCCTTGGCGCAGTTTTCGATAATCGTCATGCCGCTGCACAAAACTGCCGCAAGCAGGATGTTCATCGTCGCGCCAACGGAGACAATATCGAGATAAATGTGGCCGCCGCGCAGCCCGCCCTTCGGGGCGTCGGCGCAGACATAGCCGCCGGCCTGCTCGACCATGGCGCCCATGGCCTCGAAGCCCTTGATGTGCTGGTCGATGGGGCGGACGCCGAAGTTGCAGCCGCCCGGCATGGCGACATGGGCATGGCCGAAGCGGCCAAGCTCTGCGCCGATGAGATAATACGACGCGCGGATACGGCGGACAAGCTCGATGGGCGCGGTCGCGTTGCGGGCGCGGGTGCAGTCGATCTCGAGCGTGTTGCGGCCGTAGCGCCGGATCTCCGCGCCCATATCGCGCAGGATCTCCAGCAGCAGACGAACGTCTGAAATATCCGGTACGTTTTCGATCCGGCAGGGGCCGCTGACGAGCAGCGTGGCCGGCAGGATCGCGACCGCCGCGTTCTTGGCTCCGGAAATGGTCACGGAGCCGGAAAGCTTTGTGCCGCCTTGAACGATGTATTTGATCAAAATGTAATCCCTCTTTGGTAGCGTCAGTTGACACTAAGAGTGTTTGCGGAAATGCGTTATGTTAACAAAGCCAAATTCGGCCGCTATTAGAATAGCACACCACGGCAGGAATGTAAAGGAAAATGACAATGCAGCAGCAGGAAATCTTCAGATTTTCTTCATAATTCGACAGGCGCAGACGGCGGACGCTATGTTTCCGCCGTGATTTCGCGCGTAATGCCGTTGATAAAAAAGCTTCCCGCGTCCGTTTCGACCAGCCAGACCGGCACGAAGCGGATGCCCGTACCGGCCTGATCGGACGGCAGATACGCCTGCGTAAGACCCGTCACCGCGCTTCCGACCCAGCCGAGCGCGTCACGCCGGGCCAGCAGCTGCGCCAGCGCGTCAGCGGCGGAGATGGCCTCCTGCTCCGACACGCGCGTAATGGAGCTTCCGCCGGTATAAAACGTGCCCTCGACCGCCGTGAGGCAATCGTCCGTGTAGCTTAGCGCCAGCTGGCTGCCGAGCACCGGCACGCCGAGCAACGTCTGCGAGGTGCGGATCTGCACGGCATCCGTCTCCGTCTGCTCCCGCGTGAGGGTCTGATATTGAAAATCCATGGCGCGCAGCAGCTTTTCTGCGGCCTTTTCAGAACTCCGCACCCGGCTGCCGCCGGTCATCACGGCGGAGAAGCCGCCCGTGCGCGTGATATGGAGCGTCCCAAGCTCGGATTCGTAGGTGCTCTCAAAGCCGGATTCGCCTGCGGGCGCGGCCTTCGCGCCGAGCAGCGCCTGCGCGGCGGTCTGCGCGCCGTCCTCAGAAAGCTCGACACTGTAGAGCACGGGACTGCGCGGAAGCTCGTCGAGCAAAACGGAAAGGCCGTAGCTCTCGTAGAGCGTCTTCAGCTCCTGCAGCATCTGCCGCTGCTCATGCGTCTGCGCAAGCCGGTTCGGAACGACGATGCACAGAAGCCCCAGCGCACAGAGCGTCAGAATGAGAAGGATCAGATTTTTCATGCGCGAAGCGCTCATAGCGGCTCCTCCTGATGGAAAATTTGAGTCAGTGGTGCGATGGATACGGCGGAAAGCAGCTGTTCTAAAGAGGTCTTCGGCGAATCTGTATGGATTTACCCACTTGTTTGTAGGGGCCGATGCCCACATCGGCCCGCTGGGAAATTGCAAATTCGCCTAGGGTGTATCTGAAAACTCATGATGTGACCGGCAGCGAGGGATTTTTGCGTT
>ERZ1504282.513-NODE-513-length-9338-cov-3.113756_pt1 | contig 9338 bp, 10 predicted proteins | sample MGYA00571870_ERZ1504282 | MGnify/ENA primary metagenome ERZ1504282 (study PRJEB39906, sample SAMEA3182057) | gut metagenome | biome: human; feature: gut; material: Stool; isolation source: human stools | place: Canada | collected 2012-11-26 ...
GAGCAGGTAAATTCCGGCCGTAACACGCGTGGGGGAAAAGCCGAAGTCTTCTATCTGGTTGTACAGCCTCATCGCGACGCTGGCGGCGATCAGCCCTGTCTGGACAGCGAGAATAAAGCCGAGGACGGTCCCCGTTTTTGAAGCCCTTACGGCCCCGGAAGAGCGGAACATGACCAGCAGGATCAAGCCGGAAAGAATGGCTGCCAGCGTAAGGGAGTCCGCCCCTTCATGCAGGTAGCCTGTCTGGGAAATACCTTCCGGCACCGTCCCGCTCCACAAGAAGGAGATGTCCGTTCCGTTATTGACCAGGAAAGCCAGGTTGATGAACAGCAGGGAAATGACCGGAAGGGATGGCAGCCACGGCTTCTCCGGCCGGATGGGCCGGTCCTCGCCAAAGGGGGCGCATCTGCGGTGCATGGTCAGAATGCCGAAGGACAGGGAACCCAGTACCCACAGGAGGAAGTGAATAAACATCTCCCTGCTGGGAAGCAGCCAGGACAGGTAGCGGACGGCCAGCTCGTTCATGGCGGTCCTGACGGAAGCGACGACAGGATTCCCGTCCGCAAAAATGGAGAGAAAGAACAGAAACAGGGATATGCCGATGGCGACGCTGGCGGCAAGAGGAAGTTTTCCCTTGAGGCTCTGCGCCGCCTTTCGAACCTGGTTCATGCGGAAAAATCTGTATTCCAGCCAGGAAGTATATCTTGTTCCGGGAACGTAGCCGTTACCCTCCTTCCGCGGCAGGAAAATAATGGCCAGGGGAAGAAACATGGCGACAAGCAAGTTGTAATGGGAATCCGGGGAAAGATTGAGGCTTACAGCGGTGGCATTCAGAACGGCCATGACGCCCAGGAACCACTGTTCCTTGCGGCTGATATCCGTCCGCAGCATGAGGAAGGCCGCGGTGTACAGCAGGATGCCCAGCGCCGTGCCGATTCCCAGCCCTTGCAGGGTGCCGAACATGAAATCCGCGGCAAAGCCGCTGCATGCCAGGGCAACGAGCGGTATGTTCCCGTGCCTCCACCAGGAAGGGGGGAGGTCCGGAGCCGGAGGAAGGACGGGCGTGTCTGCTGGAATTGACGGAAACGCCGGGCGTTCCGGAAAGAGAGAGGGCTGGCCTGCCATGGGAGTTGTCGGGAGAGGAATGAACAGGAAGGATTCCCTGCACGCGGCTGCACAGGGAACAGTTCCTCTTTAAAGCTGTTCGTAAAATTGTCAAGACGGATTCCGATGAAAAGCGGAGGTTCGGCCATGATGTTCGCAAAGGGGATCACAAGGGATGATGGAAAAGGATTGTATTTTCCAAAAGAGGGCGTATAGCATGCACGGATGAAGCGCATCGCCGTGTACGCCGGTAGTTTCGACCCCCTGACCAATGGCCACTTGTGGATGATCAGGCAGGGGGCGCGGATGTTTGATGAGCTGATTGTGGCCATCGGCGACAATCCGGAAAAGCATTACACGTTTTCCCATGAAGAACGCATGGACATGCTTCGTACGGCGCTTTCCGATATGCCGGAGGTCCGCATTGCCGAATTCCACAACCGCTTTCTGGTGGACTTTGCCAAGGAGCATGAGGCCTCCTTCATGCTGCGCGGCATCCGTTCCACTCAGGACTATGAATATGAACGCGTGATGCGCCATATCAATGCGGATATGGCTCCCAAGGTTTGTACCGTGTTCCTGATGCCCCCGCGCGATACGGCGGAATTGTCCTCCAGCATGATCAAGGGCCTGATCGGGCCGGAAGGATGGGAAAGCCAGGTGAGCCGTTACGTTCCCCCGAACGTGTTCGCCCTGCTCAAGAAGAAATATAAAACCCTGACGGAGGAAATGCGCCGGCAGGGCGGCCAATAGGAAGATTCCCTGCGGTTTGCCTCCTTCCCTCGCAGAGAATTTTCCGGGGAAGTCTGCCGTGCCTTTTCCGCCGTCCGCCCGGGGAAAGTCCCTCGAACCTTGACGGCCCAAAATTCCTCCCTAATGCGCCGAGCCGGAAACATTCAGAAGCACGGTGCCCGTCACAATGAGGACGATGGCAAAAACGCCTGCGGCATTCAGATGCTCTTTGAACAGGAATACGGACAGGCAGGTGGCGGCCACTATTCCGATGCCGGACCAGGAAGCGTACGCGATGCTCAGCTCGATGCCCCTGAGGGATTTGGACAGGAAAAAGAAACAGATGACATAGGCGGCAATGGCTCCTGCCGTCGGCCAGGGACGGGTGAACCCTTCCGCGTATTTCAGGCAGAGAGTCCCCATCAATTCTCCCGCTATGGACAGCAGCAAATACAAATACGGCATGGCGTCCTCCTATTGGTGGGCGGCTTTCCGGAAATGGCGGAGGTACGCGCCGCTGTGGCTGATCAATCCGTTGACCTCTTCGGGGCTCATGGCATTGAACGCTTCCGATTCGGCCTCGTAAAGTTCGGCCAGGACGTGTTCCGCATAATCCCTGCCTTCAGGGGAAAAAATGATGATCTTGCTGCGCCTGTCGGCGCTATCCGTCTGCTGTGAAACGTAACCACGGCTTTCAAGGTTTTTGAGGATGCTGTTCACCGTCTGCTTGGGAAGCATGAGTATCCTGCATAGGTCCGTCTGGGTGCAGCGTTCGGTATTCCGCACCATGTACAGCACCAGAAGTGTGTTGATCGTGATTCCGTGCTGTTCGGCCCATTGGGAATAAAGATTGTTGGTTTCAAGCCAGATTTGGTAGTAACGCCTGATCGTGGATTTGAGGTCGAGGTGCATGCAATAAAATGGTCTGATTTCGGACTAAAAATATCAGGACATACCGGAAAGTCAATACAGAAACCAGTTCCGTCCGGCAGAACGGGGACTACCGGAAATTGCCCATGGAGCAGGGATACATGCAGCGGTGCGTCCACGGGGATTGCTTACATGTCTTCCGCTGGCGGCCGGGAATGCGCCGAAGAACGCCTTCTGCGCCTGTCCTTCTGTTTGCGCATGCGCTGGATAACGCGGGCTTTTGCGGCGCACTGGCCTGTCTGCTGCCGTTCCACGGCGTCGCACAGTTCCCGGCGCGCCAGAAAGCGGTTGAGCTCCCGGGAACGGTCCACGTGGCACTTGACGGCGATGCCCGTCGGGACATGTTTCAGATAAACGCAATTGTTGGTTTTGTTCACCTTCTGGCCGCCGCGCCCGGCGCCTCTAACAAAACTTTCCTCCAGGTCCTGCTCCCGGATTCCCAGGGATTCCATGCGCTCCTTCAGGGCGGCGAGTTTTTCAGGCCTTACCATAACCGGAGTGATGCAGGGAGTTGAGGCGCGCTTGAACGGCATGGACCAGCATGTCCCGGCTGGCCGCCGTCAGGGGAGCCATTCCGATGACGGCGTTTGTTCCGTCCGCCAGGCGGAGCGTCAGCCGTGTTCCGTCCCGCTCTGCGGAGCATATCTGCTGCCAGAGGTGCCACCGCATGGTGTGGCGCGGACGCACAAAGGGGAGAATTTCCACGCCCAGAGGCGTGACGATGACGGCCGCATGCTTCAGGCAGCGGAGCCCCAGATACAGGAAGAGGACGGCCGGGACCACGGCCGCAGCCTGCATGGCCCACAAGGGAGCGGGAAGATAGGGTGTGATGGTGCCGTGCCCCGCAAGCTGGAGAAAGCCTGCTATGGCAATCAGCAGGAAAGCCGACCCGGTCAGCAGGGCTCCCGCCCGGTTGCGCGTAAAGCGCAATTCCCGCTCCTGCACGGGAATGTGGCGGATATCGTCCACCCCCAGGCCGGTTTTCACCGGACTGGGAAGTGTTTCGGATGATGTATGTTCAGGCTCCAGCATAAACGCCAGGAAGGATTTCCTTCGTTTCCTCCGTGTTATTCTCCATCAGCAGGGTGCCTTGAAGGACGGCCCCGTCCTGGAAATGGAAGTGGCCGCGCAGGGTCAGCTTGTCCAGCCCCACCAGGGAAGGCAGGCCGAGGCTGTCCAGGGAATCCACCAGCTTGTACAGCCCGGGGTCCAGGTCCACGATGGGGGCGGTTCCGTTCCGGAGCCAGGGCCACCTTGCCGTCTGCATCTACGGAAACCGCGTCGGAACGCAGCAAAAGCAGGTCGGAGGTGGTTTTAACGGGGAAAAAGCGGGAGCGCGGCACATTGACGGCGCGCGCGCCGGGGAAGCATTCGATGCCCGCGCCCATGGCCGTTTCCAGCTGGAACACCTTGGCGGACTTCGGGTCCCTGGGGTTCACCGTCTTGCTGTTCCGGATTATGGGAAGGGGGAGTACGCCTCCGTTGGCGTCCAGAATCTGCTTGAGGGAATCCAGGCGGATCCAGAGCGTGTTGGTATTGAAATAACGGTGCTTGGAAATGTTCTGGAATTCGGGGATGTCCGCGTCCGGGCACTGGGCTACCTCCCGCAGGATCAGGTGACCATCGGACTTCCTGACGGCCAGGTGGCCGCCTTTCTTGTCCGCCTCCGTGCGGCGCGTGACTTCCATGACGAAGGGGGCTCCGCTTTCCGCAAACCAGCGCAGGAAATTCATGTCAGGCTGGGCTCCCAGATTGTCGGAATTGGAGATAAAGGCATACTTGACGCCGTCTTCCAGAAGCCGGTCCAGCCAGCCGGAACCCAGCAGGGCCGGGTACAGGTCCCCGTGGCCGGGAGGGCACCATTCAAGTTCGGGCTGCTGCGGATAGGAGGCTGGTTCCAGCGTATCCGCCAAAATCTTCGGCACGCGGTTCTGCATCAGTTCCACCTGATGGGCGTCGGCAAAACCGTCCGCCGCATACTTTTCCAGATAGGCCAGCGTGTCCGCACTGGTGGAGAAGGAATTCATGAGCAGCAGGCGCACCGGGGTTCCGGATACGGTGCGCAGGTGTTTCACCTGCCTGACGATGAGATCGAGAAAAGTGTCCTCCCCCTTCACCTTGAGCAGGCTCTTGGCCTTCTGGAGTCCCATGCTCGTTCCCAGGCCGCCGTTGAGCTTGATGCAGACGCACTGGGAAATCAGGTCTTTCCCGGCCGGTGCCGTGGAATCCGTGATGTTCGTCCAGTCCGCCACCTGGTCCGCCGGACTGATGTCCGTTTCGGGGATCATGCCGGAATGGTTGGAAACGAGAGCTTCGTAACAGCGGGAAAATGCCTTGATGGCTGCGGTGGAGATGCCCGCGGACTCCATCTTTTCTTCAAAAGGAGTGAACGTACTCATTGCCGGGGGTTGTACAAAATGACCGGAGAACTCTCAAGCATTATGCGCGTACCCCGCATGCAGTTCCGGAAGTTCCCCTTTTTACCCGGAATGACCGGATGCGGGAAGGAAAAGAAGGAAAAGAAGGAAAAGCCCGGGCGTGGCTCCGCGAAAACCTCCTTTAGCCGGATATCCGGTGCTTCCGTGGCAGCTCTGCACGGAAAGGAAACCTTCCTTTCATGGAAAAGCGGGTGCGGAAAATGTCATTTCACGGCTATGACCCGAATGCGTCGGTAGTCGGCCACCCATTGGGTGCCGTCCCACAGCTCGTCCCGGAGGGCGGACTCCATCTCTTCAAGAATCCGGATGCGGCCGGCTCCCGGCAGAGGGGACAGGTCGGAGGCAAAAAACTGCCGCACCCAGTTGCGCAAGCCGTTCTCCCCGTCCTTCAGCGGCGTGGGGCGGTCGTAATCCATGACCAGTTCCGGGTGCAGTCCGGCCTGTTCCACCAGTTTCCGGTATTCCTCCACGGTGGGGAAGTAAAAGGGATTTTCATGATGCCTTTTCTGCCGGGAAAGGCTGGATTGAAAGGCTTGCTGGATGCGGTGTATGTTGCGGACGGCGCCGAATTCGCAGACCAGCCTGCCTTGGGGTTTCAGCACGCGGAAAATGTTTTCCAGCAGGGCCTTTTGATCGGAAATCCAGTGAAAAACGGCATTGGAGAAAACGACGTCGAACCGGTTGGACCACGGCATCCGGCAGGCGTCCACCACCCGGAAGTCGATGTCCGGGTGAAGCATCCGCGCCTTGCGCACCATGTCCGGGGAAGCGTCCGCCCCGACGACATGGGCGGATTTGGCCAGCAGTTCCTGCGTGAGTGCGCCCGTGCCGCAGCCCAGGTCCAGAATGGCCTGTCCCGGATTGTCCGGAACGTGGGAGAGCAGGTCTTTCCCGTAGTCCGCGACAAAGCCGTGCTTGTCTTCATAAAAATCCGCATTCCACTCCATGACGGCGCCAGCATACAGGTCACGGGCTTGTTCTCCAAGGCTAACCCTGCATTATTTCACCATGCTCCGGCGGTGGAAATGGCCCCTGGCGCATTTTCCGCGTGCGTCCGGGATTCTGCTTGCTTTGGACGGCGTGGAATGGTTAAGATAAGTTTACTATGAAAGCAACAGCCCTGTTCATGACGGCCGGAGCCCTGGCCGCGGTTTCCGCCGGCGCCTATGACGGATACGGATATGATCCCCGGCCGGCAAGTGCCTACAATGATACGATCAGCGGCGCGGCCAGAATTGGCTACGACTCCCGCTATGCCTACAAGGACCTGGTAGCCTCCTCCCTGCTGAATCGCAGCGGCGTGTTCACCTTCGGCGGGGAAGTGGACTTGAACCTTGTCAAGGACTGGAAGCAGGAAATCGGTGCGGAATACCTGGCCTTCTGCGACGGTCTGCTGAGCGACAAGAACGCTTTTGACGCGGACTGGAAGGCCGTGAAGGAATTGTTCCCGAACCTGACTTTCCGGGGCGGTTATGAATTCAATTACGGCGGTCTTCCCGGCTATCTGAGCAAATACACGGGCAAGGCCCCCCATTCCGTGGCCCAATCCTTTACCGCCGGGCTGGCGTACGACGATCCGGGGCACGGCTATTTCGGCGCTCTGGATGTCCAGTACGGTTTTTACGGCATGACGGGCTGGCGCATCGATTTGAATGCGGGCAGGCGCTGGAGCGGCCTGATTCATGAAAAGGTGGATTTGGAACTGAGCGCGGGCACCAGCTATTCCTCCAGCTACTGGGGCGCCGGCGTGGCCGGATTCGACCAGTTCAACATCAAGCTGGCGGCTCCCGTGCGCATTTCCGGCGTGGATTCGCAGAACGGCTTCCGCGTCATTCCCTTCATCCAGTTTGACTGGGCGGGGAACACGCGTTCCGATATCCGCCGCTATACCGGCATGAGCACCATTGAAGACTTCCGCATCCGCGTGGGCGTGGAAGCCGTGTACAGATTCTGACAACGGCCTCCGGGGGCGTCTTTCCTCCCCGTCCGGGGAGGAAGAAAACCCTCGGCGGCATGTGCCGTTTCCTGCTCTGTCCGGGGAATAACGTATGATTCATGAAAGATGCCGCCATGTGGAAAACGATTCTTATTCTTGCCCGCCATACCTTCATACGCCTGTTGTGGCTGCTGCTCCCTCTCGGGATCTTTGCCTTTCTGGTGCGGGCCATTCCCCTGAGTCCGCTCCAGGCCCTGTGCGGACTGATTCCGGTCATTATCTTTGAAATATGGCTGGTGGTCAAATACCTGCTTCCGGGCATGAGCGACCTGGTCACGAAAACCCTGTATGCGTCCAACATCACCACGGACGAGGAAGTGCTGGTGGACGCGGCCCGGCGCATGCTGGGAGCCGGAGACGCGGCGGGCGCCCTGGAGCTTTTGGAACGCAATCGCAGGGAGAATCCCGGAATGGTGCGTCCCTGGCTGATGGAATCCGGTCTGCTGAATGATATGCGCAAGTACGCGGAATCCGTTGAATTATTACAGGAAGGCTTGGCATCCCGAAGATGGAGGAAGGAGGACCGCGCCCTTTTCCTGTATAAAATAGGGGGAATTTATTCCTCCCTGCTCAATAATCCGGAGCAGGCCGTGAAATACTGGCAGGAGGCTGTCAAGAGATACCCGAACACGGCTTACGGCCGTGCCGCCAAGGACAAGCTGTACGAGCTGCGCTGAGTGGAAGGCAAGGCGCATTTTTCAAACAAAAGCCGGGGGAGGGAGGAAAGAATGCACAGCCTTGAATGCGCCCTTGGAAAAAGTAGAAGGATTTGATCATGATGCGCGTGTTGATGAAACAAGGGGAACGTTCCATTTTCTCTGTTGCACGGAGTTTTCTGGATGCAGCCGTGCATCCGCAGGTCCCTTCTGGAATTGTAGCTGGACTCCGGATTCATAATCCGGTATGTGCATGCAGAGACGCCATTATCTAATGGTTTTGTTTCAAGGAGGAATGTAGATATGATAAAAGAATGCTGTGTTTATGCAAAATACATTCCATGAATTGCCTGCCTTGACTGTTGTTGTAACAGGATTTAATCAGGAAAGTAGCATCCGGGGGGCGATTGAGAGTGTTTTGAATCAGGATTACGCGGGAAAGCTGGAATATATTTTTTCAGATGATGCATCTTCCGACGGAACTTTCCAAATCATGAGGGAAATGGAGCAGGCGTACCGGGGCTCCCATTCCATCAAATTAAACCGCAATGAGCAAAACATGGGTATCACTGACCATTTGGAAAAGGTGTATTCCCTGGCGTCTCATGAATGGGTTATGCGAATGGACGGGGACGACCGCTCTTTCCCGCACCGCTGCCGCATTCTTGCCGAAGCCATCATAAAGTACCCTCAGGCAAGATATATTGCCTCTGATGTGGAACTGGTTGTCTGCGAATCCGCCGGGCAGGCTGTATGGCCTGCCCATTTGGAAGAGGATAAAGGCCTGCGTGCCTTCCTTCCGCAGGATGGAACTGCTCACAGGGCGTTTCTCGGAACGGCATCCGCCATCAGACGCTCCTTGCGTGCCCCCTATTCGGAAATCCGGAATCTGTCCATGTGCGAGGACTTGTATGAAGCTCATAGGGCATGGCTGCATGAAGGACTCGTGGTTTTGCGGAACAAACTCGTTTTGTATGTTGAACACAGTTCCAATATTTCCAGGATCAATCCCCGGTTAAAGAACCGGAATATGGAGACTTTTCTTAAGGGAATCAGCCGTTTGAAAGGCATCAACCAATCTTTTATCCAGGCACAGGAGGCTATTGTGCGCATGACGGAAATGTTTTTGGAATCATGCCCGGATAAAAATTCTCCCCATATCGAGTCTGTCTGCAGGGATTTGGAAAATAGAAAAGAATTCATTCGGGAGCTCCGCATGGAGGTTGAATGGCCGGAAATGACGTTGGGCCGGAAAATGCGGCATTGGCCATACTTCAAAAGAAATCCTCTCAAGCTTCTGCCTTTGCCGGTCTATGGCCGGCTGCTGTGTCTGATGTACCGCCTGAAGCGATGATTTGCCCATGAGGCGCCGGGAGGCCGGGGAATATGTATTCCGTTGGAGATTTACTGAAATTCCCTGCCGGAATGCAGGCTCTTTCCTGCAGGAAAAAGTCTCATGATCTCGGAATCAATTTTCCCATG
>ERZ1504282.516-NODE-516-length-9308-cov-2.594834_pt1 | contig 9308 bp, 6 predicted proteins | sample MGYA00571870_ERZ1504282 | MGnify/ENA primary metagenome ERZ1504282 (study PRJEB39906, sample SAMEA3182057) | gut metagenome | biome: human; feature: gut; material: Stool; isolation source: human stools | place: Canada | collected 2012-11-26 ...
TCGGAGATGTGTATAAGAGACAGGACGTAGATAGTCTCCATCTTGCCGAATTTCTCCTGCTGTTCGGGGGTGAGTTCCCTGCCGAGCAACCTTTTGGGGACAAAGAATTTGGCGGCGGCGGTCTGCGCATTGTCTTGGGACGGTGCGTTGCCCTGCGACTGTGCGGCGGATGCCTTTTGCTGCTGTTCCAGTTTCTTGTAGCGGTTCCTGTCCAGTCCGTCGAAGTTGTAGTCGAATTTTTCTTTGGCTACGTTGTACTGCATGTAGGCGTCGAACTTGCTTTTCCACTGCGAGTCCATGCCCTCTATCAATACTTTGCCGCCTTCGGAGAGCTGGCGGTGCTGCTCCGGGGCAAGGGTGACACCCTTGATCTCCATCGGGATAAGGATGTCGTCCACCGGAACGGCGACGAGGTTGTTGGTCAGTTTGTCCAGTGAAACGAGGCAGGGCTTGGGGGCGCCGCCGTCCAACGGGAGAAGGACGGGATGACCGGCGTTGCCGGTGGCGAGGATATTGTCCCTTGTTTCCTTGTCCAACAGTACGCCGTGGAACGGCAGGTCGAGGGCGGGTTCGCGACGGTAGCAGTCAATCTTCAAGTCCAGTTTGCCGTCCGCGCCTTCCTGAAAATGGATGCGTCCCTGCGTGGTGATGGGGATGCCCTCTATCTCGGTGGAGATGGTGACCAGACCGGACTTGCCACCGGAGAGGACGGCTGACAAGTCGCCGCCCTGTTCCAACGACTGGCGCGTGATGCCCAGACGGGCGAGCTGTTCCCAATCCACGCGGCTCTCAAAGCCTAACGGTTGTGCCTGCTGTTCAGTTACCGGTTGCTGTCCGTCGGTGGGTTGCTGTCCAGTTGCAGACTGTTCCCCTGCTGCGGATTGTCCGGTGGAGGAACCGGCAACGGACTGTTGCGCCGTTTCGGAAGGAGATTCCTGCTCCTGCGCCAGTATCGGATAATCATTCGGATTGATCTTGTACAGGTCGATGAAAGCCTTGTTGTCTTCGGGATGCCGGAGCATGTCGGTAAATACGTCCAGCGTATCCAGCAAGGAGGCGGGAATACGGTAGAAAGGAAAGTCGGTGGGTTGCTGGAACTGATGCCTGAAATTGAGAAAAAAGTCCTCTAAGATGGAGGACTGCTTGTTCACTTTCAGAAAGTCATCGAGATTTTCCATCGAGGGCAGCAACAAACGCCATATCCCTTCCTTTGCAGCGGACTTGTCCACTGCTTTGAGTTTGCCGTCGTCGTCCTTGTCGGCGACGAGCAATACTTCTTCTTCATTCTGATTTTCTTCCATTGCAATTTGTTTTATATAACTTGCATCTATCGTAATGCGGAGCGAAAGTAGATTTAAGTATCTGTAATTCAATGGAATCAGAATGGCGTGGCATCAAGTGGCACTAAAGTGGTTGCTTGTGGCACAATTGGGTGATTTATTATAAATCCTTTCATGTTTGTTCCACCTGATGATATTTTTTGTATTTTTGAAGAATTATAAATCAAGAACTTACGTATACACACAACGAATATGAAATATGAAACCAGTCTGATAGCTATTTTGTGGGGAAGCCTTTTATGTTTTACCTTACCTGTTTTTGCACAAAATAGCCTACAACATCAAAAAGACTCTTTGCGGCAAGTGATCGAACACTCCGAAGGTATTGATAAACTGAAGTCATACAACAGATTGTACTATTTATATATGTCGGAAGTTGCCGACGACCAAAAAATGGATACATTGCTGATGTTGTTCAGTCAGGTTGAAGCCGAAGCCATAAAGCAGGGAAATGTAGAAATGCAGGGAATGGTGTATGGAAATACCATTATATCCCACATAAACCGGGAGGAGTATGATGAAATCATTCAAAAAGCGCCCGGCTATCTTGACTTTTATATCCGGTATGAACTGTGGAAATTCTATTATCAGATCAATATGCAACTAATCACTGCCTATAATCTGAAAGGGGATTATAAACAGGCAGCCGAAGCGGCGGAACTCATGTTCGACCGCGCCAGGAAGCGGGAGGATAAGGCAGGGATGGCATTGGCGCTCTATGCTACCGGAGTCACTTATAATGTTCAGAATAGATGGAAAGAGGAAGAAGAGTGTTTCAGAGAGTGTGCCGGCTTATTATGGGAAGTTTCGGGATACGACAATATCCTGACACAATCATACGCGTTCTTATGCACTGCTCTCCGGGCACAGGCACAATATGATAAACTATTGCAACTTGTGCCTGACTATGAAAAAGCGATTGCACGATTCGAGAAATCATCCGGAAGAACACAGCCAGAAGCGCGGGGAAATCTCTATGTAGCATTGATGAATACATACATAGATACGAAAGACTACGACAAAGCCGGGGAATATCTCTCCAAATTGGAAAGTATTGTCAATAACAATATCTCCAAATATGAGTTGGCGCGCGCAAAGGCGCTGATTTTTCAGTCACGTGGAGACTACCACAGGGCACTTGCCGTAATAGACAGTGCAACGGTCGGGGTTGATGAATCGGACTTCGGCCTTAATAATACCAGAAAAATAAAGATGGAGATACTTGCCCGGATGGGACGTGTTGACGAAGCGTTAGACCTGTTGGATCGGTTCATAGCTACCAATGATACGATAAAAAACGTGGAGGTCAATGCCCGGTTCGACGAATTACGTACCCAATATGAAGTGGAAAAACATATTGCCGAGAAAGAGCGTAATTTCCATTACCTCCTTTTTGCTCTTACCATTTGTCTGGTTCTCGCTTTGCTCTTGGCAGGCGCTTTCTATTACAACCGGATTATTGCCCTCAAGAATCGTAAGTTGTATGAACGAATTAAAGAACAAGACCGGTTAGCGGACGAACTATCCCGGTTGGAGAATGCCCGCCAATCGGAATCCTCGCCTAAGGATTCCAGCAAAACAGCCGGAGCTACGGAACTATTTGCACCTTCCGGTGAACAGCAGAAACTGGTTATTCGATTGCAGGAGTATCTGCTCTCCGATGATAACCTGTCGAACACTGACATGAACCGCGATGATATAATCTCCGCACTTGGCACCAATAAGAACGCATTGACAGATGCCGTCAAAGCCGTTACGGGAAAATCTCCGATGGAGTATATGCGCACTCTGAAAGTGGAAGAGGCACGCCGAAAGCTCGACAACCATCCTGAACTTACGATTGAGGCGATAGCTTTCAGTTGCGGTTTTAATATACCGAGCACTTTTTATCGCCTGTTCCGCAAACAATATGGTATTAGTCCGACAGAATACCGGAAAATGGCAACATCCCAAGAAAAATAAAAAATACAGCTTCAAAACTCAAAAGCACGGTGAATCCGTGCTTTTTTTATGTCCGAAAGCCTGAGAAAACAGCAGAAAAGGACAAAACGCCACAAACTTGGGACAAAATGCAATAGTTTTCAGCCCGTATTTCACATCCTTTGCACCAAGAAAAAGAAATATCTATGGACAATTACATTTTCCTTATCGCACTGGGACTTGTTTTCTGCTCGCTTGCAATTGTGGCTTTGGTCTTTTTGCATTGCCGGAAGATAGTTGAGAAATGCAATTATTATATAGCGAAAGGCATCCGTGAGCAGGACTGTTTAGCTAAACAATTGGAACGAACACGCATAGAAAAAGAAATGATGGAAAAGGTGATTAAAGCAGAACTGTCGGAAGCTGTTAAATCTTCCCTTGCAGGGGAAAAAAATGATGTCTGTACGACTGACTGTAAGAGACAGATATCGCGGATAGAGATAACCTATTTCATTTAATATACATATAACAAATGAACTTTATGAAACAATTACAAGAAAAACTACTGGCTCTGCTTCTGATAGCTTTATTGTCCGGAACAGGAGCTTATGCGCAAGGGACACCGGATAAACAAAAGGCACCGGATAAAGTGGTCATTTTCCGCTTTCTTCCGGGTGAGGAAATGTTTTCCCTCAAAGGTAACGAGGCGGAATTGGAACGGCTCTACGTGCTGGTTGATAATCACAGGGCGGAGATTACGGCAGGTAGAATGCCCGTTTATGTAGATGGCTATTGCGCCTCACTGCCCACCGCAAAAGAGAACCTGAACACGGCATTCGCCCGTGCCAACCGGGTGAAGTCGGAACTTATCACGCAGAAGGGGCTGAAAGAAGCGGATTTCATCACCGCCAATTACGCGCGTGCGTACCATAATAATAAAAACTTGGTGGTAGTGACGCTCCGTGTCCCGGCTAAAGCCGTTGTGGAATCGCAACCTGCCAAAGAAGAAGTAAAACAGGAAGAGTCCAAACAGGAACAAGTGACCGTGGAACAAAAGCAAGAGACCGTCGTAGAGGAAGAGTCTGTTGCCGTTGTGAAGCAGAATCCTACCCCTTTGCCGGAACAGCCGTTGGCAGAGGGACAACCTTACCGCTTCGCTGTCCGCACCAACGTGCTATACGACGCCATGCTGCTGCCCACGCTCGGCGTGGAGTGGCGTATCAACAACAGCATCGGTGTCAAACTGGACGGCAGTCTTTCATGGTGGGGCGGTGAGCATGGCAAGGTACAGAAGGTATGGCTGCTCAATCCCGAAGTACGCTGGTATCTGCTGGATGCAAAACGCTTCTATGTGGGGTTGTCGGGCAGCTACGGCGAATACAATATATATAAGTATATGCCGGGCGGTATCCTGTCGAAAGATACCGGCTATCAGGGGAAACTCTGGAATGCCGGGCTGACAGTTGGTTACCAGCTTTGCCTCTCCCGCAGTTTCTCCGTGGATTTCAATCTCGGCTTGGGTTATACCCGTTCCGATTATGACAGCTACGGCATGACCGACGGCGTGCGTGTATATAAGGAGAGAGAGAAAACAAAGAATCTCTGGGGTCCCACGCAGGCAGGTATCAGTCTCGTGTGGACTATTGGCAGCAAATAAGTAGAACAATCTAAAAAACGACAGATATGAAAAGAATTAAAGAATATCTTATCGTGGCAACTGCCGCGCTGGCTCTCTCCGGATGCGACGTGAAAGACCCGATTTACAACACCGCGCACCCGGACAAAGGGCAAATCACCCTTACAACAGACTGGACGCAGCGCACGACGGGCGTGGATATACCGGCAAGCTACACGGTGTCGGTCGATGAATACGTGGCTACCGTGAGCAATGCCACCAATACGCTCGACTATTTTTTTGAGCCGGGCGCTTACCACTTGCGCGTTTACAACACGCCGGAGCACATCACCGTGAGCGGTACGACGGTTACCGTCGCCGGGGCTTCGGGCAACGTGGACGGAGCGGGTCCCTTCGTGCAGGAGATGCCGGGCTGGCTGTTTACGGGCGTGACGGAAACTACGATAGAAGCGGACACCGACCACACCCTTACCGTTGCGATGCAACAGCAAGTACGCCAACTGACGCTCTTCATCGAGCCGACGGGCAGTACCACGGACAGGATAGAGCGAATCGAGGGCTACCTTTCGGGGGTTGCCTCGACGCTGGATATGGATAACGGCACGCATGGTACGCCGCTGAACTTGGCACTGGCGTTCGCGAAAGTAACGGAAGGAGCCAATGCTGGAAAATGGGCGGCCACGGTGCGCCTGCTCGGCGTGGCGGGTGTGCAGCAGAAGCTGAACGCCAAACTCTACTTTGCAGGAGGCAATCCAAAGCCGGTCACTCTCGACAGCGACCTCACCACGGAGCTTGCCGCCTTCAACGCCGACAAGCATAAGCCACTCGCCTTGGGCGGGAAAGTAGTGGAAACGCCTACCGGAGCCGACTTCTCCGCCACCATTACCGACTGGACGCCGGGCAATGGCGAAGACGGCGAAGACGGCTCGGCGGGAATGGAAACGGACAATTGAATCAATTATCAGTATCAATAATATTAAAAAAAGTAAGATTATGAAACTTATAAACTTATCAATCATTGCCGCGGCAGCCCTTGCGCTTGCCGCCTGTAACAACGACAACGAAGTAACCACCGACAACTGGAACGGCGAAATCCGCCTCACCAGCGGCATCACCTCCCAGACCCGTTCCTACGGCCTCGACACACAGCTTGGCGCAGGACTGGAAGTATCTGCCTGGGTGGACGACAGCAAAAACCTCCCCCTCTACCAGAACAACGTGCTCACCGCCGACGGCATCGGCGGCTTCACTTACGCCAGCGACATGTACTACACCTCGCCCGACCCCGTGAACATCTATGCCATCCATGCCAACCCTGCCCCGGCAGGAGATGACTTCCCCGCATCGGTGTCCCACGAAGTGAAGGCCGACCAGACCACGAAAACCGCCTACGCCGCCTCCGACCTGCTCTATTCCACCAAGCGGAACGTGGCCCCCACCGCCTCTAACGTTCCCCTCACTTTCTACCATTTGCTATCTAAAGTAGAAGTAGTGCTGAAGCGCGGCAACGGCGCCCCCGACCTCACCGGTGCCATCGTGACCCTGGAGAACACCGCCCTGAAGGCCATCTTCACCCCCGAGAAAACCTCCGACATGAGTAACGAGGCCGAACGCCAGGCGATGATAGCCCTCGCTGCCGATCCCGCTACTCCGATTACCATCCCCACGGTGGTGACGACAGACTTTGACGCCACCAATCTCCAGTACGCCGAAGCCATCGTGGTGCCCCAGGAACTAACCGCAGGCACCGTCTTTATCCGCGTGAAGCTGGCGGACAATACGAACTTCGTCTACAAAATCCCCGCCGGAGATGCCTTGGAGCTGCAAAGCGGCAAGCGGTACATCTATAAGATAACCGTGGACTATAAGGGACTGACGCTGGAAACCGACATCGAGGACTGGGAAACCGTAGGCACACCCGTAGAAGGTTCTGCATTTCAGGAGTAATCCGTAAACAATAAATATAAAGAAAAAAATGAAGAAGACGAACATACCAATATATATAATGTACCTGTGGGCAGCCTTGGTTTTGGCTGCCTGCACAGGCGATGACGACGCGGCATGGCCCGAAGGCGGCGTGCCGCTGGAACTCTACGCAGCCGTAGAGGGATATTCCTCCGCCAACGCCCAGACACGGGCTACCACCGAAAACAGGTGGGAAGGGGGAGAAAAGGTGAGGCTGTGGATTAGCTCTAGCTTCTTCGGCATGCCGGATCAGGATGTATACCCCTCCGTCGATTCCGATGGAAAGCTGATTGTAAATTTAGCCTGGGTAAGCCCGGATGAGGAAAAGGGGATTCAAGGGGTATATCCGTTGTCGAGGAATATTGTTTCATTCTCTGTACTGGCCGACCAGAGAGATGAAGGATATCAGGATAGCGACTGCATGGCTGCTCCCTACCTCCGCATCGCCGTAACGTCCCCCGATAAGACCCTCGTCTTCCGCCACGTCATAGCCAAAGTGGTGGTACACCTCAAAGCGGGCAACGGCGTGACCGGCGATGAACTGCAGCGCGCCACTGTAACCTTTGAAAACCTCACGTGCACGGGAGGGAGTATCAATTTCAGCAATGGAACCGTAGCTCAAGTGACCCCCCGCATCGACCGCATCACCCCCAACGAAGTGACCCCTGCCGCCGACGGATACGTACGCACCGTGCGCGCCCTGCTCCTTCCCCAAGATATGTCGAAACGGAAGTTCGTGAAAATAGTCATCGGAGGAAAGACCTTCTACTACACCCCCGCCGCAGGCGAAGCGGACTTCTTCAGTGGCAAGATGTACGAGTACCGCCTCACCGTGACCTCGGAAGGTATCGAAAATATCGACGTGGAAGGAGAAGGAGGAGGTACGTGGCAGCCGGTCGAGTAGAACAGTAACAACTAAATTCATCAATAAAAAAGAAACCGTATGAAACAACATCATTCCATATTTCCCCCGGCAGCATCCCTGGCCTGCGCCCTCATCCTGATGCTGGCGGCATGCACGTCCGACGCACTGGACGAACTGCCCCCTGCCGGTACCGACCCCGATGCCCGCCCCCTCACCATCACCGTGAGCGACGGCGGCATGTACGCCACCGGACAAACCCGCGCCCAGGAACGCGGTTACCGCACCGTCTTCACCGAAGGCGACCGCATCGGCCTCTACGTGGTGAAGGACGGAACCCTGGAGGTGAAAAACCTCTGCCTTACCCTACAGGGAGGCAAGTGGACGCTGCCTGCCGGCACTTCCCAGCTTTTATACTCACCCGACAGGAGTTATCATGCCTATTATCCCTACCGGAAGGATGGAGATTTGACCGGCAGGGTATTGCCCGGCGATGAAGACTTCTTTAAGTTTGTAGTCAATGCTTGGCCTGTTGAAAACAACCAGAGTACCTACGCCCAATACACCGCCTCCGACCTGATGACGGCCCGTGGCGTGTATAGCAACCACACGCTCAGCTTCGCGATGGAGCACCGCATGTCTCTGTTCATCCTTCAGGTGCCTGCTACGAAATATACCTATACCGAAAAGATAGACGGCCAAGAGATTTCTAAGAGCTATTACCGCTACACGGCGGTGATCAGTAAAAATGTATATTGGCAGGAGAACCCCTGTACGGCCCGCCTGCTGGTGAATACTATAAACCCCATGTACTTAAGGCCGGGACCGTATAAGTATTACTACGCCGGAGCTGAGAAGACTTTCGATTTTGACTATTCCCAATTAAATCTTCAGCCCGGAAAATACACCGTCCACAAGGTTGACGGCAATGAGGCGATAGAAGAGCGGCCGTTAGCGGCGGGTGACTACTATATGCAGGACGGTAGCATCCTGCCCGGGAATGAAGATGGCAGTCTGTCCCGTGATGAACAGGAGAGTTGTCTCGGCGTAGTCTTCTGGGTGGGTGAGAAGCCTAATCGTCTACACTACTCCTATCATTGGACGCATACCGCCAATAAGCGGGGCGACCACCTGCTGATGCACGACCATCCCGGCTGCGTGCACGGCATTGTGGTGGCGCTCAGGGATGCTGGTAAGACAGAATGGTCTTCTACGAGTACGGGCAATACGTACACATGGCTCGTGAGTTATGCGGCTACCGGACAGGAAGCGGAAAAGAAATTGATGCTTGAGTCTACCCACACTTTTGGTTACAATACTAGCCGCTGTATCCAATGGTATCGGGATTACGGAGGACAACGCACCGAAGCCTATGATGCCATAGAAGTTTTTGCAAGAACCAATCCTACACCGGCCGGTTGCAGCGGTTGGTACTTCCCCAGTGATTATGAGATGCTCGTCATGGCCCGCGGAACGCTCAATCCCGATGAAGACTACCACATGGACACCCTCCTCGATGCTCAATTCGGGAAAGCCGGAGGCAGTAAATTTAATACAGATGACTTCTATTGGAGCAGTACTGATA
>ERZ1504282.548-NODE-548-length-8943-cov-5.201283_pt1 | contig 8943 bp, 6 predicted proteins | sample MGYA00571870_ERZ1504282 | MGnify/ENA primary metagenome ERZ1504282 (study PRJEB39906, sample SAMEA3182057) | gut metagenome | biome: human; feature: gut; material: Stool; isolation source: human stools | place: Canada | collected 2012-11-26 ...
GTGTCAGGGCTTCAAAGGACCTGATGGAAAATTGTATTGTGCTGATTGCTACAAAAAACTCTTTGGCAAATGGCCGTGGGAATAAGAGAACTTATCAATGCGCTTGTGTAAGTGTTTGGAACGGCAGTCTTTCCAACGGCACCATATACGTTTAAGAACCAGTTGATATGCTATTTCCTTTGTATAAAAACCGCCTCCTCACAAAAGAGGCGATGAAATAGTATCTCATCATAAACAGTACGCATTTACCTGTTTGCTGCTAATCCGTTCTTGCGCAATCCGCAAGTTTTCCTTTCCTGTCTGATTTTATACAATATCCCTGTATTCAGGTCAGAGCAGTATCAGGGCGGAGCAGTTTGAGGGCGGAGGTGATTACTCGGGGTGAAGTATGCCCCGGTTCCGTGCGCAGGCCAGTGAATACCAAAATACAACAGGACCAGTAAGACCGTAATTGCCGCTTGGCAGTTACGGTCTTTTTGTGTCCAAAAACGATGAAAGGAGTGAAACTATGAATGCCAGAGAAAAGCAGACTCATGCCAATCAGCTATTACAATCCCAAGCAGGAGATCCGTCTCAGCGCGTATGCGGACACGATCGTCCTTGAACCGGATGGGCGTGAGCAGCGTCTTCGGGCGATCCGTTTCGGCGGGTATCCGGAGATGGTGCGCGCCATGTCGGATGCGATCTATGCCGGCGCGACGCTGGAAACGGAATTTGCCGGTGAAACAGCCATGCTCACCTGCGAACCGAAGAAGTACGAATGCCATCTGAGCCACGACGGAATTTATGCCGAGGCAACGATCTTTTCGCTGGACGATGCAGATGAGACAAGATCAACCAACGAGGAAGAAATGGGCGGGCAAACGAATGTAGAGCTGCCGCCGCGAAAGTGCGTTCTTTTTTGCCCGGCCGGAGACCGGCAGGCGCTGTTTGAAGCGCTGGACCGGAAAACGGCTGTGCCGCTTATCCCGGAGTTTCAGGACTATGTTCTGGACGAATTGCAGCGGCGCAGACTTCTCAAGCCGCTGCGCGTCATCTCCATCCGGGAACGGCTGGAGGCGTGGCTGCTGCTATGCAAGAAGGACGACGCCAACATCGTCAAGGTGCTGGAGGACGGCCTCAAAAGCGGTGCAATTCGTATTCCCGGAACAGTTCAGAACCTCAACGGCTTTGACAGTGTGCATTCTGTCACCAGCTACCTAAGCGCGTTCGGCGTGACCGTGGCAGAGCGAATCCGTAATCAGTTCCAACAGCTGTTTGACCCCGCTGCGGAGCAGCTTTCCCCGGAGATTTTGCGCATCAACGACTATATCCGCGCACACGCAGGCTACAGCCTTTACCCGGCGCAGCTTGCGGTTGCGGAATCGGTCAAGCGCAAGCTCTCGGAGGGCAAGTCTGCGTTCATCGTGGCAGAGTGTGGAAGCGGCAAAACGAAGATCGGTGCGACCGCACTGGCGGCGTATCAGGCGCAGAAACGGAAAAAGACGTTCAACATCATCCTCTGCCCGTCGCACGTTGCGAAGAAGTGGGTACGCGAACTTGCCGAAACGCTGCCAGAGACTGCGGGCGTCATCGTCCGCAGCATTACAGAGTTGGACAGCCTGTACGCACAGTACCAGCAGGGCGATAAAAGCATCTACGCCGTCATCAGCAAGGAAAAGGCACGAGACGGCTATATGCGCCGCCCGGCTGTCCTGTTTGACGCACGAAAAGGTGCGTTCCGCTGCCCCAGCTGTGGGGAAATCATAGAGCTGCCGAGCAGCGATGACACAGACGGCTGGACGGCCGCAAAGCCGGAGGCGTTCCGCATGGAAAACCGGCGCAATCATCAATGTATGAATTGCGAAAGTCCCTTGTGGACAGCGGTGAATTCAAGTGTGCCTTCTCCGTGGGTCAAAATCCCGGAATACGGCTGGGTGCATCGGAAGCTGGCAGTCCATGCCATGCAGAGGACGAAGAACCCCGCAGCACTGGACGCCTTGCAGGCGCTTCGCGAAAACTCGGACGGATACTTCCCGACGCGCGGCGCGTGCCGGCGGTATCCGCTCAGCTCGTACATCAAGAAGCGGTACCGCGGCAGGCTTGACGGCCTCATCGTGGACGAACTGCACGAGTACAACAACGACAGCGGCCAGGGTGACGCGATGGCAGAGCTGTTCGGCACAGCAAAAAAGGTCATCGGCATGACGGCCACGCTCATCAACGGCTACAGCTCCGGTATTTTTCATCTGCTCTACCGCACATCGGCGCAGCTGATGCTGGCGGACGGCAAGCCGCATGAAAAGCCCGCGCTGTTCAATACGGAGTATGGCGTTGTGGAAACAACCTACACCGAAGCCGATGAAAGCTACGCAGCAAAGCGCAGATCGCAGAAAAGCGGCGTTCGGACGCGTCAGCTTCCGGGCGTTTCGCCGCTGGTGTTTTCCCGGTTCCTGCTGGAAAAGACGGCGTTTTTGTCACTGTCCGACATGGGCAAGGCGCTTCCCAGCTATGAAGAAATTCCCATTGCCTGCCGTATGGATGAGGCCGTGCAATCGGAATACAAACGCATTGAGAATGCGCTTGTACGGGTATTGCGGTCGGACCGCCGCGCAGCACAGAAGATTCTTTCCGCGTATCTGAATCTGTTGACTGTCTATCCGGATCAGCCGTATGACCAGAAGCCCATTCTCTACCCCGACAGCGATGTACCCATCGTCGAACCTGAGAACATCGGGGATGCGGATACGCTCAGAGAAAAGGAACAGCGGACGCTGGAGATCGTAAGAGCTGCCATCCAGAACGGGGAGCGTGCGCTCATCTACACAAGCTGGGTGCGCACGGATTCCCAGCAGAAGCTCAAAAAGCTCCTGACAGATGAAGGCTATCGCACGGAGATCCTGACCGACAAAATCAAGACCACCGACCGAGAGGACTGGGTGCAGAAGAAGCTGGCTGCCGGAATGCAGGTGCTGATCGTAAATCCATCTCTGGTGGAAACGGGGTTAGACCTCAACGCCTTTACGACGCTGGTGTTTTACAGTATGGGCTACAAGCTCTTTACGCTGCGGCAGGCGTCGCGCCGAAGCTGGCGCATCAACCAGAAAGCGCCCGCAGTCAAGGTCTATATGCTCTACTACGAGGACACCATGCAGCAGAAATGCCTGAAGCTCATGGCCTCGAAGCTGGCGGTCGCCGGACTCATTGAAGGAAACTTCTCTGAGGAAGGGCTTGCCGCAATGAGCGACGTACAGGACATGACCTCTCAGATGGCGAAGGAGCTGATGCTCGGCATCCGCGACAATGTGGAGGATATTGCGGCAGCGTTCAGGAAGATGGCGTTTGAGAATCCGGACAGAGAAGTACCAGAAGTACCTGCCAAAGAAGCAGCATTACCGCTACCCGCGATGATCGAACAGCCGAAGCGCGTGTTTACAGTGGAGCAGGAAGAAAAGCTGCAAGCTGCCATGGTGCAGCTGGAACAGCAGAAAGACAAACGGACGAAGAAAACGCAGCAGGTGGAGAACCAGCTGAGCTTGTTCGATTCCGTTGCGTAACAAGGAGAATGCTATGAAATTCATCGTCAACCGAACAGAGCTGCTTGCCGCGGCGCAGAATGCCGAGCGCATTGCGCCGAGGGTTTCCACGATTGAGATTCTGCAATGCGCGTATTTGCAGGCTGAGCAGGACACGCTCACCGTCGCGTCCAGCAATCTGGAGATCGCGTTGGAGCAGCAGATCCCCGCACAGATTGAGAATGAGGGCAGCGTTGTCGTAAAGGCCCCGCTTCTCTCCGGAATGCTGCACCTGCTGGATGGCGAGCGCGTGACTTTCCAGATGAAAAACGGAAAGCTCGTTGTTTCCTCCGGAAACGCGGAATATGCCATTCCCGTCATGGACGCGGAACAGTACCCGCGCATGGAGATTCCCTGCCCGGCGGCAACCGTGCATGTGAGCGGTATTCCGTCGCTTACAAAACGAACGGCGTTTGCCGTTTCCGAGGATACGACCCGCCCCATGCTCAAATGTGTGAATCTGATCTTTGGTGCGGACGGCCTGCAGGCGGTCAGCACAGACAGCTTCCGCATCGCGTCTGCCAAGGGCGACCGCGAGAGCCGCGGGAACATCAGCTTCCTCATTCCGGCCGCTTCTCTGGAAAAGCTGGCGGCGCTGGTGGACAACCGTGAGAAATTGCAGGTCGGCACGACCGGAAAGACCATTGTGTTTACGAAAGAGAACTTTTCGTTTGCCGCACGCATCATGGATGGGCCGTATCTGGCCGTGTCGCAGGTGCTGTCCAATCTGAAGCAGCAGTTTACTGTCCTGACCGACAGCGCGCTGCTCCGCGATACCATTTTGCAAGCCCTGAGCGTCACCGGCACGCAGAACCGGTTTTCCCTGTCCTTTGCAAGAAGCCGGCTGACTGTGCGCTGTGAAAGCGAATACGGTGTTTCGGAGACGGCTATGGACGTGGTCGCGCTGAGCGGCGAGCCTGTGGGCGTGTACTGGTACAATCCAGCGCAGCTCATGGAGTGCCTGAAAGCGCTGAACGGAACGCTCATGCTGGAGGTCGTGCAGCACAGTGCGCTGCTTCTCAAAACAGACGAGCTTGTCTGCTTCCAGATGGCGGTGCGTGAACCAAAAGCAATCGAATCGAAGCCCAAAAAGACAAAAAAGCCGCGCAAGGAGGCGGCATAAAAAAGGAGGACACGCCTATTTGAAGAAACCAACCATCTGCCGCTACTGCGGCGGGATCATCCGGCTCGTTCCGGCTGCTGATGTCTATGGCAGCTCGACGGAACGGCTCGGAATGCAGAACGAATATCTGTATCAGTGCCAGAACTGCAATGCCCGCGTTGGCTGCCACAAGGGAACCACGCGGCCGCTCGGCGATGTGGCAAATGAGATTCTGCGGCTCAAGCGCATCGAAGCCCATCAGGTGTTCGACGCTTACTGGCAGAAGCAGCACATCAGCCGGACAAAAGCCTATCAGTGGCTGGCAAGAGAATTAAAGCTCCCGGAGGAGGAGACGCACATCGGCGGGTTCGAGATCGATACCTGCCAGCGTGTGATCGACCTCTGCCGGGTCAAAATGGATAAAAAGTAAGGAGAATGTCGTATGAAGATCCGGCCAAAGGTTCCCGTATGCACAGACTGCGATCACGTTTTCGAGTACAGAGGCCGAAACCCCGGTCAGCTCGGCGGCGTGGTGGTGCAGTTTGGAGAAGCCTACTGCACGAAAAAGAAAAAGCCGCGCTTACTAAAACGCTGGCACAAGATGCTCCGCGTTCCGGACTGGTGCAAGAAGCGCATCCGGCCGAGCCTGGTGCGCATCTATGATTTTGCCAGCACGGAAAGCTGGCTCATGCACGAAAATCTCTGCAAATCTCTCGGACGGGAGATCGGCCCCACGGCATCCAGATACACGCTCTGCGAGGTGCGGCAGCTTGATCTGGACGCATATGCGTTCCAGAAGCAGGCGCGGACAACACCTGTGGAGGAGCTTCTGAACGTGCATCTGGGATTGCATCAGGTCGTGGAGGTGTTTGACGGCGTACAGTCTGTCATCCTCTATAAGACGCTGGACGGCTTCATCCCAGCCCCGACATTTGACGCCGAACGCGCCAGACAGAACCGCAGAGAACAGAAAAAGGCTACCGCCTGACAAAACACAAATGGAGGCGTCTGCCTCCCCAAATACGAATAGGAGAAAGACCATGAAAAACAATTTCACCATTTCTCAGCGAAACGCCATTGTGGAAAACCATCTGTGGTGCATCAAGGCCGTGATGAAGCAGAACCGCGCGCTCATCCGTGCGGCGAAGCTGGATGCGGACGACGTGTATCAGGAGCTTGCGCTGCGGCTCATCCGGGCAGTCATGTCATTTGATCCGGAGAAAGGCGATCTGGAGCAGCATATCTTCGCACAGCTCCGCATGGAGCTGCAGAAAACAGCGCACAGCAATGTGATCTCGCTGGACGCCTACCGTATGAGAGATGCCGCATGAGTTTACGAGACAAAATGCTGGCTGTCATGGCCGATGTGAACAGCGCCGTCGCCGAGCGTGAAGAACTGGTCGAGCTGATTGCCATTGCGCTCCTGACGCGGAAGAACCTGTTTATTCTGGGCGATCCCGGTCAGGCAAAGAGCTACGCGATCAACGCTTTCCGCAGCCGCATCACAGGCGCGAAGCAATTTGAACGGCTCCTTTCCAAGCAGACGGACGAAGAACAGCTATTCGGGCGGCTCGATCTTTCCAGCCTGATCCCCGGCTCCGTGCCGGAATCTGCGTTCGATGGAGATGGGATTTACCAGAATCTGCGCTTTGATTTGCAGAGCTTCCTGAGCGGTCTGCCGCAGATGAAAAACGAAGCGGTGACATTTGACAAGCTGGCGGAGGTCAGCAATAAGTTGGATGTCTACCGCAAAGCCGTTGCCGCGCTGCATCCGTGTGAACCGGTCGTACAGACCGCGGGCAAAATTCCGGAGGCCGACATTGTGTTTCTGGATGAGATCTTCAAATGCAATGACGGCGTTCTGAACGCGCTCCTGACGGCGCTCAACGAGCGAAAATACACCAATGAAGGCCGGACCTATCCCATCCCGACGATCTCCTTTTTCGCCGCGTCCAATGAGATTCCGAATTTCAATGACCCGGAGGAAAAGATCCTTGCGGCGCTCTATGACCGGCTGGAATTGAAGGTCGTCACGGAAAATATTTCGGAAAAGTCACATCGACTTGCGATCCTGAAAGACAAGCTCGGCGGCTCGTTCGGCACTATCCATGCGACAATCTCGCTGGAGGAACTGCGCACCATGCAGCAGGAAGTCGCAGCCATTCAGGTACCGGACAGCATCCACGACCTGATGGACGATGTGCTCTGTGCGCTGCGCACACAAATTCCCGTGTCCGACCGAAAATTCCTCAGCTACTTCTCCATTGCGCAGGCAAAGGCGTGGCTGGAGGGACATACGGAGGTCACATCGACCGATCTTCTGGTGCTGCGGAATTACTTCTGGCAGCAGCCGGGTGACCGCGAATTTGTAACCGGCACGTTGGAGCGTCTTTGCGTCAACCCCATGCAGGAAAAGGTCAGCGACCTTCTTGCCATGGCACAGGACGCAAAGGACGATTTTGACAGTGCCTGCGGTGCGGCGGAAAACGTGCGCACAAAGCAGGCGGCACTCCGCAAATTCCGCGGCGAGCTGGTGCGGCTCTACCAGATGCAGACCGAGATGGCAGCAAGCGTCGGCTCTGACAGCGAAAAGACGCTTACGGACGGACTGCTTTCCGAACTGGAGCGTATCAGCAAGGCGGTGCATGAGGCGATTGGCTTTACTTATACACCGTTGGAGCAGTTGGCAGCCTTGCAGTAAAAGACAAACATCATAAAAATATGGAGGAATAATTATGCTGAATCATATTGTAGTTATGGGCAGACTCACGCGCGATCCGGAGCTTCGCAAAACAGCTTCCGGCGTTTCCGTCACGTCATTTTCCGTGGCGGTAGACCGCGACTTCTCGCAGGATGGGCAAAAAGAAACGGATTTTCTTGATGTCGTTGCGTGGCGCAATACCGCTGAGTTTGCGGCAAAGTATTTCGCAAAAGGCCGCACGGCTGTCATTTCCGGCCGTTTGCAGATCCGGAACTGGGAAGATAAAGAAGGCAACAAACGCCGCACGGCAGAGATTCTTGCCGAAAACATCTATTTTGGTGATAGCAAGAAGGAGGACGACGGCGGTTCTGCTCCCGCATCCACGCAGGGCTTTGGTGCGCCTGCACAGTCGGGCGGCTTTACGCCCAACTTCGGCAGCGCACAGCCCGGCAGCTTTGTGCCGAACTTCGGCGGGAACTATTAAACTGACAGTGCAGGGTGGAATCTTCCCACCCTGCCTTTTCTATGGAGGTGCATGATGAAGAAATATTTTCGCACGATACAAAACGTCATGGATTCCCGCTGGGGCAATTTCCAGTATGCCGGAACGCCCGCGGCACAGAAAACGGATCGTGTGCTGCAAAGCTCCAAGCTGGAGGACTGCATTTACCGCGATCTGAGCAAGGATGATGAAAATTTGGAGACCATCCAGCAGGAGGCTGCGCCCAAGCTGCACAGCTTTCCTGCATTGTCCAGAGATGTTTTTCAGTCATTCTATTCGCTGTTTCCCAAACGAAATGCCCCGGACAGACTCACGGCAGAGGCGCAGAAATTCAACGCAAAGCTGCTCGACCATGTGACCGAGGACGCGGACTATCCCACGATCAAGTCGATCTGCGAGGGGCGGGAGCTGCCCGCTTATGAGGCTGCGTCCGAGTTTACGGCGAGGATCAGCGCGCAGCTGGATGATCTGCTGCCGGAGCTTGGCGGCGAGGACGGTACGCTGAAAACCCTTGAAAAGCTGCAAGCGGCGCGGAACAAGGCGCAGCAGAAGCTCACAGAGCTTTGGGAGCAGATGCGGGATTCTGCGCAGAATCCTACGCTAGAGCAGGCGGTGATCGACGCGGCGAATCAGGCTGCAAGCAAAACGCAGCAGGCCGAGGCCGTTGCAAAAATGGTGGATGTCACTGCAACGCAGAACAAAGCCGTCATTCGTCAGAGCGTTTCTGCCGCTGTCAGCGCAGCCGCAGAAAAGGCAAAGGAAGTTCAGATAATCCTCGGCGCGTGGAGTGATGATACCGGAAAGATGGAGAAAAACGCGGTGAACACCGAGCTTCTTCAAAAGGTGCGGCAAAATCCCACACTGTTGGATATCTCAAAGCACCTTGGCCGGTTTCGAGAGATCTTCGCGCAAGGCAAGCGCAACGGCTACGCCTATGGTCGCGGAGAAACCTACGCGCTGGAGCTGGGCAATGATCTTTCCCGCGCTATCGGTTCGGAGTTTGCCATGCTTGTTTCGCCGCAGACGCTGCCGCTGTTTGTGAAGAAGTATCAGCAGCGGCGGCTCAAGCAGTACCGCAGGCGTG
>ERZ1504282.574-NODE-574-length-8746-cov-2.980324_pt1 | contig 8746 bp, 6 predicted proteins | sample MGYA00571870_ERZ1504282 | MGnify/ENA primary metagenome ERZ1504282 (study PRJEB39906, sample SAMEA3182057) | gut metagenome | biome: human; feature: gut; material: Stool; isolation source: human stools | place: Canada | collected 2012-11-26 ...
CGAGACGATGCAGATGAGCAGCACGCACGGCGACAGCGCCGCGATGGCCGCCCACGAATTTTCATTCGTCGTGACCATGACGGACAGCGGCTTGCAGAACACGAGCATCACGAGCGTTCCGATCACGCCGATGGTCAGGAAGACCTTCATGGAGACGGAGTAGATCTTGCGGATCTGCGCGTAATTCTCCAGCGCCTGCGCCTGCGAGATCATCCGGCTGACGGCGACGGGCAGGCCCGTCGTGGAGATCATCAGCAGGACGTTGTACACGTCATAGGCCGTGTTGAAATAGCCGAAGCCCCGCTCCTGCAGAATGTTTTGCAGGGGGACCTTATAGATGAAGCCGAGCAGCTTGACAATGATGGTCGCGGCGGTCAAGACCGCCACGCCCTGCAAAAAACTCTGCTTTCTGGATGCCTTTTCGCCGCTCATGCCTGCGCCTCCGGTTCATCAGAGAAGACTCTGGGGATCGCGTAGTCGTGCAGCTCCTTCAGCGCGCCCGCGATATCCAGCGTGGGATACTTGCCGTCCGCGTACAGGATTTTGCCGCGCACCATCGTCAGCGCAACGTCGTGGCCGGAGGCCGCGTAGACCAGATGGGACAGTACATTGTGGCACGGGATCAGATGCGGCTGGTTGAAGTCCAGCAGAATGAGGTCGGCGTCCATGCCAAGCTCGATGATGCCGCACTCAGCGCTTCTGCCCTGCGCTCTTGCGCCGCAGACTGTCGCCATCATCAGAGCCGCCTCCGCCGGAAGCGCCTTCGGGTCGCCGGTCTTGCCCTTGGCCATGAGCGCAGCGGCCTTGATCTCTTCAAACAAATCGAGATTGTTGTTGGATGCAACGGAGTCGGTGCCGAGGCAGACATTCATCCCAGCCTTCACCATGCCGAGCACGTCTGCGCAGCCGGAGGCCAGCTTCAGATTGCTGACCGGGCAATGTGCCGCGGATACATGGCGCTTGGCCAGCAGCTGCATATCCTCCTGCGTCACATGGACGCAGTGCGCCGCGACCACGGGCACGTCGAACACATGGTGGCAGTCGAGCACCTGCGCGGGCGTCAGGCCGTATTTTTCCACGCACGCATCGTGCTCCTTTTTTGTCTCGGACAGGTGCACCTGCAGCTGCAGGCCGTTGTTGACGGCGTACTCCGCCAGCGCGTCCCAGAGCTGATACGTCGAGGTATATTCGGCATGGATGGAGGCTTCAATTTTAATGCGGCCATTGTCATAGTTGTGCCACTTGTCCTTGAGTGCAACAAGCTCCTGGCAGGCCGGGAAGGTATCGAAGCAGAAATCATCGCCCAGGAACATGGACGTGCCGCGGGAGATATTGGCCTTGATGCCGGATTCGGCTACGGCCTGGCAGATCTCGTCGCAGAAGTAATACATATCCGACACGCTCGTCGTGCCGAAGCGCAGCGCCTCGGCAAGCGCAAGCGTCGTGGCCGCCTTGACGGCGCGGCCGTCGAGCCTGTCCTCGCGCGGGAAAATATAGTGCTGGAGCCAGTCCTGCAAATTCAGATCATCGGCATAGCCGCGCAGCAGGTACATGGGCAAATGCGTGTGGCAGTTGATGAGGCCCGGCATCAAGACCATGCCGGTCGCGTCAATGATCTTCTTCGGCTTCTCCTCAGGCGGCTTTTTCGCCATATAGGCGATCTTGCCGTCGGTGACGCCGACAAACGCATCCTGCCAGAGCGTCATCTGCTCGTTCATCGTAACAACGTTGACATGAGAAAACAAGGTGTCCATGGAAGCCCTCCTTATGGGTTCTGTTCACGCAGCCCGCGCAGGATCGAGAAAATCTCGTCCTTCTGCTGCAGGATCGTGTCGATGCGGGAGATATAGTCCTGCGGAATTTTCGGATTGTGGTAGCGGGCAAGCTTTTCCTCCGGGAGATTGATCTTGTTCATCCCGCCGCCGCCGAGAGAGAGGATGGTATGCAGTTCCTCCATCATATATATGTTGTAAAGCCCGGTATAGCCCGGCCTGCACCAGCCGGTGTTTTCAAAGCTGCCGGACATATATTTCTGCCGGTAAAGATAATACGGCTCATAGCCGCTCTGCCGCAGCGCATCCTCCGCGCCCGCGAGCATGGCGGCGACCGCCTCCTGCGGCGGAAGCTCCATGCGCGAGCCGAACAGCGCCGCGCCCTTTTTCAGAGCCAGCGTGTGCACTGTAATATTGCTGGGGTTTAAATCCAGCACCTGCCGGATGGAATCGGCAAAGCTTGCCGCATCGTCTGCCGGAAGTCCTGCGATCAGATCCATGTTGATATCGTCAAACCCGGCCTTAACGGCCTGTTCATACGCCTCGACGGTCTGCCGCGCCGTGTGCCTGCGGCCCACGGCCTCCAGAACCTTATCGGACATGGTCTGCGGATTGATAGAAATGCGCGTCGCGCCGCCGTCCTTGATGACGCAGAGCTTTTGGGGATCCAGCGTGTCCGGCCTTCCGCCCTCGACGGTAAATTCCAAGCAGCGGGACAGATCAAAATTCCGGTTGATCGCGTCCAGCAGCCGCGCCATCTGTGTGCTCGAAAGCGTCGTCGGCGTGCCGCCGCCCATGTAGAGCGTGCGGATGTGGAAGCCCGAATTTTTTAACAGCGCGCCGGTATGCGCGATCTCGCGCAGCAGCGCGTCCAGATACGCAGGCAAAAACTCCCCGAAGCGCTCGATGGACTGGCTCACGAACGAGCAGTACGCACAGCGCGTCGGGCAGAACGGAATCCCAATATACACGGAAAGATCGTCCGCGTCAAGCAGTTTTGCTGCTTCGACCGTATGCCGGGAGGCGTCAACGCAGAGCCTCGCCCGCTCCGGCGAGACAAAATAGACCTCGCGCAGAAGCTTTTCCGCGTCCTTTTCGCTGCCGCCCGCCATCAGGCATTTCGTCGACAGTTTTGTCGGCCTGACGCCGGAGAGCGCGCCCCAAGGCGGCGCAGCCGGAAGCACCTGCAAAGCAGCCAGATAATAGCTGCGCTGTAAAATGCGCCGCGTTGCACGCACATCGGCCCTGTCCAGCAGCACACGGTTTACGGCAAAGCCGGTCTTCCCCTGATACGTGACCTTCGCCGTGGCCGTCAGATAGCGCTTCCCCCGCGAGAGAGACGAGACGGTCCCGTCGCCGGTAAACGGCTCGGTGCAGAACTCGCTCGGCTCCTGCGCAAACAGCTGCAGCTGCAGCTGCTCGACCGGATAGCGCTCGGTATGGTTTTTCAGATACAGCTTCATTCGATCCCATGCCCCCGCAGATACGGATTGGTGCGCAGCTCCTCTTCGATGGTGCTGGACGGCCCGTGGCCGGGCAGCACACGCGTCTCAGGCGGCAGCATGGACAGCCGCTTCAAAGACGCGGCCATGTCCCGGCTGCTTCCGCCGAGGAAGTCTGTCCGGCCATAGGAGCCTGCGAAGAGCGTATCGCCGGAAAAGAGCACGGTTTCGCACAGCAGGCACACGGAGCCCGGCGTATGGCCGGGCGTAGAGAGCACCTGAAAGGTCAGACCGCCTGCCGCGACGGTATCGCCGTCCTGATACGTATCCGTATAGGTCAGCAGATCGTGGCACATACGGCTGGGGTCGTCCTTGTCAGCCTCGCCGATATACACGCGGGCGTTCGTCGCCGCGCGCAGGTTTTTAAGCGCGCCGATATGGTCAAAGTGCGCATGGGTCCAGCGTCAGATGTGTATAAGAGACAGCTGCTCTTCCAACGCGGCCAGCAGCCGCTTGGAGTTCGCAGCGGGGTCAATAATGACAGCACGGCGGCTTTCTTCCGCGCGCACCAGATAGCAGTTGGTGGCCAGCGGCCCCAGCGTAAGCGTCTGAATGTTCATAGCGTCTCCTTATTTCAGATCGTCCGTATCGACGATCAGCGTCACAGGCCCGTCGTTTTCCGACACGACCTGCATATAGGCTCCGAATTCGCCGTGCTGCGGCGGGAAGCCGAGGCGTTCGCACTCGGCAAGGAACTGCTCATAAAGCGGAATCGCCAGATCGGGCTTGGCCGCGCCGATAAAGCTCGGCCTGCGGCCGTGGCTCACGTCGCCATAGAGCGTAAACTGGCTCACGACAAGAACGCTTCCGCCAACGTCGGCGAGCGAGCGGTTCATTTTATCGTTTTCATCGCGGAACACCCGCAGCCCCAGCACCTTTTCAGCCAGCTTCCGGCAAAGCGCAGGCGTATCGTCCGGCCCAACGCCAAGCAAAATCAAAAAGCCCTTTCCGATTTTTCCGTGAACAGCGCCGCCAATCGAAACACTGGCAGAATTCACGCGGGTAACGACTGCTTTCATAGTGAGATCCTTTCGTTTTGTGGGAATGCTCTGCATTCAAAATTTGAGAGGCAGTACGAATTTGCCCAAGACCTGGTAGGGGCGGGGCTCTGCTCCGCCCGGCAGGATGCACCGTTTTTTACGGAAACCTTCGGCGAATTCACAACTGCCCAACGGGCCGATGTGGGCATCGGCCCCTACAAACGAGGAGGAAAATGCTTGCGGATTTTCCGAAAAGCTGCCGTCCTTACTCTGTCCCTCTCTCGACATTATGCACGCCCGAGATGCCGCGCAGTCTTGTGCGGACGTTTTCAAGCTCTGTGAGGTTGTGGACGCCGAAGCGCAGGCAGACGATGGCGATGCCGCCGCCGACGGAGCGTGCACTCATTTCGCTTGTGCGCAGACGCAAAGACGTGAGAATTGTTGCAACATCCAGCATCAATCCGTCGCGGTCGTCGGCCTCGATCTCCAACGACGTGGAGAACATCACGTCCGGGGCCTCCGCCCAGGTGACCTTGACCCAGCGGCCCTTCTGCGCGGGGTCGAGCGCGGCCCTGGCATTCGGGCAGTCCTTTCGGTGAACGGACACACCGTAGCCCTTGGTGATAAAGCCGATGATCTCGTCGCCGGGGACCGGCGTGCAGCAGCGGCTGAATTTGATCATGCACGAGCCGATGTCCTCGACAATAACGCCGGAGGAATTGACGGCAGGCGTCCCCTGCCGCGCCAACGGCTTGGGTGCCAGCGTCCGGGTTGCCTTGGTCAGATCGTCGCGGATGCGGCCCACGGCCTTCGCAGCGGTCAGACCGCCGTAGCCGATGGCGGCATACATATCGTCCAGGCATTCAAAGCTGACCTTTTTGAGAATGACCGGCAGAACCTCTGTATTCTGCAGAATATCGGGGTCGACACCGGCGTGGCGCAGCTCAGCCTCGAAGCTGGCCTTGCCGCGTACGATGTTCTCCTCGCGCTTCTCACGCTTGAACCACTGCTTGATCTTGACGCGCGCCTGATTGGACTGGCAGATGTTCAGCCAGTCGCGGCTCGGGCCCTTGGCGGATTTGGACGTTAAAATTTCAACGATATCGCCGTTGTGCAGCGGCGCGTCATAGCTTGCGATGCGGTTATTGACCTTCGCGCCGATCATGGAGTTGCCGACAGCAGAGTGGATGGCGTAGGCAAAGTCGATGGGCGTGGAGCCTGCGGGCAGGGAAATGACCTTGCCCTTGGGCGTGAAGACGAAGACCTCATCGTCAAACATATCGACCTTGAGGGAGTGGATATAGTCGTCCGCCTCTACGTCCTGCTGGTTCTCCAGCAGCCGCCGCACCCACTCGAATTCCTTCTCCGAACCCTCACCCGCGTGCTGCTTGTATTTCCAGTGCGCCGCGACGCCGTATTCCGCCGTCTGGTGCATTTCCCACGTGCGGATCTGCACCTCGAACGGGATACCCTGTGAGCCGATGACGGTCGTGTGCAGGGACTGGTACATATTGGGCTTCGGCGTGGAGATATAGTCCTTGAACCGGCCCGGAATAGGGTTAAACAGGTCGTGGATGTGGCCGAGGACGTTATAGCAGTCGGCAATATTGTCCACGATCACGCGGAACGCGTAAAGATCATACAGCTCGTCGATGGTCTTGTTCTGCGCGCGCATCTTGCGGTAGATGGAATAGGTATGCTTGATGCGGCCATAGATCGATCCGTGGATGCCGACGGAGGCCAGCCGGGTCGTGATCTTCGACTGGATGGCGTTCATGAAGCTGTTGGCGCTGTCCTCGTTCTTTTTGAGGTAGTCGATGATCTCCTGATAGCCCTCCGGATCGAGGTACTGCAGCGACGTGTCCTCCAGCTCCCACTTGATCTTCTGCATACCGAGCCGGTGCGCCAGCGGCGCGTAGACCTCCATCGTCTCCATGGACTTCGAGATCTGCTTGGCAGGCGTCTGGTACTGCAGCGTCCGGGTATTATGCAGGCGGTCGGAAATTTTGATGAGGATGACGCGGATGTCCTTCGACATGGCCATGAACATCTTGCGCAGATTTTCCATCTGCTGCTCTTCCATCGTGGAATACTGCACGCGCGTCAGCTTTGTGACGCCCTCGACCAGATTCGCGACCGTCTCGCCGAACAGGCGTGAGATCTCCTCGAAGCTCGCGTCGGTGTCCTCGAGGCAGTCATGCAGCAGCGCCGCCGCGATCGCGTCGGTATCGAGGCCAATCTCGGCCACGATCTCGGCCACGGCCAGCGGGTGGATGATATACGGCTCTCCGGACTTGCGGAGCTGGTTCTTATGCTTTTCGTCGGCGTATGCATACGCCCGCTGAATGACCTCCAGATCAGCGGAGGGCGCATAACGGGCGATCGCCTGCATCATGGATTCGTAATGCTCCTGTTTGGTTTCCATTCAGTTTCCTGCCTTCTGCTTTTTCAGATGAATCAAAATCGGGCTTTTCTCAAGATCGACCTTCCGGCCATCCGCGCACAGGCGGATGCACAGCGACTTTGGCCGCTGCTCCAGCTGCAAAAGCCCCTGCTCTGCCAGTACGTCGAGGCAGATGCGCGTTTTTCCCGCGCTTAAGGAAAGCTTCGCGCAGCGCGAAATTTTACGACTCAGGCAGCCGAGTTCCTCAGACAAAACGCCGCCCTGTGAAAACGCCGCCAGATACCGCCAGACAGCGACAAAATCCTGCCGCGTCGGCAGCAGACACCCGGCCTCGTCGCAGCTGAGCGCGCCGCCCGCCAGATGCTTTTTATAGACCGCACGGTCGTGCCCCTGCGCCTCGCGGAAGGCCTTGTCGGGCCGGATATCCACAAGGTTCAGCTGCACCGAGCGCACGGAACGGTATTCGTTGATCTGCGGCGTAAAGGCGATATCGACCACGTCGCCCTGCGCCACGGCGGCACGCTGCGCGTTGGTCGAGAAGAAGATCGCGCCCCAGGTATGCGTGCCCTTTGACAAACGCAGGCGCAGATGCTTTCCGCCGCCAACCTCCGCCAGCTCCGTCACATGAAGCCCGCGCATACAAAGAACCGGACGCGGGCAGCCCGCGCCGCAGGGTTCGAGGTCGCCCAGCGCCTGAATATTCTCGATGGTCAGCAGTTCCGGCGGAATTTCGCAGTCGATGGCAAGTGCGGTGCTGCACGCGTCCGATTCCCGGAAACGCGCGCACAGGGCCATCATCTTTTCCCGGAAGGGCGCGATGCTCTCGCGCCGGATGGTAAATCCGGCGGCAAGCTCATGTCCGCCGTAGCTTTCGAGTAAGCCGGACAGCTGCTCCAGTGACCGGAACAGATTGAATCCGCCGTAGGAACGCGACGAGGCCTTTCCCTTGTCGCCGTCGAGGCAGATGAGGAACGTCGGGCAGCTGTATTCCTCCGCCATGCGGGAGGCCACGATGCCCACCACGCCCTGGTGCCAGCTCTCGTCCGCCAGCACGATCGCCTGCGGCGGCCCGCCGGGCGGGGGCATGGCGACGGCAGACTGATAGATGCTGCTTTCAATCTCCTGCCGCCTGCGGTTGAGTCGGCAAAGCGTCCCCGCCAGTTCGACCGCGCGCGCAGCGTCGTGCGTCAGGAATAATTCCGTTGCTACGTTGACCTCGCCCATGCGCCCGGCAGCGTTGATACGCGGGGCAAGCGTATAGCCGATGGTGCCCGCCGTGACCGGCCCCTTCTGCACGGAGCATTCGGCCATCAGCGCCGCAATGCCGACGCGCCGCGGGTTCTCCAGCGCCTTTAAGCCCCGTGCGACCATTGTGCGGTTCTCTCCCGTGAGGGGCATGACGTCCGCAACCGTGCCGAGGCAGAGAAAATCACAGTATTGATCCAGAAGCGTTTCCTGCTCGCCCTCGATGGCGGCAGCCAGCTTGAACGCAACGCCGACGCCCGCCATTTCCGTGACCGGCTGCGGCTGGTCCTTCCGGTGCGGGTCGACGAGCGCAATGGCCTGCGGCAGTTCGGATTTGCACTCGTGGTGGTCGGTGATGACCAGATCGATGCCAAGCTCCCGGCACAGCGCGGCCTCGTGATTGGCCGTGATGCCGCAGTCGACCGTCACGATCAGCTCCACGCCCTGCTTTTTGAGCGTGTCGATGGCGATGGGGTTCAGCCCGTAGCCCTCTTCAAGGCGGGCCGGGATATAGCTGGTCACATGGCCGCCCTTGCTGCGCAGATATTCCGTCAACAGGCAGGTCGCCGTGATGCCGTCGACGTCGTAATCGCCGAAGACGGCGATATGCTCGCGCCGGGAAAGCGCCTGTTTGACGCGGGCGGCAGCCTTGTCCATGTCCAGAAGGGCAAACGGCGACGAGAGCGGATAGCTGCAGGATAAAAATTCGCGGGCCGCGCCCGCATCCCGATAGCCGCGGCTGCACAGCAGCGCGGCCGTGATCGGGGAAAAGCCCGCCGCGCACAGCGCCCTCGCGTCGGCAGGCTCATAGGACGAGATTTTCCAGGTTCCGTACTTCAATTC
>ERZ1504282.621-NODE-621-length-8337-cov-3.311036_pt1 | contig 8337 bp, 6 predicted proteins | sample MGYA00571870_ERZ1504282 | MGnify/ENA primary metagenome ERZ1504282 (study PRJEB39906, sample SAMEA3182057) | gut metagenome | biome: human; feature: gut; material: Stool; isolation source: human stools | place: Canada | collected 2012-11-26 ...
ATAAGAAAAGCAATGTTTTTCATGGTTATTAGTTTATCCTTATGCAAGGCTCAGGCAAAAGTGCGCGCCATATACACCCGGCTTTCACAGCTGTCAATAAGAACGGCGATGCTCCGCCCATGCAGGAAACGACATGCCCCGGAACCCGGGCGCATCACGGAAGCTTTTTCATTTTTCAATGAAGTCGTCATCGGCGGGGCAATGAATACCGGATTTGCAATCCGGAAAGTCCTGGCGGCAGAAACAATCCGGCTTTCCTCCGGCTTGATTCAGTACCCATAATCCGGAAAACCAGCCCATCCGCTTCCATTCTCCGCCCGGCTCAACCCGCTATCTCTAAACGTCTCCCGCTCCTAATAAAACTCCGAACGGCGGAAAAGAAAGGAGAATTCCTCTCCGGGCTGCTGCGGGCGTCATTGATCCGGGAAAACCGGGAAACTGCTGTTCCCGGTAGAGAGAACATCTGGATAAACGGGTGTAAATTTGACCCAAACGCTTTTTCCTCAAAATTACAGGTTGACCCCGGATTGCAAATCCGCGGTAGAAGCCAAAGCCTTCATTATTATTTATCGACCGTTCCCATTGGCAGTAAAAACTCCGCGTGAAGATGGAGGCTGGTGAAAAAAGGCTCTTCCGCAAACCTTTTTCCCAAAAAATCATATCAAGAAATAGGGAATCCCTCTCTCCACTTCCCTGGAACCAAATGAAAAAACAACAGTCGGGAAAAACCGCCGGACAGAAGGCATGAACGTGCAAAAAGCGGAGATTCCCGGACTTGTGCAGCGGAAAAGGAACCTCAGGCCATCATGTTCAGGTTCGGGTCCTTCCAGAGGGGATCATACCCCTTGGCGTAATTGAACACGTGCTTGTGCATGTACTCGAAGTATTGCTCCTTCTGTACCGGAGTAAGCTTTTCCCAGATGGCCACGTTCAGGGCGCGGCACACCTTCTGCATCATTTTCAGCGTCAGCTGCCGCCCCTGGCGGGCCTTCTGGACCTGCTTGTGGGTGAGCTGCTCCGTAGAAATGGCGACCAGATCATGGTTGGTCAGATTCCAGCGTTTCATCAGTTCTTCCAGGGGCTGTTCCCCGTGGTTGCGTTCGGCGCCTGGTGCTTCCTCTTCCATACGCCTTTCTTCGTGCCTTATTTTCGGGAAATAGGCAACACATCATTGTCCCATCGTCACTTTTTTTGCATTTCCAGTTGCCCCCAGTCCGGATACATGGTTCAATTCCGCCCGGTTACAACAAAATGATCAGCGAGAAAGAGGAACTACTGGAATGGCGCAAACGCGCTGCCGCACAGCCAAAAGGGCGGGTTGTCCTGGATCTGGAAGCCGACAGCCTGCACCGCTATCAGGAAAAAATCTGCCTGATCCAGTATGCCGATGAAACGGGCTCCTGCCTGATCGACCCCCTCGCTATCGAAGACATGAGCCCGTTTTACAACTGGTTGCGGGATACGGAAGTATGGATGCACGGCGCCGATTATGACATGTGCCTGTTCCAGCGCGCCTGGGAAACGCTGCCCGCCATGATCTGGGACACCCAGACGGCGGCGCGCCTGCTGGGATTCCGCCAGTTCGGGTTGGCCGCCCTGGTGGAACATTTCCACGGCGTCACGCTGAGCAAGTCCTCCCAGAAGGCGGATTGGGCCCGGCGCCCCCTTTCCCCCACGATGGTTACCTACGCCCTGAATGACGTCAATTACATGCTGGACATGGCGGACAAGCTGATGACCGCCCTCCGGGAAAAAGGCCGCGTGGGCTGGTTTGAGGAGATTTGCCGCCATTCCATGGAACGCGCGCGGGAACGCTACCTGACCGGTCATCCGGACCCCTGGCGCATCCAGGGCAGCGGCAAGCTGAACAGGAAAGGGCTGGCCGCCCTCCGGGAATTGTGGGCCTGGCGGGATTCCGAAGCCAAAAGCTGGGACAGGCCCTCCTTCATGGTCTGTTCCAATGCGGACCTGATCCAGTGGAGCGTGGCCCTTCAGGAACAAAGGCCCGTTTCCCCCTCCCCCCGCTTCCACGCCCACAGGCGCAACCGGTTCACGGACGCCGTGCAGAAATTCTACCTGCTGGATGAAGACGATTATCCGTGCCGTCCCCACATCCAGCGCCGCCAGCATTCCGAGCAGTTTGAAGCCAACCTGGCCCGCCTCTGCAAGATAAGGGATGAAAAGGCGGAAGAACTGGACATTGAAGGCTCCTTCCTGATTACCCGCGCCTCCCTGGAAGCCATCGCCGAAGACAAGGAAAAAGGCATGGCCACGCTGCTGAACTGGCAGAAGGAAGCCCTCGGCCTCTGACGGAGCATCCGCGCGCGTTTCGCCGTGTTTTTTTCTTCCGCGCCCGGAGCTGGAACACCTTGTTTACGGAAGAAATCTCTCCCTGTGTCATGACTCAAACGGCGGGATTTGTTTCTTTTCCGCCGGAGGGGATTTCCCGTAGGATGTGCAGGCTCCGTTCACACCGCCGCTCTCTTTCCTCACAGGAAACTCTATCAACAGCCATGCACCGAACACTCATCATTCTCAGCCTTTCGGGCGCTCTTGCCGCCCAGGGGAGACAGGCCGGCACGGACATGCTCCAATCTTCCGGACCGGAACCCCAGGGGCAGCTTCTGGCGGACATCAACCTGCTGGGCGCGGATTACGGGGACGAAACCGCTCCCATCCCCAACGACGCCCTCACGCGCACCCTGGGCGGCCTGCACACCCGCGCCTACAAGGCGGGGCTGGAATTCCTGGTGGAAAACGCCTTTTCCTACAATTCCATCCACAACCCGGCGCCCGGCAAGCCCGGCACCCAGCTCTGGTACCTGCTGCACGCCCATGCCAACTACCGCCTCATCAAGTCCCCGCGGCAGGAGGATACCTGGCTGAAACTGGAGCTTTCAGGCTCCGCCGCCCTGAACGGCCGCACCTGGAGGGGCGGCAACATGAACGACGCCATCGGCCTGACGGGAGACACCCATACGGATATTTTCGGGGAAAGAATCTTTTTTCTGCCGGAAATAGCGTTGCTCCAATCTTTCAACCGGGGAAAAAGCGTCCTGGTGGCCGGAGTGGTGAACCAGACGAATTATTTCGATACCAACAGCTACGCCAATTCCTCATTCGGGCAGTTCTGCGCGTCGCCCTTCGTCAACAACCAGACTATCCCGATGGCGGACTCCAACCTGGGGCTGGTCCTCCAGCACCAGTTCCACGACCAGTGGTACGCCATGCTGGGTGGCAGCTTCACCAGCTGCCCCCAAAACGCGTCTCCCTTGAAACGAACGGACGGCAAGAATTTCAACCTGCTGGCGGAACTCGGATGGGTGCATGATTCCGGAGCCGTCAAGCTGACCCCCTTTGTCGCTCGGATCAATGAATTGCCGGAAGATGAGGAACAGAAGAACCTGCATACCGTGGCCGGAATAGCTATCAACGCGGAACAACAACTGGGTTCCAGCCCCTGGAAAGTTTTCTGCCGCGCGGGCTGGAGCGACTCCACGCGGGACAACGCCTGCGGCGCGGCCGTCCAGTGGTCCGGCGGCTTCGTATGCGGCCAGCCCCTCCAGCATCTGGGAATTTGTCCGGAAGGGGAAGCCAACCAGTTCGGCATGGCGCTGGCGGTCACCCGCCCGGACGACGGGAGCATGGCGGAAGGCCGGCCCAGGAATAAAAAGGAAGTGGTGATGGAGTGCCATTACAACATTTCCGTCACTCCCTGGTTCCTGATCCAGCCCTCCTTGCTGTGGATTTCCAACCCGGCTGGCAGGAACGACACCGGCAATGCCAGCGTCTTCCGCGTGCAGACCATCCTGACGTTCTAAGATTTTTTCACTTTTTCCGTTGAGCGGAAGCCGCTCCTCCCTATGCTGGAGAGCAGCCTCCTCTTTTTCATGCCTCCCCGCAGCCATTCCTTCATTCTCTTTCTGGCGGTTGTCCTGCTGATACCCGCCTTCTGTCTTCTTACCTCATGGCAGCGCCGCCAGAAGGAGGATAAAATCGCCGGGCAGTTCGCGGAACTGGCCGCTTCCCGTCCCCGGCGGGGCAGCACGCCGGAGCAGCAGAGGGCTCTTCTGGAAGCACTCGGCCGCCTGCATCCGGGCACGGCTTCCCTTCGCAGCGCTCCGTGCATCAGTATTCCTCTCTGTTCTCCGGAAAACGGTCCCTGCCCCCCTCTTCCGGAGGGCCGCTTTCTGATTGTTCCGCAGGAACCGGGCGAAAGTCCGTGATTTCCATGGGAACGGCGGCCATCCGCGCCTTTCCGGACGGCGCGAACGTTCAAATCCGGAGGCATGTATGCCCGGCCTCCCGGCATCCGTGAAAAAATCTTTTCCGCTCCCGCCACGCATGGTAGGCTGGCAGGCGATGAATCATGCCGACTTAGACCAGCTGCTGATCCTGCAGGAAAAGGATGCGCGCATTGCCAGGCTCCGCAAGGAACTGGCCGCCCTGCCGGAACAAAGAACGCGCCTTCTCCGGCAAATGGAGGCCATCAAGCAGAAGGCCCTGGACGCCAAGAAGGAGGTTGCCGGCCTTGAAAAGGATATACGGGACGTGGAGGGAACGATTGAAAACAAGCGTTCCTACATCGGCAAGATGAAGACCCTCCAGTCCAATACCCGCAAGAATGAGGAATACCAGAAGTGCATTCAGGAGGTGGAAAAGACGGAAGCGGCCATTGACGAACTGGAAAACGCGGAACTGGAACTGATGGAGCGCCTGGAAACGGCCAAAGAGAGCCTGGCGCAAAAAATCCTCAAGGTGCAGGATTCCCAGAAGGAAATGGAAGAGATTCTGGCGCGCTTCGACCGGACCGCGGAAACGGACAAGCAGCTTCTGGACAATCTGACCGCCGAACGCGCGGACCTGGCCGCCGCCATTCCCGAAGATTCCCTGGGAGAATATGAGCGGATGACCAAAAGCAAGGGCGTCCCGGTCATCGTCCCCATGGATGAAAAAGGCCACTGCGGCGGATGCCACATGGTCGTTACGGACAACGCCCGCATGAAAGTGCTCGGCGGCCATGAAACCGTTTACTGCGACAACTGCCACCGCATCCTTCACTGACGGACTCCGCGCACACGCCGCCGGCATATCATGAAATCCAGATCGGAAGAGTTTGAAGAGTGGGGGACGGAAGTTATTTTCGGCCGCGCCAGGGGATTCCGCGCCACGATGATGCGCCTGGTGCTGAGAGGCGCCTCCTGGCTGTTCAAGCTGGTGGTGCTGATGCGCCTGTACCTGTTCCATTCCAGCATTGCCAGGCAGGCCAGGCTGGGAACGCTCGTCGTCAGCGTAGGCAACATTACCGTGGGCGGCACGGGAAAAACGCCCGTGGTGGAACTGTTGGCGCGCACGCTCACGGAACGCGGCCGCAAGGTGGCCATTCTTACCCGCGGCTACAAGAGCGCGGAACTGGACGAAGCCCAGGAATGGAAGGACAAGGACGGAAGGCAGGTGGAAAACCTGCCTAAAATCGCCAGCGACGGCCGCACCCGCTTTCTCAGCCCCCTGTATTCTGGGGACGAACCGTTCATGCTGGCCAAGAATCTGGACGGCGTAGCGGTGCTGGTAGACAAGAACCGCATCAAGTCCGGCATTTTCGCCATCGAACATCTGGGTTGCGACACCCTCCTGCTGGACGACGGGATGCAGTACCTGAAACTGGCCCACGAACTGGACATCGTGCTGGTGGACTGCGGCGCCCCCTTCGGCACCGGGGCCATGCTGCCGCGCGGCACCATGCGGGAGCCCAAAAGCAGCCTGGCGCGCGCCAGCTACATCGTGCTGACCAAATGCGGCGGCAAGCCGCAGGACGAGCTGATTGCCAAAATCCGGCGCTATAACCCCGTGGCGGAAATCATCGTCAGCGACCACGGCCCCAAGTACCTGGAAAACGTCTTCACCGGGGAACGCCTGCCGCTGGAAGTGCTCAAGGGGAAATGGGTGGCCTGCCTCAGCGGCATCGCCCGGCCGGAAAGCTTTGAGGATTCCCTGCGCTCCCTGGGCGCCAATGTGGAAATCTGCCGCAGATTTCCGGACCACCACTGGTTTGAACAGTCGGAACTGGAAGAATTCTACGACCGGTGCGCGGACCGCGCCATGGATATGATCGTGACCACGGAAAAAGATGCCGTGCGGCTGGAAAAGCCGGAGGAAGACCCGGAAGTCCCCATCTACTTCCTCCGCATCGAAGTAGAGATCTATCAGGGACAGGAAGCCTGGAACCGCTGCGTGGACCGCATCTGCGGCATTTCCGAACCCCGGCCGCGGGACGAATGGACTCCCTCTTCTTCCTTTTGAAAAGACTTTCGTTTTCCCGGCAGACCGGAAATTTCACCTCCTTCATGCAGGAAAGCCCGCTTGACTTGCCCGGAAAACCATGTGAAACATGACAACAACATTCTCCCATGAAGGCATTCACCATTACTTCCATTCTGGCCGCGGCATGCGTCCTAGCGGCGGCTTCCCCGGCCGCAGAATCCCAGGCACTGGCCAAGGCTCCAGCCCAGGCGGCAGCCGGCATTCCTAAGCAGGACCCGCAATTGATCAAGGGGCAGCTCCCCAACGGGCTCACCTATTTCATCCGCCCGAATGCGGAACCCAAGGGGCGTTTCAGCATACGCCTGCGCGTCAATACCGGCTCCTTGAATGAAACGGATGATATCCAGGGCATTTCCCACTTCCTGGAACACATGGTGTTCAACGGCAGCAAGCACTTCAAGCGCGGAGAAATGATCCCCGCCATGCAGAAGGAAGGCCTGGGGCTGGGCGGTGACGCCAACGCCTACACCTCGTTTGACGAAACCGTGTACACGATGGACGTTCCCAGCATGAAGGAATCCACCGTGAACCTGGCCTTCACCATCATGCGCGACTTTGCGGACGGCGCCCTGCTGGAGGAAAGCGCCGTCAATGCGGAACGCGGCATCATCACCAGCGAATACAAGGCGCGCGACTCCGCCAGCTACCGGGTCATGAAGGAGGTATTCTCCATCATGCTGGACGGCACGAAGATTCCCCACCGCTACCCCATCGGCACGCTGGAAGTGATTCAGAACGCCCCGCGGGAAAAGTTCGTGAACTATTATCAGACCCATTACGTTCCCAGCCAGATGCAGCTTGTCATCGCCGGGGACATCACCCCGGAACAGGGAAAGGAATGGGTGGAAAAATACTTCGGCTCCATGAAGAAGGACGATTATTCCTTCAAGGCCGACCGGGGAACCCTCAAGACGGCAGCGGAGGCCACCAGCCACTGGATCACCAACAAGGAGGCCACCGCCACGGAAATCAGCATCAACCTCGTGCGGCCCTATGAAAAGAAGCCGGATACCATCGCCAACCGCACCAGGGACATTCCGCTGAACATGGCTTACGCCATGCTGAACCGCCGCCTGGAAAAGATGGCGAAAAACACGGACTGCCCCTTCATTTCCGCGGAGGCTGGCCGCATGGAACTGCTGGAAACAGCGGAGGTGGACGCCATCCAGGCCCGGGCGGACTACAAGAACTGGAAGACGGCCCTGACCACCATGGAGCAGGAACTGCGCCGCGCCGTGGAATTCGGCTTCAACAAGGAGGAGCTGGCGGAAGCCCGCAGCAACAGCATTTCCGCCGCGGAAAACGCCATCAAATCCTGGCCTACGGCCAAGTCCGAGGACCTGGCTTCCGCCATCGCTCAGAGCGCGGCGCAAGACATGGTCTTCACGACGCCTGAGGAAGACTGGTCCATCTCCAGGGAAGTCATTGAAAACCTGACTCCGGAACAATGCCAAGCCGCCCTGGAAAAAGCCTGGAGCAACGCCCATCCCCGCGTAATCGTCACGTCGAACAAGGAAAACGCCCAGGGCTCCGCCGAGGCCATGAAGACCTACCGGGAAGCCCAGGCCGCCAAGGTGGAACCCTACAGGGTGGACGAGCAGAAGGCATTCTCCTACAAGTTCGGAGAACCCGGCAAGGTAACGGCCAGAAAAGAAGCCGCGGACCTGGGAGTCACGCAGCTTACCCTTTCCAACGGCGTGCGCGTCAACCTGAAGCCTACGGAATTCGACAAGGATTCCATCAACATCACCTTTGCCGTGGACGGCGGTGAGTTGAGCAGGCCGGAGAAAGCCGCCGGGCTGGAAATCTTTACGGGCGCCGTGATGAACGGCGGCGGCCTGACCAACCACTCCAATGACGACCTGGCCGCCGTCATGGCAGGCAAAAAAGTCGGCGTGGGCTTTTCCATGACGGACCGCTCCTTCGTGCTGACGGGCAACACCAACCGGAAAGACCTGGAAACCCAGCTCCAGCTTCAGACGGCCTACCTGCTGTCTCTTATACACATCTCCGAGC
>ERZ1504282.668-NODE-668-length-7940-cov-2.976157_pt1 | contig 7940 bp, 6 predicted proteins | sample MGYA00571870_ERZ1504282 | MGnify/ENA primary metagenome ERZ1504282 (study PRJEB39906, sample SAMEA3182057) | gut metagenome | biome: human; feature: gut; material: Stool; isolation source: human stools | place: Canada | collected 2012-11-26 ...
TGCCAGAACCGCGCGCGCAACTGGATTATCTCCGTGCCTACTGCGACAGCAAGAAAATTACCTTATGCTACCTTAAGAAAATCATCCTGGAATACGACCTTTTTGAACTGGACGAAGACGGATACTTTATGCCCAAAGAGTTGAATCCCCTACACAAAAAAGGCGAAAAAACGGAAAAAACTACTCAAGAAAAGCCGGATTCCAAAGCAAAAAATGACGAAAAACAGCAAAAAGTATCGAGGAATAAAAGCAAAAAACAGTCTGATTTGTCAAGCAATACACTAAACAACAAGTATTTAGCTAAAAACGCCACAAATACTAATAAGAAGACTATAGATATTAATAAAACAACAACAGCAACAACAGAAGAAAAAGAAGCTGCTGCTGCCGATGCACTTTCATCACCCCAAACAACACCCGCTCCCATCGAACCCTGGCATACGCTGATAGACAAACTCACCGAAGAAAGTGCCTGGCTGGACGTGGCCTGCATGCACAGCGGCTATGGCAGTTTGCTGAAGACGCACATCAAAGAGGCTGTGGAGGTATTCAGGCAGCACGTCATACTGCACGACAACGGCAATGTGCTGCTGAACATGAAAGACACCCGACAATATTTCGTCAACTTCGTAAGGGCTGGCCAGCGCACCTCGCAGGAACTGCATATGCTGTTGCAGGGCCTCGAAAAGCAGCAGTCCGCCGCTGCACCTCCCGACCCCTACCGCTACGAGCTGCTTGTGGACGGACGGCGCACCTACCTGGGCTGCCCCATCCCCGACGGAGTGCCACCCCGACCAGACAATACCGCCTTCTGGAACGAAACTGCCCGTTCGTGGACGTCGCAAACCCCGCCGCCTTCATCGAAAAAGCCGAAACAGAAACCCGGCTGAAACGCCACACTCCGGCACCCGGAATGCCACACGTCAGCGTTCCGAATGCCACATGTCAACGTTCCGAATGCCACACCTCAGCACGTCCCAAGTGTGGCATTTACCCCCGTGAAGTGTGGCATTTCAACCCGCTAAGTGTGGCATTTCAACCCGCTAAGTGTGGCATTTCAACCCCTCAGGCTGCCCTGAAACTAAAATCTGCGTCTAAAAAATTATCAGAAAACTACTAAAGCAAACCTATATGAGAAATTTCCATCAACACGGCATTGATACCCGCGGCCGCATCAGCGGCAAAATCAAGATCATCTGCCCGCAATGTAACGACACCCGCGGACACAAAGGCAACAAGTCACTCTCCGTAGACCTGGACAAAGGCTTGTGCTACTGCCACCACTGCGGCTACAAGCTCTACGTGCCCGACGACGCCGAAGAACGCCTCAAGCAGCAACGCCGCGACATGCACCGGAAGCCCGCCGCACCGCCCCAGCACTTCCGCCGTCCCACCTTCGACCCTGCCCGGATGCAACTCTCCGAGAACCTGGAACGCTACTGGACCACCGTCCGCTGCCTGCCGCAGGAGCTGCTGCGCACCCTGCGCATCACCGAAGAGACGGTGCGCCTCCCGGAGAGCAGCCAGGAGGAGAACTGCATCTGCTTCAACTACTTCGAGAACGGGACGCTCGTCAACACCAAGTACCGCAGCGCCCTGAAACACTTCATGATGGTGAAGGGCGCCGAACTCATCCCCTACAACGTGGACAGCATCCTCGGCACCCCGGAGTGCATCATCACCGAAGGCGAGTTCGACGCGGCAGCCATCATCGCCGCCGGACGCAAGGACGTCATTTCCGTGCCCGCCGGCGCCCAGAGCAACCTCACGTGGCTGGACCGCTTCGTGGAGTCGCACTTCGAAGACAAGCAGGCCCTCTACATCGCCGTAGACGAGGACCCGGCAGGGCAGTCGCTCCGGCAGGAACTCACGCGCCGCCTCGGAGTGGAACGCTGCCGCATCGTGCACTTCGGCGAGGGCTGCAAGGATGCCAACGAGCATCTGGTGAAATACGGCGCCGAAAGCCTCCGCATCTGCATCGAGCAAGCCGAAGAAGTGCCCCTGGAAGGCATCTTCACCGCCGAAGACTGCCGCGACGACCTGCGCTCCCTCTACGAGAACGGCCTGCAGCGGGGTGCCGACACCGGCTGGGACAACTTCGACGAACACTGCACCTTCGAGCCCCGCCGCCTGCTGGTGATGACCGGACGCCCCGGCGACGGCAAGTCCGAATTCACCGACGAGCTGGTGCTGCGCCTCTGCCTGCGCCACGAGTGGAAAATCGCCTTCTTCAGCCCCGAAAACATGCCCATCGCCTACCATCTGCACAAGCTGGCGGAGAAGCTGACCGGCCACCGCTTCACCCCCGGACCGGGCATGACGGAAGCCCTCTACGGGCAAGCAGTGGGCTGGCTGGACCGCAACGTGTCGCACATCCTGCCCGACGACGGGAGCTACGGCATCGACCACATCCTGGAGAAAGCCCGCCAGGTGGTGCGCCGCAAAGGGGTGCGCATCCTCGTCATCGACCCCATGAACCGCCTGGAACAACGTCTGGAACCGGGGCAGACGGAAATGGACTACATCACCGACACGCTGAACAAGCTGGGACGCTTCGCCACCCGCAACCAGTGCCTCGTCATCCTCGTGGCCCACCCCCGCAAGGTGAACCGCAACGAAAAGGACGGCACCCGGCGCCGTGTCGAGATGAACGACATCAACGGCTCTGCCAACTTCGCCAACATGTCCGACCTCTGCCTCGTGGTAGACCGCAACGACACGAAGCAGATAGCCACCATCTACATCGAGAAAGTCCGCTTCAAGCACCTGGGCAGCGCCCACACCGAGGCCAAGTTCGTCTACAACCACCTGAACGGACGCTACTGGCCCTGCGAGGAAGACATCATCCACACCCCCCAAGGAGAGCGACCGGGACCGGTGAACACGCAGTTCGACAATGAGAATTGGTTGAAAAATAATGAAGAACAAGGCAGGTTATTCGAGTAAAAATCCGTATCTTTACAAGACGGAAAGAAGAGAATAGGTGCAAGCATGTGCAAACTGTGCAATCACGTGTTATCCGTGCAATCACGTGTTATCCCTATTAAAGAAAACATACAACCTAAACTTTAAAGAATATGATGAAACAGAATGATTCCTTTGCAGAGCCACGCTTCCCCGTCCGCAGTTACGGGAAAGGCGAACTGGCCATGTACTACCTTCCGGGCATTGCCCAGCAGACTGCCGTCAACCGGCTGAACGAATGGATACGCACCGCCCCAGGGCTGGAACAACGCCTGCTTGCCACGGGCATGAACCCTTATTGCCGACGGTACACGCCCGCACAAGTGCAGCTTATGATTAATGTCTTCGGGGAGCCTTCTTAGAAGGTTCCCCCCCTTTTCACATAAATCCTCACCCCCACTCTGTCTATATGCTCACGCAATGCCTCGTTTTCAAGATTGGCATATACCACCACTTCACGCACTTCATCAAAACGAGCTAAAACAGCACATATCCTGATTACTGTTTTCCAACATATTCCATGTCTTTTTATTCAGTTTACGCACATCTATGCGAATACAAATATACCTCCTATTTGTCACAAATCCAAAACAAAAGAAACAATAACCTCCCTTATCCTCTCCCAACCTCCTCCTACCTCCCCCAACCTCCCTTCCTCCCTGCCCCATGTCCTATCTTTGTATCAACGAAACGGAGCAGAGGCCATCGCCGCGGAGACACCTCCTTTCCCCTTTCGGAATGAAACATTAACCATTAAACATCAAACATCATGTCAACAGCATTAGTAGTGCGCACACAGCGCCACAAGAAAATCGGGGACAGTAGCTCCCCCATGGTCTACACCCTGAAACGCAAGCCCCAAGATGCCAAAATCTTCGACCTTGCCCGTATCGCGCAAGACATTGAAGCACTGGGAGCCATGTCGGCCGAAGACGTGGAGCACGTAGGCAAAGCCATCGTACGACAGATGCGCCAGACGCTGACGGACGGCAACAGTGTCCGTCTGGACGGCTTCGGCATCTTCCACACCACCTTTAAATGCCGTGCCACCGAACTGGCCAAAGACTGCACCGTGAAAAACATCGAACGCGTCAATATCCGCTTCAAGGTAGCCAACACCCTGCGGCTGGTGAACGACAGCAACGCCACCACCAAAGGTGGAGCAAACAACCTCATCTTTGAGCTTGTAACTGCCGACAAGGATAGTACCGGCGGAGGTTCCGGCGGCAATAATCCCGATGGCGGAGGTTCCGACGGAGACCAGGGGGAGAATCCGCTGGGATAAAAAAGAGGGATTAAGGATTAAACATCAAACATCATGAGTACAAAATCATCAGCCTGGGACAAGATTCTGAAAGTAATCATCGCTGTAGCTTCGGCACTTTTGGGTGCATTCAGCGCACACGCCATGAACAGCGGTGGTCCCCTTTAGCGAACAGCCCCCAAAGGCAAACAGTAGAAAGAAATGAGAAAAATTGATTTGATTGTGATACATTGCAGCGCCACGTGCGAGGACCGTCCCTTTACCGGGCAAGCTCTGGAAGCCGCGCACCGCCGACGTGGATTTGATGGCACGGGCTATCATTTCTACATCCGCCGTGACGGACAAATCCTGACCACACGCCCGGTCGAGAGGGCCGGCGCCCACGCCCGCGGCTACAATGCCCACTCTATCGGAATCGCCTACGAAGGCGGATTGGACCACTATGGGAATCCCAAAGACACACGCACGGAATGGCAGCGCCACTCGCTCCGCGTACTGGTCCGCGCTTTGCTGATGGACTATCCGGAAGCAAAAGTGGCGGGACATCGCGACCTCAGCCCCGACCTGGACAACAACGGAGAGGTGGAACCGATGGAATGGACGAAACAATGCCCGTGTTTTGAGGTGAAAAAAAAGAAGTGGTAACCAAGAAAAGGGAGGTGACAAAGCATGACAAAAGCTTTGCCACCTCATTTTTTATTCATACATTTGTTTTGATTAAGCAAAAAGCGCATCAAAAAAAATTCAGCCGTATGAAGTACCCTATTGGAATACAGAGTTTTGAGAAAATCCGTCTTGGTGAGTACACCTATGTAGACAAAACTGCATTGATTCACCAATTGGTCAATACAAGTAACTACTACTTCCTAAGCCGCCCACGGAGATTCGGAAAGAGTCTGCTCATCAGCACACTGGAAGCCTACTTCAACGGACAGCAGGAACTATTCAAGGGACTGGAAATAGAACAGCTTGAAAAAGAATGGACGAAATATCCGGTACTGCATTTGGATTTGAACACAAGCAAATACGATGAAAAGAACAGCCTTATCAATGTATTGAACGATACCCTCTGCCAGTGGGAAAACATCTACGGAACTGTCCCCAGCGAAGTCAACCCCGAACTGCGTTTCAAGGGAATCATCCGCCGCGCCTACGAGCAGACCGGCCAGCGCGTGGTCATCCTCGTGGACGAATACGACAAACCCATGCTCCAAGCCATTGGTGACGAAGAGCTGCAAAATGAATATCGCAACACACTCAAAGCCTTCTACTCCGTAATGAAAACGCAGGACCGGTATATCCGTTTCGGCTTCCTGACGGGAGTGACGAAATTCGGAAAAGTCAGTGTGTTCAGCGACCTGAACAACCTGATAGACCTCTCCATGGACCGACAGTTCCAGACGCTCTGCGGAATGACCGACAAGGAGATACACACCTATTTTGAAGAACCGCTGCACCAGATAGCCGAAAACTACGGTATCACCTACGACGAGGTCTGCCTGCGACTGAAAGAACGGTACGACGGCTACCGCTTCCGCCAGAACGGAACCAATCTGTATAACCCCTTCAGCCTGCTGAATACCTTCCGTTCCCTGGAGTTCGGCAGCTACTGGTTCGAGACCGGCACCCCCACCTACCTTGTGAAACTGCTGAAAGACAACAACTTCTGTCTGCCCGACCTTACGAGTGAAGGAGTGACTGCAGAGACACTGACAGACGTGGAGTCGTTCAAGGATAATCCCATTGCCGTGATTTACCAAAGCGGCTACCTCACGATAAAGGAATATGACGAAGAATTCAACATCTATCGGCTGGGATTCCCTAACAAGGAAGTGGCCGAAGGATTCATCAAATATCTGGTTCCCTACTACATGCCGATAAAGGACAGTGAATCCGTCTATTAATAGATGAACAACAATGCCACTTGCTAAAAATGAAGCCAGCGCTTCACCTTATCCTTCAGATTTATATTGACCATGAAGCCAACCAACCACTTTTTAGCGGCCATAGGCATCATATAGAACAGAAGAAAAGGAAGCAGCTTCATCAAATTTTTATCCAAATGCCAATGTGACGGATAAGAAAAATGGCGGGATAAAAGATTTTCCAGATATTGCCGCTTCTTCTCCGGCGAAATACATGCAGAAGCATATACCCGGTTGGCATGATAAAGGCTCATTTTCATGATGTCCAACATCAGTCCGTTATAGAAAGACTCGCCGGTCAAAGAGTGTATATACCCAGACTTCAACAACTGCGTACCAATATATTGTTCTGTCAAAAACTCTGAATACCCTTGCAGCTCTTTCAAACTGGTGACCGATTGAGGATTATAAGTAAAGAACAGTGTACAATCCGGCAACAAGCGGCAAGAACGGGCCCGCAATATCACTTGATACGTAAACCAAGGGTCATCAATCAGATAATGAGGAATACAACGAACCTCATTTTTGCGCAGAAAATCCGTCCGATAAAGCTTGTTCCAAGTAGCTACAAAGATATTCTGCCCCCGTCCGTAACGATATTTAGCCACTGCATAATCTCCATCAGTAATTAGAGTATCCTCGTACTGGCATCCACCGGGATACACTTTTCCTTCCAAATCACGCCGGACGAAGGATGCCGCCACAAAATCCACTGGATGTTCCTGCATCTTATTATACAGCAATTCAATGCACTCCGGTATAAGCACATCGTCGCAATCCATTGTAAACAGATATTCCCCCGTCGCCTTCTCGACAATGGTATTACGTGCCGCCCCCGTACCCTGATTGACCACTTGGTCGATAATACGGACAGCACTTCCGCGTGGATGTTCCCCGGCTACCCTGCGAACTATATCCATACTATCCCCTTTATCATCGACAAAAATAAATTCAATGTTCGGATACGTTTGGTTAAGGGCAGACAATAATGTACGCTCTATAAGACCCGCAGCATTATAAATAGGTATTCCCAGCGTTATGAGCGGAAAAGTATTCATCTTTTTATCCATCGTTTCATTGTACGTAAAAAACGTTGCACATCCAGTATCAACAGAGGGGAAAGCGAAGCCAGACATAAGACAGCATAATCAATGGACAACCGGAAAGGCAATCGCTCTAACGCCGACCTTAGAGCCAATCTCTCCCGGCCAATGAACTCGCCTTTCTCTTTTCTATTATCACAAGCTGTATCCAGCCAAATGTGTACCCGTCGTATATCGTGTACACAAACCCTCATCCAGAAATCAGGGGCCGGATGTTCTTTCACATAGTCACTGTGGTTTTCGAGCCCTTCCAATAAAGACTCTATAATTCTTTTCTGATTATCAACATGATGAGACACCGACTGACTACGCATCCGATAATAATAAGCATCGACCGGAAGTGAACAGACAGCATTGGCATGATAAAAACAAAGAGGATTCAGCACACAATCCTCTGCCTTATTCCCTGGAATATAACGCAAACGGTGCTTTATCAGCAGGTCACGGAGTATCAAGCGATTGGTCAGTACCGGATTGTAATAGAAATCCTGATAGAGCTCTATCCCCGTCTTTATCGGTGATTCAGGTACGTCAAATCCGACAAAACGCCTGCATTTGCCGTCTTCAAAAGCCACATTATTGAATATCAGCATGTCCAAATGGCCTTCACGGGTCTTCTCATAAAGACGGGACAACAAGCCGGGAGCTATGAAATCATCGCTGTCAACAAACCAGATGTATTTG
>ERZ1504282.678-NODE-678-length-7869-cov-4.253903_pt1 | contig 7869 bp, 5 predicted proteins | sample MGYA00571870_ERZ1504282 | MGnify/ENA primary metagenome ERZ1504282 (study PRJEB39906, sample SAMEA3182057) | gut metagenome | biome: human; feature: gut; material: Stool; isolation source: human stools | place: Canada | collected 2012-11-26 ...
AGTAAATAGTCAAATAGTAAATAAATAGATGATGGAATTTAAACTACATAACGGAAGCGGAGGTCTCTGCTGCAAGAGTTGCGGCAGGCAGGACAAGCAACTGAACACCTACGACTGGCTGGCAGACATTCCGGGCAATGCCGATGAGAGCGAGCTGGTAGAGGTTCAGTTCAAGAATACCCGCAAGGGATATTTCCGCAACAGCAACAAGATACCTCTGGAGAAAGGCGACATCGTAGCCGTAGAAGCCACCCCCGGACATGATATCGGTGTGGTGACCCTGACCGGACGTCTCGTGCCGCTGCAAATGAAGAAAGCCAATATCAAGTCTGAGGCAGACATCAAACGCATCTACCGCAAGGCGAAGCCTGTGGATATGGAGAAGTACAACGAGGCAAAAGCCCGTGAACACTCCACCATGATACGCTCGCGTCAGATAGCCCTGGACCTCAACCTCAACATGAAGATTGGAGACGTGGAATATCAGGGAGACGGCAACAAGGCCATCTTCTACTACATAGCCGACGAACGGGTGGACTTCCGCCAGCTCATCAAGGTACTTGCCGACGCTTTCCGCGTGCGTATCGAGATGAAACAGATTGGTGCCCGCCAGGAAGCCGGACGCATCGGCGGTATCGGTCCCTGCGGACGCGAGCTGTGCTGCGCCACCTGGATGACCTCCTTCGTATCGGTATCCACCAGCGCGGCGCGCTTCCAGGACATTTCACTGAATCCGCAGAAGCTTGCCGGACAATGCGCCAAACTGAAGTGCTGCCTCAACTACGAAGTAGACTGCTACGTGGAAGCACAGAAACGCCTGCCCTCACGCGAGATTACCTTAGAGACCAAAGACGGTGAGTTCTTCTTCTTCAAAGCCGACATTCTGAGCAACCAGATAACCTACTCAAGCGACAAGAACATCCCCGCCAACCTGGTGACCATCAGCGGCAGACGCGCCTTCGAGATTATCGGTTTGAACAGACGTGGCATCAAGCCCGACAGCCTGATAGAAGAAACCCATCGTTCCGAACCCAAAAAGCCGGTGGACTTGCTGGAACAAGAGAGTCTCACTCGCTTTGACCGCAACCGGAAAGGCAAGAGTGGCAGTGACGGCAACGGTGGCGAGAACAGCAACAACAGCCGTAACAAGAGAAAGAAAAAGAGTGGAAACGGTCGTCCGCAAGGAGGTGAGCAGCAGGGTGCTCCGCAATCCAACAACCAGAGAGAACAATCCAGGCAAGACCGGCAACCGAGACAGAAACAAGACCGGCAAGCACCCAAACAAGGTGAACAGCAACAAGGCGAACGTCAACAACGGAACAATAACAACCGTCGTCCGCCCCGTAACAATAAGCCCAAACCTCAAGGTGAAAGACCTGCCCAAAATGACAAACCGGCTCAAGAATAGGAATCTCTGCCTGAAAGGTATCATACTACTGTTTGTCGCAAGCCTGCTGAGCGCTTGCGACAAACAGACTGTATACCATTCCTTCCAATCCCTTCCCACCGAAGGCTGGCTGCGCGAAGACACGCTCTCTTTCGACGTGAAGGTCACCGACTCACTGACCTACTACAAACTGTCTTTGGAAGTTCGTAACCGAAGCAACTACCCCTATCAGAATCTACCTCTATCCATCTGCTACACCACCGCAGATTCCATTCCGTCACCCACGGACACCATACAGCTAATCCTCGCGGACAAAGAAGGAATCTGGAAAGGTGACGGCTGGGGAGGTCTCTATCAGACTGCCGTCTCCGCAGGAAGCGTTCGAATCGGCAAACCCGGCACCTACCTCTTTAAAGTGGCCTATACGCTACCGGACGAAAGGCTGCAAGGAATCAATGACATCGGCATCAAACTGAAGAGATAGGAACTCCCTATTGTTCTTTATTACCTTCTTCTAACAACCACCTCAGTCTCCCACTCACGTCTCCTTGAAGCGGAAACGGGCGGGGTATCATAACTTGCCCTCTTACCTCATAGCGTAACGTCTTTTACGCCAGGATGTAACGACCGTTACACCAGCATGTAAAGGGCGTTACAATATAGCGTAAAAGTCGTTACGATACAGCGTAAAGGACGTTACAATGCGGTGTAACGGCCGTTACATTACGATGTAAACAATGTGTAAATGCAATGTAATGATAATCAAGTCCATTCGTATGTCCCACAAGGAAACGGTCATAACTAAATTCGACGATTACGTCCCGCATCAATCCGCAGAAAGATAAACAGCAGGATTGTGAATCCCCAGAGAGAAGAACCTCCGTAACTGAAGAAAGGCAACGGGATACCGATGACGGGGGTCAGCCCCAGCACCATGCCTATATTGATGAATAGATGGAACAAGAATATACTAAGCACAGAATAACCATACACCCGGCCAAAGGGAGATTGCTGCCGCTCGGCCACGACAATCAGCCGTAAAATAAGAATAAGGAACAGTAACAGTACAGCCGTAGACCCTACGAATCCTTCCTCCTCACCCACGGTGCAAAAAATGAAGTCCGTATCTTGCTCCGGCACATACTTCAGCTTTGTCTGCGTACCATTCAAGAAACCTTTGCCGGTCAGCCCCCCGGAGCCGATGGCTATCTTCGACTGGTTCACGTTATAGCCGGCACCAGCAAGGTCCTCTTCCATACCGAGCACCACCTTGATACGTATCTGTTGATGGGGCTCCAGCACTTTATTGAAGAAGTAGTCGCCGGAGTAGAGGAAACCTATCGAACCCAAAGCAAACAGCCCAATCAGAAAATAAGATAAATGGCGCTCGCTTAAAGAAAGAAAGACAAGATACCCGACAACAAGTGCACAAAGCCCCCACTGCACCCACACCAAGTTGAAGGGTACCACGTATTCCGAAATCAGATAAGCCACGAGCAGCACTCCCAGCGAACCGCCGATAATATTCCGTGTGGGTTCCCAACGCTTTTTATAAACCCACACCATACCTCCGGCAAAGAGCAGTACCATCAGCAGTACGGCAAATTCTCCGATAGGCGTCGGTGTATCGGCAATCATCACCGCATCAAAACGGATGCCCACCACAAAGTAGGCCACTGCACATATACCCGAGAACAGTACCACGCCCGGCATTCCCTCCCGATAAAGCATCAGGAAAAATGCAGAATACACCAATGCCGAACCCGTCTCCCGCTGTAGGATAATCAGCAACATGGGGAAGAGAATCAGGAAAGCCAACATAAGGGAGCTTTTCCAATTCTTCATCGTAAACGAGTAGGCGCTCATATACTTGGCAAGCGCCAGCGCCGTGGCAAACTTGGCAAACTCCGCCGGCTGCAAACTGACCGGCCCCAGAATGAGCCACGACCGCGACCCTTTCGTGTCGGGCGCAATGAATATCGTGACAATCAGCAACAGCATCAGCCCTATATATATAAGGTAGGAGAACATGTCATAGAGGGAATCATCCAGCATCAGCAGCACAAACCCCAGCCCGAAGGAACATATAATCCAGACAAACTGCTTGCCGGCACGCGTAGAGAAGTCCAGAAAGTCACGGTCACCATAATCATAACTCGCCCCACAGACACTGAACCAGCCGAATACAATCAGCAGCAGGTAAACGACAATCGTCACCCAGTCCAATGATTTCCATATGCTATCTCTCCTTGTCACCAATTTATTTACGATTTTACTATTTACTATTTACTATTGAAGTCACTCACCGTTCATCCCTAACCCCTAATCCTTAATCCCTAATCATCATCTCTCCTCATCTCCGTAAAGTATCACCCGGTTACTGAATTCTTCCGCCCGTATCTCATTCTCGGGCGACAGCTTTCCATGCAGATACTGGTCCATCATCATGGCACCGATAGGTACGCCATACGTGGCACCGAAACCACCGTTCTCCACATAGACGGCAATGGCTATCTTAGGGTTGTCCATCGGGGCAAAGCCCATAAAGACAGAATGGTCCTTGCCGCGGTTCTGTGCCGTGCCCGTCTTTCCGCAGACCTCCACACCCGGCAGGATGGCTCCCGCCATGCGGCAAGTGGCGCTACCCGTACTTCCGTCTACAGCGGCACGCATGCCTTTCACCACCATTTCATAATATTCGCGGTCGATGGTGGGATAACGGGGATTGCGATAGATGCTGTCCAGTTCATTGTCTTCTATCTCCTTCACGATGTGCGGAGTAATGAAATGCCCCCGGTTGGCAATGGTGGCACCCAGATTGGCTATCTGCAACGGGGTGGCGAGAATCTCTCCCTGCCCGATGGAGATACTAATCACCGTCAGACCGTTCCACGAACCCCGATAGGGCTTGTCGTAGAACTTTGCATTCGGTATCAGTCCACGCTGTTCGCCGGGGAGGTCGGTACCGAGCCGATAGCCGAAGCCCTGCGATACCATGTGGTCTTTCCATACGGTAATGGCATTCTGCGGCGAACCGTATTTTTTATCACCGAACATGCGATACAATCCCCAACAGAAATAGGAATTACAAGAGGTAGCGATGGCAGGAATCAGCGACAGAGGCGAACCATGTCCGTGACATCCCACATGAAGGCCTTTATGATTGAAACCATGCGCACAAGGGAAAGTCGGATAATCTTCGTGGATAATCTCTTCCTGAAGGAAAGTCAGTGCCTGCGCCGTCTTGAAGGTGGAGCCCGGCGGATAAGCTCCCATGATGGCACGGTTCAACAAAGGCTTCCGCTTGTCCATCTGCAGCAGGCGGTGGTTCTTTCCCCGCTGGCGCCCTATCATCAGATGAGGGTCAAAGGTAGGCGAGGAAACCATGCACAGAATCTCACCCGTAGCCGGTTCGATGGCCACAATGGCACCGATTTTGTGTTGAAGCAGCCGTTCGCCCAACATCTGGAGGTCAATGTCGATGCCTAGTGTCAGGTTCTTGCCGGGTACGGAGGAACGGTCCAACTGTCCGTCCATGTAGTGTCCCTGGATGCGCCCGTGAGCGTCACGAAGCAGAATCTCCACCCCCTTCTCTCCACGCAGATACTTTTCATAGGATTTCTCGATGCCTTGCTTGCCTATATAGTCTCCGCGAATATAATAGTCATCGTTCTCAATGTCTTTCTTGGACACTTCGCCGATGTCTCCCAGCAAATGGCCGGCAGAGTTATAGGTATATTGGCGGATAGTACGCCGCTGAATATAGAAACCTGGAAATTTGAACAGCTTCTCCTGAAACACACCGCACTCTTCGGCAGAAAGCTGCGTCATGAACACCTGATGGGTGTATTTGGAATAACCGGGGTTCATCCAGCGGTTCTTGACGTCCTTCATCCGTTTGTCAAACTGCTCACGGGTAATGTTCAAGGCACTGCAAAGGTCGAGTGTATCCAGCTGCGTCACCTCCCGAGGCACAAACGTAATATCATAGGCAGGCTGGTTAAACACGAGCAACTTACCGTTACGGTCGTAGATAGCCCCCCGTGATGGATATTGTATCTTGTTCAGAAAAGCGTTACTGTCCGCGTTCTTCTTGTAGTCATCAGTCATGATTTGCAGGTCGAACAGCCGGAACACGTAAATAAGAACGATGACAATAGCCGCCGCTCCAATTACATATTTCCGCTTTTCCAGTGTATAGTCTTTCATCAATTCCTAATCCTTAATCCCTTTATCCTTTCTTTCTTATTCCCTCAACAGCCATAATGCAGGTCACAGTAAGCAGGGTACTTGCCGCAATTCTCAACAACAGCGTACCAATATGGGCAAAAGAGAAGAATTCGAGGGTAAGCAACAAGCCGTGATGTATCAGCACACTCACAACCAGATATTTCAGGAAAGGAAGAATCCCCATTGTACGGATGGCCGGAACCAGTGTATCCAGCGTGTCACGAGGCACGAACAGCCGCAGGAAAGTGGGGCGCAAGAAAGCCAGCAACACCGTAGCGGCAGCGTTCATCCCCGGTGTGTCGGAAAAGACGTCGACAGCCAGCCCTAAAAAGAATGCCCACAACATCAACGCATTGCGGGGAGTGTCCGACTCAAACTTCAGTATCAAGTAGATATACAGAAATGGAGTGGCATATCCTGCAATATGCACATTGTTCAATATCAGCACCTGCAACAGTACCAAACCTATGAACCATCCTATTTTATGCAGATAATTAATTAACAACGCTAATGAGTTATAAGTTACAAGTTATTGAGTGTATAAGTTATAAGATATAAAGATGATTAATCCCTAATCCTTAACCCCTAATCCCTAATTTCTTAGTCACTTCTCGTCCGCCCTCGACTCCAATGCCTTTTGTTCATCCTGCCCGTTGCGGGAAATGACGCGCACATTGCTCACCTTTCCAAAGTCCGTAGCCAGCTTTATCTTCAACAGATACGAAAGCCCGTCGTGCGAGTCAGACATGTCATCCACCGTCCCCACCATAACACCTTCTGGAAACACGGTGGAATAGCCGCTGGTCACTACTGTATCTCCCAGATTGAATTCGGCATGCCGGGGCAAATCCTTCAGATAGGCAAAACGGGAATTACCTCCCTCCCACTTCAAATAACCGAAATAATCACTGCCCACAATCTTACAGCTGATGCTCGACTTGCTGTTCAGCAACGGAATAACCAACGAGTAATGGGGAGAGGTCTTATACACAATACCCACCACGCCATTGGCATCTACAACTCCCATCTCAGGACGGATACCTTCTGTTGTTCCACGGTCTAAAGTGATATAATTGTCAGCCTTGTTCAAGCTGTTCTTTATGACATTCGCCTTGAATATCTGATACTCCGTAGGAGCAAGCCGTTCCATGCTGTACAACCTGGCGGAGTCCAATCCTTTCTCCTTCAAGACATTTTCCAGAAACGAAAGCCGCTGCTCCAGCCACATGTTGCGGTCGAGCAGGTCTTCGTTGGCCGTCTTCAAGTGGAAATAGGAAGTGATGCCACCCGATATTTCATAAACCTTCCCCGCCACGCCATTGGCAGAGGTGAAATACACACTCTGCTGGTAATGATTAAAGCGAAATAATAAAATAAAACTGGCAACCTCTAACAGAAGAAAGAGGAACCAGTAATTATATTTAATGAGAAAGTTTAATAAATTTCGCATTACCGCATCAAGAATGAGAAGCGGTCAACGTTCTTCAATGCCACGCCCGTACCTTTGGCAACGGCATGCAAGGGGTCTTCCGCAATGTGGAACGGTATGTTTATTTTATCAGTCAGACGCTTATCCAGTCCACGAAGCAATGCACCGCCACCGGCAAGATAGATACCGTTGTGAACGATGTCGGCATACAATTCGGGAGGCGTATTTTCCAATGCGCTCAAGATGGCTGTCTCAATCTTAGAGATAGACTTCTCCAAGCAATGCGCCACTTCCTGATAGCATACCGGCACTTCCATGGGCAATGCCGTGATGCGGTTCGGACCATGAACGATATAGTCTTCAGGAGCATCCTCACCGAGTTCCGTCAAGGCAGCACCCACATTAATCTTAATACGCTCAGCCATACGCTCGCTGACCTTCACGTTGTGCTGGCGGCTCATGTATTCCTGAATATCGGCAGTCAAGTCGTCACCGGCAATGCGGATGGAGTTGTTACTTACGATACCTCCCAAAGAGATAACGGCAATTTCCGTAGAACCACCACCTATGTCAACAATCATGTTGCCTTCGGGAGCCTCTACATCGATACCGATACCGATGGCAGCAGCCATCGGCTCGAAAATCAAATAAACGTCGCGCCCGCCGGCATGCTCGGCAGAGTCGCGCACGGCACGCAGCTCCACTTCGGTACTGCCCGAAGGAACCCCGATTACCATGCGGAGTGACGGAGAGAAGAGACGGTTACGGTTGTTCACCATCTTGATAAGTCCGCGTATCATCTGCTCGCAGGCATAGAAGTCGG
>ERZ1504282.688-NODE-688-length-7815-cov-4.291237_pt1 | contig 7815 bp, 3 predicted proteins | sample MGYA00571870_ERZ1504282 | MGnify/ENA primary metagenome ERZ1504282 (study PRJEB39906, sample SAMEA3182057) | gut metagenome | biome: human; feature: gut; material: Stool; isolation source: human stools | place: Canada | collected 2012-11-26 ...
ATATTGCTCGTGCTGCCGAAACTAGTTGGGAGAAAGAATTGAAGAAGATTATCATTCAAGGTACCGATTTGCAGAAAAAGATTTTTTATACGGCTTTATATCACACTATGGTACAACCCAATACGATGAGTGATGTTAATGGTGAATATATGGCATCCGATTACGTCACTCGTTCTGTGGCAAAAGGGGAGGTGCATTATTCTACTTTTTCTTTATGGGATACTTTCAGGGCCGCCCATCCACTTTATACTTTGATACACACGCACCGCATTCCCGATTTTGTTAAGAGCATGATGAGGCAATACGATTATTATGGCTATTTGCCTGTATGGCAATTATGGGGACAGGATAATTATTGTATGATTGGCAACCACTCCATTCCTGTCATTGTGGATGCTGTTCTGAAGGGTGTTGCCGGGGTGGATGAAGAGAAAGCCTATGAAGCGGTTTTTAATAGTTCTATCGTGTCTCATCCGAACTCTCCTTTTGAAGTATGGGAGAAATATGGATATATGCCGGAGAATATTCAGACACAATCTGTTTCTATTACTTTGGAGCAGGCTTTTGATGATTGGTGTGTCGCACAGTTGGCTAAGCGATTGGGAAAAGAAAAGGATTATAATCATTTTATGAAACGATCTGCTTTCTATCGGAATTTGTTCAATTCTAAAACCGGGTTCTTCCAGCCTAAGAATGATAAGGGTGAGTGGATTGAGCCATTTGACCCTTATAAGTATGGGGCGAATGGAGGTTATCCTTTTACTGAAGGGAATGCTTGGCAATACTTTTGGTATGTACCCCAGAATATCCCCGATTTGATTTCACTGACAGGAGGGAACAAAGCCTTTGTCGCAAAGTTGGATACATTCTTTACGGTTAGCTACCAAAGTGGTGCATTGAATGACAATGCTTCCGGTTTTGTAGGACAGTATGCGCATGGTAATGAACCGAGTCATCATGTGGCTTATCTGTATGCTTGTGCGGGGGAACCTTGGAAAACACAGAAATACGTGGCGTATATCATGAATGAACTGTATAACGATTCTTCTTCAGGTTATGCCGGAAATGATGATTGTGGAGAGATGTCTGCTTGGTATGTGTTTGGAGCACTTGGCTTTTATCCGGTAAATCCGGTAAGTGGGGAGTACGTTATTGGTACTCCTATGTTGGAAGAAGCTGTCATTCAGTTACCCGGTAGAAAGACTTTTACGGTAAAAGCTCCGCGTAAGGAGGACAATGAGGTTTATATCTGTTCCATGAAACTGAATGGTGAAAAATATACGAAGAATTATATTACTCATCAGGATATCATGAAGGGCGGAATATTGGAGTTTGTTATGACTGCCTCACCGGGAAAATGATAACAAATGGTGAAGTGTTGGAATTTGTGCCGGGAAAGATTTCTAAATGTTGAATAACTCCCTTTTATAGGTTACGATTGAAGCAAAAGAGTCTAAAAATGGCGAGTTTTTCTCTACCTAATGGGAGAGGTATATCTACTTTTGTTTCAGAAGAAACTATTAATCATGAAAAATATGAAACATTTTAAGACTTATTTAGCAGCAATGGCTTTGGCCCTTTCCGGATGCCAGAGTGCAACTGATTCCTGTGAAACTACAGAATTGTGGTATGCCCAACCGGCAAAAGTTTGGATGGAATCTTTACCTATCGGTAATGGGCGTTTGGGAGCTATGACTTATGGTGGAATAGAGGAAGAGAAACTGGCATTGAATGAATCGACAATGTGGTCCGGCCAGTACAATGAGAACCAGAACAAACCTTTCGGACGGGAGAAAATGAACCAGCTCAGAAAGTTGTTTTTTGAGGGAAAACTATCGGAAGGAAACCGTATAGCCGGAGATAATCTTCATGGCAACCAGACTTCTTTCGGAACTCATCTTCCCATTGGAGATTTGAAGATGCAATTCATTTACCCCGAAGGTAAAGTGACCGACTACCGCCGTTCGTTAAGCTTGGATGAGGCTGTCAGCAGCGTTTCTTTCAACTCCGGTGGTGTGAACTATAAACGTGAGTATTTTGCTACAAACCCGGATAATGTTCTCGTACTCCGCTTGACCGCTGATAAGCAAAAGTCCATTACTATGAACATGGGATTGGATTTGATGCGTCAAGCTGATCTTTCTGTAGAAAATAACCAATTGGTGTTTACCGGAAAAGTAGATTTTCCTTTGCATGGTCCGGGCGGAGTCTGTTTTGAAGGAAGAATAGCCGTTTTGGCCGATAACGGAGAGGTAAAGATGGAACAGTCTGGGGTAAGTATCAAAGAAGCTGATGCCGTGACTTTGATTGTCGATGTGCGTACTGATTATAAAAGTCCTGATTACAAGACTCTTTGTGCTGACGGTGTGGAGAAGGCTGCAGCTAAATCTTATGATGAATTGAAGCAGGCGCATATAAAGGATTATAATACGTTGTACAATCGTGTTTCTATCCATTTCGGGCAAGACGCTAACCGGGCGATGCCTACGGATGTCCGTTGGAAACAAGTGAAGGAAGGCAAGACCGATACCGGACTGGATGCCTTGTTCTTCCAGTATGGTCGTTATCTTACCATTGCCAGTTCGCGCGAGAACTCTCCCCTGCCCATAGCTTTGCAAGGTTTCTTTAATGATAACAAGGCTTGTAATATGGGGTGGACGAATGATTATCATTTGGATATCAATACTGAACAGAATTATTGGGCAGCCAATGTCGGTAATCTTGCCGAATGTAATGCCCCCCTCTTTACCTATATAAAGGATTTAGCTCATCACGGTGCGAAGACTGCTGAAGTGGTCTACGGATGTAAAGGCTGGACTGCCCATACCACCGCTAATGTATGGGGATATACTCCCGCATCCAGCACGATTATTTGGGGACTGTTTCCTATGGCAGGCTCATGGATTGCTTCTCATCTTTGGACACAATACGAATTTACACAAGATAAGCAATACCTGGCCGAAACTGCCTATCCGCTTTTGAAAGGTAATGCACAGTTCATTTTGGATTTCTTGGCAAAAGACCCGAAGAGTGGTTATCTGATGACAGGACCGAGCATCTCACCCGAAAACTGGTTCCGTACAGCAGGTGGTGAAGAAATGGTTGCTTCCATGATGCCTGCCTGTGACCGTGAACTGGCCTACGAGATCTTGTCGAATTGTGTCCGGGCTTCAGAAATATTAGATACAGACCGTGAGTTTGCCGATAGCCTGCGTACCGCTATCGCTCAGCTTCCTCCTATCCAGTTACGTGCCAATGGTGCTATCCGTGAGTGGTTTGAAGATTTTGAAGAAGCGCATCCCAATCATCGTCATACTTCCCATCTGCTAGCTTTGTATCCTTTTTCCCAGATCACTTTGGAGAAGACTCCCGAATTGGCGGAAGCTGCCCGTAAGACTATCGAGAATCGTTTGTCTGCCGAAAACTGGGAAGATACAGAATGGAGCCGTGCCAATATGATTTGTATGTATGCTCGGTTGAAAGATGCGCAGGAAGCATATAAGAGTGTCCAATTGTTACAGGGCAAGCTTTCACGTGAAAATTTAATGACTGTATCTCCTGGTGGCATTGCTGGTGCGGAAGGTGATATTTATTCGTTTGATGGGAATCCCGCCGGTACAGCTGGTATGGCAGAAATGCTCATACAGAATCATGAGGGTTATGTAGAATTCTTACCCTGTTTGCCTGTTGAATGGAAAGATGGTAGTTTTAAAGGTCTGTGTTTAAAGGGAGGAGCTGAAGCAACTGCTGAATGGACGAATGCTGTCATCAATAAAGCTTCTTTAAAAGCTACTGCTGATCAGGTTTTAAAAGTGAAAATTCCTCAAGGGAAAAAATATAGAGTGCTTTTAAATGGTAAGGAGGCAATTGCAAATCCTGATGCAAAGGGTTTAATAACGGTGGATATGAAACGTGGAGATTTGCTGGAGTTATTGTAAAAAAACAGGCTACTTTGCATAGCTTGATTGAGGATTACATCTTAGTATATTGAGGTGTAGTCCTCGTTTTATGATAAGACAACCTGCAAAGTGATGAAATAGTAATATTGTCCATGTTCTCAGTAATTTTTTCTATTCTTTAAGTCCTTGAATCCTTGTTACTTTGCATTATAAAACTAACTAATATATGATATTCATGAAAACACAATCTAATTTTTATCTATTTCTTATCGCTTTGATTTCTGCTATGGGAGGTTTCCTGTTTGGATATGACTGGGTGGTAATCGGAGGAGCAAAACCTTTTTATGAACAATACTTTGGTATAGCAAATGACCTGTCATGCAGGGGTGGGCAATGAGCAGTGCCTTGATTGGCTGTTTGTTTGGGGCACTAAGTGCCGGTAAGCTGAGTGACCGTTTGGGACGTAAGCCGATTTTGATTTTGGCGGCAGGACTGTTTATCTGTACGGCTGTCGGTACAGGGGCTGTTCATTCTTTTACTTTCTTTAATGTATTTCGTTTGGTAGGGGGCTTTGCTATAGGGATTGCTTCTAGTTTGTCACCTATGTATATAGCAGAAATTGCTCCGGCGCATCTGCGTGGACGGTTTGTGTCCATCAATCAGTTGACGGTAGTATTAGGTATCTTGACTTCTCAGATTGTAAATTGGCAGATAGCTGAGCCTGTGGCATTAGGAGCTACTCATGAAATGATCCGTGAATCATGGAACGGACAGATGGGATGGCGCTGGATGTTTTGGGCAATGACTGTCCCGGCCGCCTTGTTCTTTGTTTTTAGTTTTATATTACCGGAAAGTCCTCGTTGGTTAGCCTCTTCGGGAAAACGGGAGGCGGCACTCAAGGTTTTTACTCGTATGGGAGGAAAGGAATATGCTGTTACTGAGTTGGCTGCTATAGAAGCTGCTTCAGCCTGCCAGACGCAAGAAGGAGGCTACCGTCAATTATTAAATCCTGCTATGTATAAAGTGTTGACTATAGGTGTTGTTATGGCTATTTTGCAGCAATGGTGTGGCATTAATGTTATTTTTAACTATGCACAGGAAATATTTATGGCAGCAGGTTATGGCGTGTCTGATGTTTTGATGAATATTGTGGTGACCGGTATTACGAATGTCATATTTACTATTCTAGCTATGTTTGTGGTAGACCGCTGGGGACGTAAGGCATTGACATTGATCGGATCATTTGGCTTGGCAGTAATTTATACCTTTATGGGAGCCGCTTATTATTTTCATATCACAGGAGTTGTTCTATTGATTATTGTCGTGATGGCCATTGCCTGTTATGCCATGACTTTGGCTACAGTGATGTGGGTCATTATCTCAGAGATTTTCCCGAATCGTATTCGTGGAGTTGCTATGTCTGTTTGCACTTTCGCTTTGTGGGCGGCTTGTTTTATACTTACCTATACTTTCCCAATGCTGAATAGTGGTTTGGGAGCTGCCGGAACATTCTGGTTGTATGGATTGATTTGCCTGGCTGGAGGAATATTTGTTGTGTTCCGTTTGCCGGAAACCAAAGGGAAGAGCTTGGAAGAAATTGAAAAAGAATTAGTGAAATAACAATATTTATTATGGAGAAAATAACTCAATATTTAATTCAAAGTACCGTTCATGGCAGTGAGGTGCGTGCATGGGAGGAAGATATCATGCTTCCTACTTATGAGATAGGAAAGGAAGAGAAGAATCCTATTTTTCTTGAAAAAAGGGTTTATCAGGGAAGTTCCGGATCAGTCTATCCTTATCCGGTGGTAGAGAAGATTTCAGATAAAAAAGCAGACAAGAGGTATCATGCATTGTTTATCGAGAATGAATACATCAAGGTGATGATACTTCCCGAGCTGGGTGGTCGTATACACATGGCTTATGATAAGGTGAAAAAACGTCATTTTGTTTATTACAACCAAGTAGTGAAACCGGCATTGGTGGGATTGACAGGACCTTGGATTTCTGGAGGCATCGAATTTAACTGGCCTCAGCATCACCGTCCTTCTACTTTTTTGCCTACTGATTTTTTGATAGAGGAAAATGCGGATGGCAGTAAGACAGTATGGTGCAATGAAGTGGAGAGAATGTTCCGCACCAAAGGTATGCAGGGATTTACGCTTTATCCGGGCAAAGCTTATATAGAAATAAAAGTGAAGATTTATAATCGTACGTCTTTCCCTCAGACTTTTTTGTGGTGGGCCAATCCTGCAGTAGTAGTCAATGACCATTATCATTCGGTATTTCCACCTGATGTGAATGCGGTGTTCGATCATGGCAAGCGCGATGTTTCTTCTTTTCCTATTGCTACAGGAGTTTATTATAAACAGGATTATTCTGCTGGGGTGGATATCTCTAAATATAAAAATATTCCGGTTCCTACATCATATATGGCTATCAAGTCTAAATATGATTTTGTAGGTGGTTATGAAGAAGATGCCCATGGCGGTCTGCTGCATGTGGCCGATCATCATGTTTCTCCGGGAAAGAAACAATGGACATGGGGGAATGGTGATTTCGGTAAGGCGTGGGATCGCAATCTGACCGATGAGGATGGACCTTACATTGAGCTGATGACCGGTATGTATACGGATAACCAACCGGACTTTACTTGGTTACAGCCCTATGAGGAAAAATCATGGGTACAGTATTTTATGCCTTATAGTGAAGTGGGTTATGTAAAGAATGCAACTAAAGATGCTTTGCTGAATTTGGAAATAAAGGAAGGTAAAGCCCGTTTGGTGCTTTATACTACGGGAGTGAATAGTGGAGTACGTATTATAGTAAAAGCTATTAAAGGCACTGTTTTATTGGATAATACTACACAAATTTCGCCATCAGAACCGTTTATTACGACTTTTGCGGCAGAAGGACTAAAAGAAGAGGAGGTATGTGTAGAGGTTCGTGATAAGGAAGGACAAATTTTGCTTTCTTATCAAGCGGATAAGCCGGAAATCAAGCCGGTTCCTGATCCTGCTAAAGCTGCTAAAGATCCTCAAGATATTGCTTCTGTCGAACAACTGTTTTTGACCGGACTACATTTGGAACAATATCGCCATGCTACTTATAATCCGATGGATTATTATATGGAAGCATTAAGACGTGAACCGGGAGATGTACGTTGTAACAATGCGGTAGGGTTATTGTTGATGCGTAAAGGACAATTTGCAATGGCGGAGAGCTATTTCCGGAAAGCGGTGGAAACCTTGACTGAACGTAATCCGAATCCTTATGACGGTGAACCTTATTATAATTGGGGTTGGAGTTGTATGATGCAACAGAAATGGGATGAGGCTTATGATGCTTTCTTTAAGTCGGCATGGAATGCTGCTTGGCAGGATGCGGCTTATTATGCACTAGCACAACTTGACACTCGTAAAGGAAAGTATGAAAGTGCTTTGGACAAGATAGACCGTTCATTGATTCGTAATTGGCATAATCACAAAGCGCGTCAGTTGAAAATTTCCATTCTACGCAAATTGGGTCGTAAAGAGGAAGCTTTGGCGCTCGTAGCCGAATCATTGCAGATAGATCGTTTTAATATGGGATGCCGTTTTGAACATTATTTGTTGACCCGGGATGTGGAAGTGTTGGAGGAAATGAAAAAGTTGATGCGTGGCTGGGCTCACGGATATATAGAATATGCATTGGATTTTGCTGCTGCCGGACTGTACGAGGAAGCTCTTTCTTTGTTGGAATGCTACGTAACCGGAGTTACAGAAGTATATCCTGTCGTTTATTATACAATGGGGTATTTCCATACCTGTAAGGGAGATGAGAGTAAAGCATTGGAATATTATCAGCGAGCAGAAAAGGAAAATCATTCATATTGTTTCCCGAATCGTATAGAAGAAGTATTGATTCTGTCTCTTAT
>ERZ1504282.706-NODE-706-length-7688-cov-3.316782_pt1 | contig 7688 bp, 5 predicted proteins | sample MGYA00571870_ERZ1504282 | MGnify/ENA primary metagenome ERZ1504282 (study PRJEB39906, sample SAMEA3182057) | gut metagenome | biome: human; feature: gut; material: Stool; isolation source: human stools | place: Canada | collected 2012-11-26 ...
CTTAGTCTCGTGGGCTCGGAGATGTGTATAAGAGACAGTACACATACTGGGCACCTTCGGTAGTACTGGCAGTCGTCTGTATGGCATACAGTTTACCGAGCTCCATAGCGTCAGCCTGCTCTGCTGTGGCAACATAGTTCTCACCAGTCAGCCTTTTTATCGAGTCAGCAAATGCCTCATTACGTTCTCTCCAGTTATCATACTTTCCAGCCTCCTCCACTTCTTCACAAGAAATGAAAGCACCCACCAGCAACAGCAGGAAAGGCAAAAACAAAAGTCCTTTTCTCATTTTCATCAATTACAAAATATTCATTAATTACGAATTACAAATTACGAATTACAAGAAACAAGTGGCATTCACTACGCACCCTCGTAATTTATAATTTGTAACTAATATTATTCTTATTGCAAGGTTTTCAGCAACGATGTGATGCTTACACGGTCTGCAATAATATTATTCAGTTCAGAGATAGCCACGCGCTCTTGCTGCATGGTGTCACGATTACGCAGTGTCACACAGTTATCTTCCAAAGTCTGATGATCCACGGTGACACAGTACGGAGTACCAATGGCATCCTGGCGGCGGTAACGCTTACCAATAGAATCTTTCTCATCATACTGACAATGGAAGTGGAACTTCAGATTGTCAATGATTTCGCGTGCTTTTTCGGGCAGACCATCTTTCTTTACCAACGGCATTACGGCCAGTTTCACCGGTGCCAGTGCAGCAGGCAACTTCAAGACAACACGGGATTCACCGCTATCCAACGTCTCTTCACAGTAGGAAGCCGACATGATGCTAAGGAACATGCGGTCTACACCGATACTAGTCTCGATGACATACGGAGTATAGCTTTCGTTGGTTTCAGGGTCGAAATACTTGATGTTCTTACCAGAGAATTTCTCATGCTGGGACAAGTCAAAATTAGTACGGCTGTGAATACCTTCTACTTCCTTGAAACCGAAAGGCATCAGGAACTCGATGTCTGTAGCAGCATTGGCGTAGTGTGCCAGTTTGTCGTGGTCGTGGAAACGGTAATGGTCGTCGCCGAAGCCCAGCGCCTTGTGCCATTTCAGACGAGTAGCCTTCCAGGTCTTGAACCAGTCAAGCTCCGTACCCGGCTTCACGAAGAACTGCATTTCCATCTGCTCGAACTCGCGCATGCGGAAGATGAACTGGCGGGCTACGATTTCGTTACGGAAAGCCTTACCAATCTGGGCGATACCGAAAGGAATCTTCATGCGACCGGTTTTCTGTACATTCAGGTAATTTACGAAGATACCTTGTGCCGTTTCCGGGCGAAGGTATATCTTCATGGCACCATCGGCAGTAGAGCCCATTTCTGTTGAGAACATCAGATTGAACTGACGCACCTCTGTCCAGTTCTTTGTGCCACTGATAGGGCAAACGATTTCTTCGTCAAGGATAATCTGACGGAGTTCGTCCAGATTATTATCGTTCAAAGCCTTGGAAAAGCGTTCATGCAAGGCATCACGCTTGGCCTGGTGTTCCAGCACACGACCGTTGGTACTGCGGAACTGAGCCTCATCGAAAGCCTCACCAAAACGCTTGGCAGCTTTGGCCACTTCTTTGTTTATCTTGTCATCGTACTTAGCAAGCTGGTCCTCTATCAACACATCGGCACGATAACGTTTCTTGGAATCGCGGTTGTCAATCAAAGGGTCATTGAAAGCATCTACGTGTCCGCTGGCTTTCCAGATGGTGGGGTGCATAAAGATTGCTGAGTCGATACCGACAATATTTTCGTGCAGCAGTACCATACTCTGCCACCAGTATTGCTTGATGTTATTTTTCAGTTCCACACCCATCTGACCATAGTCATACACAGCTCCCAGTCCATCATAAATCTCGCTGGAAGGGAACACAAAACCATATTCCTTACAGTGTGATACGAGTTTCTTAAAAACGTCTTCTTGTGCCATTTTCTGTTGTATCTAAATTAATTTGAATCTTATTTTCAGCTAAAAAGCGCCACAAAGATAGGGATTTATATCGTAAGTAGGACACGGAGGATATTAATTTATCTTATTACCAAATAAAAGAAGAAGCTACCTCATAACTCCGAGGCAGCTTCTTTCCCAATTTTACCCAATTACAATTAATTTACCTAAGCACTACAAATCAACCTAATCACAACTAAGAATAATATTATACTCACCTTCAGCGTTTTATCGTATTAACAGTTTCTTGTGGTTTCAATATGTCATTTGTTTTTTCCACAACTGATACCACATCAACATCAAGTACAGCCTTAATATCCTTGGAAGAGGTTCCAATCAAAAACTTATAATTTCCAGCATCCACTACCCATGAAGAAGAAGCTTCATCATAAGAAGCCAAATCCGTAGTGTTCAGTTTCAAAGTGGCAGTAACAGTCTCACCTGGCCTCAATTCCTTAGTTTTGGTAAAAGCTTTAAGTTCTTTTTCCGGTTTGTTCATCTGAAAACTATTGGGAGCGGAGACATAAAGCTGAACAACCTCTTTCCCTGCAAACTTACCAACATTCTTCACATCAATAGAAACAGTATATATACCATTATCAACTTTGACAGACGGATTGACATACTCGAATGTTGTATACGAAAGACCATAGCCGAAAGGATAAGACACTTGCTTTCCGAAACTATCGAAATAGCGATAACCGACAAAAATATCTTCTTCATAATCCGTATAGTCTACATTCTTCACTGAAGATCTTTTGTCCTCCTTATTCCTCACATCTGTATTAGCCCTAGCATCCATAGGAAAATTGGTCGAAGAAGCAACGTCCATCAACTTGTTCGGGAAAGTCATTGTCAACTTACCCGATGGAGATACCTTACCGCTCAACACATCCGTCACACTATTTCCACCCTCCTGTCCTGCCTGCCAAGCCAGCAAAATAGCATCCGGTAGTTTTTTCCAAGAAGCTGTTTCGATTACACCTCCGATATTCAATACCACCACCACTTTCTTCCCAGCAGCATGGAAAGCTTGGCTGACGGACTTCAGCAGTTGCAATTCTTCCTCGCTCAGTTCAAAATCACTGACATTACGGTCTACAAATTCACCGGAAGTACGTCCCAGCGTAACCAATGCAACATCCGCTTTAGCAACTTGTTCTGACAACACCTTTGTAGTAGGGATAAGTTCTGTCGGGCGAGGTACCGGCATAAATCTGGAGAAAGGCTGAGACGAGTCAAGAGTATTTTTCTTATTCTCGGCCTCAATATACTGTTCATAATCGGCCTTCAATGCTTCATCTATCTGGTATCCAGCATTCTTCAAACCATCCAATAATGAGACTGTATAGGCACGATTCACATTACCTGAACCGGTACCTCCTGCTATGAAATCATAGGAAGTACACCCGAAAAGAGCTATATTTCTGACCTTCCTTTCAAATGGCAAGGTTTCGTTATTATTCTTCAACAAAACCATTCCTTCAGTCGCTGACTGGCGGGTAACTGCTGCGTGCGCCTTCAAATCAGGTTTATTGGAATATTTGTATTCTTTAAAATGAGGAGTTTGGAGAATAAGTTCAAGAACACGCTTCACATTACGATTCAGTATGGATTCATCCAATTTTCCGGATTTCACCCCTTCGATAATCATATCATACTGGTTAGCCCTTCCCGGTTGGAGCATATCATTACCTGCTATCATCTGAGCCACGGCATCCTTCCCTCCAAACCAGTCAGTTACCACCATACCCTCGAAATTCCACTCATCACGCAATAAAGTGGACAGCAAGTCTGTATTCTCAGAAGCATAGGTGCCATTAATATGATTGTAAGAGGACATTACTGTCCATGGTGCCGATTCCTTCACTGCAATTTCGAACCCCTTCAAATAGATTTCCCGTAAGGCACGAGGAGTGATACGAGCATCATTAGCATTCCGATTGGTTTCCTGGTTGTTAACAGCAAAATGTTTGATGGAAGTTCCCACTCCGTTGCTCTGTATCCCTCTAACATATGCAGCAGCTATCTTGCCAGACACCAACGGGTCTTCGGAATAATATTCAAAATTACGCCCGCACAAAGGATTCCGATGGATATTCAAAGCAGGAGCCAGTAAAACATCCGCACCATATTCCAACACTTCATTACCAATTGATTTTCCAACTTCCTCTACCAAATCCTGATTCCAAGTAGAAGCAAGTAACGTACCGATAGGAAAATGTGTACAATAATAAGTAGCAGAATCCCCTTCGCGGATAGGATCTATACGTAAACCTGCAGGTCCATCAGCCAACACAATGGCAGGAATTCCCAAACGGGGTATCGGATAAGTAGTACCTGCTGCACCGGGAACCAACTTCTTTGTAGTGCCAATCACCGTACTGTCACCCGAAGTACCCACCATTCCGGTACCGATAACCAAATGTGCCTTTTCTTCCAAAGTCATGGCACCAATAACATCCTCAACAGAATCTTTACCCAATTGAGGAGCCGCAGGGCCACAAGCGCTCAACACGCCTGTAGCCAACAGCAAATAAAACAGTTGTTTTTTCATAGCCTAGTCAGATTTATTTAAACAACTTGGGAGCAAATACAGAGAGATAAATACGCCAGCAGGTCCATACATGTCCACCAGGAGTTTCCATAAACTCATATTTATATCCTTTTTTATCCAAATCAGCGCGATAAGCTGCATTGTTTCTATAAAGAAAATCGTCTTTACCGATACCCAACCAGTAAAGTTTGGGAGCCTTATCAAACTGAACAGCTAACTTTTTATCCATATCCTGATAAACCGGACTATTTTTCTGACCTGCACTCTGGACATTAAGGGCCGCAGAGAATAAACCTACATAGTCGAACATATCAGGATAGTTCAAAGAAATATTGGCAGAATGAAAACCACCCATTGAAAGCCCCGCAATAGCACGATGAGCTTTGTCCGCTTGTACACGATAATTACTTTCTACAAACGTGATAATCTCAGGGAAATAGGCTTCAAAAGCACCGTCCATGGTTCCATTCTTCATATGGTAAGGTTTATAGTATCCCAGACTACTCTCACCAGGTGCAGCCTCCATGGCAGCATGCCCATTGGGCATCACGACAATCATCGGTTCAGCCTTGCCTTGTGCAATCAAATTATCGAGAATCTGTGCAGCACGTCCAAAAGTTGTCCACTCATCTTCGTCCCCTCCCATACCATGCAATAAATAGAGTACCGGATACTTCCTATCACCGGATTGTTCATAACCTGCCGGCGTGTAGATATTGATACGGCGATCCATTTTCATACCATCAGAGTGATACCAACGATGGGCCAATGTTCCATGAGGTACTTTATTTACCTTATATAAATCTGCCTTACCATTCCCTACAATAAACACATTGCTTGTGGTAGCAAAGTCACGATAGACATAAACATTGTTAGGGTCTATAGTCGGCACACCATCTACCATGAATTCATAGCTATAAAGTTCTGAATCCAACGGCTTGGTAGTATAAGTCCAAATTCCTTCTGAATTCTTTGTCATTTCTATCAAACCTGCTCCCACCATACCTCCAATGTGTTGTCCCTCCGCCTTTTCGGCAAAGTCACCTGCTATCTGTACCCTCTTGGCATCGGGAGCCTTGAAGTTAAAAGTCACTGTGTTGTCTTTATTCACGATTGCAGACTCGAGGTCCTGCGCAACAAACAAATTCTGCTGGGCAGACATTTGCAGTCCACAAGCTGCCATAAATACTGTCAATAAAATCTTTTTCATTTCAGTTCTTCAAATTAAAGTTCATTGATTCAAGTTCATTCTGCCACTGTAATAATCAGACGGTGATAGCGGTTCATCTGTGGCGTACCGTTATCCGTAGCTTCCAAAATCAAGTGGATGGTATCACCGGGGTTGGCATCAGCCGGAACAGTAAAAGCTGTATTTGCAGAAGTAGGGTCATCTACTGCTACTTTGCCCCGATATGTACCGGCTGACACATATTGCCACCATTTAATGGCAAGTACATTCTTGTCCGGATCGGTTACTGTATATTTAAGTTTCAGCTTTTCACCCGGTTTGGCATTCATGGCAAGTGCACCTTTTATCACTGGTTCATGATTTGCATCAGTATAGCTTGGAGTAACTGACCATTTAAAACGGGCAGCCAATCCATTCATTACCGGAGCCGTAAAATCGGGCAAAGGATAGTGCTCGGCTCTATACTTCATCTGTTCCATACGAGGAAGATTCTTCACTGAATCGGGAAGAAGAGTCCTTCCACCGCACCAGCCACCATAAGTAGGATTCTCGTGACCACGCAGACCATTACCGATCAAATTCAGAAAACAGTAAGTGTCACCCTCAGCCAGATAAGCCCCTTTCGGCTGAACTCCAGTCCAAACTACATAGCCTTGCTCCTTCAGTTCATCAACTGTATAGCCCGACAAGCCGAAGAAATCGAACTTATCATCTTTCACCATCTGTTTTCCATCCCCCCAGACACGATACATTTCACCGAAAGGCCCTTTACTACGGATATTCTCCTGCATCCATTCCGGAGAATAGAAAACCTGGTTTTCTTTGGAAGCCCTCAACTGGGCATTATAAGCCAGCCCGACTGTCATGCCGCCCATCTCCATTTGTCTAAGTTCCGGCCAGAAAGGTTTGATATACCGTGCATACGTATCATCCTGATCACCAGAAAGGGAAAGAACCACTTTTTTTATTATCTTTTCCCGAATACCTTTCCAGGCATCAGTATGCTCATAAATATCCTGAATGGACTTCAAAGCACGAGCTATGGTGCTGGCACCTCCCCAAGCATTGATAAATACCGGATCTGTACAATCATCAAGCAGTACGGCTTTAATCAGCTCCGATCCCGGAGTATCCTTGGAAATATCACCATCGAACTCTATATTACCAATGCGTATTTTGGATTTCAGATATTCGGGAGTCGGATAAGAAGGATCATGTACCCTCAGATTGGGATATACCTCCTCATAAGCTTCCACAGCATCGTCAATGAAACGTTCTTCCGGATCCCAACGCCAACTTTCCATAGGCCCGTAGTCTATACCATTACGAGAATATTCCCGTCCAGGTACATACCACTTAGTACCGTGCCCGTCACCTTTCCAATGAAACTGACTGCTGGCATAAATCAAACCTTCCACGCGGAAATCCGTACTGAAAAGTAAGAAACGTATCAAAGAGTTCAGGTCATCAAGTTCCGGATCACAAGTAATGATAACACGTGGTTTTGACGGATCTTCACTGGACGTCTGCTGTCCATTCATACAAGCCGGCATCACAGCCATAAGGCCTGAGAAGAATAAGCATTTAAATTTATTCATACACTAAATTTTATTGATTAACTACCAACCCGGATTCTGGGTCATATTCTTATTGACATTCATTTCAGTTGCAGGGAATGGGAGCAATTCATGCTTACCACTTTTGAAACCAGCAGAAGCATTTTTCTGTTCATTCCAACTGACACGACCGTCTTTATAAAGAGCCGGCCTTTCCTGTCCTCTTTTGGCAAGTACCGTAGCAGCATCGCCCCACCGAATCAAATCCTGATAACGACAACCTTCCATCCAAAGTTCCAGACGCTTTTCTTTCTTGATATCATCCATAGAAACGCTAGCCAATGCAGGCAACTGGGCACGGTCACGCACTTTATTCCTGTCTCTTATACACATCTCCGAGCCCACGAGACTAAGGCGAATCTCG
>ERZ1504282.738-NODE-738-length-7492-cov-3.955089_pt1 | contig 7492 bp, 6 predicted proteins | sample MGYA00571870_ERZ1504282 | MGnify/ENA primary metagenome ERZ1504282 (study PRJEB39906, sample SAMEA3182057) | gut metagenome | biome: human; feature: gut; material: Stool; isolation source: human stools | place: Canada | collected 2012-11-26 ...
CTTTTAAATGGTTATATTTATATTCTACTATTTCGTATTTAGTACTTACTTTACTTGCTATTTCATTACCTTTTTTATTATATAAATGGTATGTTTCATCACTTCTTTTTACTAAGTAATTATCTTGAAGTAATTTAAATGAAACATTAATTAATTTTGCATCATCTTGATCTTTAAATGGAATTATACCATTTACTTTACTAGTTTGAATATTTATTAAGCCATAAGAATCACTTGTATTTTTAGCGACGACTTGTGTTCCACCAGTTGTAATAAAATTAACTACATTTTCTGTATCATGAAATCCTGCATCTACACTTTTATATGTAGCAAGTTTCTTGTTATTCTTTAAATCCCATAAAATTATATTATCATTTGCATTTGGACTTTTTGTATCACTAATAAAGACATAGTTATTATTATAAATTGGTAAATATCCATTTTTAACTTCTTTGTCTGGAGTAAAAATATTACTTTCTTTGGCTATAAAACAGTTTTGCAATTCTTTTGTTGATTCGTCTGTATCATTGGCATATTCGCATTTGTATGAACCAATTAGATTGGTTTTTTCTTCATCACTATAAAAATATAACTTGCCTGCGAAATAACTTATATAAGGGATGTTCTTGCTTACAATTCCATCACTTAAATTAATCTTAGTATAGTCTTCTCCATATTCTATGCGCATTATATTACTACTTACCACTACATTAAATGCTTCTTCTTTTCCTACTTGACGAAGATTATCATTAAATATTAATTTTGTGTTATATGAGTCAGACGTTATTCTTATCCCTTCGATATTCATTCTGTTACCATTTACATCATAAACAAACAATTTCTTACCAGATGCGGTGATAATATAATTATTTGCAAATCTGATATAATCGTATTTATCATTTACTACCACTTTACCTGAATAATCGTATACATAGTATTCACTACCTACTTTTACACTTATGTTTTTATCATCAAAAGACATTATATTACCGGGTACTGTTTTACTTACTTCTTTATCTTCAAAATCAATTAATTTATAATTTCCATTTGATGCTACCACCAAATAGTTTGTATCTTCAATATATCCCATGTAATCATATGTATTTTTGCTTATATCTTCTAAAGAACTATCTAAAGAAATTAATTTATACTCATTATCTTTTTTTACTATTACATAATTATCTTTTACTTCTTTTACTAATGAGTATTCTTCTAGTTTTTTATTACTACCCATATCATATAATATTACATTGCCTTTTTCTTTGGTTTCATCATCATAAATAAAGACATATTTATCTTTTATAATATCTGTTCTAATATTTATTGGAAGACCATTTTCATATACTTTTTTATTGACATCAAAATTATCTTCATTACTAAAATATGCTACGAAACATAAATTTTCATTTTTATTTATACATTCATAACTACCAATTTCTTTTTTATCTTTATCTATAAATATTAATCTTCCATCTTCATATTTATAATTATCTTTTTCAATTACTACGACTGGATCATTATTATCATTCTTATTATTATCTTTTTTTAATACTAAAAAGTAAATTAACACTATAGCTATAATTAATACAAGTATTATAGATACAATAATTATAATTTTTGTTTTCTTACTTAACGCACTCCATTTACTTGGCTTTTTGCTTTTCTTTTCATCTTTCTTCGGTATAACTTTTTCCATATCATATTGAGTATTAGTTATTTCTTCATTTTCATCAATTTCTACGATTTCATTTGCAGGTTTATTATTTTCTGTTTCTTCTATTTCCTTTAATATTTCTTCTTCCATGTTTACCTCCGTAATATAATTAGATTATACCACATATTAAAAGAGTCTTACAAGACCCTATTTATTTTTAAAGTTTTGGTACCATTCATTTAGTTTTTCTTTGGTATTATTAAATACTTTGCTACCTGACCCAGTTACATAGTTTAAAGACTCTTTACTATATTTTACTAACTCATCTTTAGCATCTATTATTGCTTGATAATTTTCATCTCCAAGGGCACTTTTAGCAAAATCATTTATGTTTTTAGCACCTTTTTTAATTATTTTGCTAGCTTTTTGATAAGCTTTACTTGTACTGTTTGATATTTTTTCTTTATATCCTGGACATTTTTCTTCTAACTTTACATCTATTTTACTAGATATTTCTAATACTTTTTCTTTTCCTTTTTCAGTTAATTCATCAAAAGATATTCCTTTAATTGTGCCATCATAAAATAAAAAGTCAACGATACTTATAAAAGTTGAAGAGGCCTTATCTTTAAAATTTTCATCTCGTGTACTTTTTTCAATATTATTTAAAGTATTATTTAATTCATCAATAACAATATTATCTTTTTCGTTATAATTATCATTTTTAATTGTATCTTTATTATTTGAAATATCTTTATTTTCATTATCATTCGGTTTACTATTGATCTTTATTTCTTCTTTATTATCTTCTTTTTCTTTTATCTCTTTCTTTACTTCTTCTTTTATTTTTACTCTTTCATTTTTCTTATTTGCATAAGTAATTCCAATTAAACATCCGATTAATAATAAAGCAATTCCAGAAACTATACTTATTATTATAATTTTTTTATTCATTTAATTCACTTCCCTATAAGTATTATAGAACAAAATTTAAAATAAGGCAAAAGCTAACATTTACCTATATATTAAATAAGAACATTAATAGATTGTTAAACTTATCTAATTGAAAAAATACTATAAATAATGCTCCGGCAAGAAAAGGGCCATAAGGAAATTCATGACTTTTTATCACTTTGAGGCTTGCAACAGCATATGGTAATGCTAAGAATGTTGATAATATTAAGGCTACAACACCAAGTTTGAAATTGAGAATCAATCCAATAAGAAAAGAAAATTTAATATCTCCACCCCCGAGAGAATCTTTTTTTAAAATTACTGTTCCAATTTTTTCTATTAAAAGCATTAATGTAAACATTCCTAAACCAGAGGCAATACTAATTATAACTTCATGAATATCAAAATAGATTAGTTTTAATATAATTACTAGAATAGATGCCACAACAAGGGGTGAATCTAAAATAACCATATATTTAAAATCACTTATAAATATAATAATCATTAATGATATAACTATTAGGGATATGTAAAAATTATAGCCCATTGGATAATAAAAAGATGCAAATAAGAATAATAAACCTGTTATAAGTTCCACCAAAAAGTGATCTATACTTATTTTTTGTCCACATGATGAACACTTTCCTTTTTGAAATATATATGAGAAAATTGGTATTAAATTATACCACTTTAATTTTTTTTGACACGAATCACATTTACTTCTTGATTTAATTACATCTTCATCCTTAGGTAATCTTGTTCCCACTACTAGATAAAAGGAACCTAATATAGTTCCTAATATAAACCAAAATATATTCATTTTAATCCCCCTAACTATTTTGAATTTGTGAATACATACCAAACATTGGCATTATTACTGCTACAATAATTCCTCCAACTACTATGGCTAGGAATGCTACCATTACTGGTTCTATAAAAGCTTTTAAGCTATTAATTGTGCTTTTATGTAATCCTTGATAATACTCACTTACTTTTTGCATCATTTCTGCTAGCTCTCCGGTTGATTCTCCAGTTACTATCATATAATATGCTACATCAGGTATTGCCCAATGATCTTTAAATGCTTCACTAATTTTTTCACCTTTAACAATATTTTGAACAGTTTTATAAAGAATTGCTTTATAAATTTCATTATTAGTTATTTTACTTAATATATCCATACTTTCCGTAATAAAGACATTATTTTTTAATAATGATGCAAATGTTTTAGAAAATATTGTTAATTCATTATATATGATTACATCTTTTACAACTGGAATATGCATTAATAATATTTGAATACTTGTTCTAAATGCTTTTACCTTTTTATAAAGAAATGTAATAAGTAATATAATTAATCCTAAAACTATTATCACTACATACCAATAATTTTGAATAAATGAACTTATATTTATTACTACTTTAGTAATTCCTGTTACTTCTGCACCTTGTTGGTCATATATTTCTATAAATTGAGGTACTACATATAACATTATAAATACTATAACCGCTAAAGAAAATACCGAAACTATTGCTGGATATGTCATAGCACTTTTCATTTGTTTTTTTGTATCATCTATTTCTGTATAATATGATGCCATGTCATCTAATGTTTCAATTAATGTACCACTGGCTTCAGCAGCTTTTATCATGTTTATTAATAAAGCTGGAAACATATTTCCTTGTTTTTCTAATGCTGCAGAAAAATTTTCTCCCAATGTTAATTCATATGAAATTGCTTTAAACGCTGTCGTTCTTGCTTTATTACCTTTCATTTGGGAAGTAAGTATTTTAACTGCTTCATTTAATGTTAAACCAGCTTTTAAATAGGTAGATAATTGAGTTAACCAAAATATTAAATCTTTGGTTTTCATTTTCTTTCCTAAAAACGAAGAATCTTTATATACAAAATCAATAAACGGTGAGGTTTTTATAACGTATACATCATAACCCTCATTTAATAAATAAGCATTAATATCTAACTTACTTAAACCATTCATTGTTCCAGTTACAATCTTACCAGTATTATCACGAACTTTATAATAATATACATGTGGTTCTCTACTTCTTGTTGCTCCCGCTGTTTGTAAATCTACGAGCAACTCTTTTTTCTCTTCTTCTAATTTTGCTAGTGTTCTAGCACTATATTTATAAACTTTCTCTTTTTTTACTTTCTTCCTAGTTCTTTCATATATTTTTTCTTCTTGAGTCATAAAGGCTTGCTTGGTACTTTGATAGGTTCTATCTACTCCATAACTAGCACTATTATATATATCAACCCACAAATCAAAACAAATATATTTTAAACCCATGAAAGCATATTTAAAAATATTTATAATGACTTGGAAAGGACTTTTTAGAATATCTAACATGTTATTTCTTTTGGCACTCTCACTCATATCTAACACCCTCTACTATTATTAAGTATATCAAATTTACTGTGTAATTACAATCAATTATTTGATATTTTTACATATAATTATATAGGTGATTGTATATGTTTGGTACAAATGTTGTAAAAAGCTCACTAAGTTTATCAAAGATTTTATCAAGTATTTCTAAGGGACTAGGAATTGTCAATCAAGCTATTCCCATTTACAAAGAGGTTAAACCAATGATATCAAATGTCAAAAAAATAATGAGTATTGCTAAAGAATTTAGTAAAAGTCCAAGTAAAACAATTGATGTTAAACCAAAAAAAGAAACAGAAAATGTTGTAACTACAAGTTCTGCTTCTCTTAAAAATAATTCTAATCCTGTTTTCTTTCAATAATACTTAAATATTCTAGATATTTTTTATCATGAGACTTATTATAAAGTTTTTTATACTTGTCTTTTAAATAATTTATATATTCTATATTGTTACTTAACCCTACAAGTAAGCTGTATTCATCTAGATTATCATAACCTTTTTCATATTTGATAAGATCATAATATTTTTCATTTTCATATACTATTTTTTCTTCAATTATTTTGTATCCAATATTCTGCATATGTTTTCTTAATTCTAAAACATCTTTATGACTAGATATAATTAATTTATTTGGCAAATTATTATAATCTAGTATTTTTTTTATTGTTTGTGTTCCTACTCCAGAAATTATTGCTATATCAAAGGTTTCATTTATATTTTTAAATCCATCGCTAACTATTAATTTTATTTTATTTTCTAAACCATACTTAACTAAATTTGTTTTTGCATATTCTAAAGCATTTTTTGATATATCACTACCTACGATGCTTTTGGTAATATTATTTTTATATAGATATATCGGCAAGTAAGCATGGTCTGTTCCAATATCTAAAACATAAGCATCCTTATCAACTAAGGATGCTAAAGTTTCTATTCTTTTCATTCTTCTAAGAAGTCTTTTAGTTTTTTAGCACGTGATGGATGTCGTAGTTTTCTTAAAGCTTTAGCCTCAATTTGTCTTATTCTTTCTCTAGTTACATTGAATTTTTTACCAACTTCTTCAAGAGTGTGGCATGTTCCATCAATAAGTCCAAATCTTAACTCTAATACTTCTTGTTCTCTAGCTTGAAGAGACATTAATACTTCTTTGATTTCTTCTTTTAATATTTCATTTTCTGTATATTCTTCTGGAGATAAGCTTGATTCATCTTTTAAGAAATCTCCTAGATGTGAATCATCTTCTTCTCCAATCGGAGTTTCTAATGATACTGGTTCTTGACTAATTTTTAATACTTCTCTTACCTTATCTACCCCAACGCCCATTTTCTTGGCAATTTCTTCTTCACTTGGTTCACGATTTAATTCTAGAGTAAGTTGTCTTTGAACTCTACTCATTTTATTGATAGTTTCTACCATATGAACTGGAACACGAATTGTTCTTGCTTGATCCGCTAGAGCTCTTGTGATAGCTTGTCTAATCCACCATGTTGCATATGTTGAGAATTTATATCCTTTATCATAATCGAATTTTTCAACAGCCTTCATTAACCCAATATTTCCTTCTTGAATTAAATCTAAGAAAAGCAATCCTCTTCCCACATATCTTTTGGCAATTGATACTACTAGACGAAGGTTAGATTCTGCTAAAATTCTTTTAGCTTCTGGATCATCTAGAGCTACTCTTTTTGATATTTCCATTTCTTCTTCTGAAGATAAAAGTGATATTCTACCTATTTCTTTTAAATACATTCTGACTGGATCATTGATATTTACATCTTTTGTTATATCTTCATCACTTAATATTTCTTCTTCAACTGGTTTTTCTTTTATTCTTGTTTCCCCATTTGCTGTATCAACATCTGCTTCTGCTACTATAGCAATCTTATTTTCTACTAATTTATTATATAAATTATCTAAGTCATCATTATCAATATCTAATCCTTTTAATTCTACTGCTAATTCTTCATAGGTTATAAAACCTTTTTCTTTTCCTTTTTGAATTAAATTATTTTCTCTTTCTTCTAATGTTTTAATAGTTTCCATTATTCACACTTCCTTTTTAATTCAGTAAACTTTTTAATTAAATCTTCTTTTTTAGTTTGGTCAAGTTCACTAGCAATTAATTCTTTAATTTTTAAAATCTCGTCTTTTTTATATAAATCTAATATTACTTTTACACATGTATCAAACTCTTCATCATTTATAGAAGTATTCCCATTTTCACTTAATATTATTTCCAAAAATCTGTATTCTTCCTCTTTGTTCATTAAATATGTTGTAAAATCTGCAATATTAATATTTCCTACACTATTTTTATAATATACTATTTCACTAGCTAGTATCCGTTCATTCCTTTCTTTAAAATAGCCTAAAGTATTTTTGTATAAATTAATATATTTTTCATCCATTAACATATAATATAATACTTTATGACTTGCTTTTTGATATTTTGACAATTTAATTTCTTCAAC
>ERZ1504282.767-NODE-767-length-7355-cov-2.772192_pt1 | contig 7355 bp, 5 predicted proteins | sample MGYA00571870_ERZ1504282 | MGnify/ENA primary metagenome ERZ1504282 (study PRJEB39906, sample SAMEA3182057) | gut metagenome | biome: human; feature: gut; material: Stool; isolation source: human stools | place: Canada | collected 2012-11-26 ...
GGTTGATAGTACTTACCAGAAAAAAAAGATATTCAAAAATCCGGCACATATCGGGCGTGAAGAGGAAATTATGAAGAACGGAATTAATTTCCAGCAGTTTGTTAACTATTGGTTAGAACCTTTTACCAGTATAGATACCTATGGCAATCAGTTGACCTTGAAATATCCGGATACCGATACGATTTATCGTTATGACAGCCCTGCGAATGAGTTGGTACCTCAATATATCATTTCAACCCATGAAGAAAAAGGTGATTATGGGGCGACTCATGTTTGGTTTAGGGAAAGAAGCGCTTTCGATTATTTTTCCATATATTCTTATTATCCGAGTAAGGATAATATCTATCTGTTGTGCAGTAAGGGGGAAACCATTTATACTTATTGTTATGGCAAACAGACTGGAAAAGTGAAAGTAAAAGAGCGAAAATCCGAGATTACGGAACGAATGCTGGGTAATCACACCCTTCGTAGGCTGGAAGGTGCTAAGTACTTTATCTTGGATAATGATTTGTGTGGAGGGTCGTTCCATGTAGATTATCGTTCACAAGGAAAGTATTGGATAGATGTACTTATTCCGAACAGTGAAGACAACTGGATAGATATAGACGAGATGAGAACTTCTGACGTAAAGGATGAATCTCTAAAAGCAAAATTCATCCATACTTTGGAGAATGTAGAGGAAGAGAGTAATCCGATATTGGTAATTGCTACATTAAAATAGTAAATGATGGATAAGTCTTTTTTGATAACTACTGGGAATCAGCATCAATATGTATATTCGGATGCTTTGTGCTATTTTCTTTATGTGCCGGAAGAAATGGCAACTGTAATGGAACATATGGATGCATCACTTGTTGATAGAACAAATTATTACGAACGTAAACTGAAATTTCTGAAAGAACATTGTTTTTTTGAAAAGAGAGGGGTAACATTTCAAACAGATTATAGTGAAGAATTGGTAAAACGAAACCTTGCAGGGTTGCGGCAATTATTGATTGAAGTAACTGATAGGTGTAATTTGGAATGTAAGTATTGTGGTTATGGTGAATTTTATTCTAATTATGACCGGCGAGAAACAGGTGACCAGGCTTTTGAAAACGTAAAACTATTGGTAGATTATTTGACTAAACTATGGTGTTCTGATTATAATGTTTCTCATAAAAATGAGATTACAATTGGATTTTATGGCGGAGAACCTCTGCTGAATATGAAACTGGTGAAGGAAACAATTGCCTATATTGAGAGTTTGAATTTGCCTTCTTTGATTTTTAATTACAATACAACCACGAATGCTATGCTACTGGACCGGTATATGGACTATTTGGTGGAAAAGAATTTTAGTATTCTGATTAGTTTGGACGGGAATGAGGTGCAATCTGCTTATCGGGTAGATAAGCATGGAAATTCGTCTTTCTCACGTGTAGTCAGAAACGTAAAGAAACTGCAAGAAACCTATCCGGATTATTTTGAAAAGAAAGTAAATTTCAACTCTGTATTGCATAACTTGAATTCTGTTGCAGAATGTTATTATTCCATCAAAGAACTGTTTGGGAAGAATCCTCGTATGGCGCAGCTAAATACTACTGGGCTTATTCCGGAACGTGTTGAAGAGTTTTCTAAAATGTTTAATGATAGAGTGAGGAGCTTTGATGAAGCAGTGCAACACGAGGATTTGAAGTATACTTTCATTAAGGATGGCAGCCGTTCCGTGAGCTATCATTCGATGTTGATGCGATATGGTGGTAATCGTTATGCTACTTATTTGGATTTGTTTGATACGGGGTGGGAAGACCGATACATTCCCACAGGCACTTGTCGCCCTTTTGAACGCAAATTATTTTTGACAGTTCGTGGAAAAATTCTTCCATGCGAAAAGATTGGACAAGAACATGCTATTGGATATCTGAAGGATGGAAAACTGAATTTGGACTGTGCAGCTGTAGCTAAATATTATAGTTCGATGTACGAAAAGGTAGTAAAAAGCTGTCGACACTGTTATTTAAAAAGGAGCTGCGGTCAGTGCTTGTTTTTGTTGAAGGAAAAGAATGGGCAATTGATATGTCCCGGCATACAAACGGATGCTAAGTTGAAAGAGGAGTTTGGGATTTTTTTAACGTATGCTGAGAATTATCCGAATCATTATGAGGAGTTGTTATCTTCTATTGTAGTCGATTAATTGAAAAAGGAGTAAATGCAATGAATTATTTATTTTATTTGGAGCCTTATGCGTTTTTGTTGCGTAGTAATGACAAAACAGTAGTTTATAATACTCTGAATGCAACTTATTTGATTTGTCCTGATTATCCGATTGTACAGTTGATTATTGAACAGTGGCAAAATCCGACGAATGGGTATAGTGTTTTGTTGGATAAGGAAATGATGGAAAACGAAGTTGTAAGACATTTTGTTGAGGCTGTAAGAGAATTGTTTTCGGGTGATTGTATAGAATATGACGGGAAATTTCCTAAGCCTTATATCTTTCAGCCAACTTTGTTCTTGAATTCAGATATACGTGTCAAAGATGAGGAAAAAAAAGCCTCTTTGGGAAATCGTGTTATGGAAAACCTTAATGAAGTAAATCTGTATTTACCGGCAACGTGTGAGTTGGAGTGTCCGGCTTGTACTTCTTACTTCCATCAAATAAATCACTGTACTGTTCACTCCGGTGATGGACTGAAAACAGACGATTATCGTCGATTAATACGCCAATTCTTGATGAATGGCATTAAACGGATTAATATATTTGCAGGAGGAAATCCGAATAAAAATAGCTATGTTAGGCAATTGCTTCCTGACATGGAAAAATCAAAGGTAGATGTGCATTTGTATTTGGATAATACATTCTTGTGTAGTGAATATGAAGAATTGGTGCAACAGACCAAATGTGTTTTAGAAGTTTTAGTCCATGCTGAAGGTTTTGGTAATCAGCTGACTGAAGATATGCAGAAGTTCCCGTACGATAGAGTGAAGTGGAATTTGATAGTATCCAATGAATCTGATATGGAACGTATAGAAAAAATGGAGATACCTGCAGAAACGGTAGTTCAAATAAAACCTTTTTATACAGCGGAAAATAAAGATTTCTTTAGAGAGTATGTCTACTTGGAAATGCAAGATATATTGGCTGCCCCTATTGATAGAAAAACGATATTTAGGCATCGGACTTTGAATGATAATTTTTTCGGTAAGTTAACAATTTATCCTTCGGGAGAAGTCTATGCCAATGTGAATTGCAGTGTATTAGGAAATATACAAGATTCATCTTTAAAGGAACTTCTCTATAAAGAAATAACAGAAGGAAATGCTTGGCTTAGAATTAGAGGCAATGAAAAACCTTGTAACCAATGTGTTAATAGGGATTTATGTCCCTCTATCTCTAATTATGAGCTGGTGATAGGAAAAAACAATTTATGTAATATACCAATTGAATAAGTGGACGTATTCCCATATTATCGTCAGCTTGATGCCATGGATTGTGGTCCTACTTGCCTACGTATGATAGCTAAGTTTTATGGTAAGAGCTATTCTTTGCAGACTTTGCGTGCCCGTTCTTTTATTTCTCGCAATGGTGTTTCCATGTTAGGCATCAGCGATGCTGCTGAGTCTATTGGTTTCAGAACGTCCGGAGTTCGTGTCTCTTTTGAACAATTGGCGGAAGATGTTCCTCTGCCTTGCATTTTGCATTGGAATCAGAGTCATTTTGTGGTTTGCTATGATGTTAAGAAAAAGAAAGGGCAATACTCGTTTAGAATAGCAGACCCTGCAACTCAGTTGGTTACGTATAATGAACTGGAATTGAAGCGATGCTGGTTAGCTACCAAATCGGACGGAGAAGAGAAGGGGACTGCGCTTGCACTGGGACCCACTCCTGACTTTTATAATGGCTGTCTCTTATACACATCTGACGCTGCCGACGAGAAGAGAAGGGGACTGCGCTTGCACTGGGACCCACTCCTGACTTTTATAATGGTGAGGGAGAACCGGAACTGAAAGAAAGAGGGTTGCGTTTTTTCTTCCGTTATCTGACTCCCTATAGGAAAGAGTTGTTTCAGCTGATATTGGGCATGTTGGTGGTGAGCTTACTTCAGCTTATCCTACCTTTTCTTACGCAAGCCTTGGTGGATGTGGGTATCAGTGACGGAAATTTGAGCTTTATTACCTTAGTGCTGGTTGCGCAGATTATAATCTCGGTATCACAACTATCGGTAGAGTTTATCCGTAGCTGGATATTGTTGCATGTGAATACGCGTATATCCATCTCCCTTATTTCGGACTTTTTGGCAAAGTTGATGAAGTTGCCGCTTCATTTTTTTGATACGAAGATGGTGGGAGACATTATACAGCGCATTGGTGACCATGACCGTATAAAGAATTTTCTGACAGGTTCTTCTATTAGTACGCTCTTTTCTTTTGTCAGTTTTTTCATCTTTGCTATTGTACTTGCTTACTACAATTTGGTGGTATTGGGAATCTTTCTTTTAGGTAACAGCTTGTATATTGCCTGGATACTTGCTTTTATGAAATATCGCCGTGAATTGGATATCCGTCGGTTTGCACAAGCAGCCGGAGAGCAGAGTAACCTTGTGCAGATGGTGACCGCTATGCAGGAAATAAAGTTGAATAACTGCGAGACACAGAAGCGCTGGCAGTGGGAGCGTATTCAGGTGAAACTATTTAAAATCAGCGTAAAAGGGTTGACGCTAGGGCAGGTACAGCAAGTAGGTTCTGTGTTTTTCAATCAGACCATGAATATTATAATCTCGTTTATTGCGGCAAAGGCGGTGGTGGAAGGGGAGATGACACTGGGTATGATGATGTCTCTGACTTATATCATCGGTCAGCTCAGTGCGCCGGTCTCTTCTTTTATAGGATTTGCGCAGCAGTTTCAGGACGCCAAGATAAGTCTGGAACGGCTGAATGAGGTACATGGGAAGCCGGACGAGGAGCAGGATATTGCTTCAAAATTGTCTGTTTTGCCTGAGAAGCGGGAGCTGAGAATGGAAAATGTGTGCTTCAGTTACGATGGAGCGGATAGAGACTATGTGCTGGATAATGTCTCTTTGGTGATTCCCGAACATAAAGTGACAGCTATTGTAGGTGCGAGCGGGAGTGGAAAGACTACTCTGGTGAAACTGATGCTTGGTTTCTATTCGCCCAATAAGGGGGCTGTGAAGGTGGGTGATGCTTCGTTGGAGAACATAAATCCTCATTTGTGGCGTGCCAAGACGGGAGCCGTGATGCAAGATGGTTTTATCTTTTCGGAAACCATTGCGCAGAATATTGTTGTGGGAGAGGAGCAGGTTGATGTGGAGCGGCTACGTCACGCCGTGACGGTGGCCAATATCCGTGATTTTATAGATTCTCTTCCATTGGGATATAACACCAAAATCGGTATGGAGGGGAATGGTATCAGCCAAGGGCAGAAACAACGTTTGCTGATAGCACGTGCTGTGTATAAAAATCCGGAATTTCTTTTCTTCGACGAAGCCACCAATGCCTTGGATGCAAATAATGAAAAAGAGATTATGGAACATCTGCATGAATTCTATAAAGGAAAAACCGTGGTGGTAGTGGCGCATAGGCTCAGCACGGTGAAGGATGCCGATAAGATTGTGGTACTGGATAAGGGATGCATTGTGGAGGAAGGTACCCATCGGGAACTGACGGAGCGGAAAGGACTATATTACCGGCTGGTTAAGAACCAGTTGGAATTGGGTAGTTAATGAATGGAGGAAGAAAAGAAATATAAAGATATAGAACTCCGCAGTGAAGAAGTGCAGGAGGTGATGAACCATATCTCTCCCTGGGTAGTAAGGTGTGGAATCACTGTCTTGGCGTTGATTTTGCTGATGATACTGGTTGGTTGTTGGATATTCAGGTATCCGGACACCTTGGCGGCAGAGGTGACTCTGGCTACGGAAGAGCCTCCCGCCTTTGTGCTGTCACATGCTACGGGGAAGCTGGATACACTTTATGTGAAGAATGGGAGTCTGGTGAGTACGGATGCGGATTTAGGAGTGATTGGCAATGCTGCGTCTTCTGAAGATGTGCGTTTTCTTAAGGAGAGGATGAAAGCCTGGGAAGCGCAAGATTATGACTGGCGGGAAGGGGTGGAGTTTTTTGCCGGCAGGCGCTGGCAGTTGGGGGAACTGCAATCGGCTTTTGCAGCTTTCATTACTTCACTTACAGAATATGCACGTTTTATGGAGTTGGACTATTACGCTCGGAAACTTCGTTTTCAGGAAAAACAACTGGGTGGACAACGCTCCTATCTTCGGTTGGCAGAGCGGGAATATGAGTTGATTGATAAGGATATAAAGCTTGCCGAGAGTATGTATATCCGTGATTCTATTTTATATGTGCGCAAGGCGATGATTGCTGCGGAATTTGAGGAGTCTGGAAGCAGATATTTGCAAAGTTTGCGTTCTAAAGAAGAGGTACGTATGAGTTTGCTTCAGGCAGAAATGCAGTTGGTGCAACATGAGGAGAATATGTTGGATATACGTAAGCAAGCATACGATGAGGAACAGAGTCGTCGGACTGATTTAAAGAATGCCATAGGGCAGTTAGCCGCGCAATTGAGTGCATGGGAGCACTCTTATTTATTGAAAAGTCCGGTCAGGGGGAAGGTTACTTTTATGACGGTTTGGAGTCGTAACCAGAATGTGAAAGCCGGTGAGACGGTTTTCACGATTCAGCCATCCGACAGTTCAAGGGTGTTAGGTAAGGCTCTACTTCCTTTGCAGGGTTCGGGTAAGGTACATGTGGGACAGCGGGTGCATATACGTCTGAATAATTATCCCGACCAGGAGTTTGGCTATGTAAAAGGGCAGGTTGCAAGTATCTCTCCTGCTCCAACGGAAGAGGGAATGTATATAGTAGAAATAACTTTGCCTGACGGCATGCAGACCAACTACGGCAAACAGCTGCCTGTTTCGCGTGAGTTGAAAGGTACGGCAGACATTATCCTTGCTGACAAGAATGTATTGGAAAGGTTGTTGGCTCCGTTGAGGAAAGTGGTGGAATATGAAAAATAGTTCTATGTAAATTTCGTAATTCATTTGTTTTTAGTATGTTTGTGCTATTCGTATATATAGTATGAAATACTAAGGAAGAGAATGTTCTTAATGAAAGTATGAAAAGAAGAGTTAAAGCATTGACTGTTGTTTTGGCAATATGTCTTATAACTGTTTTTATTCGATGTCAGTCGAATGAAACTCCTATTCAGCAACTTGTAGTTGTTGTGAATGGGGATTCTATTGAGATGGTTTTTGTGAAAGGAGGTACATTTATGATGGGATGTACAGATGAGCAGGGATGTGACTGTGAGGATAACGAGAAACCAGCACGTAAGG